>PVBE012405386.1_pt1 | contig 11326 bp, 9 predicted proteins | sample 1631181 | NCBI WGS metagenome assembly PVBE01 (sample SAMN08397723, study PRJNA350692) | Marine metagenome, whole genome shotgun sequencing project. | isolation source: water | place: Pacific Ocean | collected 2012-04 | reverse complement strand
TGACTGTAATTTGATTTTCATATCTCCTTCTCAATTGTCAATGCCTGCCGAAATTGTCTCGGATTTGACAAATGGGGGGGCGAAAATTACGGAAACTGAAGACCTTTATGGTGCAATTCCAGATGCCGATGTCATTTACATGACTCGTATTCAGAAGGAACGATTTCCTGATGAGGACGAATATGCAAAGGTTGCAGGAATCTACAAACTCACTGCAGCAGACCTTGCGAGTGCAAAAGGTGAGATGATTGTCATGCATCCACTTCCAAGGGTGAGTGAAATCTCTTCAGATGTCGATGGAACTCGACATGCACGCTACTTTGAACAGGCGTTCAACGGAGTTGTTGCTAGAATGGCTCTCATGTGTCGTCTACTAGGCGTTGATGTACCTGGGGGTGAGGTATGATGTCTTCTGGAGAAATGCGACGTGTTACTGCGATTAACAATGGAACAGTCATCGATCATGTTCCCGCTGGAGCGGCACTTGCGGTTCTACAAATGTTAGGCATTTCTGGGGACCGGTCATCACCGATTAGTCTCGTGATGAATGTTCCTTCATCTAAGCATGGGCGTAAGGACATCATCAAAGTTGAAGATCGTGAACTCACACAAGATGAACTTGACCGGCTTGCACTCATTGCACCCAAAGCCAGTGTGGCCATCATTCGTTCATACTCAGTTGCTGAGAAACGAGAGGTGAGTATTGGTGCTGAACTTGTTAATATCGCCAGTTGCACATTTTCAAATTGTATCACAATCAATCCACGTGAACCCCAAGATCATCGGTTGAAAGTCATCAATTCGGATCCAATCGAATTGCGCTGTCGTTACTGTGGCCGCCCACAGGAAATGGCTGAGCTCATTGACAATTTACTCTGATTTTCATCCTGATGCTTCTGACAACCAAGCCTTGAACGTGCAGGCTTGGCATATCGTTTGGCTTGAGGGTGATCCACACTCATCACATTCGGTCGCCTGTCCTGGTTTCCATGATGCCGGTGGGTTTTCTGAAGTTGACCATAACTCCCGGATGGCGTCCATTGAATGCACAAGACCGTGCATTGTCCCTGGATTGGCCGCTTCCATCTCGGCGAGATAGGCCCGATGTTTTTGTCGAAGAGCACCCTTAGCATGAGGACAATCATCATGATGAATGGGTAAGTCTGCACCAATTGCATATGCATGAATTTCACGTTCGGGCACCCATCGAAGTGGGACGATGCGAGGTGGTAGCCCATCAATGGGCATCGCTGTATGTGGGGCCAAACGAATGATCCTCTCCATTTCGCCCTTGCCTAAATTCATGAGAACCGACTGTGCAGTATCATCGAGATTATGCCCGAGAGCCATCCATCTTGCACCGACTCGTTCGGCCAGTGCATTGAGTCCCTGCCTCCTGAACACGCCACAATATGAGCAAGGTTTCATCCCTCTAGCTTCCTTGTGATTCCCTGCCATCAATGGCATCATTTGGACAATGGAATCCATCCGTTCATAGCCCAATTCGGGATATGAAATTGTTTCAAATCTTAATTCATATGTTTCTGCCAATTGCTTAGCACATTCCATAGAAGGGGAACGATACCCATCAATTCCTTCATCTACACATCCACAAACCAATTCGACATCACGACGAGAACCGACGATCCTCATCAGCATATCTAGCAATACTGCCGAATCTTTACCCCCTGAAATACAAACCAAAATGACTGCTGATTCACCGTTCTCATCTCTAGCATCTGATGGAAGATTGAGTTGTTCCCTAAGAGTCTTTGAAACACGCTTTCGAATTGATTTTGCCAAATGAGATTGACAAAGATGCTGACCACTGTAAATCTGGTGGATGACTGCAGGATGACTACATCGACTGCAAGATTGTACTTCCAACGAGGCTGACACAATGCGGGGAAGAGGTGTGCTTCTTCAAATCAACCCCAATATGGAATAAAATTTTCCAATTGGAAATTGAAACTTTGAATTGAAAACTTGAACAAATAAAATTACGGCGGGTTATGTCTATCAGAGTCATCTATTTTTTAGTAAAATATGTGAAAAATAGTCCTAAATCGGTATTTTCCAGTTGGCGAATCAATTTCACTCCTGAAACGGCCCCCTTAGGGGCCGGCATGGGGCAAGTTCTTGAAGTCGGATTCTGCCTCGATGGCTTTTGAGGACGCCCATGTTGACTCGTTTGCTAACAAATCTCGATGGGATACACGCCTGCCTCCTAACTGGAGAAGGGGAAACTATTGGAGGAAATGGAGAAGGGAATATTGCCCTACTACACAAGGCTATGAAAATGGCCACATCCCTCAAAATCGGTCGTGTTGAAGAGATGTGGTTTGAGGGTGAGGAAACGATGGTGACAACCACGATTCGAGGTGGTTCAAGTCTTTGGTTAACGAGTAATCAATTGCCCGTTGGCCGACTGAGTCATGAGGCTCGGACACTGCGACCTGTTATCGAAGATCTAATCGAGGGATGAAAATGTTCAATCTACCACCCGGAAACGCCGTTGACCCAGATACTGATTTGAGTGTAGGGCAAAATCAGATGCCCTTTGAAACTGGGGTTATATCCCAATACAAGCCACGAGCGAAAACTGCGTGTGCTCATCGGTTGATACATGGAGGTCGTGCGGTTGGTTGGTTTGCTGAAGCCGAAGCAAAGCAAACATTCGTGACTGGAGAAGCCGCAAAGGAACGCTTGTTGGAATTGTCTGATTCTCACGACCTCAGTGCACGTGGTGCCTCATGGACAATCGCTCAATTCACTGAAGTAGCTCGTAGAATTCCAGAGGCGTTTTCTGACCCCTCTGATGTGGCATCCTTACTAGCACAAGGTGCAGCAGCGTTACCCATTGAAACTACAGACCTTGCTTTACTCATTGATCGCCTAAACGAATCTGACGAAGTCATGGGTGCTTTGGCTTTTGAAGATGGAGTGGTCATCCATTCCAGTGGTGATTTGCCATCCACTCCCGAAGACCTTGCAACACTTGGTGAAGAACACCTAGGGGGATTGTCATCTAAATTCGAGCAAAGTGATTCACTTTCGACTAATCTACGATTGGAAGAAGGGCAATTGATGCTCACCGAAGCTGGCCAGGCATCAATTGCAATTTGGTGCAGGCATGGATCTGATGCACATGCAGCCCTATCCAATGCAGCGAGCCTTGTGGGTTCAATTGATGAGGGAACCATTGTAGAGAATGAGGAACTTCCTGAAGGATTTATCACAAAGGAATCAAAATCAGGTGTTGATCAATTAATTTCCCATCTGCGAATAGCGTTTGATGACCGCCTCACCGGTTACCTACAATCAGTTTCTGAATCAGGTGAACCAATTTCGGTAATGTTAGTGGATGGTGTTCCCGTTGGATTGAGAGAATCTGAGGGTTCCACCCTATCCGACGCTGTCCATACCATGACCACATCATCAAGACGACTCCACACCCACCGGTTAGAGAGAAGGGCCCGTTTGGGACTCACTGGTTCAACTGTTGAGGATTTCTCTCTCGCTCACTTTACTGATGCAATTGCAAGTTGTAGAACTCGTTCAGATGATCGAAAGCGACTATTGACTGGCCGATTAGACGCTCTTTTCGGATTTGATTTAGGATTAGAAGCAATGGAATCTGGTCGTTCAACATGGAAAATGCTGGAAACAGGAGGTGGCATTGCCAAATTAATGCCAGTATCCAGTTCAAAAGTACTGACTCCAGCAGGCGGGGAAATCAAAAAGAGAATTGAGCAACTTGAACATACTCAAATTTCCCTAGAAAGGGAAAAAGGACGGCTTGAGAGAGAAGTCGCAGATTCACGTGCGTCCAGAGATGATGCACGAAATATGATGCATGATTTAGAGGCAACCTTGAGTGAAGCACGCGATGAAAGAAGTGCACTGCATAGACAAATCGATGATTTGTCAGCCAAGGTTCGTTCTTCAGAGGCCAATACTGACGAAGCCTCATCACTATCCAATCGTTTGTCTAAACGCGTATCTGAATTAGAGCACATGGTGGATAATCGTGCTGAGGAACTTGCCAGTGCCTTGGGTGAATTCGAATCTCGTGAAGCGCTTCTCACCGATTTGCGTGAACTCTCAACACAGGAAGCAACCACGAAATCTGAATTGGGTTCTGCTGAAACACGTCTAGATGAAGTTCGGAAATCGTTAGATCATGATGAACGTCTGCAGCGTGTCCTTACTGAGCAAGTGAATGCACAACGAGACCGCCACCGAACTGGCCAAGGTGAACTCGATGAAATTGAGCGACGGATTGAGAGTCAACGTGCAGAACTTGTCGAACTTGAAGCCGAAGCACATGCACATCGCCGTCTCATGGAAGAAGAAAGGGGGCGCATTCTAGATTCGGAAAGGAAGTCAACCATCATGCAATCCGAATTACGTGAAATGATGGAAGAACGACGACTTCTCCTCCGGGAACTCGGAGACTTAGATGCCCGAAAGGCACAATCTGAAACTGAATTGAGAATGCTACTTGAACAGGCTGAAGATATCCAAGAAGCACACGAAATGGCCTTAATTGACTTACAAGAAGCAAACAGAATTCGTGCACGGTTGGCTGAAGAACCACTTGCTCAAGCCCTATTGGGAGATGAACGAGGCCTCTCCAGCCTAGAGCCAGTTCTCGATCGTATGGCCAACGCAAGAAGTCGCGGATACAGTATTGTTCTACTAGACCGTGCAGTAGAGCGAGCATTGGCTATTATTCAACACAGTGTGGATGAAGTGGCCAAAACTCCTCGGCATCTACTGTCACTAGAAGTCATGGACCTTCTAGAAAGGCAAGCCCCCGAGACTGCATCGACTGTTCGTGGCTTGACGCGATGGTCTGTCCAATCTCGTCTAGAGCATCAACTGGCAGAAACGGTTCAACATGTTGTCATTGATTTAGAAGGATTGCTTGAAGAATATGAGCGTTCAGTAACAATGTTGGCTCAAATGCAAGATGTTCTTCGAGGACTCGTTGATTTGGGCCTTCCTGCTGAAGATGTCAAACCGCTGGAGAGATTCAGCCATATGCCAGAAGCTCTACCCTACATTTCTGTTGAAGCCCGACGCTTAATTCAACGATCTCTCGATGAAATCTACTTAGATGCTGATCGTAGAACCGCTGGAGATGCTGTTGGGTTGGCCGAAACCGTAGAAGTTCTAGAATCTCTACTTCGTAGGCTGGATGTAGCCGGACTAACTGGAGAAGAACCAACGGGAGTGTTGTGGACATTCCAACGTAGTGGAAGCCTGCCCTTTGAAGTCGATGGATTGGCACGACATGAAAGACCTGAGATTAACAATGAAGCCATCAGACACATGAATCCAGTTGAAGATGTAAAAGTTGTAACCTCCACTGTACCGAGTTCGCCCCAAGTAGTCGCCCCTAGTGCTCCTGCTGCCGCCCCCACCCCTGAAGCGAGTGCTGCACCAGCATCAAATTCAACGTGGCAACCGATTGAGGAGGCTGCTGAAAAAGATGGAGTGGACATTTCAACACGAATCTCAGTTGGATTAACACCCTCTGAAGTTGCAGGAGATACTGATGAGGCCGCACTAATGGCGAACATTGATGTCGCTCTATCAGAAGTTGATTCTGCAGCAGATATACGGGAGTCGACAGAAAATGGAGTCCCTCCACCTTCAGACCCAGTACAACGTGATGCTCTGGATGATCTAGAGCGAGAATTATCAGACCTCGACATGTGAGGTGGTTTAATGGGAGAAGATGGGGCCAATACGACCCTCGTTGGTCGTCAAGAAACACATGGTCGGAAATATCCTAGCCTCATCGAAAAATTGGTTTTATTGGCATCCATCATAACGGCCATAATGGCAGGCCAATGGATTTGGACGCAATCAGATTGGCCAGCAATTGCTTTGTGGCCAGCAATTGTTTGTGGGTTGCCACTAGCGACCCTATTTGTAGCCGAAATGTTGGCTAGAGTAATCCAAAAGATACACACTGGAAATCAGTAATCAGGGATTTGAATTTCCTTTCTTATTGAGAGCAGATTCTAGGAGTCCTGAGACTCTCTGCCACGGGACAATGTATCGTAATCCTGCAACGAATGTGAGGAAAAGCATAGCAGATATCACCTTTCCATAGGTGAGACGTAATTCTAGAGACTCTTTCACCTGACCACTCCATTGTCCCGAACCCGCCCATCCAACAATATCGATAATCAAATCGTCAAACTTGAGGGCCAACATGGTAACAATTCCTACTGCTGTGATGACAATTAGGGTGTGCTGCATATGTGTGTTCAGAATACTCTGGAATTGACGTACGTACTCAGGGTCCTTCTTACAGGACTCTGGTAATCTGAATGCATATTCAAGGAAACGAATTGTCGATTGTGCAGTTTCAGAAAATACCATCAGTAGAATTGCGACGAGTAATAATTCCCAAACATCTCCTGAAATCAAACCGCCCAATGTATCCGCTTCGCCAATCTGAGTCGGCAATGGATTGAGCCCCGGTGCGTGGGGATTTGAAGCCCCTGATAATTGACTCACAATTCCTTCGTAGGATAGGAGGGCATACAATCCCAAAAAGATGAACATGAAGGCCATGGACCAATTCACCCTCCGTTTTGAAAGACCCCAAATACCCATCAATCCAAAGAGTATTGGTGCTAAGAAAAATAGCATGACGAGAACTTGTATATACACAGATAAGGGCCAGACCAGATGGTTCGCGTGATTCATCGAATCAACCTCCTGTCCAAATGGTAAGTATAATTCAAAATTGGTAATCATTCCAAATGTCCACGTCAGAATGAACATTCCAGCCAGGAAGAGAATCATTGCACTCAATAGGCCGAGAGTAATCTTTCGTCGACGAGCCGGCGGTTGGAAGTTCAGAGCCACCCACGCACCAGCAATTGCCATGGTCAATAGAATTGGAACGAAGAATCGACCATCGCCCTCATTCCCCTGACCAGTCATCCAATCGGGCAAGGGGAGTTCATCAAATCCACCACCTTGTGCAAATCCAATTTCAATTTGGTCAAGGGTTAGTGTATGATCTAATGCAGGACACCATGCGCCATTGGCAACATAATCTGGATGGCAGTGACCAAAGACTCTGGTCATGGTCAAGAATAGCCAAATTAGGGCTAAACTAGCGACAAGTTGTAGACAAACGATGCGCCATTCCTTTCGCAAGGTTCGAAGATGGAGGGTGGTCAAGCCTTCCTCTTGTTGTGCAACATCATCGGCCATTCATTCACCCCCTACATCTTCACCTGCAATAGTGCTTGACTCAATTCTACATCTGGCATCCAATCAATGACACGTGCACCATAACCAGCAACTGCCGAAAGGCGATTCTGCCGCTCAAGTTTCATAACTTCATATGACATTCTAGGAATTCGACTAACCAATCGTTCGTAATCAATACTGGAAGGGCTGAGAATGACTACTTCGTGGCCACGTCCTGCTAAATCACGAATCGCATGGGGAACTGTACCGTCTCCTTCAAGACTTGAAATAACGAAAACGGGACTACCTCGACTAAATCGGGGTGCAAGGGAATTGGTGACTGCTTGCAATGGCATATCGCCCTTTGGAGCAACTCCTGCAAGACTGGATAGGACCTTGAAATACTGTTTATCGCCACCATCTGCAGGAAGATACGACAGGGTATCGTCGTAGACTGCAAGTGCAATTGAATCACGTCTCTTGATGAAATAAGACGCCAAACTTGCTGCAGCAACTGTACCCATCTCGAGAGGATTTTTCAATACGGTTCCAATTCGACTGATATCTCTTGAATCGAGAAGGATAAACACGTCTGTAACAGCGTCTCGACATTTCTCATTTACCATCATGATTCCAGTTCGAGCAAATGCTTTCCAATTGATAATCTTGAATGGGTCTCCTGGGACATACTCTCGTAGTGAATAGAATTCTGAACCGGGACCTGGTGTTCGAAGTGTCATGGCTCCAGTGTACATCTTAGGTGTACGACTGCGAATCATGGCTTCCTCTATTTCACGAACTTGTGGGAAGACGATTAGCCCTGAACGATGATCAATGTACATTTCTTGACTGAATAGGTTGAACGTGTTTCGGTAGCGAATTGAAACCGGCCCGAAGGAATAGTGGCCCCTTAGAGGACATCGTAAAACATAGCGAATACGAGTTGTTTCCCCGGGTCCAAGATTGACTCTCATGTAATTGAGTCCGCTGCGGAGTTTCATTTCGTGAGGGACATTGTCAAACACTTCGAGTTGTTGTGTTCTACGGAATGAACTGTTTGTGATGGCCAATTCAACATACAAATCATCGCCTTTGTACAGATTATCAGCTGATAAAGTCCGTACGACATCTAATTTTCCGTGGCCTACAACCCATGAGTTGACTGCCAAAAAGGCGATGAACATGAGACCTAGAATCATGAGTTGGAAGTTTGCAATCATCATTCCAATTAACACGAGGGAAATTCCCGATGTCAGTAACAATGCTGCCTTACGTGTCCACATTTCAACTCACCTCCGCTTACTTGCGCCCCCACATTTTCACTCGTTTGACAACGGCAACAAGTTGCTCAAGACTGTAATTTCGATCTTCAAAGACGAATTTGATGAGGACTGGGTCTCCAATCATCTTTTGCAACTCTCTGGCAGGTAATGCATCAAACTCATCTCTGGTTAATGAATTGAGATTCCTCACCCTAGAGAGTAGGACCTGTTTGACCTTGTTCCCACGTCCATAGTAGCCATATCGTCTAGCATCTCCAAATCCGTAGTAAATGATGCTGAAAACATGCCTCCAGGGTTCAGGATCTACCTTCTTGATAATCACGGCCTCAAAGGCAACGAAAAGTGCAAGGAATAGGAATAACATAGCCATCCAATCATTGGTAAAGTATACCAGAATGTAGTAAATCAGATTGTAGGTATCACCCATGGCGTTTGTTTGTTGGTGTCGGCTTTCATCAAAGATAACCTGTTTTCCAGAACCTGATGCACCGGTGCCCTTACCATTGTCGTGGGTTGCATTCGAATGAGTCAACAATGATTCTGCAATGATATCCAGTATCCATCTGCGATTGTCATTTTCGGGCATTGTAGCGTCATTCAAATCCCCATATGCTCCAGTGTTGGTAACACCCCAATCGTAAATTGCATTCATCAAAGTTGAACCATCTGTGACGAAAATAGCTCGCCCCATTGTCTCTCCAGGTTCTTCAGCACAATCTTTCTTTGTGCAAATCTTGACTGCCATTGTGAAAGGACCTTGTTCATCGCTCTCGATTCCTCCACCTTCAAAACCAACATCACCTTTACCATCGTCGTTTGTGTCAAGATAGGAATCCTGAGTAGAACCGCCCCAAGCATATCTGTTGTCTGCTTCAGATTCTGCAGATTCTTTATCAAATGCAGAAGGGGTATTCAGTAGAACATTGTATTCTGTGCTGAAATTCCAAACTCCGTTTTCAAGGTGATGTGCACAAAGTCCAGCCTCCGAAACTGATACCACTCTTTCTTGCTTTATTCCTGGACTCTGGTCTAATCGATCAATGACAGAATCGTTATCGGCATCAGAGAGACAAGGATGTGATTTAGACCTGTCCATTCCAGTGTAATCGTAAGGATTTGATGAATTCATCCAGACATAATTGTAGTCAAGTTCTCGAGCCCAAGCTTCCTCATCGTAGAGTTGGTGTCCACTATAGCCCAATCCAAATGCCTCAGCAAGTCCGGTGGAAAAACCAAAGTCATCCATTACAATTAACGTTCCACCCGCTGATACATATTGTAAAATAGCCTCAATTTCTGTTGTTGAATATCCTTCTGATTCGCTGAATTGGATTACATCAGCATCTCCGGTAAATCGAGGCAAAGAAATTGTGTCTGTCTCAACACCTGTGACAATGAAAACGGTATCTTCAGGATTCTCAATTTCTCCCAATAATACGGGACTTGATATCATGCTCGTTGTATCGACGCCCATTGATTTGAGATCGTCTCTGAATGCAGATAAATCGTCCCAATCATCATCGTAGGCTGATAGATGAGGGTCACTTGGAACAAGATAAGATGCAACGATGCTGTAGAGCAGAAGTAGTAATACCGCATAGAACGCGAACATCAAACCTGCACGACGTGTTTTACGGGATTTTAGGAGGGTCCCGACGTCTACAGAACCGATTTTCATTACGACTGACTCCCCACATCCATAGGATGTGCAGCCGCGATACGCTGAACCTAGCCTTAAGACCGTTTGGGGGTGTTGGGAGCCCTTGTCTCATCCGAAATGTTAACGATTCAAGTGAATATCTTCATCTATCGAGGATACTTCTTCTGTTGGAATAACCAAATGCTCACCCAAAGTAGACCAAGGGAGTAGTTTTGGATCTAATCCTGTATCTAGTTCCAACAAGAGCCCGAGCACAGTTCCACTCGCATCGTCGATGAACAAATCGACAACAGTGCCTAACAAATCGCCTCTACTATCGACAACACGACGACCCGCCAATTCTGCTGAGAAGGCCGCAGGCATCCATTCACCTCAAACACTTTCGATTCCCATCAGGGTGTCGTTCTTTCGTCGAATACTCTCCAAACCACTGGTCAAGAGACCTTCTAACTTGGTGTAATATTCAATCATCTCAGCAGTAATTGTTGGGCGGACTCTGGCGATTGCTTCTTCAAAGTGCTTCTTTGAAACTGATTTTCGTTCGGCACGCATGGCAATTAGTGCTGCTTCACGGCATACTGCTTCAACATCGGCTCCTGTGAAATTCTGCATGTTGTCCGCTAGACTTTCAAGATCGAATTTACCTAGAGGCATGGCTTTGGCATGTATTTTCAGAATCTTTCGTAGGCTGGCATGATCTGGTGGGGGGATGTGCATGACTCGCTCGAATCGCCCACTGCGCAAAAGGGCAGGGTCAATCATTTCGGGACGGTTTGTTGCGGCAATGATGATGACTCCCTCCATGGATTCAACACCATCCATACTAGAAAGCAACTGATTAACGACACGATTCGATACATCACTGCCTTCACCAGAATTGGATGTACGCGCACCTGCTATTGATTCGAATTCATCAAGGAAAATGATGCTGGGGCTAGCCTGTTTTGCCTTCTTGAACACCTCGCGAATTGCTTTTTCAGATTCACCTACCCACTTCGAAATGAGGTCAGGTCCTTTGACGGTTATGAAATTCGCATTTGCCTCATGAGCAATGGCTTTGGCGATCAAGGTCTTGCCCGTTCCTGGGGCACCAAAAAGGACGATACCACGAGGTGGTTTGATGCCAAAGTGCTCAAATCTATCAGGCATTGTCAATGGC
>PVBE010969044.1_pt1 | contig 11327 bp, 10 predicted proteins | sample 1631181 | NCBI WGS metagenome assembly PVBE01 (sample SAMN08397723, study PRJNA350692) | Marine metagenome, whole genome shotgun sequencing project. | isolation source: water | place: Pacific Ocean | collected 2012-04 | reverse complement strand
TAAACGTAACCTGTCCCTTCGAATTCCGGGCAGCGAACAGCATGAGGTCGGTCAGGGTGGCGATCAGGGTGCATGTGGAATGTACCCCCTATAAGGTTAGGATACCTGTTCAAGGTAAAATCCGATCGGATCAGCCCAGCCAGCGCTTGCGCCGGCGGTAATGCTTGGCATCGCGAAAACTGGCGCGGTCACCTTCGGAAAATCCAAGGTAGAATTCCTTGATATCTTCATGCTCGGCCAAATCCTTGGCCACACCGTCGAGTACCACCCGGCCATTCTCAAGCACATAGCCATAGTCGGCATATCGCAACGCCACTGTGGCGTTCTGTTCGGCGAGGAGGAAGCTAACGCCTTCGTCCTTGTTCAGCCGGGCGACGATCGCAAAGATCTCCTCTACCAGCTGCGGTGCCAGGCCCATGGATGGCTCGTCCAGCAGAATCAGCTTTGGCTTGGCCATCAAGGCTCGGCCAATTGCCGTCATCTGCTGCTCCCCACCCGAGATGTAGCCTGCCAGAGCCTTGCTCCGTTCCTTCAACTTCGGAAAATAACCGTAGACCAATTCCAGTGCGTTGGCGATGCCCCTACGGTCGCCGCCGCGGGTATAGGCGCCGGTGAGCAGGTTTTCCTCCACCGTCAAATGTTCAAAGCAATGGCGCCCTTCCATGACTTGAATGACGCCGCGTTTAACCAATTCACTGGGATTGAGGGCCTGCACCCGGTTGGTTTCGTAAAAAATATCACCCTTCGTGACCTCGCCGCGTTCGGTGCCCAAAAGGTTCGATATAGCTTTCAATGTGGTTGTCTTGCCCGCGCCGTTGGCACCGAGGAGGGCAATAATACCCCCCTCGGTCACTTCCAACGAGACGCCACGCAATACCAGGATCACATGATCGTAGATGACCTCGATATTGTTGACGACAAGCAATTTTTCACCATTACTCACGGCGTCTCCTTACTTTTATCAGCCCGAATAGCACCGGGCCATCGGCAAAGCGAAACGCGCTTAGTCTTCCTTACTGCAGTCGCGCGGCGTGATATTATTCTCTTTCGCGAACTTTGCCGCATCGGCTTCGATCATGGGGCGGATAATGTCCTTCATGACCGGATTCCAGCCGCTGGCGATGTTCCAGGTCTTGGCCTTGGCATCCCATTGCTGGATCAGCACCGGATGGCCGCCTTCGTGGTCCTCGCAGGAGACCTTTATCTCGGGATAGCCTTTAAGACCGAGTTTCGCCCATTTAGCTTCGGTGAAGTGGGTATTCTCAAGACCCCAGCGGACCTGTTCGCCGGTCGTCACCTTGACGCCAAACTTTTTCTGTGCCGCACGAATTGCTTCCACGACAAATACCGCGTTCAACATGGCCCGGTTGTAAAGAACTTCGCCGATCCGTTCTACCTTGCCTGCGCCGAGGCCCTTGCCATAGACGTACTTGCGGATATCGTCGTGCAACTTGGACTTGCCGCCCGGGGGATGGAATGTCGCCGCCTTGTAACCGTGGCCGCCGGCGCCAACGGGGCCCATATCAACTTCGGTACCCGACCACCAGTTGCCGATGAAATGGTCCATCGGGAACCCAATGCCGGAGGCTTCCTTGAGCGCCACCTGATTCATCACACCCCAGCCGGAAAGGAAGATATAGTCGGGCTTCCAACGGCGGATCTGCAGCCAAGTCGCTTTTTGTTCCTGACCGGGATGATCGACTGCTAAAAGTTTCAGCTTGTAGCCCAGCTTCTTTGACAGCACTTCCAAGGTTGGATTGGCTTCCTTACCATAGGCGCTGTTGTGATAGATGTGGGCGATCTTCTTGCCCTTGAGATTAGGTATTCCACCTTCCTGGCTGCCAATATAGTTGATAATGGCACTGGCCTGGCTCCAATAGGTGGTGGGGAAATTGAATACCCATTTGAAGACCCGGCCGTCGGCGGCGGATGTTCGGCCGTAACCCATCGAGAACACTGGTATTTTGTCGATCGGTGTTTTCGGGATGAGCTGATAGGTAATGCCGGTGGAATAGGGGATAACGACAATCGGCTTTTTGGATTTAAACTTCTCGTAGCACTCGACACCGACCTTAGTGTTATAGCCGGTTTCGCATTCTTCAAAGACCAGCTTGACACCATTGGCACCGCCGTCACGCTGGTTAATCAAGTTGAAATAGTCACTCAACCCGTTGGCGGATGGTATGCCGCCCGGTGCATAGGGTCCTGTCCGGTAGACCAAGCCGGGAATGAAAATAGTCTCTTCGGCGGCTGTCGCCTTGTCAACGGCGAAACCGCCGATCAAGACCGAAGCGGCCAATACGCTCAAAGTGAGATTGCGAATCATGATCTGGTACCTCCCTTTATACCTCGCGGTTGATTCAAAATGCGAGGTTGGACCAACAGTAACAAGTTTTCAGTCTTTAACAAGTTTTCAGTCTTTTCGACAATGCATATTGTTTCCGCGCCTTCTGTTCAATAGGGAAAGGGCCACTGGCGAAGTTTTTCCTTGATAATTTGCCAAAGCCGGGCGAGGCCCAGTGGCTCGACAATCAGGAAGAAGATAATCAAACTACCAAAGAAAATGATTTCAAAGTGCTTGGCTGTTACCGCTTGAAATCCCATGCCCTGGACCATGACGTTGGTCAAGATGATCGGTGTCAAAAGAATGAAGGCCGCGCCCAGGAACGAACCCAACATGCTGCCAAGCCCGCCGATAATGATCATGAACAAAACCTGGAAAGAGACGTTGATATCGAACGCTTCGGCGGTTTCGACGCTTCCCAGCCACATGCTGAAGGTCAGAGCGCCGGCGATGCCGATATAAAACGAGCTGACCGAAAACGCCAGAAGTTTGGTCTGAAAGGGACGGAATCCGATCAGCTCGGCGGCAATATCCATATCGCGGATCGCCATCCATGCACGCCCGACGGGTCCCCTTACAAGATTCTTGGCCAACAGGGCAAGCACGATCACCAGTGTGAGCAGGAAAATATAGCGCGCCTCGGCCGTCGCCGCCGGGCCGGTGATCTGTATTCCGAACATGTGCCTCGGCGGCGCCGTAATGGTGCCGGACGGCGTGTAGTTCACGAACCATGCAATCTTGTTATAGAGCCAACTTAGAAAAAACTGTGCCGCCAACGTCGCCACCGCTAGATAAAAGCCCTTGATGCGGAGGCTCGGGATGCCGAATATCAACCCCACCCCCGCCGTTATCAGGCCCGAAAGAATGAACACGATCAGGATGTTCATGTCCGGAAAGGCGACCATCAATTTGTAACAGGCGATCGCGCCGGTGGCCATAAAGCCGCCGGTGCCGAGCGAAAGTTGCCCGCAGTAGCCGGTCAAGATGTTGAGGCCGACGGCGGCCAGGGAGAAAGTCAGGACCGGGATCAAGATCGCCTGGAGGAGGTACTCTTCGGCGAACAGCGGCACACCTAGGTAAGCGAACAGAACAAAGGCAATGACGCACCAGCGGTCCTCCGCAATGGGGAATATTGCCTGGTCTGCTGCATACCTGGTCTTGAACTGGCCGGCTTCGCGGTAAAACATGCTGCTAAACCCTTTCGATGATCTTTTCGCCGAACAGTCCCTGCGGCATAAACAGCAGGAAGACCAGGGCGACCATGTAAGCGAACCAATTCTCGATCGCGCCGTTGACCAGGGGGCCCCAGTAAACTTCCGCCACCTTTTCGCCAACACCAATGATCAGGCCACCTACGATGGCGCCTGGAACCGAGGTGAAGCCGCCTAGAATGAGCACTGGCAGGGCCTTAAGGGCGATGAGCGAAAGGCTGAACTGGACCCCGCTTTTGGAACCCCACATGACACCGGCGACCAGCGCCACAATGCCCGCCACCGACCAAACCACGACCCAGATGGCCTTCAGCGGTATGCCGACCGAAAGTGCTGCCTGATGGTCGTCGGCGACAGCGCGCAAGGCGCGGCCGACGCGTGTGCGCTGGAAAAATAAGGCTAAAAACACCACCATGACTGCCGATATTACCGCAGCCCAGATATCAAACTCCTGAAACTGAATGTCGGCCCACATGAAAGTACTATTGGGAATGCCGATGTCGAGTGTCTTGACCTCGCTGCCCCAGAGAATATCGCCGGCCCCTTCCAGAACGAAAGCCAGGCCGATGGTCGACATGAACATAATGATTGGATCCTGGTTCACCAAGGGGCGCAGAATGATGCGTTCCACAAGGAAAGCCATCCCGATCATGACGACAATGGTGATGATGATGGCAAGCCACGGCGGCATCTCCATCCCAGGCACTTGGGTGAGCAGGATCGGTACCGTTCCGGTCATCAGCCCGACCAGCGTCAAAGCGGCAAACAATGCCAGCACGCCTTGCGCAAAGTTGAAAACGCCAGAAGCCTTGAAAATCAAAACAAAGCCTAGAGCGACCAGAGAATACATCACGCCGGACATGAGACCGCCGATAAATACTTCGGCTAAGAACTCCGGAGCGTCGATCATATCAAGTATGGGATCGAGCACGATTGCTTGCCATAAGTCCATATGCTAGGCGCCTCCGTTGCGTCTGGTTACGATATCACTCATGACTGACACCGAGATATGCATCGATGACATCCTGGTTGTTCTTCACTTCATCCGGCATGCCATCAGCGATCTTGATACCGTGATCAAGCACTACGACGCGGTCCGAAATATCCATGACGACGCCCATGTCATGTTCGATCAGCGCGATCGTCGTACCGAATTCGTCATTCACATCCAGGACAAATCGGCACATGTCCTGCTTTTCCTCGATGTTCATGCCGGCCATTGGCTCGTCGAGCAAAAGCAACTCGGGCTCCGCTGCCAGGGCCCGGCCTAATTCGACCCGCTTCTGCAGGCCATAGGGTAGACGGCCGACTGGCGTCTTGCGGATCGCCTCGATCTGCAGGAAGTCTATAATCTTTTCAACGTAGTCCCGGTGCGCCGCCTCTTCCTTCCGGGTCCAGCCGATATACAGCGCTGCGGGCAGCAGACTGGTCTTCCACCGGTTCATCTTCAGATTTCGCCCGGTCATGATGTTGTCGAGTGTGGTCATGCCACGGAACAGCGCCACATTCTGGAAGGTGCGTGAGATCCCCTGTGCCGCCGCGACGTGTGGTTTCATCTGCGGGCGCACTGTGCCCTTGTAGATTATGCGGCCCTGTTGAGGATGATAGAAACCATTGACGCAATTCAACATCGAGGTCTTTCCGGCGCCATTGGGGCCAATGATGGCGCGGATCTCGCCCTTCTCTATTTTGAAGCTGACGTCGATCAGCGCCTGCACAGCGCCAAATGACAAGGTGATGTTTTCGACCGCTAACAAGGTCTCGCCGGCAACCTTTTCACCGGCCATTGCTGGATTGGTCACGCCGCCTGCCTTTCCGAAGCGTTTTCGTCGCCGAACGTCTTGGCGTCGCGAATTTTCAGGTCAGCCTTGAGCATGCCCTTGCGGCCGTCTTCGAATGTGACTTGTGATTCAAAACTGACGTGTTCAGCATCCGAGTATAATGCGTCAATCAACGGGGAAAAACGGTCAGCGATGATCCTTCGCCGGACTTTGCGGGTTCTGGTCAATTCGCCATCGTCCGCATCCAGTTCCTTGTGCAGCAGCAAAAAGCGGCCAATTTGGGACCCGCGCAAAGCCGAATCTTGGGCAAGGCCCCGGTTTACCTGCTCAATGCAATCCTTGATCAGACCATAAATCTGATCGCGTGATGCAAGATCCGTGTAGTTGGTGTAGGAGATGCCCTCCCTCTCGGCCCAGTTGCTCACCGCTTCGAGGTCGATGTTGACAAAACAGGCAACGAAATCACGATCCGCACCATGGACCACCGCTTCGCGAATAAAAGGGAAAAATTTCAACTTGTTCTCGATAAATTGCGGTGCGAACAGGGTGCCATCTTCAAGTTGGCCGACGTCTTTAGCCCGATCAATGACTTTTAGATGGCCGTCGTCATCGATGATCCCGGCGTCTCCGGTATGCACCCACCCCTCGCTGTCCAGCGTCTCGGCAGTCGCTTCATCGTTTTTGAAATAACCAACGAAATTGCCCGGGCTCTTGTATATGATTTCGCCGTCATCGGTGATTTTGAGATCGACCCCAGGGCAGGGCGGGCCCACCGTATCGGGTTTGACGTCGCCATCGCGCTGAATGCAGACGTAGGCGGAGGATTCGGTTTGTCCGTAAAGCTGTTTCAGATTAAGACCGATAGAGCGATAGAAATTGAAAACTTCTTCGCCCAGTGGCGCGCCGCCAGTATAGGCGAAACGGGTACGGCTAAGACCTAGATTGTCCTTCAACGGGCCGAATATTAGAATATTGCCAAGCATGTGAAGTAGACGATCCTTGAGGGCGACGGTCCTGCCCTCCAGTATATCGATGCCGCAGCGCGACGCGACGCCGACGAAGTAGCCGAACAGTTTACGTTTCAGTCGGCCTGAATCCTCCATGCGGATGCGGATCTGAGTTAGAAAATTTTCGAATATTGCGGGCGGCGACAGGAAACAGGTCGGGCCGATCTCTTTAAGATCCAGCGTTACTGTATCCGCGCTCTCGGGACAGTTCACGGTAAAGCCGCAAACATGCTGCAGGGCCACCGAGAAAAAATGGTCGCCGACCCAGGCCAGTGGCAAATAAGCCAACATCTCTTCATTTTCATCTATAGCTTCGAGTTCAGCCACCGACCGGGCCGACTTCAACAGATTATCAAAATTGAGCAGCACTCCCTTCGGATCGCCCGTGGTGCCCGAAGTGTATACGACGATGCAGATGTCGCTGCCCTTGCCGTCGGCAATCTGGCTTGCAAAGAATTCGCTGTGTTCCTGATCGTATGTACGGCCAGTCGTCTGAACAGCCTCCATGGCATGAAGAAAGGGCTGGTCATAGTGGCGCAGTCCACGCGGATCCAGATAGACCAGATCCTTGAGAAGTGGCAAATCTTCGCGTATGGAGAGGATCTTGTCGATCTGTTCCTGATCCTCGCAGATCGCCATTTTGACTTCCGCATGCTTGAGGACATAACGCATTTCATCTGCGACAGAATCAGCATAAAGTGGCACCGGCACCGCTCCCAGTGCCTGGATCGCATCGAACGTCCAATAGAGCTGTGGGCGGTTCGATCCAATTATCGCGATCAGGTCCCCGCGTACTACGCCAAGCGCCGCCAAACCGCATGTCAGCGAGCGAATTTCGTCGACCATCTCGCGCCATGACCAGGTTTGCCAGATACCAAGATATTTTGCACGAAAGGCAGGGTGCTCGCCCCGCATAGACGCCTGTTGCAGCAAAAGCTTAGGCGTCGTGTCGTTGGCCCCAAGGGGCGCGTCCAAATTCACCATATCAAAATTCCGACCTTACTTTGAACTTCGAATTTCGGGGGCACAAATCGTCGGCATGATGATAGATTTTTGAAAGACGCAGGTTCGTTTTGCTTCCGCAAATTAGTGCTTGCGCGTTAATATGAACCAAAGACCCTCTGACCGAGACAGCCGTACACCTCGTTTTTGTTCCTTAGCAGACACTACTATTGTATATGCCTAGTGACGGTCAAGTGCACTTTGATGACGCATGCTGGTGCGCTATTCGTCGCGGCCGGTACCACGACGAGCAACCGCGCCATGACAATAACCAAGCCGCCGCGGCACGGCTCGATATGCGTCGGAGTGCGGCGATTCCGTGATGTTCACGAGCTGAAGATCTCGACAAGTAATGCCCGCTTGTTAAGTTTCTCTTTGGTCCAAATTTTCCAATAATTCTACAAGTCTTTCGACAGTTCCATTGTCCTCAAATGACGCCTTGATTGAACCCGCTTGAGGTAACCATTTTGCTTTGCTTTTGGTCCAAAGTTCGACCGTGGGACTGAACTCAATTTGGTCTGCAAGTAAACCTGCTGGAAGGTAGATCATTCCATCCAACACGTCTGGTTTATTATAAACTATAATACTGCATTGTGGGCAGAAGTAATAATGCAATTTCTTTCCACTACCGCCACTGATTGAAAAAACGTCCAATTCACCTTCATGGCTAAGTTCATCTTCCGGTAATGCTATAGCATTAAGCGACGTACCGAAAACCTTTTGACAAACTGTGCAGTGACATTGAAACTGCATCATAGGATCATATGGAAACTGAAACGTAACGTTTCCACATAGGCAATTTCCTGTGTATTTCATAGTTATCATCCTTCCATTTTTAGAATTTTCAAAAAAGTCCTATTCCGTGTAAATCGAGTGATATTTACAATTTTATAATTATAAAACTACCATTAAAGCAATTTATCTATGGCATCACCTCGTAAGTTTTCACCTTGTTGTGTATACCCTTTAATTCAAAAGAACCCGCATCATCTAAATCGATATCACCCTTTACAAGTTCATAAGTAGATTCAGAAATTAGAATTGAAGACGGTTTTGCTGCTGTCTCAAGTCGCGATGCGAGATTTACGGATCTTCCCATAACTGTATAATCTAATCTCTTTTCATTTCCGAAATTACCAACCGTACAAAATCCTGAATTTATCCCGATTCGAATTTTTAAAGGATCACTAATATCATATTTTTTTACAAAGTCGACGCCGAGGACCGCCATCCGTTTTTGCATCGAAATAGCCATTTCCAAACATTTTAATGCGTCCAAATTCTTTCCAGATGTACGCGGATCTCCGAAGAACACCATAATAGAATCGCCGATATATTTATCAAGTGTACCTTCATGTTCGAGAACTAATTCTGTCATCTCCGTGAGATATAAATTCAGCATTTCCGTTAACAGATCTGCCTTCATGTTTTCAGATATTTGTGTAAAAGACACGATATCTGAAAAAAATATGGTTAAGAATTTTCTTTTGCTTTTTACCCCTACATCTGTTTCGCCAGAAAAAATTGACTTATAGAGTTGTTCGGGTAGATATTTAGCTAATTTTCGTGAAATTTCTTCAATTTCATCACCTCTTTGCTTAGCTAAGTTTTCAGCATTTACGGCTATAGTTTTTTGCCTATCGAGTTCCGACCCTAAATCTTTACGAAGCCGTGTTTCTAGTTTTAATCGTGATAGTTGTAATTTTAGAATTTTTAATTCGTCTTCGGAAATGTCAACCAATATACCCTCCATCGTCCCTATAATTGCTCATATAACGGCGAGTTCCAAAGAAAATATAGCCCCGATATTCCAAATATATTCTGGCGTGTACTTTATCTGTAACATGTATAAGTCCATTGCTTCTCCTTTGAGGCCATTGGTTGGTAGTGTCAGCTACTGTGGTGTTCTAGTTCTTTAACTTCGATTTAGGGGAAAGGCGAAAATCGGCTACCGTCCTCTTATATGAAGGCTATGACAAGAAATTTGGGGGAGTCAATGGAAACGCCGAGAGTGACAGGGTGGCGGGGCCATGAACCGATTTCTGAAGGCTAGCCACAGACAATGCGCCGGGGCGTTTCTGATTTTCAGTATTGGAGTGATCCGATGACGAGACAGCTAAAAAGAACCCTTGGTGAATTGCGTCGCATACCGGCCTGCATGTCCCAACCCTGGGGGCGCCTGGCAAGGGCCGTGTCGGACTTTGCCAACGATCGGCGGGGTGTTGCTGCGATCTTCTTTGTGTTGGCCTTGGTCCCGATAGTCGCAGCTGGTGGTGCTGGCGTGGATCTCTCGCGCGCGTATACGGTGAAACAGCGTTTGGGCAATGCCTTGGATGCTGCTGGCCTGGCCGTTGGCTCGGCTAGCGGGCTGTCCGACGATGAACTTAAAACTCTGGCGCAGAAATATTTCGACGCGAATTATCCGGCTGAGGAGCTTGGTGTTCCTGCTACGCCCAAGCTGACAATTAGCGACAGTGAGATCACTTTGACTGCGACCGCCGATATGGACACAACCCTGTTGCGGCTTGCTCAGATTGACAGCCTCTTGGTGGCGGCGACTACGACGATAAAGCGCGAAGAAACCAAGGGCTTGGAAGTGGTTCTAGTGCTGGAAAACACTGGTCGCATGTTTGCCAATATGGCCTCGTTGAAGCAAGCCTCCGAGACATTTGTCGAAATTCTCTTCGGTGACGAGGCTGAGCCGGAATTTCTGAAAGTCGGTATCGTGCCTTTCGCGTACGCCGTCAATGTGGGCACCGACGAAAATTTCCGCGAAAAGTATATTGAAGGCGAGGATGGAGAGGGCGAAGGATCTGATACTACAGGGGGACAGAGTCAAGAAGGTTCTGATACTACAGGGGGACAGGGGCAGGAAGGTTCTGTCCAAGAGGAACAGACGTCGGGCCGGTCGGACCAGGACTATCTTCCGGATCAATGGCGCGGCTGCGTGGAAGCGCGGGAGCATCCCTTTGACACCACAGACGATAGCCAGCTCGAGCCAGATTTGGGTGGCGGCAAATGGAGGCGCTATCTTTATCCTGATAACGAGCAAAATAACGACTGGAGTAGGGTGACGCCTACAATAATGGCCCGATTCCATATGTTTATTGGACCGAACAAGCTTTGTCCGGTGGAGTTGCTGCCGTTGACGAACGTCAAAGAGGATGTGCTGGATAAGATCCATGAGATGAAGACCTACGGTATGGCCCACAACAATCTGGGTGCCGTCTGGGGTTGGCGTGTGTTATCACCTAGCGAGCCTTATACTAACGGCGCTGCTTATGGTGACGAGAAGACCAACAAGGCGATAGTGATCATGACCCACCGTTCGAATTCTATAGGACCCTTTCCCAATGCATATTCGGCCTATGGTACCCCTGCCAATGATCGACTGGGCAATATTCCTGACCGCTCCGCTGGTCGCGGCCAGACGGAATTGAACAGACGGCTGACCGATGTTTGCACAAAGATGAAGAACCTTGATATTCTAGTATTCACTATTGCCTTCGACGCGAACCTACAGATAAAGAACCTCATGAGCAACTGCGCCACAGACAGCGGCAAGTACTTCGACGCGCCATTCGGCACCGATTTGCAACAAGCCTTTGAGTCAATCGCTGCTCAATTGAGAAATCACGGATCAGGTGCCGGCTCGAATTTGCGGATCGGGAACTAGGCCATTTTGGCAAAAAAACACAAGGTCCGTTGGTTCACGTATGGCGGCAAGCGTGCCCGGAGCCCATGGAAGCCCGGTACCTACAGGGGTGAATACCAGTTGCTCAGGACGACGGGGGAGCACAAGAAAATGGTCCTGAGAACAACGAAGAGGGTGCTTATAGAATAAGCCTGCCTTGAAGAGCCCATGTTCATGTCCGTCATCCAAACGTTTGAGCCTCTATTTTCCTGATGAACCGGGTTTTCGTAGGATTGGGGCGCCCCATAAATTGCCCTAGACATTCCCATACTCCGCCCTATGACCCCC
>PVBE012574103.1_pt1 | contig 11328 bp, 7 predicted proteins | sample 1631181 | NCBI WGS metagenome assembly PVBE01 (sample SAMN08397723, study PRJNA350692) | Marine metagenome, whole genome shotgun sequencing project. | isolation source: water | place: Pacific Ocean | collected 2012-04 | reverse complement strand
GATTAGCATTGCTTAGCATTGATTTAAGATTAGGGCCCGGAAGGAGCGAACGTTGTACTGACTGATATCGTGGAAGGCCGATTAATTGAGGTGAATGCCACCTATAAAAGAGATGTTTCAACCTATGCGGTTTGCGATGTAACGAATTCAGATTCTATAGCAGATGCTTATAAAAAAGCATGTTTAGAATTTGGAGGCGTTGATATTGTAGTACACAGTGCAGGTTTGGCTATTTCAAAAGCATTGGAAGATACCACAGATAAAGATTGGAATATTTTACAAGATATCTTGGTAAAAGGGCAATTTGATTTGTCTAAACAGGCTGTTGCAATAATGCGCAAACAAGGATTGGGCGGAGATATAATACCGATTGCAAGTAAAAACGGATTGGTAGCCGGATCAAACAATGTTGCCTACGGAACTGCAAAAGCAGCACAACAACATATGTCGCGTTTATTAGCGGCAGAATTAGGAAAAGACAAAATTAGAGTGAATGTTGTAAATCCAGATGGTGTTATTGTAGGTAGTAAAATTTGGGAAGGAGCTTGGGCTGAAGGAAGAGCGAAAGCCAATGGAATTACAGTGGAAGAATTACCTGCATTTTACGCTAAGAGAAATATTTTAAATGAGATTATCCGCCCAGAAGACATTGCAAATGGTGTGTTTTCATTGGCTGCAATCTTAGATAAATCAACAGGAAATATAATTAATGTAGATGGCGGAATGGCCAATGCATTTGTGCGATAATAGTTTAAGTTGAGTTAAGAGACTTCATAAATTTTGAATAGATTTATGGAGTTTCTTTTAATAGAAAAAAATAATACAATGCATATACATAAAGACCAAATACAAACTTCTAATAATTCATCGATCGATGCACATAAAGACAACTTCGACTTTTTAGCGAATCAATTAACAAATAGAGGCTATAATGTTGATTCTATTGTTTCAAAATTGGCTGAGTTTCAGGTTGCGATTCCGAGTTGGGCCTTAGGAGCTGGAGGAACACGTTTTGGACGTTTTTCGTTTTACGGAGAGCCTTCTAACTTAGAACAAAAAATTGAAGATGTTGGATTAATTCATTCATTAACGAAAACTGCAGGAGCGGTTTCTTTGCACATTCCTTGGGATGTACCAGAAGATTATAACGCGATTAAAGAATTGGGATCTTTATTAGATATTGCATTCAATGCTGTAAATTCAAATACGTTTCAAGATCAAAAAAATGCAAAGGAAAGTTATAAATTTGGTTCTTTGAGTAATACGAGTGAGGCGGTTAGAGAACAAGCCATTGCACACAACTTAGACGTAATCAATATTGGAAACCAATTAGGGTCTAAAGCATTAACCGTATGGTTGGCGGATGGATCTAGTTTTCCAGGACAAAATAATTTTCAAACAGCTTTTCAAAACACACAAGATAGTTTGAAAGATATCTACAAAAGATTACCCAATGATTGGAAAATGCTGATAGAGTACAAACCCTATGAACCAAACTTTTATAGTACCGTAATTCAAGATTGGGGAGCTTCTTTGATGCTTGCCAACGAATGTGGAGAAAAAGCATTTACATTAGTAGATTTGGGACATCATTTACCAAACAGCAATATTGAACAAATTGTATCAATTTTGATGTTAAAAGGTAAATTAGGTGGATTCCATTTTAACGATAGTAAATATGGAGATGATGATCTAACGGCTGGAAGTATCAAACCTTATGCTTTGTTCTTAATTTTTAATGAATTGGTGTATGGAATGGAAAACAATCCTCAAAATCCGGATTTGGCATGGATGATTGATGCAAGTCATAATATCAAAGATCCTTTAGAAGATTTAATGCAATCATTGGAAGCTATTCAAGAATCTTATGCGAAGGCATTATTGGTAGATCAAGATGCATTAAATGATGCACAACAAGATAATGATGTAGCGAAATGCCAAGAAATTTTACAAGATGCTTATAGAACTGATGTAAGACCTTTACTTGAAAAAGCACGTTTAGATGCTGGAGGAGCTATTAGTCCGATTAAGGCCTATCGCGAATTAGATCTACGAAATCAGTTGATTGGCGAAAGAGGGAAACATACTATTGCAACCGGACTTTAAGAATCAAAGAATGCGTCAAAAGGTAACAGCAGTATTTGATATTGGCAGGACTAATAAAAAGTTTTTCCTATTCGATAGCGATTTAAAAGAAGTATACAGAGAGTATATTCAATTTGATGAAATTGTTGACGAAGATGACTATCCTTCAGATGATCTTCAAGCAATAGAAAATTGGACGAAAGAGGTTTTCAAAAGAATGATGAAAGACCCAAAGTATCTGATCGAATCTCTAAACTTTTCATGCTACGGAGCTACTTTGGTGCATATTGATGAAAATGGTAAAGTACTCACGCCTCTTTATAATTACCTAAAACCGCTGGAGGATGATTTAACAGCGTCTTTTTTTAATAAATACGGTCCAGAAGAAGAAATCACACGAATTACTGGGTCTCTTAATTTGGGTATGCTTAATACCAGCATGCATTTGTACTGGCTCAAATACACCAAGCCAACCATATTTAAAAAAATTAGATATTCGTTGCACTTACCGCAATACCTCAGTTATATATTTAGTGGTATTCCAGTGGGTGAATACACAAGCATAGGATGTCATACCATGCTCTGGAATTACGAAAAAAAAGAATATCACAAATGGGTCTATCAGGAAAATATTGATAAAAAATTACCTCCAATAGTTGCAACCAATACGACCATGAGCATAGAATACAACAGTACTCCAATTAAAATAGGAGTGGGTATTCATGATAGTTCATCGGCTCTTTTGCCTTATGTGCAAAGTATTAGAAAACCGTTTTTATTGCTTTCTACAGGAACGTGGAGTGTCTCAATTAATCCCTTTACTCAAGGGTTACTGACAGCTCAAGATATTAAAGAAGAATGCCTCTTTAATATGAGGATAAATGGAAATCCGGTGAAAGCCTCAAGATTGCTGTTGGGTAGTGAATATAAATATCAGGTTACAAAATTGAGTGAACATTATGGGGTGCCATATGAGCAACATAAAACCGTGAAATTTAACAGTAAAACCTTTCATAACCTCTCAGAAAACTTCGAATATTGTTTCTGTTGGCAGGGTCTGCCTGACGCCCATATGCCAAAAAAAACAAGCCTTGCTCACGCAACTTACGAAGAAGCTTATCATCAATTAATGATCGAATTGGTAAAATTACAAGTGAAGAGCATTGAATCGGCAATGAGTGAAAATTCTTCTATTAAAAAGTTATATGTTGATGGAGGTTTTAGTGATAATGAACTGTTTATAAAACTCTTATCTCATTATTTAAGAGGTATGAAATTACGATCAGCAAGTTCTTCGCTAGGTTCGGCCTTAGGAGCTGCTATTGTAATAGCCGACAGTAAATTGAATTCGAAATTTTTAAAAAAGAATTATTCATTAAAAAAACACGTTCCGTTTATATTAACGTAAAAATAATCAACCTTAAACCAACTAACCATTAGTCAATCAATCATAGAAGAACAAGCAGCAGAAAACGTAGGTGGAGAATTTGAAAGAACTCCAGTACCCCATTCCAAATTAAAGAGTTGGAAAAGTTTTCTAGGAATGTACGCTGGAGAACATGCGGCAGGAACCGAGTTTATGATAGGTCCGCTATTTTTAACTGCAGGTGTTAGTGCTTTTGATTTAATTGTTGGATTACTTTTAGGAAACTTATTAGCAGTATTGAGTTGGCGTTATTTAACGGCCAAAATTGCCGTTAAAAACAGATTGACCTTATATTATCAATTGGAAAAAATATGTGGTAAAAAATTAGTTGTTGGATATAATTTAGCCAACGGAATTTTGTTCTGTTTTTTAGCAGGATCAATGATTACTGTTTCTGCCACGGCTGTAGGTATTCCGTTTGATATGCCTATGCCTAAATTAACAGATACTATGCCTAATGGTATTACTTGGGTAATTATTGTAGTTCTTATTGGAGCTGTAATCTCATTGATTGCCTCTAAAGGATATGATACCGTTTCAAAAGCAGCCATTTGGATGTCGCCATTGATTGTTTTGGCATTTTTGGCTTGTGGTGTTGTTGCATTGAATCAATTGGGTGTAACTAGTTTCTCTGATTTTTGGAATATTTGGGGTGAAGGTTCTGAACCTTTTCCTGGACAAATAAAATATACCTTTTGGCATGTGGTAATTTGGTCTTGGTTTGCCAATGCAGCCATGCACATTGGAATGTCTGATTTATCTGTATTTAGGTTTGCCAAAAAAGAAAGTTCTGGGTGGACAGCCGCAGCAGGTATGTATGTAGGTCATTATATGGCGTGGATTGCAGCCGCTCTTTTATATGCTGTTTATTTAAAATCTCCAGAGTCACTAAACTTTTTATCAAATGGAGAAGCACCACCTGTTGCTCCTGGACCGTTAGCACATAATGCCATAGGCATGTTCGGAATTATCGCCGTTGTCTTAGCGGGTTGGACTACGGCTAATCCAACTATTTATAGAGCAGGATTGGCATTTCAGGCTATTCTACCAAAAAAATCCACTTTTTGGGTAACTATTATAGCTGGTACCGTTGCAACAGTTGCAGGTCTATTCCCAGCATTTGCAATGAAATTATTAGGGTTTGTGGCCTTATATGGGTTTATCTTAGCACCTTTTGGAGCAATTATTGTGATTGAGCACTTCTTTGCTAAAAAAGTGGGTATTACCAAGAACTATGCTGAAGTCGCCGGAATTACTTTTAACAAGTCTGTATTCTATGCTTGGTTGATTAGTTTTGGATTGTTTTATTTTATATCAATACAATTCGATGTGTTCTTATCATTTGTCACCTTCCCAGCATGGTTGTTATGTGGTGGTTTGTTCTTGGTGTTTAGTAAGTATATTCAGAAAACCAAAATTTAATTATTGAAGGTGCTAAAAATTAATTTTCTAAATTAAACTTGGGCAAAAATAATACTATTTACCTTAAAAAAATAAATTAAAATTGATCTTTATTATATTCTGGGTTTGGTCCGTATTTTGAACAAACAAAAGAGCTTAAAGCAGCAGCTCTTTTTAAAAACAATTCAGGTTTTTTATTAGAAATTATTCCCTCTATTAACATTGCTAAAAAGGAATCTCCTGCACCAACAGTATTTAAAACTTTTGTATTAATTGCATCTTGATAATGAAATTTTGAATCATAAAAAACAACCCCTTTTTCTCCAAGTGTTAAACAAATTAACTCCGTGCTAGTCATTTTAGATATTTCAATAATTTTATTTTCAATTGAATTAGAAATAACACCTAGATCTTTTGAAATCCTTTCAAGTTCTTCTTTATTAAATTTAATCATATTTGATTTCTGCATTAGAAAAGAAATTAATTCAAAATCATAATAAGGATCTCTAATGTTTACGTCAAAAATTTTAAAATTAGCATGGTCAATTAATTTAAGTAATGTTTCTCTAGAAATTTTATCTCTTGAAATTAAACTGCCGAAAACAAAAAAGTCAGAATTTTTAACAACTTTAATATAATGATCACTCATCTCAATTTTATCCCATGCACAAGGATATTTTATTATATAATTAGCAGATTTTGATTTATCTAAAGAAATATTAACCTCTCCAGTATTATATTTATTATCCTCTTGAATTAATGAATTATCAAAATTAACTTTATTTAAAAATTCTAAAATTTGACTCCCCATTTTATCTTCACCTACCCTGGTTATAAATTGAGTGTTTACCCCTAATTTCTTCAAATGAAAAGCAACATTTAAAGGAGCTCCTCCAATTTCTTTGTACTCAGGAAAATTATCCCATAGAGCTTCTCCAAAACATAAAACTTTTTTACTCATGGATCTAAATAAGTGATTAAATATTATTTAAAAGGTTCTAATAATAAACTAACAAAAGTCTCTATACCGTTGAAATAATTTCCTAATCTTATATTTTCATTAGGGCTATGCTGATTGTTATCTAAATTAACTGTGGGTATACCAACTGCAGGAACACCTAAATTATTTACAAAAGGTGAAATAGGAACTGAACCTCCACTAGTTCTTATCAAAACAGGGGTAACTTTAAAATTATTGAAAAGTATATTTTTTAACCATTTACCTTCTTTCGTATTTATAGGTGTTCTAAATGCTGGATAAGAAATTTTATAAGTCATTTTAACAAGCTTATTATTTGATAATCTTTCTTTGTCATTGGGCTCATCATTTAAAATTTTATATCCTAATGATTCTATATGATTTTTAATTAAATTAATTAGTCTTAATGGATTACTCTCAAGAACAAGTCTAACATCAATTTCAGCCTGTGCTGTAGAAGGGATTATAGTTCTAACTTGAGAACCTACCCACCCACTTTGAAGACCTCTAATATTTAATGAAGGGTATTGCAGAGATTCTTGATAACTTTCAGCGACCTTATCTACTGATTTAATTTTAGTTCTATTTCTTATTAATTCTTCTTCAGAAGGAATATTTTTTAAAATTGATCTAACTTGATTTGTAATATTTATCCCGTCATAAAAGCCTGGTATAATAACTTTTCCGTCATCATTTTTCATCGATGATAAAATTTTACTTAATCTCAATGCTGGATTGGGAATAAAATTACCATAATGACCACTATGCTGAGAAGTTTTAGGACCATAGACTTTCAAAGTAATTGAAGCTATTCCTCTATTACCAAAAACTAGTGTAGGCTTCTTGGATGAATGCATAGGTCCATCTAAGATTAAAAGAAGGTCTGCAATTAATTGATCCTTATATTTCTCTACAGCTTCAGGTAAACCTGGCGAACCTCTTTCTTCTTCAAAATCTAGAATTAATTTAATATTAAAGGCAGGTTTTTTATTATAAATTTCAAGAATTTTCAAAGAAGTTAAAAACATCATAAAGGGGCCTTTATCATCTGAAGTTGATCTAGCAAATATTCTTAAATCTTTATTTTCTTTTATTTTTAACATTTCCCAATCTACCTTATTCCATTTCTTGCCATCAAATTCTTTTAAAACAGGTGTCCAAGGACTTTTTTGATCCCACTTTGATATATCTACTGATTGACCATCTAAATGCATATAAAAAGCAATTGTAGGCAATTTATTGTCTATTACTTTTTCTGCTAAAACTAAAGGAAGAGAAGATGTTTTTAAAATTTTAAAATCAAAGCCAAATGATTCTAATTGTAATTTACTCCAATCTATATTTTTTAATATTTCATCTTTATTTTTACCATCATTAGGTATAGATAAAAATTCTTTAAAAGCTTCAATACTATTTATACCTTGAGTTATTGAAATTAATTCATGTTCTCTCTGAGCAAATAAATTGTTTTGAATAAAAGCCATTAAGAAAAATATAAATGTTTTTTTCATAATTAATCTGATAAAAGAGGAGTCCCTAGTGGTGGTTGAGGTTTATATTCTTTAAATGGATATGTATCTGGATAAACCCAAGTTCCAGAAGTTAGTTTTAAAGGAAAATCTTCAATTCCATTAAACTTGACTTCAATTAAACCTGCCGTATAACCTTCATTAATCTCTTTTGGAAAAACGTATGAGCCTGAACTGTTTTTTTGAATTTTAGACTCAATCCAACTACTATCCCCTACTTTCCATATCCTAAAATCTCTTTCTTTAGTATTATTTGAAGTCCATTTTGAAATTGAATATTTCTGACTTGGATCAATTCTAACGTATACACTATCTTTTTCAACCTTCCAATCAAAGTTTGGCATTTTTAGATCATTTATAACTCTATAATAATAAGACATTAAATTTTTTAAAGTCATATAATAATCTCCATTAAGGCCATGATTTCCATTTGGAACATATTGTAAATGTTTAACCCCTTTTAAATCATCCCAATAAAAACGCCATGAATCAGTAACAAAAAATTCATCAATAGTTCCATTAATTAAAAATTTTGGAATACTTGAAAATTTTTCGATAAACTCATAAGGTTCTACATGATCTAATAATTTATCATACTCCTTTGAATTCATCCATTCCATAATGTTATGATTTTCATAATCTTCTATTGCAATAGACCATTCTCCATAAGCTTTATAATGATTTTGCATTGAAGGTCTCACATTAAGCATATCAATAACTATAGGTGCCATTCCAATAACCCTAGAATCAACTGCAGCAGTAGTCCATGTTGTCCATCCTCTTTTGGAAGCTCCAGCAACAAAAAAAGAAGATACAGGCATTATAGTTTTTTTTGTAATATTTTCAACAACATCAAAACCTCTAGATACTGCTCTAGTCATTGGAAACCTTGCTAACCATTTCAAATCAGTATCTTTTGCACCATTTATTAAAAACTTTTCCCAACCATAAGCTATTAAATCATCTTCATAAAACTCTTTACCATTACTCCCCTTAAATGATATAGGTTGAAAAGGAATATTACTTATATGGGCAATTACTGATTTTGTTTGTACTGCATGTTCTTTAGTTATAGAATCTAAAAATGAATTATTATCTAACCTTGTTCCTCCTCCAATAAACATAAGTGCTTTATCAGATTTTACATCCTTAGGAACCACTATGTCAACCCAATGCCACCAATCAGTTATATTAACCTCCTTTTCTGTTAACCATTTTCCTGAATACATTTTAATATGATAAGTTTTCCATTGATCAGTAACAACTGAATCTTTTATCTGGTAAGAAAAGTCATTTTTATTCTCTACATATTTAATTAAATGATCTAAAGGTTCTTTTTTGTCAGAGCAATAATTAAATAATAACAGAATAGATATTAAAAGAAAATAATGCTGAGATCTAAGTAATAATTTCATTTTAACTTATTTAGTATTTCTAACAAATTAACGAGTTATTTTTTTAAAACAAAATAATAAAAAACGATTACTATGCATGCATAGTATTTACAAACTTTTTGTAGATTCGTTATCTAAAATTTATTTATGAAATTTCGAATACAAAAAGTTACGGTTCTTGGATCTGGAATAATGGGTTCAGGAATTGCATGTCATCTTGCTAATGTTGGAATTGAAGTCTTAATGCTAGATATTCCTCCTAAAAGTGATAACGATAAATCTAATAATAAAAATATCGTAGCTGATCAGGCTTTAAAAAAAGCTGTGACATCTAAACCTGCTGCTTTATATGATAAAAGTTTTGTAAATAAAATATCTACTGGAAATTTTGAAGATGATTTTGAAAAAATTAGTGATTCTGATTGGATTATAGAAGTTGTTGTAGAAAAATTAGAAATAAAAAAGCAAATTTTTGAAAAAGTTGAAAAATATCGAAAAAAAGGAAGTCTTGTAACATCAAACACTTCAAGTATTCCTATTTCAATTCTTTCAGAAGGTAGATCTGAAGACTTTAAAAAATATTTTTGTGGAACTCATTTTTTTAATCCTCCAAGGTATATGAAGCTTTTAGAAATAATCCCTACCAAAGAAAGCAGCCCGGAAATGATTAATTTTTTTATGGAATTTGGATTTAATCTACTTGGAAAGCAAACCGTTTTATGTAAAGACACTCCTGCTTTTATAGCTAACAGGATTGGTGTAGTCTCTGCAACAGAGCTTGTTTTACTGGCGGACAAACATAATATGGGTGCTGAAGAGACTGATGCTATAACTGGATCTATCATTGGGAGACCAAACACTGCTACATTTAGACTACAAGATTTAGTTGGACTAGATACTGGTGAAAATGTAAGTTCTTTCATTCAAAATAATGTTAAAGGAGATAGCTATTTTGAAAAACTGATAAATCATAAAGAGCCTAAGTTTATGAGATTTTTATTAGACAATCAATTTTTTGGAAATAAAACAGGAAAAGGTTTTTATGAGAAAACAAAAACTAAGGATCAAAATGGCAAAACAATTATAAATGTTTTAAACTTTGATACACTAAAATATGAGCCCTGTAAAAGGCCTAAACTCGACATAGTTAAGTCTGCTAAAAGTATTGAGTTAATGGACAAAAGGCTTAAATCTTTAATTAAAGGAGATTCAAAAGAAAATTTATTTTTCAAAGAATATTTTACTACACTTTTATCCTACTCAGCTAATCGTGTTCCTGAAATAGCCGATCAATTTTATCAAATTGATGACGCTATGAGAGCTGGTTATTTCTGGGATTATGGCCCATTTGAATATTGGGATTTAATAGGTGTAAATGAAGGTATAGAATTAATAAAAGAATCTGGAGAGAAAATTCCGAAATGGATTGAATTATTTGAAAAATCAGGCGCCAAGTCCTTTTACAAGTTCGAAAATGGAAAAAGAAAGTACTTTAACATTAATTCAAAGAAATATGAAACAATTCCTGGTTCTGAAAAACTTATAATTCTAAACAGTCTAAGAGAAAATACTCCTATTATAAAAAACAGTGAATGTACTGTTCATGATATAGGAGATGGAGTTATGTGTCTTGAGTTTTTAAGTAAAAGTAACTCCATAGGAGAAGGAATTGGTAGAGGTCTTATTGAATCTATCCAAAAAGCTGAAGAGGAAGATTGGAATGGAGTTGTTATTGGAAACAATGCTAAACAATTTTCTGTAGGGGCCAATCTTATGAACTTAGGTATGATGGCCACACAAAAACAATTCAAGCCTTTAGAGGAATTAGTTAATAATTTTCAGCAAATAATGATGAAAATTAAAACTTCTAAAATCCCTGTAGTCACAGCAGCCCAAGGATATGTTTTTGGTGGGGGTTGTGAAATTGCAATGCATTCAGATGCTGGTATATATGCTTCAGAATCTTATATTGGTCTTGTTGAGGTTGGCGTTGGTTTACTTCCAGGAGGTGGAGGAACTAAAGAGTTTGCCCTTAGAGCTTCGGATGATTTTTTTGAAGGAGACGTTAAAACACCTACCCTTATTAATTATTTTAAGACTATTGCAACAGCGACAGTTTCTACGTCTGCCCATGAAGGTTATAATCTAAATTACCTGAAAAAAAATAAAGATTTTATATGTATGAATACACCTATGAATATTGGAATGGCTAAAAATAAAGTTTTAGAACTAGCTAAAAACTATATAGCTCCAACACCAAGAAAAGATATAGAAGTATTAGGCAGAGGTGGACTCAGTGTTTTATATTCTGCAATTAATGAATTTAGATTAGGTGAATACATGTCAGATTATGATGTTGTAATTGCTAAAAAAGTTGCAGAAGTTATATGCGGAGGAGATTTAACAAGTCCTCAAAAAGTAAGTGAGCAGTATCTTTTAGATATAGAAAGAGAAGGTTTTATGAGTCTTCTTGGAAATCAAAAAACATTAGAAAGAATTCAATATTTATTAATG
>PVBE010497502.1_pt1 | contig 11328 bp, 10 predicted proteins | sample 1631181 | NCBI WGS metagenome assembly PVBE01 (sample SAMN08397723, study PRJNA350692) | Marine metagenome, whole genome shotgun sequencing project. | isolation source: water | place: Pacific Ocean | collected 2012-04 | reverse complement strand
TCCTTTCTTCCCAATCGACGGCGTGTCACCATAAACACGTATAACACAAGCACCGATCCCAACAACAACCATGTAGAAGTAGTTATACCAGCCGCCATAACTTCTATATACTTACGCCCACTCAATATTATCAACAACCATGGTAGCCCTAGACCAATCAGAATATCAAAAATATTAGAGCCTACTGCATTAGCCACAGCCATGCCTCCTCGACCTTGTTTAGCCACGACAATTGACGATATCATATCTGGAACCGATGTACCCGGAGCTAGTATAGTAAGCGCCACTATCACCGGCGGTACACCAACCGCATTTGCTAACGAAATGCCACTTTCCACTAACACCCAGCTAATCATACTAATTAGTCCAATCGATATCAAAAATGCGCGCAAATATTCCGTTCTTGGATTACCCATCAAGGCGAAAAACAATTTATCAAACCAAACAGTTACATTTACCAACAGATTATTGCCACTAGTCGCTTGACTCTCTTTCTCACGATTATTAAGGTTTTCAGAATCACCGAGCGCACGACTTTTGCTCCACCAAATAAGTCCACCCACATATACGGCATAAAAACCAATAAAGATTATTGCTTCCGTCATATCGATTCTATTATCTGAAAATGCCCATAACAATAACGCTACACTTCCACAATACACAAGCACATCACGAGTCACTATAGCCCAAGTTATTCGCAATGGTTTCGCTATTGCAGAGGCCCCAGTAATAACTAAAATATTAAAGAGGGCCGAACCCACTATTGTCCCAATTCCTACGTCTGCATATCCTCCTGGTCTCATCAGTGCAATCAGTGCAATAGCTAGCTCTGGAGCCGAAGATCCCATCGCCATTAAGGTAGCGCCCGCCACATCACTAGATAACTTCATCCGTGCTGATATTTCGTCAAGACTCACGATAAAATATCTATCCGTAAGTATCGCCAGCAGATAGACCGCAACACTGATCGCTACCACGCACACCGTTACTGTCAAAACCATTTCGCAACCAATTTCATTTTCATAATTGTCTACCTCAGATTTTACACACAATTACAAACAAAACAATACATATACGAGCACCCATGTCCTTGCCAACACTTACTGCCTAAGGTAATATTACGCCCACAGAATATCTACTATTATGTCCAAACACCCGATAACCAGAACGTAATAACACCATTTATATCATATTTGAAATAGAGGCACTAAAACCATACACATGAATGCTACAGACCTCTCACTTGGACTCGCATTTGTCGCCGGCCTAGCGTCCTTTCTATCACCCTGCGTATTTTCATTAGTACCCATCTACATCGGATATTTGAGTGGTCAGGTCATATCAGACTCGCCAAAAATCAAAGAATCCAAATCGACACAGCGTCACGCCTTACTGCACGGAACTGCATTTGTATTAGGTTTTAGCGTTGTGTTTATAGCGCTAGGGGCAGCCGCCAGCGTTATTGGCAATATATTGTATGACTACAGAAACACTTTATCTCAGCTAGGAGGATTAGCAGTAATAGTATTTGGCCTCCATGTGATGGGAACTATCACTATTCCTTGGCTTTACTACGATTCACGACCTCAATATCAACAACCTGGCAACAACAAACTAAGTCTATTATCGTCATTCCTTATGGGTGTATTTTTCTCAGCCGGTTGGTCTCCCTGCGTTGGACCGGTACTCGGTGCCATGCTAACCATGGCCCTGACCAGCGAAGGATTAATTACCGGAGTGCAGATGCTAACTAGTTATTCGGTTGGTCTTGCCATACCTTTTATTGTTGCCTCCATAGCAGTTGATAAGGTTGCGCAGATCTATCAAAAACTTGGGCCTAAACTCCGTTATCTCCAAACTGCCAATGGAATATTACTGATAGTAATAGGTACACTTCTATTCACCGGAACGTTAAGTCTGATGACCATAAGATTTGCCCAATTACCAGTTCTACTAGATTTACAGCAAACCATCGATACCGCAATTGTCAGGCTATGGGCAACAATCAGCGGCTGAATTTAAGGCAATTATTATTGACTCAAAGCATGTCTAAACTACCGCAGTCACTCTCTCACAATAAAGAACTGCTTGCAGGTGCGGCACTTGGTCTAATACTAGGAATAGTTCTGATTACAACATATCCTGTATTACGCAATATCGACACAATTCTTCACTATCAACCTACCGACAATAACAGCCCCGTACTCGATCCAATCTTACCCGGATCACTAGCTCCTGACTTTAAGCTCGTAGATGCAGTCACAAATCAGCCTGTAACATTGAGTGAATTCTATGGAAAGCCAGTCATCCTCAACTTTTGGGCTACATGGTGTGGTCCTTGCAAGGTAGAGATGCCTCATCTACAAGACGTCCACACCTCCTATTCGAAATCGGACCTAATCATATTAGCAATAAATTACGGTGAAGATCCAAAAACTGTGCTTAGCTTCGCATCTGATCTAGGACTCACATTCAGAACATTACTAGATGAAACTGCAGCAATACAGTCACAATACCAAGTCCGCGGTTACCCTACCACAGTCTTTGTCAACCCGGACGGAACAATATCACACACTCATATAGGAATGCTTGAATCCAGTATGCTCATCCAACAAATAGACAAACTTCTTGCAAAGTAGCTACTAATGAACTCTTCACCTAATCAAACTACAATCGCGCTTATTCAAGCCAAAATAATTAAAGACTGGACGAACATTGCCACCATATTGTCAGGCGCATACATAACCCTCGCACTACTTGCACCTATACTAATGTCTACTAGCTTGCATCAAGCAGGTCAGTTGCTCTATCGCATTTACTCTGCTGTTTGCCATCAGGACGTTTCAAGATCATGGTTCCTCTCAACAAATCATCCATTCTTCAGTCCAACTATCTTGCCTTCATCACAAGTAGCATTCCCAAACAATGTTGCTCCCTGCCTTGAGTGTAGCGCCTTCATTGGCGCTCCAGAGATAGGCTGGAAAACCGCTTTATGTCATAGATGCACGGCCATATATCTTGGCGTATTTGTTGCCAGCCTTATATATCACCTATTAAAGTCTAGGAACATACGAGTACCTAGACTAACCACATTTTTATACTTAATTATTGGACTGTCACCTATCCTTATCGACACTGTCGTACTAACCGATTCGACAACCGTATTTGCTATTTCTACAATACATCTCTCGCATATACTAAGCACATTGACTGGGGGACTCTTTGGCACCTTGAGCATATGGTACTCTTACCCCCAAATCGACACGTACTGCCAAAAATATATATAAACTATTACAGCAAACACCTTATCAAGGCTAATTCCTATCAATTATGATATCCCATTCTGACAATAAGATCACATATTTTACGTTCAAAACAATACCAAACACCAATATTACACATGCTATCTTTGGCAGGTCAGGTGGTGTCAGCCCTTATCCTTACGAAAGCCTCAACATGAGTACAAGTACAGGCGACACCAAACAAAATGTCAACGCAAACATAGCTCTTGCATACAGCTCGCTAAATGTGCCCCTCACTTCACTCAGGACAGTCACTCAAGTACATGGAGCACACATAATCGCTACCCATAACGAACAATTCCATAATAATATAGAGGCTGATGGACTTATCACTCAAACACCAAACACTTCTTTATTCATGCGTTTTGCTGACTGTGCACCCATAATGTTATATGACCCTATCGTTCACGCAATCGGCCTAGGCCATGCAGGCTGGCGAGGAACCTTAGCTGGCCTCGCATCCTCAATTGTAGAAACAATGAAGTCGACATTTGGATCCAAATCCCACAACCTACTAGCGGCCATTGGTCCTTGTATAACCGTAGATCATTACAAAGTCGGCCAGGAGGTAGCTAATTTATTTCATGAGACATACAACAAAACAGATGATATTCTTCTATACAAAAATGACTCAGTATATCTAGATATTCTTAAGGCAAATATACATTCACTAACTTTATCCGGTGTACAATCAATTGAAACTAGTGACCTATGCACTACAGACAACAACGATTACTTTTTCTCGCACCGAGCCGAACCGAACCCGTCAGGTAGATTTGGCGCCGTAATATACTTAACTTAGCACTTCTCATGCGAAAACAAAATCAAACATTATCATCGGACTCATTAGCCACATCCTACAACGAAACACTTGCTCACATCCAAGGTGTAGCGCAGCGAGCAGGCCGTGCTCTAGACGATATCACATTGATTGCTGTCACAAAGAATCAATCAATCGAAGCAATCGAAAGACTGTACGAACTAGGCCACAGAGATTTCGGAGAAAACAGAGTCGCAGAGGCTTCTACAAAAATAGCCTTATTCACAGCCCAACTGCAATCCAATCCAAGTCCACCCATTTGGCATATGATCGGACACATTCAAAGCCGCAAAGCACGTACATCCGTATCACTATTCAATCTGATCCATTCAGTCGACACCATAAAGCTTGCAAAACGACTATCACGATTTGCGGCTGAATCCGATACTACCGTATCGATACTGTTGCAATGCAATGTCTCTGGAGAACATACCAAGTCAGGTTTCACTGCAAGCGATATCGTTCACAATACGACTCAGTGGTCTGATTTAGTCAACTCAATATCTCAAATCGCAGGGTTGCCAAATCTCAAAGTTGTAGGGCTTATGACTATGGCACCCATAACAAACGAGCCCGAGAAATCAAGGCCAATATTCCGAAATCTACGAATTCTCAAAGATAAGATATTGCAACGTTTTCCACGATTACCCATAAAGCATCTATCAATGGGAATGAGCGCCGACTACGCTATAGCAATTCAAGAAGGTGCTACAATGTTAAGGATCGGAACATCAATATTCGGTCACAGAAATACCAAGTAATACTATATAGACAAGGATCCACTATGGAAGAAATACTTATCAGACCAATTGGCTTCATTTTTTCAATAGTACAATTTGCAATTCTAGGCAGAGTGCTATTGTCCTGGATACGACCGGACCGATCGCATCCAGCAATACAACTACTGTATGACTTGACCGAGCCAATACTCCAACCAATTCGCAACTTGATGTCTGACATGGGCGGAGGCATGTTTGATTTTAGTCCGATAATAGCACTTCTATTACTCAATGTACTCGAAGGATTGTTGAAATATATTATTACAGGACTGTTCTAGGTATTTCCCTAAAGCAAATACTGATCAGTGCTTGCCATCCACACTACCCAACAAGCCATTCTGTCATCCAGGAAGCTGACCACCACGCAACTTTATAGCGTGCCAGTAACATAGACAGTCAACACCTGACAATTCTGAACTTACTTCACGTAAAGGAATCTATTACAGTTGTCACAAGTAACGATACTGTTGCCACTACGTGCATCCTGTATATGCCCAGTAGACACACCTAGACCACAGCATGAACAAATTCCATCATTCACCAATGCCACTGCCACACCGCGGTACTTTAACCTAGCAGTATCGTATTTTCCCAGTAATTCCGCCGGAATAACGTTTAACGCAACCTCGCGCTCACTATTCAAATTTTCGATATCATTCGCAAGAGTTTCGTTCTCAAATCCAAGCTCATTCTCAAGTGTTGTACGTTCGGACATGGCGATATTGTGTTGAGCAACCGCATCGTCAAGTTCCGTCTTACAATCCTCTTCGGCTATCATTGCTTCAAGTTTCGAATCTTCTAGCTCCGCTATACGACGAGTCAGAGCCTCTCCCTGATCTTGCAAATCCTTAAGCTCTTTCGGACTAGTAACAGCACCACTATACAATCTATTTTCACCGCTTTTATGTTTACTAGTTACAATATCTATCTCACCCTGTATGCTGGTTTGCTCCTTTGTAGCAGCCAAAACCGAATCTGTAGCTACATCAACCTTCATTGCAGTTTGTTGCACAATTTGATTGTCATCTAGCACACGCCCGATCTCACGCATACGTTGCTTATTTCGTTCGATTTTCGTATCAATTTGTTGTAGTATATATATACCAGCTATTGAGCTCATAACAACATGGATTATATCACCACGGTGTATAATCTAACCAATTCCTAGACAGAAAAGAAATAACTAACGAAACCAACTAAGCATATAACACCAACCCTTGCGAAACCACATATTAGCATCAGTCTTTATATCTGGCATGACCACGCTTGCAGCGGAAGTGTCTGCTTTTCGATTGGTCGGAAATATCTTTGGCACGTCGAATATCGTTTGGTCTTCCATAATTGGACTTATGTTGCTATACCTGTCAGTGGGATATTACATTGGAGGACAATTAGCCGATAAAACACCAAGCGCCACAAAGTATTTCACACTAATCTGTTGGGCATCCATAACTACCGCATTTATTCCTGTCATATCTAGGCCAATATTACTGTACGCAGCAACTGCTCTAGCATCTCTAAACGCACCCTTTGTCGCTGGAGCATTTGCCGGCACCATGCTTATCTTCGCAGTACCAATAACATTGCTAGGTTGCACATCTCCTTTCGCAATCAGACTTCTAACATCTAATGCTTCTGAGGCCGGATCTGTAGCCGGCCGAGTGTACGGGTTATCAACAATAGGCTCCATACTTGGTTCGTTCCTTCCAGTCTTAGTCACGATCCCACTAATCGGTACACGTTATACGTATATTGTATTCTCCGGTGCTCTATTACTCACATCACTTATAGGACTATGGAAACTTTCATCGCAAAATTCAGTTACTAATACACTATATATGGCTATACCATTTTGTTTCGCAGCTTATCTATGCTCGCAAGGCAATATAAGACCCTATGATGGCCTAATGTACGAGAAGGAATCATCATACAACCTCATACAAGTGATCGAGCGTAATGAGGTGCGCTATCTATTACTTAACGAAGGGCAGGGAATACATTCAGTACACGATCCAAATTCTATCTATACGGGAGGTAGCTGGGACTATTTCCTAGTAGCTCCCTTCTTCAACCCACCACCTTACAAAGTATCACATATGCACAATCTTCTAATCATAGGCCTTGCAGCGGGAACAGTATCTAACCAATACACTCAAATATATGGCAATATCCCAATCACTGGCATAGAAATTGACGCAGATATCATCGACATTGGTAATAAATATTTTGATATGGACAAACCCAATTTGTCAGCAATCCCAGCTGACGGGCGTCTATATCTCAATTATTTATCTGACAAATACTCAGGAATTGTTGTAGACGCTTACAGGCTGCCCTATATACCCTGGCATCTAACCACAAAAGAATTCTTCCTCGAAACCAAATCTCTACTGAGCCCAACAGGCGTACTTGCGATTAATGTAGGCCGCACAAACACGGATCGCCGTCTAGTTGACGCCCTATCAGCAACATTGTTATCGGTATTTCCTACAGTCCACGTCATTGACGTACCAGACACATTCAACTCAATACTCGTAGCAACTAACACAACAACATCCGCCAATAATCTACAACAAAACCTATCATCGCTGGGCCAAAATGTTCACGCACTGCTACCATTGATGCTCGCCAAGGCAATCAATAACCTTGTGCCTACACAGCCGAGCGACATGATATTTACAGACGATCGGGCGCCAGTAGAGCATCTTACGGATTCCATTCTACTAAACTATCTTCTAGGTTCAGCCACAGACAAAAACTTTACTGCAGGTCCAGAGCTATAGCCACACTACACATTAGTCACTGTTTACCAACTATTACTTCCATCATCTGGTCATATCCTAGCTTGGATTGATTGTGAAATACAAGCACTAATGGGTGATCGTAGACCGTAAAACTTTCATCCGCACTTCCTAGTCTATGAGTAGTGTCGAAATATTTTTGATTGTCTTTGAGGTCGATACCCGCCGATACAATGGAATTCCCTCTTAGAGATATTCCTGCAAAGTTCGGATGTCGTGTCTCTGCAAGCAACAATGTATAGCCTAGCGTACCATCGAACAAACTTTGGTAATACCTCATACTGTACGGGAACATATCTGGGTTTGATAACACTGGACCATAATTTCTATTACTAGCCACAATTATGTAGTCAGCTTTCATAACATTCTGCGCAATAGACTCAAATTTACTTGCCGTGTCGGGCAAATCAGCTAAACCCAAAGCCACAGAATCGTACTGATCTCTAAACATCAAACTATTTGCCTGTCTGATCTGTTTTAGTGGTAGTGGGTGATCCCATTTTTCAGTCAGAACGGTCTCCTCTATCTCGGCGTTTTCATACATCCAGTTGGAAGCGACAATCCAGGGGTGAGGTTTTTCATACATACTTACATACCCCATTGCATAAACTGTCGTGGTGCCCACTACAACCAGGAGTATTGGCAATCCGTAGGCAACAGATGTTTTCGCAAGTCTAACCAACATACTAGTTGCAAAAATTATTTGAACAGGAATTATCGGAAGCATATATCGCGGATATTTCACATGAAGTCCACCGATGAGCACAAAATAACACACAACCCAACTCAAGAGAACCAACTGTCGAACAACGCCGTCGTCAATTTCCTTAAGACGTAATCTTGATCCGACTTGTATCCCAAGAGCTAATGTACCGCCATACATAAAAACTGTTAGTGGCCAGCCAATCGTCCAGCTCCCTTGTTCAATAATGTGATAAATATAAGGCGCAGTATCTTTATACTGCAAAATAAACGGCCAATCTACTAAGCCTCTTACCATATAAGATTGTAGAGCGATATTGCCGAGATACTCTTGCCATTCAATTAATGCGTATGGATTACATAAGATAAACGCTCCTAATGCCCATAGACTCGGCACAATCCAAACCTGAAATAGGCGACGCCCAACACCAAGCTTCACCCCTTCAACCCGAATTAATTCACAGCACAGTATTGCCGTGAAAGCAGGCAGTACTAAAAGTACCGCATTCGCCTTAATACCAACTGCTAAACCAATAGCGCCACCTGCAAAATTTAAGTGTTTCAATTTTTTTGAACCTACATACAACACCAAAATCCAAAGCACCACAGTAACTGCAGTAGTGAGTAACGAATCGAAAGTGCCGAAGTGCGCCTGTTGAATAAACTGTACAGTCACCGCGAATAAGCCGGCCGAAATAAGCCCGGTTAATTCGCCATTCAATTTCTTTCCAATCAAGTAGACCATCAACAGCGTAATGCAGTCAGCCAATACGGACACATAGCGTCCAACAACCACCATTTGTAAAATCTCTAAGCTATCACCTGTAAGGAACAGGTGCCTTAGTACATAATTGTCAATATCATCTAGGGATTTACCAAAATAAGCCAAACTTTTTGCCACAACAACGCGCAGATAGAGTGGCGCATGTCCATAGGCAAACAATCTCGGTTCGCCGCGCGGTATCTCTATGCCGCTAGTAGTCTTACTATCAGGCCAGTAAAATGGGTTCAGACTCGACCCAGCGTCATATCCATCATTCGTTGTGCCGAAAAATTCTATACTCGTAGCTACTAAATTTATATATCTTTCGTCCGGATGCGTTTGATGTAGACCATCCCATGCAACATGAGATCCTCTACTCAATATACAGACTGCAACAACCGCAATCATCCCAAGTTTCTTTAGATTGTTCGAAAGCCAACTGCTGCTATAACTTCTAATTAGTATTTTTATCACGCTTCAAGAATATCAACAGGTTCGCCTCCACTGCGAGGTATACGGACTTCCTCGTGATATGACCGATCAGTGTTGACAGACCACACATCATTGGTCTGGCCTGCAACAACATTTTTCACCGCCATGATAGCGGTCAGCATCGAATGATCTTGATTGTTATACTTGTGCAGTCCATTCCTTCCTATAGTATGAAAATTACTAAGCCCAGACACCCATTCTTGCACAGTAGCAAGAAGGGGCCCGTAAACAGCGTCATATACTGGATATGCTTTTTGTTGACGCACTACTACTCCATCAAGGACATTGGCCTTATTAGCTAAACCAATCCGTTCAATCTCGATAGTACCCAATTCTAACAGTTCGGTATCGGACATGTTCCATAACCCATCTCCTTCATTACAAAAGTATTCTAGACCAAGACTTGTTGTGCTATCATCGGGTACCATATCACCACTCCAGTTCTTGAAGTTCTGTATACGTCCCACCTTCACATCAGGACTATGAATGTACACCCAGTTATCGTCAAATACGTCGGCTATATCAAGTATAAGCACAACAGTCAGAAAATCCCTATATCGCAGACCATTAGCTGCCTCAACAACTTCCTCCGGCGGAGCAGGGTCTATACAATTAATTAGTTCGTTAAGTGGCATTGTAGAGAAAAAGTCAGTTCCCTCTATATGTCTTGGCCCGGCTGGACCATTGATATCAACGCCATTTACACTGTCTTCATTCCTGACAATGCGTATAACCTCGGATCCAATTTCAACACAACCACCTGCCTCGCGTACGAGCTCTGTTACTTTTTCCCACATCATACCCGGACCCAAAGTCGGGTAATGAAATTCCTTGATGAGTGTTTTGATAACTTCACCTCGCGGAGGGAACAAGGCATTCTTTATTGCTGTTGGAAGAGTCAAGCCTTTTATACGCTGCGCAGCCCATTCGGCTCGTATATCCGTACACTTTATACCCCACACCTTCTCCGTATATGTCTTAAAAAATATCTCGTATAATCGCTTACCAAATCTGTTTACTACCCACTGCTCAAAACTTTCCTCCTTTTTGTAAGGAATAATCTGCGCCATAGCATAGCTAATCACGATTCGTACACTTTCAATTATGCCAAGCCCGCTTAACGCATTAAAAACCCTTAACGGATAATCAAAGAATTTTCCCCGGTATAAGATTCTAGATTTACGGGGTCGCACTACAAATTCCTCCTGCATCCAGTCATGCCACAGCTCTTCAACCTCGGGAACCATAGTAAAAAACCGGTGTCCTCCGATATCAAATCTGTAACCTTTATATTCTTCAGTCCTGGCAATTCCTCCCACCAGATTGTATTTTTCAAAAACCGCAACTTCCACGTCGGCTTTTATCAATTCCCACGCTGCAGTGAGCCCCGCTGGTCCGGCACCGATAACTACGCTTTTCCTTTTATCCATTGTCAATCTCTTACTCGTAGCACTGCCATAAATGCATCTTGTGGAATCTCTACATTACCAACCATCTTTAGTCGTTTTCGACCTTCTTTTTGACGGGATAACAGTTTCTTTTTACGAGTTATGTCACCTCCATAGCATTTCGCCAAAACGTCCTTGCGCAACGCTCTTACATTAGCCCTTGAAATAATACGACCTCCAGCGGCTGCCTGTATGGCAACTGGGTACAGCTGACGCGGTAT
>PVBE012580980.1_pt1 | contig 11329 bp, 6 predicted proteins | sample 1631181 | NCBI WGS metagenome assembly PVBE01 (sample SAMN08397723, study PRJNA350692) | Marine metagenome, whole genome shotgun sequencing project. | isolation source: water | place: Pacific Ocean | collected 2012-04 | reverse complement strand
CTCTCGAAGTCGCAGCCCTTCCGCGATCACACCATCCTTCAGCTGGTCCGCCATGCCACGGAGCATCTGGAGTTCAAGTGCTGCAGGTGGAAGGTCTCGCCGTTCGAGCAGCGCCAGCGCCGCGGCAATCGATCGTAGATTGTGGGATCCGAGTGCAAGGGTCACACCGCCCTCACCACTCTCTCGTGGTGTCGATTCGATGAACGCGGCCGCCATCCTCTCAAAGCAGGCGTCACTATCCACCTTGCGGCTCCACACCGGTACGGGCCAGCCGAGTTCTTCCGAGTGGATCGTCTCGTAGTCCCAGTATGCGCCCTTGACCAGTCGCACGGTGATTGGCCTTCCGACTCGCTGCGACCAGTCAATGATGCGAGCGGCATCTTCATCGCCGGTACGCAGGTATGCCTGCATGGCGAGGCCGGCGGGGAAGTCGACTTCCTCGCAGCATCGCATGAACAGTTCAAGGGTCAGATCCTTGTACTCAAACTGCTCCATGTCGAAGTTGATGAAGGTGTTGCTGCTCGCGGCCTCCTCAAGAATGGGTCGCAAGCCCTCCATGAGTCCGGCGATGGAGGTGTCGAAGGCGATGGGGTCGGTGTTGGCGAACAGAGAGGAGATCTTGATGGAGATATTGGTTCGTGGAATCGGGCCGAGATGATCGTGTTCCAGGATCGGCTGCGATGGCCATGCATTGACCGTGGCAGGGAGGTTTCTAAGAAGATCGAGGTACCGCTCGCGATAGGCCACGGCCTCCGCATCGCTGACGCACGCTTCACCGAGAAGATCAACCGAGAACGCGACACCGTCTTTCCACAGCGATTCCAGAACCGGAAGCGCACTAGCCGCATCTGTTCCCGCAATGAACCGCTCGGCCATGGCCGTGATCCGACCGGTCACGGTCTTGGTCAAGGTTCCTTGCAGGAGGCCGCCGGCTTTCAGGCCCAGTCCCATGCCCGGAGGAAGTTTCACCTCCGGCTGTGTGAGATAGTCCACCAGATGGTCATGCACCTGCTCTGGCGAAACGAGTGAGGGGAAAGCGTCAACAAATCTGAAGAGTTGGACCTTGAAGGCCTCGTCCTGCATGGCCCAGTCCATCAACTTGTCAGACCAGAAGGCCGAGGAGAGCCAACTTGACCTCTGCGAGCGGGCCGCATCCAAGAGCTTCGTGCCAATGGCGAGAATCCGCTGTTCGGTTGCGGCGTCGAAGATGCTCTCCCCCGATGGGGCACGCAGTTGGGCAACGCCGCTGCCGGTCGGCTTGGTTCGTCGGAAGATCGCCATGAGGGACTGGGATTCTATCGAACTGCGGTAATGAACCGGGCATCCCCGTGCTGGTCCCGCAGGATCTTCTCGTTCTGCAGGTCCGGGGATTGAAGAGCGAGCGATCGAGCGTCTTCGGAGGAGGAGGTGGCGATCTCCACGATCAACATGCCGCCTTGGCGGAGGTGCTCGCCACCCCCACTGATCAGCGGACCTGCCACCTCAAGCCCATCCGGCCCGCCGCGAAGCGCTGCCGCTGGCTCCCAGTCCGCCACAGACGCATCGAGCGTCTGAAACTCGTGATCCGGGATGTAAGGCGGATTGGAACAGATGGCGTCAAAGAAATCGTCATTCTCCAGCGGTGCCAGGCCTTCACCAAGGCGAAATTCGATCTGATCGGCAACGCCGTGTCGCTCGGCATTGCGCCGCGCCAGGTCCAGAGCCTCCTCGGAGATGTCAGTTGCAATGACCTCAACGTCAGGGAGGTTGGTTGCCAGCGCAATGGCGATGCAACCGCCGCCCGTTCCAACGTCTGCAATGCGACCATTGTCGATGGTCTCTCGTGATCGCCACCATTGCAGGACATGTTCGACCATGGTTTCCGTTGCGCTTCGAGGAATGAGCGTCGAGCGATCCACCAGGAAAGGCATGCCAAAGAACCACGCTTCACCAAGGATGTGCTGCACTGGTTCCCCCTGCAAGGCTCGCTGTACGAGGGGTCGGAGCGCCGCGCGTTCGGCATCGGTGGCGGGGCGATCAATGTCTGCGTACAAGTCGATACGCTGCTGCTGCAGGACGCTCGACAAGAGCATTTCGGCGACAAGACGCGGCGGCTCGATACCCGAAGTGGTGAAGCGTTCGTTCATCCAGTCGAGAAGCGAGCGGCTTGTCCAGACTTCGGCGTCCAAGGGTGCCATGGCGTGGATTGTAGAGGTCATCCACCGTGGATCGTCAGCAGCCAGCCTTCTTTCGGCAAGCAACACACACTGCATCGATCAGTTGTTCCGTTCGGAACGGTTTGAACAGCACGGCCTGCATGCCGTCCTGGCTTGCTCGCATGATGGAGTGGTGCGGGTCGTATCCGAAGCCCGTCATCAGGATGACCGACTGGGAAGGATCGATATCTCGGGCGGTTCGGAACACTTCATACCCGTTGTGTCCCGGCATTCGAATGTCGGAAATCACCAGATCAAACGAATTGCCCTTGGCGTGGGCTTCCTTCAGTGCCGTAATGGTCTGATCGCCGTCGACGCAATCTGTAACTGAGCACCCAAGCCTCTTGAGAACGTCGACGACTCCGTGGCGCACCACATCTTCATCATCGGCAACCAGAACCGACCGTCCCTCAAGCTCCGGGTGTCGTTGAATGGACGCGACGCGGTCGGCGTCAATGATGGTCTGGGGACCGGCGGTGCATGTGTCCAGTCGGTGCCTCAGGGTCACGGCAATCGTCGCGATCTGATCGGCAAGCGATGGATCATCTGTGCGCGCCCGCTCAGCCAATGCGACGAGATCCGCCAGCGGCTGTTCGAATTCGGAGAGCATGGTGCGGGACAACTCTTCGCTGGTGGTGTATCGCTCCACGACCAGCAGATCGAGCATGTGCATTGCGATGGCGATGTATTTGCCAAATGTTTCTGCGAGTCGCCGGTCATCGTCGTCGAATGCGTCAGGCTTCTCCGACTCCGCATTGAACACGCCAATGACGCGGTCATGCAGCCAAAGAGGTACGGTGAGTGAGGACGCACCGTTCTTGATGCCGGGTCGATACAGGGGGTCGCCTGCGACATCCCCACAGACATAACTTGTGCCGGAGGCAACGACATGCCCGCAGATCCCGTTGTCGTGTTCATCCGCCAGAAGAACTTCACCAATCTTGAGTGGCGAGATACGCTCTGCGATCACCAGTTCGAGTTGACCGGATCGGCGGTCCAGCAGGCGGATTTCAAAGTGGTCCATTCCCAGGAGGTCCCGGGCGTGGCGGACCACCTTTTCTTCCAGCAGGTGGAGCCGCTGGGCGAGATTGAGACTTCGGACATCCGAGGATTCGAACGCCGTCAAGTCCTGGCCCGCCTTGCGAATGGCCTCCAGCCTCGTCTCCAGTCCACTTGGCGGTCCGAGCACCAGATCTACCTTTTCCTGGCCGGAGGACTGCACCAGATTGAAGACGGACAGCAGCGCAGCCTCAACATCAGGTGGAATCGCTGCATCAGGTGCGATGAGCAGGCGGGGTCGCTCTTCGGTCATGCGGAACTCTCCACTGCAAGCCTAGCCCCGATTTGCGGACAGGCAATCGGTTTGGCATCGGGAGAATGCGCCTCCTATCTTGACAAACGGCCGCTCCGACGGAGAATCCACCCCTTGCGATGCTGCATGTTCAAGGACTGGTCAAGAAATTCGGCAACCTGACAGCCGTCGGTGGCATTGACTTGACCATTGAGCGGGGGGAACTGGTTGGCTTGCTCGGTCCCAACGGTGCTGGAAAGACCACGACAATCCGGATGCTCTGCGGGGTGCTCGAGCCTGATGCAGGGGACATCAAGATAGACGGCGTCTCGCTCGCCGCCGCTCCGGTTCGCGCCAAGGCCCGCATTGGCTGGCTGGCGGAAGGGGCGCCACTACCCGGCGAATTCCGCGTCTCGGAATACCTTGCATCCGCCGCGGCGATCCGGGGTATTCCCCGAGAGGCGATCGGCAGGTGGGCAGATCGCTGTCAGATCGACACAGTTCTCAGGCGGCGGATATCACAACTCTCCCGCGGGTTCAGGCAGCGGGTAGCGTTGGCCGCCGCGATGTTGCATGACCCAGCGGTGTTGGTACTGGACGAACCGTCCACCGGGCTTGATCCTTCGCAATCATCCGAACTTCGGACATTGCTCGCTGAGATCGCAGAGTCAGCCGCCGTGCTCTACTCCTCCCACAACCTTGCGGAAGTGGAGGCAACCTGTCACCGCGTGGCAGTGCTCGCATGCGGAAACATCGTTTTCGACGGACGCTTCGACGAGCGTGATACGCCTTGCCAGCGCACGGCTGTCGAGGTGTCTCCACATACCGTCGCTGCGGCGATTGACGGGGAGCATCGCCGGGTGATTGACGATGATTGGATTGCCTGTGTTGTTCCGGGTACGCCGGAGCAGACCGCCGAGGCAATTGTTGCGGCGGGGGGGCGTTTGCGGCTGCTCAAGCCCATTGGTGCGTCGCTCGAAGAGGCTTACGCGGGCTGGGTTGGAGTTTCAACCCCATGAAGGTTCTATCCAGCCTGATCTGCCGCGAGTTCCGGTTGCTGGTGCTGGTACCAGCCGGGCCTATCGTTGCAGCGCTTCTGGCGATGGCGACGGGTGTCGGGTTCTGCGCGAATGTTCTTGGAACCGGCAACACCGCAACCCTGCAGAGCGTCTTTGAACTTGCCGCATGGTTGCTGCTTCTCCTGTGCCCCGCCATCACAATGCGACAGGTTGCCGAGGAGCGGCGGGCAGGCACATGGGATCTCGTCCTTGCTGCACCCGCCCGGGACTGGCAGATCATCGCCGCGAAGTTTCTGGCGGCGTGGGTGTTTCTCGCCTTGGTACTGGCGGCGACCCTTCCACTTCTTGTTCCGCTGGAGATATATGCCGATCCAGATTACGGACAAGTCCTCAGCGGGTACATCGGTCTCATGCTTCTTGGCGGCGCGGTGTTGGCCAGTGGCTTGTTCGTGTCCACGCTGACCGAATCGCAAATTGTCGCCTACCTTGCAACAACATTCTCATGGCTCGTGTTCTCACTTTCAGTTCGCGTGCTGCCGGCCTACCTTCCGTCGGCCTGGGCTGATCCTGTGTATCAACTCAACCCGCTGAGGCGGGCGGGAGAGTTCATCATCGGGCTGGTAGATACCGCCGGGATCGTCTACTTCCTCTCAATCACTTTGGCGCTGCTGATGGCGGCAGCTTCCGGCGTTGCTCGAACGCGAGGTTGCCGCGGGCGACCTTTGCGGATTTGCGGCGGCGTCGTCCTGTTGGTCATCTCTCTGGTCGCGATCAACGACCTCGCAATGCATGTTCGAGGCCGTTTCGACGCCACCCGCACACGGGCATACCAACTCAGCGATCAAACGGCAGATCTGCTCGATTCCATCGATGAACCGTGGCGGATTGTCGTGCTTCTTGATCAATCGACGACTGATCGCGGCGTTGTACGACAGGTGGACGAAGTGCTTCGCAGATACGCAGAACGAAGTTCGTTCATCACCGTGGATCGACTCGACCCCTCACAGCCGGAAGCAGTCACGCAGTATGAGGAACTGGTTCGGAATCTCATCGATCTGTACGGTGATGAACTCCAGGCCGGCGACGAAGCGGTGGCCCATGCAACCGCGGTCTTCCGGGATTTGATGCAGTTTGCCGGCGTACATTCGCTGGCGGCGGAGGAAGCCATCGGGGTTGCCGAAGCATCAGAACGAGAGACGCTCGCCGCCATAGGCAGCGGACTCGCCCTTCTCTCCGAAAAAGGTGGGCTGATTCTGGACGAGGTCGACCGGGCGATGGCAATCGACTCATCGCAGCCGATACCGCGGCTCGGGCTCGCTCGCGACATACTCGCAACGGCGCTTGATCGCTGGGGCGGCGAGTTGTCGCAGGTTGGTTGGTGGATGCAGCAGAGTCGCAGTGGGGGCCTGGCGTCATGGGCGCGGCTGCAGGGTGGCGACTATGACGACATGACGGCGAAAGTCAACGCCGCCTACGACGAACTTCGCGCCCTGGGCGACCTTCATCTGGGCGAACTGGCTGCGGAATTGGTCGCAGGTCAGGGTGCGGTCATCATGTCTCAGGAGGCCGCGACGATGATTCCCGCCCCCGTCCTGTTTCCCGCAACGGGCTTGCGAAGAGAGGCACATGGCGGGGTCGCATTCGACCAGCGATTCCGAGGAGAAGAGGTCATCTCCGCCGCGATGCGGTCACTGGCGTCGGGGCAACTCCCGACGGTCGTCTTCATGCATGGCGAGGACACATCCCTCCTGCAGGCGCACGATGACAATGTGGATCTCAACGCGGCGCGGCTTGCGTTGGAGGCCAATCGGTTCCGTGTGGTGGAGTGGCGGTGCGGCGAGGCGGATCGTCCGCTCATCACCTCAGGTCCAGTCGCGTGGATTGTGATTCCACCTTCACGCCGTTCTGGATTGGAGGCGACCGCGGGCGAAATGGCGGTGCTTTCCGCGGCCCGTCGCCTGATTGCAGAGGGTGAACCGATGCTTCTCAATCTGCAGCCGAGCATGCTGCCGCGGTACGGCCAGAGGGATCCTTGGGCAGGTTTGGTGGAAACGCTTGGTGGCTCTGCCGACACAGGCCGCGTCGTGCTGGAGAGGGTGCCGGTGGGACCGGGGCAACAGGATGTGCAACGGGGCCAGTACATCGATCGGACGGGGTCAGAGCATCTTGTTGCAAGAGCAATCGAAGCAAGCCGCTGCTATTTGCCGCTGCCGATTCCACTTGATGGCGGCACCTTTGGTGAGGCGCTCATTTTGATCGAGCCATCGGCGGACCGTTGGATAGACGAAGACTGGGCAGCCGAGCATCCAGGTGGATTCGGTGGCGGAGATTTCATCGAGCCGATCGCAGCCGCCATTGCTGTTGAGCGGCCAGGGGGCCAACGTGCAGTCGTGATTGGCTCGGGTGGGTGGTTGTTGTCATGGGCCTCCGACCGCGCCGTTTCGATCGGCGGTTCTCGAATGGCGCTCATGAATCCCGGTAACACGGAGTTGTTGCTTGCATCCACCGCGTGGCTGGCGGGGCTGGATGACTGGGTGGCGGCGGGGCCGCTGGGAAGGCAGGTGCCGCGAATGGGGGCGATTGCGCCGGCAGCGTGGATGACATGGACAATACTCCTTGTTGTTGGATTGCCCGCCCTTCTCCTGTTCAGCGCCCTCATGGTGGCGATTCAAAGGAGGGCGGCATGAGAGATGTTGTCCAATCACGCTCGCTGGTGATGCTGTTGTGCGTGGCGGCGGCGCTCGTGGCGATCGACAGCGTCGTGCGCTTCAAAGTGCAAGGTGAAGATGCGAGCGGCGGTCGTTCATCCATCGTGGATGAAATTGCATCTGCAGGTGTCGAGAACGCCGAGAGGATCGTGGTTGCGAAGGGGGATCAGCAATTCGTCTTTGAGAAGGGCAGTGGTTCGTGGCGCCAGGTTCAGCCGTTTGCATGCCGCGTGGATCCCCGCGCGATAGAGCATTTGATCGAGACGGCATCAACACTGCGATCACTTGGGCCGGTTGCGAGTGAGACTACGGCAGAGGTACTGGGCCTCGCGAATGCGGCGGCGATCGTCTCTTTCGAATCAGGTGGAGAGAGGACCGAGTTTGCCCTCGGCCGTGCCATGCTGGGAGACCGTGCGTTTGCGTCCGTAGACGGTGGAGAAGCAATCGTTGTCGACAGATCCCTTCACAGGCTCTTGGTCGATGGAGACCTGCGGCAGTGGAGGGATCGGCGATTGTTTCCAAGCGCCGCGATCGAGGCAAAGAGGCTGGAGCGGCGGGCGGGTGATGACTACTTGTCATTGGAGCGGCAGGATGGGCGATGGATGATGTTGTCGCCTGTAAGAACACGGGCCGACAACGCCGTGGTCGGCGAGTGGATCGTGGAACTGGCAGGGGCACATCGCGGCCCGTTCGTGATGGAGTTTCCTGATGACCTTGCTCCCTTCGGGCTCGATGATCCGGTGTTGAGCATTGCCATAGAAGACGGTGACGGCGTCGCAGAGGAACTGCAAATAGGGAATCGGGTTGCAGCGGGTACGCAGGATCGATACGCGATGATGGTGTCACAGCCGGTTGTTTTCCGGATAACCGCAGCGGATCTCACGGGACTCTTTCCGATGTCGGAGATGCTCATCGATGTCAGTGGCAGCGGCATTGGCGTCAGCGATGTCAAGGGAGTTCGCGTGCGTAGCGGCGGTGAAGAACGGCTGCTGCAACGCGACCTTGATCGGTGGATTGACAGTGAGGGCCGCTTGGTGGATCGCGAGGCGGTTGCTGCACTCTTGAACTGGTTGCTTGAGAGCCAACCCGCGTCAGTAGCCATCGCGCCGTGGCCGATCGATCAGCAAGCGGCGATCATTATCTTCGAGGGGTATGACGGCGGCCCGCTTGACACGGTCCGGGTTGCGCGGAGCGACGACGGCACGTGGCTGTTGGAAAACGGCGACGGCGTACTTCGCCGGCACGAATCGAGCGCGGGCGATGTGCTGTTGCCCTTTATCACCGCTCCGTAGAAGCAAGTCGATAGCGGGAGACAATGTCGCCACCGCGGCGCCTGCTGTCCATGAGACGAAGAGGAATGCCTCCGGAGATCTCCGACACATGCCTGCCGGTGATCGGCGAAGTCGCAGCGGCATCACCCAGCAGCAGCGGGGCCGTAAAGACCCACGCCTCGTTGACAAGATGCTGTGCAAAGAGGTGGCTCATAAGGCCGCAGCCGCCCTCAACCAGTACCGTTGCAGCGTCATGTTCCGAGGCGAGGTGTCGCAGCAAGGGAGCGAGATCCATCGAACCGTCTTCGAGATCGGGCAGCGCAATGAACTCGGCATCGAGATTCGAGGGTGCACATGATTCCCTGTGCGCGATGATGGTTGGAGCGGATTGGTCGAGCACCTTTGCCGATGCCGGGAGTCGAAGTGATGGATCGACGACGACCCGCAGCGGCGTCCGGCGAGGTCGAGGACACCGCGCTGTGAGGTTCGGATCATCCTGGATCGCAGTACCGATGCCGACCATGACCGCATCAACACGGCCGCGCTCTCGGTGCACGAGCCGGCGGCTTGCTTCACCACTGATCCACTGACTATCGCCGGACGCAGTTGAAATGAATCCGTCAATCGTCTGGGCCCATTTGCAGGTCACCCATGGCAGCCCGCTGATGATTCGATGAAGGAAGGGCGCTGCGAGGTCATCGCAGACGCTGTCACCGGCGAACACCACATCGATTCGTTCTTGTTCAAGTACCTTCCCGCCGCCGCCGGCATCCGGATGGGCATCGCGCGTGCCGATCACGACGCGTTTGATTCCGGCGGCCATGATCGCATCGGTACACGGTGGCGTGCGCCCATGATTTGAACATGGCTCCAGAGTGACATACATACAGCCACCGTCGGTCCGATCTCTCGCATTTTCAAGTGCAACGATCTCGGCGTGCGGGCCGCCACACGTTCGGTGGTATCCCTCGCCGACAACCGCGCCGCCAGCGTCCTCAATCACGCACCCAACCAGCGGGTTGGGTTCGGCGCCGCCGTGACCGCGAATGGCCAGGGCAGCCGCCCGACGAAGCATCATCGTGTCGTGGCAGCACATCGCAGCACGGTACCATTCAGTGCAACTTGAGCACTTCCTGCTTGAGGTTCTCCGGCATGAGGCGGTATTCCGCCGGTTCCATCGTGCTGGAGGCGCGACCCTGCGTCATGCCGCGCAGAACCGTCGTGTATCCGAACATTTCGGAAAGGGGCACTTCGGCATTGATGATGCGGACGACCCCTCGGAGATCTGAGTCGCTGATTTGGCCGCGGCGGCTGGCCAAGTCGCTGCTGACTGTGCCGAAAAACTCATCCGGCGTGGTGATGGTGACCTTCATGATGGGCTCAAGGAGCGCCAGTCCCGCCTGCGTGCACGCCTGCCTGAACGCAAGTGCCCCGGCCTGTTCAAACGCCACCTGGCTTGAGTCGACTTCGTGGTAGGACCCGTCGATCAGTTCGATGCAGACGTTGACCATCGGGTATCCGCCAAGAATGCCCGAGCCGGCCGCTGCGCGGATGCCCGATTCGATCGACGGGATGTACTCGCGAGGAATCGACCCGTGCGAGATGCCGTCGATAAAGACGACGCCGTCCTTCATCTCCACACCCTCGGCTTCCGCCTCGGCCTGCGTCATCGGTTTGGCGTTGACGATGCAGTCACCGAACTGACCGCGGCCGCCGGTCTGTTTGACGAACCTGCCGCGAACACCGTCAGCAGCCCCTGTAATCGTCTCGCGGTAACTGACGCGGGGCGTTCCCACATTGACGCCGATCTTCATGTCTCGCACGAGTTTGTTCTTGATGATCTCCAGATGGAGTTCGCCCATGCCGGAGATGATCGTCTCGCCGGTCTCGTCGTTGTATCGCGACTGGAATGAGGGATCTTCCCGGGCGATTGTGCCGAGCGCCTCACCGAGTTTCTTCTTGTCATCGTTGGTCGCCGGTTCGATGGACATGGAGATGACCGGTTCCGGAAAGTCCATGCGTTCCAGAATGATCGGTTCAGTGGTGGAACAAAGCGTGTCACCTGTAGCGGAGTGCTTCAACCCGATCACCGCGACAATCATGCCGGCACCGGCGGAGTCAAGGCTCTGCCGGTCCTTGGCGTGCATCTCGTAGATGCGAGAGACATTTTCCTTGCGGCCGTTACAGGGGTTCAGTACTCGCGTACCTTTTTCCAACGCTCCGGAATACACCCGCACATAGGTGAGATCGCCGTGTGAATCGCTGACGACCTTGAAGACCAACGCAGAAAACGGCGAGTCCTCGTCATGGGTTCTCTTCAGTTCCTTTGAGGGGTCCCGTGGGTCCACACCCTGTACTTCCGGCACCTCGGCCGGATTGGGCAGATACTCGATGACGCCGTTGAGAACCCGCTGAATGCCGATGTTCTTGAGCGCCGCGCCACAGAAGACCGGAACGGCCCGCATGTCCAGCGTGGCTCGTCGCAGGGCAGCCTTCAACTGATCGCCGGTGATTGCCGACTCGTCTTCCAGATAGAGCTCGGTCAACTCGTCATCCAGTTCCGCGATCCGCTCGACAATGTCGTGCCTCCACAGCTCCGCCATTTCTACCATGTCGTCAGGAATATCGCGTTGCTCCACAACGGCGCCCAATTCGCTGCTGTCGAAGTAATAGGCCTTCATTTCGATGAGGTCTATGAGTCCCGCCAGCGAGTCACCGGCACCGATCGGCAGCTGAACGGCGACGGCATTTGCGCCGAGTCGCTCGCGGATCGAGTTGAAACTGAACTCGAAGTCGGCTCCGATCTTGTCCATCTTGTTGAGGAGACAGATGCGGGGGACATGAT
>PVBE012439360.1_pt1 | contig 11329 bp, 9 predicted proteins | sample 1631181 | NCBI WGS metagenome assembly PVBE01 (sample SAMN08397723, study PRJNA350692) | Marine metagenome, whole genome shotgun sequencing project. | isolation source: water | place: Pacific Ocean | collected 2012-04 | reverse complement strand
GGAACGTCACCGCCTGACGCACTGTATGGAGCGACCGTGCCTCGCGGGAGGAAGCTTCGCTGAAAGGTGACGTCCCGACAACAGCCGACTCTGGGGGGCTCGGTCGGGTATGGCTGTCATAGGCCGCGCCTTGCCCAGTGGGCGGTTTCGGGGCAAGCTTGAGCCGCTGGAAGGCTCCACACGGGCAATCCCGGCCAATTCTTTGGAATGCGGTCGGTCCGTTTTTCGAGGGTCGGGACGCCGGGATCGATGAGCCGAATACTGATCAGGAACGCGGACTGGGTGGTGACGGTCGATGACGACCGGCGCGTCATTGCCGACGGCGCTGTCGAGATCGCCGATGACCGGATTGAGTTCGTGGGGAAATCCTCGGCTCTCGCGTCCGGGGCCGCCCATGACGAGGTGATCGACGCGCGCGGGCACATGGTCGTCCCCGGCTTCATTGACACCCACGTCCACAACACCCAGCACCTCGGCCGCGGGCTCGGCGATGGCTGCGACATGCCGACCCTCCTGCTCGAGCGCCTCTATGCCTACGAGGCGGCCATGTCGTCCGAAGACGCGTACTGGGCGGCAAGGCTCTGCCAGCTTGAGCTCATCAAGGCCGGCACGACCTGCTTCCTCGATCCCAGCAGCTACTACCCGGAAGAGACCGCGCGAGCGACCGGCGACACCGGGATGCGGGGCATCATCTCGCGCACCGCCTTCGACGTTCAGAACACCCGCATCGGCAGGCTCCCGCGCCAATCCCTGTTCCGCGAGACCACGTCCGAAGCCTTGGAACGTGCCGAACAAACCGTCGTCGAGTACGCCAACAGTTTCGACGGCCGGGTCGATGCCTGGTTCTCGATCCGAATCCCAGTGGGCTGCTCGGACGAGCTTTGCCGCGGGATCAAGCGGCTAGCCGATAAGCACAAGGTCGGAATCGTCACCCATTGCTGCGAATCGTACGACCAGTCCGTGGCCTCCCGCCGCACCAGCCGATACACCGACGTGGAACGCCTCGAAGCGCTGGGCGTGCTCGGCCCCGAGATGGTCATGATCCAGATGGGGTGGGCGAGCCCCAAGGAGATCGCGTTCGCGCAACAGTACATGTTCAAGATTTCCTACACGCCGACGACCGGCTATCGCATCGCACTGGGCGATTCGACGTTCGGCCATTTTCCGGAAATGGCGGCGCTCGGGGTCACGGTCGCGCTCGGCGGCAACTCCGCGATGTCGAGCAACCACCTGGACCTGGTCCGGGTCATGGGTCTGGGCGCCGGGATGATGCGCTCCACCCGGCTCAACCCGTTCATCTTCCCGCCCGAACAGATGCTGGAGATGGCCACGATCAACGCCGCAACCGCCATCGGGCGTCAACGCGATCTCGGCTCGATCGCGGTCGGCAAAAAGGCCGACCTGACGCTGTTCGACACGCGAGGTTCGGACTGGCGGCCGCTCCTCAATCCCCTTTCGAACCTCGTCCACAGCGCGCGCGGCGGCGCTGCGACCGTCATCGTCGATGGCCGGGTTCTGGTTTCGTCCGGCAAGGTGCTGACGATCGACGAACGGGACACCTTGCTCGAAGGCCAGAAGCGCGGGCTCGCGATCGCCTCGCGGTCGGGCCTCGATGAAATCGGCAAGTCCCACTGGCCGTGCTGTTGAGATGGCCGGTCGATGAGAACCCTGATCAAGAACCTCGACTGGATCATCACGGTGGACCGCGACCGGCGAATGATCCGGGACGGCGCGATCGCGATCATCGACGACAGGATCGAGGCCATTGAAAAGACTTCGGCGCTCGCGCAGTCCTTCGGCGCCGACGAGGTCATTGACGCCGAAGGCCGGATCGCGCTGCCGGGGCTCGTCGACTGCTCGGTGTCAAACGTGCACCATCTTGGCCGGGGGCTCGGCGACGCCTGCGACTACCCGATCTTCCGCCTGGACCGGAGCCTGGTCTACGAGGCCGCGCTCGGCCCGGAGGATGCACTGTGGGCCGCACGCGCCTGCCAGCTCGAGATGATCCGCTCCGGGACGACGTCCTTCGTCGATGCGGGCTGCCGCCATTTCACCGAGGTGACGACGGCGGTCGAAGAGTCCGGCCTGCGCGCGATCGTCTCCAGGGCGTGTCACGACGTATACGACACGTTCTTGGGCGACTTCCCTGAAGCCTTTGCCCGGGAGAGCCTCGACGAGACGATCGATGCCGCCGAAACGGCGATCGGCGAGATACGGGGACGCACGAACGACCGGATCGGGGCTGGGGTCGCGGTGCCCTGGCTCGCTGCCTGCAGCGATGCGCTCCTGAGCGCGGCCGCGGATCTGGCTAAACGCTCGGATGCCAAGGTGATCGTTGGTGCGGGACGGGCGAGGGACGACGCGGTCGCCTCACGGCGCGAGCACGGAAGGACCGAGGTCGCCCGGCTCGACGAGGCGGGCCTGCTGGGTGAGCGCACAGTCCTGGCGTCAGGAGGCTGGACCAGCCCGCGAGACATGGTCGTTCTGACCCGGACAGGAACGGCCATCGCCTGCTGTCCGTCCGAATCGCACCGGCTCGGGACCGGGTCGCTGGAATTCGGCCGCTACCCGGAGCTGGTCGAATTCGGCGCGCGCGTCGTCCTCGGGTCCGGCTCGGCGATGGCGAGCAACTTCACCGACATCCTGCGGCAGGTCTTTCTCTACTGCGGCGGCAACAAGTCGCTGCGGCTCGATGCCACGGTCTCGACGCCGGAGTCTGCCATCGAAATGGCGACGATCGGCGGCGCGGCGGCGATCGGCATCGCACGCGAGGCGGGCTCCCTCGAGGCGGGCAAGAAGGCCGACATCGCGATCTTCGACACCATCGCCACCGACTGGATTCCGCTCGTCAACCCATTGGCGAACCTCACGTTCAGCACGCGGGGCGGCGCGGACACCGTGATCGTGAACGGCCAGGTCCTCATGGCGAACGGCACCGTTCGGACGCTCGACGAGGCGCGCGTATTGCAGGAATGCCAAGTGCGAGCGGAAGCCCTTGCCGCCCGGACAGGCTTGAGCGATCACGCGCGACCGGGCTGGGAGGTCTCGTGATGCGTCCCGATCCGTGCCTTCCGCGCGAGAAGCGGACACGATCGATGGACCGATGACGTTCCGCTGCTGGCGCGCTGTTCCCTTCGCTCGCGGTTCGACACACTTCGGCGGCTGATCAAAGGTCGTCGGTCTCGCTCGCCGAATCGACCTGCGGCCCAGGCCGTCCGCCGGCCCCAAACCGATAACCAAAACCACGGACCACTTTATTTTGATGGTGGGGCGTCGTAGCATCGACCAACAAAACATGAGCGGCCTTGATCGATATCGCTCGAATCAAACAACCCAGGGAGGAGATGACGATGTGCAAGCTGTGTGACGCCGGACAACCGCAAGACCATTCGGTTTCGCGGCGCGATTTCATCAGGACCGCGGCGGTCACCGGGACGGTCGCTGCGGGGACGGCATTGTTGGGTGCCCAACCGGCCTCCGCGCAGGCGGCCACGACGCCGCGGGATACCGGGATGGCCGGCCGGCGCTATGTCATTCGCGGCGGCGCGGTGCTCAGCATGGATGCGGGCGTCGGCGATTTCGCCGAGGCGGACGTCCTTGTCGACGGCAAGAAGATCGCCGCGGTCGGTCGCAACATCGACGCGGGTGGCGCCGAGGTGATCGACGCGGCCGGCAAGATCGTCATGCCCGGCTTCATCGATACCCACCACCACCAGTTCGAAACGGCACTGCGCAGCTTCCTGGCTGACGGCCTGCTGTACAACGACGGTCAGCCGCACGGTGCAGTCAACTACTTCGACTACATCCTCGGCAAGTTCTCGCCGGCCTACCGGCCCGAGGACGTCTATATCTCCGAGCTGTTCGGCTCGCTGAGCCAGCTCGATGCCGGCGTCACGACGGTTCACGATATCTCGCAGATTCATCACTCGCCGGCCCACACCGACGCGGCGATCAAGGGACTCGCCGATGCGGGAAGGCGCTCGGTGCTCGGGTACTTCGAGGGCCATGGCCCCAAGTCCCAGTATCCCGACGACGTGCGCCGGATCAGAAAGCAGTACTTCGCATCGAACGATCAGCTGTTGACGCTGGTGATGGGCGGCGAGATCTATCTGCCCGGCTACGAGAAGCCCTGGAAGCTGGGTCGCGAGCTCGATCTACCCGTCGCGGCGCACGTGCTGGGCGGCTTCGGCATACCGAAGGCCTTCGAGGCTCTCGCGCAGGCCAAGCAGATCGGCCCGGACAACCTGTTCATCCACATGACCGGCATGTCCGACGCGGCATGGAAGGTCGTCGCGGATGCCGGTGCCGCCGTCTCGATCGCGACGCCCATCGAAATGACGATGCGCCACGGCATGCCGCCGATCCTCAAGACGATGGAGCTGGGCATACAGCCGTCCTTGAGCACGGATGTCGAATGCACCATGACGGCCGATTTCTTCACTCAAATGCGGTCGATGATGACCCTGCAACGCGCCATGGTGAACGAGGCGGCGCTGTCGGGAAAAAAGGACCTGCCCAAGCTGCTCACCTCGCGCGACGTCATTCGTTTCGCCACCGTGGAGGGGGCGAAGTGCCTCAAGCTCGACGGCAAGGTCGGCACGCTGACGCCGGGCAAGGAGGCGGATATCATTCTGCTCGACGCCAACGCGATCAACGTCGCACCGCTCAACCATGTGCCGGGCGCGGTGGTGACGCTGATGGAACGCAGCAATGTCGACACGGTCATGGTCGCCGGGAAGATCCGCAAGTGGAAGGGCCGAGTTCTCGATGCCGACATTGCCAAACTGCGGTCCGAGCTCGAAGCGTCCCGCGACCATCTGTTCAAGGCGGCAGGCGTCGAAAGGGATCTGTTCCGCGCCTGATTCGAGGCTTTGGGGCCTCGACGGCTGATCAATAGTCGCCCGTCTCGCCCGGCGGGTTGAAGCGCGGTGGGAATGCAACCGCGTCGCGGGTCTCGGCGTGGTGGCCGAGCGCCCAGTGGACCGACGGGAACGCGATGTCGTCCCACGGGATGTCGTCCCAGCGGAACAGCTCGACCTCTTGGCTTTCAGGCCCCGCGGCGATATCGGGCGTGGTCAGTTTCGAGCGGTAGATGAGCTGAACCTGGCTGATGCGCGGGATGTTGTAGACCGCGAGCAGGGTCTCGATTTCGATCCGGGCGCGGGCTTCCTCCCACGCCTCGCGGGCGGCGCCGGCCTCGGTCGACTCGCCGGTCTCGAGATAGCCGGCGGGTAGGGTCCAGAAGCCCTTGCGCGGCGGAATGGCGCGCCGGCACAGCAGGATCAAGCCGTCCCACAGCGCCACCGAGCCGACTACCACCTTGGGGTTCTCGTATGACACGTAACCGCAATCGGGGCACACCAGACGCTCGCGGTCATCGCCGTCGGGGACGCGGCGCACGCTTGGGCCGGCGGGTGAGGTCTCGCTCATCCCGGCAATGTGGCGTCTCGCTTGCCCGGAGGCAAGCGCCGCTGGTATTAGACGGTGATGTCGATCAGCGAGCCGCGCGGCAGATCGGGGCGCGGCTTTTCGGAGGACGACGGGTGGAGGATCTGCCTTGGATGTTCGGCCTTTTGGGGCGGCTCCGACAGACCCGCCGCCCGCAAGGTGGCGGCGAACTGCTGGGCGGCGCCTCTGGAGGAATTGACTTGCGCGGCGGTGGGCCCCTGGGTGGCCTGAAGTAACGCGCTGCCGGGGAACACTTTCATATAGGCGGGGCCTCATCTCGGTTTTACGCGGCCGGTCTCGATCGTTATATTCAATTCGGTTTAAAATCGGATAAACAAGCTTCGTTAATGGCCCAGGCCGGCGAAGCCAATTGACATTGACGAAATTCACAACATCTTGGTGATATCTGCCAAGAGCGCAACGGAGCAGGCGAAATGTTCATTCAGACCCAGGCGACGGAAAACCCCGACCGTCTGAACTTTCTTCCCGGCCAGGAGGTTACCGACGGCCGTGCGATCGAGTTCGCGAACCCGGACGCGGCGGCCCGCTCGCCGCTCGCCGAACGCCTGTTCGCGGTCGAGTCGGTCGTCAGCGTCGCGCTCGGCGCCGATCACATCGCGGTCACCAAGACGCCGGACGTCGCCTGGCATATCGTCAAGCCGGTCGTCCTCGGCGCCATCATGGACCATTTCGTGGCCGGCGATCCGGTGCTGCGCGAGGGCGGTGAGACGATTGGCGCCGATGCCGGCGATGTGGCCGACGACGAGATCTCGGCCCAAATACGCGAGCTGATCGATACCCGCATCCGCCCGACCGCGCAGGAAAGCGGCGGCGACGTCGATTTCCGCGGCTTCGAGGACGGCGTCGTGCTGCTCGATATGCAAGGCACCGCGTTCTCGCTCATGGACGGCATCACCCAAATGCTGCGCCACTACGTGCCCGAGGTCAGGGAGGTCATGGACTACCGCGACGCGCTGCCCAAGCCCGGTCTCGACACGCCGCAAGGTGAAGCGGTACGGCGCGTCCTGGAGGAGCAGATAAACCCCGCGGTAGCCGGCCATGGCGGCCACATCGCGCTGGTCGACGTCCAGGACGACACCGTCTACATCCGGCTCGAGGGCGGCTGCCAGGGCTGCGGCATGGCCGACGTGACCCTCAAGCAGGGCGTCGAGACGGTGATCCTGCGCGAGGTGCCGGCGATCACGGCGGTCCGCGACGTGACTGACCACGCCGACGGCACCAACCCGTATTTCCAGCCGGGCAAGGGCGGAATGACACCGGTCTGACGCCCGGACAGGCTCCCAGTGGTACGAACCAGACAAAAGAATCCCCCTCTCCCCTTGCGGGAGAGGGTCGGGGTGAGGGGTAAGCGCGTCAGCGCGTCAAGAGACTCTTCTCGCCGCCTGCCGGCGGCCACCCCCTCACCCGGCGCGCTCCGCGCGCCACCCTCTCCCTCGGAGGGGAGAGGGTTTCAAGCGTTGGAATTGAGACGCTAGGTCAGCGTGAACGTCCTTCTGATATCGCTCTACGATCTCGGTCGTCAGCCGTTCGGGCTCGCTTCCGCGGCGGCGTGGCTTGGCGAGGCCGGCGCCCGGATACGCTGCCTCGATCTTGCCGTCGAGGATCTCGACGAGACCGCCGTGGCGGCCGCGCCGATGATCGCGGTCCACGTGCCCATGCATACCGCGACCCGTCTCGCATGCGCGTTGTTGCCACGGCTCCGCGCGCTCAATGCGGAGGCGCATCTCTGCCTCTTCGGCCTTTACGCGCCGCTCAACGAGCGGCGCTTGCGCGCGCTCGGCGCGACCAGCGTGATCGGCGGCGAGGCCGAGACCGGGCTGGTCGGGCTCTATCGCCGGCTCGCCACGGCGGGAGACGACCCGGACGAAGCCGCGGCCACGATCTCTCTCGCCAAGCAGCGGTTCCGCGTGCCCGACCGGAACACTCTGCCCGAGCCGGCCCGCTACGCCCACGTGATCACCGTCGATGGCGGCCGGCTGGTCGCGGGGCATACCGAGGCGAGCCGGGGATGCAAGCATATGTGCCGGCATTGTCCGATCCCGCCGGTCTATGGCGGGCGGTTTCGGGTCGTTCAGGCCGACGTGGTGATCGAGGACATCCGCCGCCAGGTCGCGGCCGGCGTCCGTCACGTCACGTTCGGCGATCCCGACTTCTTCAACGGCGTCGGCCACGCGCTCCGCATCGTCGCGGCGCTCCATGACGAATTCCCGGAGCTGAGCTACGACGTCACCATCAAGATCGAGCATCTCCTCGAACACGCGCGGCATCTGCCGAGGCTCGCCGAAACCGGGTGCCTGTTCGTCACCTCGGCGGTCGAAACGGTCGACGACCGGGTTCTCGCCCTGCTCGACAAGGGCCATACAAGGGCCGATTTCGTGCGCGTGGTGGCGCTGATGCGCGACGCCGGTCTGACGCTCGCGCCGACCTTCGTTCCGTTCACGCCGTGGACCACGCTCGACGGCTACCTCGATTTGTTGCGCGCCATTGTCGATCTCGATCTGGTCGAAAGCGTTGCGCCGGTTCAGCTCGCGATCCGGTTGCTGGTGCCGCTTGGATCGGGGTCGATCGAGGTCCTCGACGCCGAGGACCGGCTCGGCAGCTATGACGAGACGGCGCTGTGCTATCGCTGGCAGGCCGAGGATCCGGCGGTCGATCGGCTGCATGCGGAACTGATTCGCGACGTCGAGGCCGGCGAGGCAGGCGGGCTCGACCGGCGCGAGATATTCCGGCGCATCTGGCAGCTTGCTCACCGGGCGGCCGGCGTTGCCGCCTTGCCCATCGAGTTGGGACACGCGAAACCGGTGCCGCGGCTGAGCGAGCCCTGGTATTGCTGCGCCGAGCCGACGAGCAGCCAGCTCGCCGGGATATAACGGGCTCGCCCATGAGCGAGGGCGAAACCAAGCGCCGGGTCCTGCTACTCGCGCCGGCGACGTCCTATCGGATCGCCGATTTCCTCGATGCGGCCCGTGGGCTCGACGTCGCGGTTACAGTGGGTTCCGATCGGCGCCACGCGCTGGAGGCGCTGTCGGGCGGAGCTACGATGACCATTGATCTCGCCGATCCGGAACGCGGCGTCCCGCGGATTATCGAGCACCATCGCGACCGGCCCTTCGCCGCCATCATCGCCGTCGACGAGGAGGCGACGATCATCGCAGCGGCCGCGTCCGAGGTGCTTGGCCTGCCTCACAACGCACCCGAGGCGGTCGCGGCGGCCGGCAACAAGCATGTCATGCGGACGGCGCTACGCGATGCCGGGCTCGCCTCGCCACACTTCTTTGTCGCCGCCCTCGACGATGGCGTCGAAGCGGCGCTGCGAAAGGCGTCTTATCCCTGCGTGTTGAAACCCCTGACCCTGTCGGCCAGCCGCGGCGTGATCCGGGCCGATGACGACGCGGCGTTCGAGGCGGCGTTCCACCGTATCGCGGCGATTCTCCGTCCGGCGTCGGATAACATCCTGATCGAGGATTACATCCCCGGCGCCGAGGTCGCCCTCGAGGCGCTCGTCGAGGACGGCCGTCTGCGCACGCTTGCGCTGTTCGACAAGCCCGACCCGCTCGAAGGGCCGTTCTTCGAGGAAACCATCTACGTCACGCCGTCACGTCTCGCCGATACCGTCCAGCGGGCCATATCGGACACCGCTGCCGGCGCGGCGGCGGCGCTTGGTCTGCGCGACGGGCCAATCCACGCCGAGCTCAGGCTGCCGCCGGGCGATCCCGTGGTGATCGACATCGCCGCGCGCTCGATCGGCGGTCTGTGCGCGCGTGCGCTCAAGTTCGGCGCCGGCATCGGGCTCGAGGAGCTGATCCTCCGCCATGCGCTCCACATGCCAATCGAGGTTGCCGAGCGCGAGCGACGCGCGAGCGGGGTCATGATGCTGCCCATTCCCCGCGCCGGCATTCTTCGTCGCGTCGGCGGGCAAGACGACGCCCGCGCCGTTCCCGGGATCGACGAGGTGGCGATCACCATCCCGATCGGCCAGGAAGTCGTTCCGCTACCCGAAGGCAATCGCTATCTCGGATTCGTGTTCGCGCGCGGCGAAAGCCCTGAATTCGTCGAGCACGCCCTCAGGGAAGCCCATCGCCGGCTCGACATGGAAATTGTCCCCTGATACCAGCGGTCATTGATATTGACCTGTTTCACCGGAGAGAAATTTACCACCGGGCAGGAGCGGTTCGCGCCGTGGTGCAGCGCACCACAAGCGGATCGCGACGCACACGGTGGGGAATTTATCCCGGCCGAAGGTGGCCGTGGGCGAACGACCCGCCGCGTCGCGCCGCTTGCCCGATGACACCGCATCGCGCCGCGCGTCGCTCCTAACGGGTCGATCGCCCACGGCCATGAAACAGGTCAATATCAATGACCGCTGGTATGACATCGTGGGGTTCGGTGCTATGGTCCCTCGGTCTTGCCGCCGCCGTGGCAGGCCGGGCTGTCGAAGGTGCGGCCGTTCCTCGCCGTCCATTCCTCGGCCGTCAGCGTCTCCATCGACAGGGCGTGGAGTCCATCGCGGAACTCCTCTTCGAGGATGCCGTTGACCGTCTGGTGGCGCTTGACGCGCGTCAGCCCGGCGAACCGGTCCGAGACGATCACCAGCTTGAAATGGGATTCCGAGCCCGGCGGCACACTGTGCATATGGCTTTCATTGATGACGTCGAGATGAACCGGCGCTAGCGCCTCGGCCACCTTTGTTTCGATCGACTGTTGTACCCGCGCCATGTTCATTCCTATCGGTTCATGCTACGGCCGTAATCTAGCATTCCTCATCGAATTGAGAATTGCGCGATGGGCCAAAATTGCGATCTTCACGTTGCGTTAACGATTATTTAGGGCAAATCCCCAAAGTTTCCAGGTGAGATGGTGGATCAAACCTCGAACGACGAAGGCGAGAAGCCACAGCTGAGTGTCGACGACCTTCTCGCGCTGGCGCGCGACAGGTCGGTCGAGGGCCGGACCCAGCTCGTCCGAGTGGTCGGCGACATGTTCTTCGACTCCGACCGCGTGCTGTCGGACCGAGAGCGGTCGCACATGACCGAAATTCTTCGCCGGCTGATCCAGGACATCGAAATCTCCGTTCGCCGGGCGGTCGCGGATCGGTTGTCCCAGGAGCCGACCGCACCATCCGATCTGGTCGTTTCGCTCGCCAACGACGAGATCGAGGTCGCCTACCCGATCCTCATCGAGAGCGCCGTGCTGAACGACCTCGACTTGATCGAGGTCATCCATCACCGGACCGTCTCGCATCAGCTCGCGGTCGCCATCCGCGAATCCGTCTCGGCACCCGTCTCCGACGCCTTGGTCGAGACCGGCGATACGGACGTTATCAAGTCGCTGCTGGAAAATGCGAGCGCCGCGATCTCTCAGAAGACGATGGAGTATCTGGTCGAGGAATCAAAACGCATCGATGCCTATAGAAACCCGCTGGTCCATCGTCACGATCTGAGTCCCGACCTGGCCAAACGCATGTACTGGTGGGTCTCCGCCGCGCTTAGGAGCCATATTCTCGAAGTCTATGAAATCGACCCGACCGATCTGGATGAGGCGATCGAGGACGCGGTCACCGATTTGATGATCGTCGAAAAGATCGAAGACCCGCCCAAGAAAAAATCGGCCGAGCTCGCCGAACGACTCAAGGCAGCCGACAGGATCTCCCCGGCTTTCTTGGTTCAGACACTGCGCGAGGGCGAAGTCACCTTGTTCGTGGACCTTTTCGCCCAGCTCACCGAGCTCGACCCGGTCGTCGTTCGCCGCTCGATCTTCGAGCCTGGCGGCGAGGGGATCGCGATCGCGTGCAAGGCGGTCGGGATCGGCAAGCCCGACTTCACGTCGATCTTCCTACTTTCCAGATCGGCGTGCCCGGGAG
>PVBE012395653.1_pt1 | contig 11330 bp, 14 predicted proteins | sample 1631181 | NCBI WGS metagenome assembly PVBE01 (sample SAMN08397723, study PRJNA350692) | Marine metagenome, whole genome shotgun sequencing project. | isolation source: water | place: Pacific Ocean | collected 2012-04 | reverse complement strand
TTACTCCATTTAATTGTAATAGCATTTCATAGATAGGAAGACCTGTTTGATTTATTTTCCTCCATTGATATTCTGCAAGAAGTCTCTCTTTCTCCTCATTCTTGTGAGAATTGTCACGAGTGGGGAGGTATTGTCTGCGTTCTACGCCTTGAATTCTTTTATCTGGATAAAATATATTTTTCATATCAAACCAATGTCCGTTTCCAGTGAGAGTGTTGGAGCCATCTGAATTTCTTCGTAACTTGTCTATATTGGGCTTATTAACCATTCTTCTATATTCATCAGTTAATTGCCAAATAATAATATCATCTTTGAGAATATCTCCGTCATGCACGGCATTCATATATTGAGCAAATTGAACATCATTTCCTTGCGAACCAATAGCATAACTCTTAAGGTCTATTTCCTCTGTGTCAAGATATTTCCAATGATGTTGTTGGGTTAAACTACAACCAAATGCTCTAATTCTTTTCATCTCATTTTCCCAGCAAATGTTGATTTCTAAACCAACATTTACTATACAAATCATATACTGATTCCCATTGCACATCATCATTATCTTTATATAATAACTCTGCTATTGTCTTTCCATATTCAGATATATTTTCTTTGGTTATCCTTGATGGACTTACTCCTATACTTCTACAAAATTCATTATGTCTGGAAATATATGCAAACTGTTGCATTGCTCTAGCACTTCCATACATGAAAACACCTTCATCTATTTCAGCATCAGTTTTTATAATTTCTTCATTTGGTCTGGCTATGTAAGAATTAGGAAATGTACTTGTTATATAACAAACTTTTACTGGTTTTTTAAGTGATGTAGTCATTGTAAGTAATTTATAAAAGAAAAATATAGTAGGAGCAAATCTATCATGTGCTTCTTTAAATTCTTCTAATGTTCTAATTACACGACACTTTGTATCAATAAAAACGTTAACACAAATATTCACAGGAGTATTATCAACTACATGTTCTTTTATAAATTTATCTGGGTCACTATAATCTACATTATGTCTGCCAAAGCAAACTGGATTATCTAAATTCTTAATAATCTCTTTGCTTAAAGCAGATGTAGTACCAAACATCCATGTTTTTGTATTATTTCTCAAATGTTCCACCATCGAATACTTTGCTTTCAGTCGTATCTATCTTTTTTAATTCTAACAACAATAAAGCAATATCATTTTGGATATCATTTGCCTCTGTGATTGACAGACGAACACTGTTATCACCTTTTAAATTTGCACGTTTAATCGTTGCTAATAGATTTTTTAAACTTTTATACATCACGTTTAATCGCTAATTTTGTTTCGTTTTGCATTTCAGATTTAGTTTTAAACGGTCCTATAAAACCGTAAGTATTTAGTGTATTTAGTTTTCCACCGTAAAACCATCCCCATTTTGCTGGATAACTTACTCCGTAATACCCAGCGACATATCTTACTTTACTTGTTTTACTTTTAGTATAAGTTGGAATTTGTTTCCCTTTTAACTCTATTGTTTCTATGTTATATGGTATATGTTTAGAAGGATATTCGTCTACAATTCCTAATGAAGTCTTCAAGGCTTTTCTTTCAGATAAAGGATTTGATTTAACTACCGAACTTTCTTTTGATTCTAATATCTTTTCACCAAAACGAGAAGTAAGTTCAGTCAGAGATATGTGTTCGTTAGTAAGAGACCCAACATCTATATTTTTCATATTCAATTCAAAATCATCAGACGAACAAAATCTTATCGTTCCTATTTTAACTCCTGTATTCTCCAGAATCCAAAATTTATCTTTAACTATTTCTTTTGTATAAATCATTTTAAATCTTTTTAAGTATTTTCCAGGTTTCTCTCCAGTTCTTAACCTGATGACATTCAGAATAACTATATGGCGAATATTCAATTGCTTGAGCAATGCCCCAATCGTTGCCATTAGGCTGAATGTTATCTCCAAAGAATATCAGTTCATCTTGAAATGTAAAATCTTTTAATATCTGTGCCTTATCTGTTCCTATCTTTATAATATCTAATCCAGTTTCGCCTGCCACTTGTGATACAATACCAAATTTCTTAGAAAACTTTTTATTGAATTCATCAGAGATTAATTCTCTTTCTTTTTTCAATGTATCATATTGAACATACCATTTTCTCTGTTGCTTTGATGCGTTTCTACCAACAACACTAAAGTTCAAAAGTCCTGGTCTTGTATCAAAGTGTAATCCAGTCTTTGCGTCAAACTTACTATTACGCAATTTTCTTTCTAAAAACTTTCGTGGTTTATCTTCTAATTGAAAATCTCTTACATTATAAACACAAACACCCTTTTTATATTTTGTATTACCTGAACAATTATATACACACTTTACTTTTTCAAACAGTTCTGCGCCAATCTGTTCTTCTGTCTTTTCTCTATCACTTCCAGTGACTAGATAAACTCTATGTGTCTTAACAAACTCTAAGAACCATTCTAAGAAATTATTGTTAATTTTTGCTCTGCTTGGAGTAAGTGTGCCGTCTACATCAAATATATAACTTTTCATTTATTTAATTCCAAAATAGTATAAACACTCCATAAATGAATGTTATAACCGCGAATACCAACAATGATTCAACTAACGAAGTTGGCTTTCTTTTTCTCATTCAGCAGGATACGGTTGATTAAGAATTGACGCAAGTTCGTCAGGTGACTTGGCAAGATTTTGTAAATCATGTATGCCACAAAACTTTAGGAAGTTCATACCAACACCAGTGTTTGTTTTCGGCACACTATTCTCAGCAATCGTTTCTACAAATTTAATCTTTAATTCTAATGGTTGTGCTGTTAAATCAATAAGTTGGACATTGCGTTCAAAATCGTCACGGACAGTATGTTCTTCGCCATTATGGTCAGTCCAGCGTTGTAGCATAAAGTTATTCCAACTAAAACCACCAGAGTCTTTATCTGCGTATGCCTCTAGCATACCAACTTTGTTCTTAGTTCCTTTCTTACGACAACCAGGATATGCTGAAAAGATATTATCACTTGTGTCACCGCGAATACATTTCTCAAACAATAACCATTTCGGGTCTGGTGCTTCTTTCACTTCACCAGTTTTCTTTTCTTTTATAGGAGTCATATTCTTATCATCTTTAAAGAAACCATCTTTAGTAATGATACGATTTTGGACACCGTCATACATTGTTACATTGTCTGAAATTAATTGAAAGTAATCACTATCACTTGATACAATAATATGATGGTCATTTGGATGTGCCTCGATGAATACTGCAATCATATCATCTGCTTCGGCTTCTGAATTTTGTAACAATGTTACATTTGTTTTCTCATCTAAGAATGTAATCATATCATCATACGATTGAAACATGATTTCATCTTCTTCTTGCTCTCTAACAGTCTTGGCCATTTGAGCAACTTTTCTATTCTTCTTATACGGTTCATAGAAGTCTTTCCGCCAACTGCGACCTTCTAAACAGAATACGGCATGGTCTGCGTTGAATTTGTTGTAACATAGTTTAACACTACTAAGCATAATATGATATGCCATACCAATTTTCATATCAACATTAGCACCACGCATTGCTACGTGCTTTGCTCGATGATACATGTTGAACGCATCTACTAAAATAAAGGTAGCCATCTTAGGAATACTCTGAAGTGTTTTCGTCTGTTTTAATCTTACTAATGATTAGACCATCTTTGCTATCAGTCATTACACTTTTTCTGATACCTTCTTCGTCTTCTAAATCATTCAACACAATATTCTTACATAGGTCACTAAACCAATTATCAACGATTTGGTCTGGCTCAACACCCTCATAACCATTCTGTGCAAGATATTCTACAAAATTGTCATTGAAATCTAATTCAAAGAAACCTTGTCCTGGTGTTTCTTCATCTAGTTCCATGCCAACAACTCTGACATACTCTTTGCCTTCTAAAGTTGCCATGTTCTTGTCGTGTTCATGTTGGTCTATATGACCATACTTGAAGTTAATCTTCTCAAGTGCGATTGCTTGTTCTTTCTCATCACTAATTCGTCTAGCAATTGCTCTTTCTTTTTCTTCTGGCGTGCCAAACCAAGTAGTGGGATTTAGTGTCTTACTCATATTTGCTCCTTTTCTAACTAATATATTTTAACCAATCTCTATCTTCAAAGTCATAGTACTTATCTCGCCAGACTTCTTTGCCATCTTCGTCTTCAATCATAATCCACTCAATGTTAAAGTCACCTAATCCACCTGGTGTACTATTTTCTGGTTCACGGTCTATACCATTTTCTCCTAACTCATCGAGTAAGGCATCTAAGTTCTCGGCTTCTTCACCTATAACATCAAAGAATACTTTCTCTGGTTCATGGTCATAATATCTAACTTCCCAGATTACTGAGAAATCTTTTAAGTCATTTGGTACTACTGTCATTATACTTTCTCCTTGTTAACCTAACGTTACTTTATCCCCACTCATCTACCATCCTAGTTCTTGTAATTTAGGCATAAGTTTTTTACGAGTGAATCCACGATAGCCTTTTTTGTCTGGATGACAGCCTTTTGTTCGACTATATCCTTCTTTAATCGTCCAATCAAATATTGATTCTCTTATATAGTCTATATTGTTTTCTTTTAAGAATTTGACGATTACATTCTTCGATTCATTGGGGAAGCACGAGTCCCAACCAAACAAAACAATGAGTTTGTTATTGTTTCTTTTAATGCCATTTATTGCCCATGTTTGTTCGTACATAGCCTCATCATTGCTCCTAGAATATGCCACTTGTTGTTTTAAATTCTTAGATATAGGAAGAATGCTCGGATTTTTATCCTTTGGCATTTCTTTGTTAGTAGCCATCGTAATATCTGTGTTCGTGTAGATGTTCTTGTCTCGTAGTATACCCACAACACGTCTGTTCTCATCATAATTTGTTAAATTTTCTTCACGGGCATATATATTCTCGCATCTAACTCCGTGTCGAGTCCAATCTGTTATTTGCCATATGATAATATCCTTTTGTTTTATAGTCTTATGGTGTACTCCATTGGCATACTGAATTAGTTGCATATTGTGAGAGCCGTTACTAATAGCATAACTACTCATATCGATTCCGTTATAATTCCATTCATGTGGCGTTTTCTCTTTTAATGGACCATCTTCACAATCATTCATATATTTCCAGTTATGTTGGGCAGTCAAACTACATCCAAATGCGTGTATTTTTTTCATTCTAACCAGCCAACTTTTTCCCAAGGTACATCTTTGTCGCCAAAGTGTCCATATACACAATTCTTACTATATTGATGAAAATTGAATAAATCAAATCTATCAATAATACCCTTTGGTGTTAAATCAATATTATCAGCAATAAATTGTTGAATGCTACGATTGTGTCCATTCGAGTCTACATAGATACTAGTTGGCTCTTTAACACCGATAGCATAACTCAATTGAATTTGGCACCAATCTGCCATGTTATCTGCTACAACATTCTTTGCTAACCATCGTGCCATATAAGCGGCACTTCTATCTACTTTCGTAGGATCTTTTCCACTAAAAGCACCACCACCGTGGGGAGCATAACCGCCGTATGTATCAACTATAATCTTTCTGCCTGTTAATCCAGCATCCCCATCTGGTCCACCAATCTCAAACTTGCCCGTAGGATTGACATGCCATACAGTATCTTTATCAAGTAAATCTTCTAATATGTAAGTGCCAGCAACATAAGCCTCTGCTTCTGCTTCTTCTCCACTACCAACTTTGTGTTGAGTTGATATTACTACTTGGTCACAACGTATTACTTTATCACCCTCATATTGTAGACTTACTTGAGATTTAGCGTCTGGAAGCAAGGAATCCGCACCGGTGATGCGTTTTTCTTTTAGTTCTTTAAGTATCTCATGTGCGTAGTAAATAGGTGCTGGTAGCATTGCCTCGTTGTCATTACACGCATAACCAAACATTAATCCTTGGTCTCCAGCGCCGAAATCATCGGTTCCTAGTGCGATATCACTTGATTGTGAGTGAATTTCGTTATAAATTTTTAGTTTGTCCCAATGAAAGCCTTCTTGCTCATATCCAATGTGTTTCACTACATCACGAATAATTTCTTCTACTTCGTCCCTAGTTACATTAAAGTTTTTTACTTCACCCGCCAATGTTACATGATTAGTAGTTACAAGTGTTTCAACTGCAACTCGTGTTGTTTCATCACCATTTTTAAGTCCTGCGTCAACTAACGCATCACTAATCTGGTCTGCTACTTTATCTGGATGTCCCTCACTTACACTTTCACTTGTAAAAATATAGTCATTCATTTATGCGTATCCTTATATAAAATTAATAGTCTATCTACTATTATACAAAATAATAGACATAAAGTCAAGTGGTTTTGAATGTATTACTGTTCTTGTAATATTGAATACACGTCATGCCCAGCATCACGTAACTTGGCACCACCACCCAAAAACTCAAGTTCCATTATACTTAATATGCTTACTACATCGGCTTCAAATCTATCAGTTAGTTTAATGGCTGCCTCTAGTGTTCCGCCTGTTGCTATAACATCATCTACAATCAATACTTGGTCATCTTTGTTTATTGCGTCTATTTGTAAATGTAACTCATCAGTGCCATATTCTAGTTCATATTCAGTGAAAATTGTTTCACCTGGTAGTTTTCCTTTCTTTCTAGCCATTGAAAATGGCACGCCAGTTTCTGAACTTAATGCACCCGCCATTGGAAATCCACGGGCATCTAGTCCAACAATTCTGTTAAATTTTATATTATTATCAGAGATATAATTTCGGAATAATGTCATAACATCTTGCATACCACGAGGGGCATTAAACACACTTGCCATATCCTGATAGAGTACACCAGGCCTGGGATGGTCTGGTATAACTCTAATCAGATTTTGTATAGTTTTGGGTGTTGGAGTAAGAATACTCATTTTTCTGTGTTCTCTAGTTCTCTTTCTAGTTGGGTTATTTCTTCTTTCAGATGTAACTTTTTTAATTTCAACTTAGTAACAACATTATCTTTAGTATGCATTTTAAATGCGGTAATTATTCCATTGTCTAAATCTCTATGTTGTTTTTTTAAGTATATAAGGTGGGTGCGTTTCTGTTCAGTCGTGTCTAACTTTTGTCTAAAGGGCGCCATCCGCTTCTCCTATAATAAGTGTCACCAGTAACCCCTCTCACAATGTATTTATATTTTTAATGCCCTGCTTTTGCTGGTAAAATATATTCATATACACCGAGACCACTATCAACTTTAATCATCATAGCACCTTGGTCAGAAATTTTCATAGTCGTTGTACTTGTTTCACTTAGTCTAAGAATAGTAAGAACGGTTGACAATGGAAAACTCCAACCAGTCTTCAGTTCACCCTCTACATTACTTGCAAATGGAAGTTCTACTTTATCTGTTGAACTATCACCAATAAAGAAAACTAAGTTGCCATTAACTGTTCTCGCAGTAAGCAATGGGTCGAACGCACCTAAAATACCAGCAAAATATTGTAAGTCTTTGACTGCTTTTTGTGATGGCATGATTTCTACATTCCATACCGCACCTTTAAAACTTGCGGTTTTAATTTGTGCGTCTACTAATTCACTTACGATTACTCGATACGAACTATCAAAACCACCTGGCATAGAGAAGTTAAGTTCAGTAGTAACATCTTCACCATTTCGTGATTCTGTTCCTACTTTAACATCTGCTACAATCGGATTGCCTTCTTTGTCTTCACTAGTATAACTAAGTAACCCACTTAAGACACCTAGTCTACCTAGCCCAAACTTTCCTTCGAATTCAGGCACTGGCTTATGTAATTTTCCCATCAATACAACTGTACGGTCTTCATCCATAGCATCAATTGCCGTTCCCTCTTCATCTGTTGTCAGTTTAGCCGCTTGAATGATTCCAAGAGAATGTGTGTGTTTGACAATATCCTTTAAAATATCACGCATTTACTTACTCCTTTTGATTAATTAAATTAATTATAACATATTTTTGACACATTTGTCAACCTATAAATCAAAAAGATTATCAAATGTTTCTGATGCATTAGCATCACTTATATCCCAATTTAGTACTCCAATTAGATTTTCTAACTTCTTATCAACAATCGTTTGTTCCATCAACTCGTGGTCAAATGGCAACTCTTGGAACCATTGAGGTATTTTAGTAGTATCAACAGGATATGCAACACTTTTCAGTTTAAAGGTGTTGGGTTTTAGTTTACAAACAATCGTCTTCATACCATCTACTATTTCTACTGCGTATCGGTCTTGATTGAGTTCTCGTAACATATTCCAATTCAATGATGCGGCAACATGGCCAGGCAAATGAACCTTATCTCTTTTAGCCTTATCACCACCACCTTTCACATCTCTTGCCATTGCCTTCTTAGCGGCATTCACACGATTCTTATAAGAAGTCAAATTATTCACACGAGTCTGTGAACCTTTTTCCCAACCAGGTCTTGCTCTGAACTCTTTCTTAAACTCTTTAACCATTTCAATAATATCTTCTCGTGTTCCGTCAATCAATATTTTTAATAAAACCTCACTTAGAAAATTCTGTATATAAGATGGAGTATCACTTCGTTTCAAGTCAAGACCCATTGCTTTAATCTTACCAGGAGAACCATCGCTATCTCGGCGAACACCATCGTCATCGTATATCAGTAACGCATATCGTTTCTTCTTAATAAAGATTCCCGTAATTGAACAATTTTCTCTACCAGCAACAATAATCTCGCCTTCTTTTCTAGGAACATTAAAGAATGTTTTCATAAAATCTGGAAAACTTGTATTGACTTGATTTGCAACTTCGTCATACAATTCTAAAACTTTATCTTTGTTCCACTCAATAGTACCATCATCAATCTCTTGTTTGTAAACAGGATACATTGAATAGTAAATTGAGTCTGTATCACCATATATAACTGATGGGCCTTTATAATCATAATGACCTGCGATAACTTCATTCGTCTTGGCACCCATATGTCGTGTGATACAACGACCTGTAAGAGTTGTTGATTGTCCAATGCGTTTATCATAGAAACGACATCCTTGATTCAATAACGCACCATACAATGAGTTCAAGTTAATCTTTTTCACAAGTTGTCGTTTATCCCAGTGTGCTATCTCTACCGCATCATTATTTTTAATAGCCTGTTTCTTTTTCTCTTGCATCACTTGTCGTTCAGCATACCATCGTTCTAATAAACTCGGAATAATACCTTGAACATCTTGCTTGAATATAGTGCCATTCGCAGTAAGAGTCCATTCTAAAGGACTATTGAATATCAAATCATATGCTTCGGCACCAGTAAGGTCTTGAGTTGTTTTAAGTTCTTCAAAAGGAGCATCTTCAAGTACTAAAGTGATATTGGTTGCTTTGTCTTTTTCATTAACTAAACGAAATTCTTCTGTACTAAATGTTTCGTCCCATGCTTGAGAAGAACCATAAGTTTTTGCGCCAGTCTTTCTACCTTCTTTTATTCTATCACCAATCATCTTATCAGTTAAGTCTGGTCTTAATTGTCCAGCAATAGTTTCAGGAGACATATTCATGGCACGAATAACTGAAGGATAAAGAGAGTTGATATCAATACCTGCTACCCATCTCTGTAATCCTGCTTTGGGAACTGCCACAAAAGCACCAGCGGCCTTTTGTAATTCTAACGCATGAAGTTCTTCATCTGAATACTCTATATCATCATCTGACCATTCCCGCCTCTTTCTATCAGGAACAATCATGCCTCGTCTATGGGCTTCGTTAATGATTGCTTGTTCTGTAACGGCAACTGCTCCCATTGTTGTTTTGATATTAACTGTGTTATCGTGTGCAATCTCATTAGCCAATTCAATAAATCTTAGTTTCTTATCAATCTTATCAAGTAGAGCAACATCTTGTCTGTTGTATGCCACGAACTTATAGAAATCATTATTATACAATTGGTCTAATGTGCCATCATATGCAACTTTCTTTTCACCTACTTCATGTTCACCAATCGTATCAAGTGCGTATGAATGCATTTCATGATATGTGTACTTACGATATAATTCTAGGTAGTCTAAATGAATTCTTCCAAACAAGTCAAATGTTTCTTGTTCTTTACCATACTTAACAACTCTTCTAGTTTTGGGTACTAAATCCCACAGACACAACTTGCGTGTATGAGATTTGCTTAATACAGTGGTGATTCGATTTACTGTATATGGAATATCATAACCTTCAGAGTTCCAACCAGCCAACACATCAGCATCTTCAATGATATCTAAAAAGTCATTGAGCATATCGGCCTCACTCAAATACAATTGTGTGTTGTCAAATTGCTCACAAATTCTTTCTGCCTCTTTAAGACCCTCGCCACTTCTCATTGACTTGGGCGGAATAACAAGAGTCACTAGTAATTCTAACCATTGAAGATGAACAGATATTGCTGTAATTGGCATGAATGGGTCACTAGGGTCAGCAAACCCTCGACTCGCATCGAAGTCTGTTTCGATATCGAAGAATGCGGTATTTAGAGTTGGTGACTCAATTCCAATATAATGTTCACTTAAACATTTTACTTCTGGTTTCATATCACTTTCGTAAAATGTTTTGCCAGCATTAATTTTTCGTTCTTTGTGAAGGTCTTTAAGTCGTTTACATTTGATTTGGCGAACTTTGTCACCATAGATACTTACATGGTCACCGTGTGGGTCTTTCACATAGAAAGTACGCCACGCCGGATAATCATTGTAGACTCTTTTGCCTTTTATTCGTTCTACAACTTGAACAATATCTTTATCTTTGCTATAGAACGCATCTACATAACTCAAAGAGTGCGCCCTACAGTTTCTAAAATTGTTTCCATATCTTCGAAATCTGCACGAGTTTCGGCGAGTTTCGCTTTGTGTGCCACAGAGATTGCCTTATTTAATACCGATGGTTTTACATCGATTTCTTCAGCAATTGCTCTTACAGTATCACGTAATCCACCTTTGAGGTCATCGCATTCTTGTAAAACTAAACAACCCTCGTTCACTAATTGGGTAAGTTTGGCTTTTTCTTCTTCGTTAATTGCATCAATTGACATATAAATCTCCTATAAGTTGGACAATAAAAAAGAGTGATTTCTCACTCTTTATATATTAACATAAGTGACTCTAAAAGTCAATAGAAATCTATGATTATTTGAACTTTATTGATTTCGTGGCTTCTCTCATCATTTCTATCGCCTTATCGTTAGGTGAATACTTTGATGCTTTAAGTGAACTGCCATAATTAGTTCTTGCATTTTGCTGGTCGTATGCTCCTTTCAAGAAATCTGCAACCT
>PVBE011665608.1_pt1 | contig 11330 bp, 10 predicted proteins | sample 1631181 | NCBI WGS metagenome assembly PVBE01 (sample SAMN08397723, study PRJNA350692) | Marine metagenome, whole genome shotgun sequencing project. | isolation source: water | place: Pacific Ocean | collected 2012-04 | reverse complement strand
GCTCGGCCTCGAATCCCTCGACGACATAGAGGCATTCGCCAACAGGTAAGATGAATTAGCGCCACACCCGCTCCGGCTATAGCCTGGGCGGTGTTTCGGGTATGATGGCTGTGCCGATTCGGGGGGGCCGGTCGGTTGCGATGGCGAAGCGATGAAAAAAAACAAGCGCTATTCCATATTCAGCCTGGCGCGCAATGCGCGCAATTATCATGAGAATTGGGCCGCTGCGTGGCGCAGCCCCGAGCCCAAGCCGTCATATGACGCGATCATCGTCGGCGGCGGCGGACACGGTTTGGCGACCGCCTATTATCTCGCCAAGCAGCATGGCCTCAACAATATCGCCGTGGTCGAGAAGGGGCCGATTGGCCTCGGCAATACCGGGCGTAATACCACCGTCATACGCTCGAATTATCTGTGGGACGAAAGTGCTGCGATCTACGAGCTGTCGCTCAAGCTCTATGAAGGTCTCAGCCAGGAGCTCAATTACAATATCATGCTGAGCCAGCGCGGCCTGATCAGCCTGGCGCACAATCAACACGACATGCACGAGATCGAGCGCCGGGTAAATGCGATCCGTCTCAATGGTATCGATTCCGAAATGCTGTCGATGGCCGAGCTAAAGGAGCTGGTGCCGATCCTCAATTTCTCGCCCAATTCACGCTATCCGGTGATCGGCGGCTCGATACAGCGGCGCGGCGGCAATGCTCGCCATGACGCGATTGCCTGGGGCTATGCTCGGGCGGCCGATGACCGTGGCGTCGATATCCTGCAGAACACCGAAGTGACCGGCTTCCGCATTCAGGGCGGGCGGGTCGAAGGGGTTGAGACCAACCGTGGTTTTATCGCCGCGCCCAAGGTTGGCGTTGCCGTCGCCGGCCATTCGAGCGTGCTCGCGGATATGGCGGGCTTCCGTCTGCCGATCCAAAGCCATCCGCTGCAGGCTCTGGTGTCGGAGCCGCTCAAGCCGATCTTCAACACCGTCCTGATGTCGGCGGCGGTGCATGTCTATCTCAGCCAGTCGGACCGGGGCGAGCTGGTCATGGGTGCCGGCATCGACAAGTTCACCTCCTATGCCCAGCGCGGCTCGCCGCTGATCCTGGAGGATATTCTCGCTGCCACGGTCGAACTGTTCCCGATCTTCAGCCGGGTCAAGATGATGCGCCAATGGGGCGGTATCGTCGATGTCTGCCCCGATGCCAGCCCGATCGTCGGCAAAACGCCGGTCTCCGGACTCTATCTCAATTGCGGCTGGGGCACCGGCGGCTTTAAATCGATTCCAGGCTCCGGCTATGTCTTCGCCCACACCATTACCCAGGGTGAGCCGCATGAAATTGCCGCTCCCTTCTCGCTCGAGCGTTTCAGCACTGGCGCGCTGATCGACGAACATGGCGCTTCCGGCGTGGCGCACTAGATCATGCTGCAAATTAATTGTCCCCATTGCGGCCCGCGTGACGAGATCGAATTCAGTTGCGGCGGCGAGGCGCATATTGCGCGGCCAAAGGAGGCGGACAAGCTGAGCGACGCCGAGTGGGCCGACTATCTCTACATGCGCACCAATCCCAAGGGCGTGCTGGCCGAGCGCTGGTGCCACAATGCCGGCTGCCGGCGCTGGTTTAACGTTGAGCGCGATACGGTAAGCCACGAGATCTTACGCGTCTACGCCATGGGCGAGTCGGCCCGGCGCAAGGATGGAGATAGCGTATGAGGCAGCAGCGCTACCGTCTGGATGTCGGCGCCCGGATCGACCGCAGCCGGCGCCTCAGATTCCAGTTCAACGGCAAACCCTATGAGGGCTTTGGCGGCGATACCCTGGCCTCGGCCCTGCTCGCCAACGGCGTGCGTATCGTCGCGCGGAGTTTTAAATATCACCGCCCGCGCGGCATCTATTCGGCCGGCATGGAAGAGCCCAACGCCCTGGTGCAATTGGGCTCAGGTGCTGCGAGCGAACCCAATTTGCGCGCCACCCAGGTCGAGCTGTTCGATGGGCTCGAGGCTGCGAGCGTTAATTGCTGGCCGGGCGTCAAGTTCGATGTCTGGGCGCTCAATGACCGTTTCTCCGGCTTGCTGCCGGCCGGCTTCTATTACAAGACCTTCATGTGGCCGAAAAGTTTCTGGCACCGTTACGAAAAAGTTATCCGCAAAGGTGCCGGCCTCGGCACCGCGCCCGAAATGCCGGACCATAATATTTACGACAAGCGCGATCAGCATTGCGATGTGCTGGTGGTTGGCGGCGGGCCGGCCGGTATTTCGGCGGCGCTGGCGGCGGGGCGGAGCGGTGCCAGGGTGATTTTAGCCGATGAGCAGGCCGAGCTCGGCGGCGCTTTGCTCGGCAATGGCGAGCGTATCGAGGCGGCTTCCGGCGTCGACTGGGCGATGGGTGCCAGGGCCGAGCTCGACGGCATGGATGAAGTGCGCGTGCTGCCGCGCACCACCGCATTCGGCTACTACCATCATAATTATGTGCTGATGGTCGAGCGCGTGAACGATCATCTCGGCGCGCCGCCCGGCACGCTGCGCCAGCGCCTGTGGAAAATCCGCGCCCGCCAGGTGGTGCTGGCGACCGGCGCGATCGAGCGGCCGATGATCTTTGCCGATAATGACCGCCCCGGCGTGATGCTGGCCGGCGCGGCGCAGACCTATGTCAACCGCTTCGGCGTCAAGCCGGGCAACCGCGCCGTGCTCTATGGCAACAATGACCATATTCATCAGGTGGCGCTCGATCTGGCCGATGCCGGGATACGCATCGAGGCGGTCGTCGATACGCGCGCCAAGGCTCAAGGCGAGGCGGTGGCGGCGGTGCGCGAACGCGGCATCGAGGTGATGGCCGGCCACGCGGTCGGCGGTACGCTTGGCAATAAGCGCGTGCGCGGCGTTGAAGTGCTGGCGCTGAATGAAAAGGGCGACGGTTATGCCGGCGACATAAGGCGGATGCGCTGCGACCTGCTCTGTTTGTCGGGCGGCTGGACGCCGACGGTTCATTTGTTTTCCCAGTCCGGCGGCAAGCTCGATTACAGCGATGAGCAAGCCTGTTTCCTGCCCGGCGAGGCGAGTCAGGCGGCTTCGGTCGCGGGCGCCGCAAACGGCGTGTATGCGCTTAAGAACTGTCTCGGCGAAGGCGCCGCGGCGGGCCGTACCGCAGCCGGGAAATCGGGCTTTAGCGAGCCCGGTGCGCCGCAAGCCCTGCCGCTCAGCCCGGGCGCGGCGAGCCCACTGATGCCGGCCTGGTGTTTGCCGCCGGTGTCGAAGGGCGAGCGCCGCTTCGTCGATCTTCATAATGACGTCACGGTGTCGGATATCGAGCTTGCGGCGCGCGAAGGCTATGGCGCCAACGAGCATCTCAAGCGCTATACCACCACCGGCATGGGCCCCGACCAGGGGCGCACCGGCAACATGCACGCGCTCGCCATTCTCGCCGCTATCAGGGGTGAGGCGATTCCCGCCGTCGGCACCACCACCTTTCGCCCGCCCTACACGCCGGTGTCTTACGGCGTTATGGCCGGACGCGATATCGGCGTGCTTGCCGATCCGGTGCGCATGACCGCGATTCATGGCTGGCATGAGCGCTCGGGCGCGGTGTTCGACGATGTCGGCCAGTGGAAACGGCCATGGTATTTCCCGCGCCCCGGCGAGAATATGGCGACGGCGGTCAGGCGCGAATGTATCGTGGCGCGTAGCGGCGTCGCGATTCTCGATGCCTCGACCCTTGGCAAGATCGAGATACATGGCCCCGACGCGGCGGAATTTCTCAACCGGGTCTATACCAATAGCTGGAATAAGCTCGCCGTCGGGCGCTGCCGCTATGGCCTGATGTTGGGTGAGGACGGCATGGTGATGGACGATGGTGTTACCTCAAGGCTGGGTGAAGCGCATTATTTTATGACCACCACGACCGGCGGTGCGGCCAGGGTGATGGCCTGGCTCGAGGATTGGCTGCAATGCGAATGGCCCGAGCTCAAGGTCTATCTCACCTCGGTCACGGAACAATGGGCGACACTGTCGATCTCGGGGCCGAACGCACGGCGCTTGCTGAGCGAGCTCGCCGAAGGCGTCGATCTCGCGGCCGATGCCTTTCCCCACATGGCGGTGCGCCATGGCCGGGTCGCCGGCATCAATGCGCGCATCTTCCGCGTCAGTTTCACCGGCGAGCTTGGCTATGAGGTCAGCGTCGCTACCAGTTACGGCCTGGCCCTTTGGCAGGCCTTTCAGCGCGTCGGCGAGAATTACGATCTGACGCCGATCGGCACCGAGGCCCTGCATGTGCTGCGCGCCGAGAAGGGTTATATCGCCGTTGGCCACGATACCGACGGTTCGGTGACGCCGGGCGATCTCGGCATGGATTGGATCGTCAGCAAGAAGAAGGATTTCATCGGCCGCCGTTCGCTCGCGCGCGCCGATACGGTTCGCACCGACCGCAAACATTTCGTCGGTCTGTTGCCCGAGGCGCGCGTGCCTGATGGCGCGCAGATTGTCGCCGAGCTCAAGCGCCGGCCGCCGATGAAGATGATCGGCCATGTCACCTCATGCTATGACAGCGCCGCATTGGGCCGGCCGATCGCGCTGGCGCTGATTGCCGGCGGGCGCGAGCGCATGGGCGAGACGGTCTCTATTCCGCTCACCCTGCAAGGCCGCGTGGTCAAAGCCGAAATCACCAGCCCGGTTTTTTACGACCCCAAGGGAGGGCGCCTCAATGGCTGATCCATCCCTTAGACAGAGCCCGCTGGCGACGCTGCATCTCGGCGGCCGCGAGGGCGAGCCCGCGCCCGAGGCGGCCGTGCATTTGGCCGAGCGGCGCTTGGTCGGCAAGTTGAATTTGCACGCCGATCCGGGCGATGGCGCGCTGATGAAGGCCTTTGAGGGCGCGCTCGGCTATCACTTGCCGCTTGCGGCAAATACGACAAGCGGCGAAGGCAAGCGCGGTGCCCTATGGCTCGGCCCCGATGAATGGCTCATTACCGTTCCCGAAGGCCAGGAGAACGCGCTCTTTAGCGCCCTTGCCACAGCGGGTGACGGCCATCATGTGGCGCTCAACGACGTCAGCGATGCACGCACCATATTGACCCTGGCCGGGCCGCGCGCGCGCGCAGTGCTGGAAAAGGGCTGCAGCCTCGATCTCCACCCGCGCGCCTTCCAGACCGGAGATTGCGCCGGGACCCTGCTCGCCCGTGCCGCCATATTGCTCCACCAAACCGGCGACGCGCCGGCCTATGACATCCATGTGGCGTGGAGCTTCGCCGCCTATCTCTGGGTCTGGCTCGAGGATGCGGCAGCGGAATATGGCGTCGCGGTCGGTGAAGTGGATTGAACGCGTTCACCCTATGACGGGCAATTTGTAACTGACCCGAGCGACGAATACATTGTTGACTATATTTCTCAAGTATTAGCCTAGTCAAATTATCTATTCCACTCCTCTAGACATGTGTGCGGGAAGTAACTTACAGAATAGTCTTTTGCTTGTATATCAGAGTAAATTACTCGTCTATTACCCATTTTTAGCAAATTATTAAGGGCAACAATGATCAAATAGCCTGTCAAATCAGAACTGATTTTTAAAGGACGGGCACATGCCGGCTGACATTGTAGCTGCGGAAGGCAATGGAATTGGCCGGGACCGGAGCTACGCAATACCGGGGTCAGACGTTCGCGCAGGAGTTCGGCAACGGGCGCGGGCAAGGTCGCGCTTAGGCATCTATTTCGGTGGTGCAGCCGGTCTGGTTATACTATTTGTCCTGCTGAGAGGCTCCGACTGGCAGGGATCGGCGACGCTTCACACCATCATGGAGGCAGTCGCCACACCATTGGCCATGTTTGTCGGCATCTTGGCTTTGGTACGCTATTACAGTCAGAAAAACACCACCATCCTGCTCATTGGATTAGGATTTCTCGGTGCCGCGTTTCTCGACGGTTATCACGCCGTCATCACGGCCTGGATAAGTAAGGACCTTTTCCCGCCGGAACTTTCGAATTTGACTGCGTGGAGCTGGCTTGCCTCAAGGCTCTATCTTTCGCTTATCCTATTTCGCAGCGTGATTGCCTAGCGGCAGGAGGCCAATGCCGATATGGCGATGTACCGGGCCAAAGCGGCGGGCGCAATACATTTCGTTTTTTCGACGCCAATCTAAATGCGGAAATCAGGCAGCGGCGCCAATTGGAAATCGAAATGCGCAGCTCCCTGGAGCAGGAGTATTTCACGGCCTATTATCAGCCGCAATTCGATATCGCCAGCGGGCGCATCATCGGTGTCGAGGCGTTGGTCCGCTGGGTTCGCCCGGCGCAAGATGCCGTGCCGCCTTCGGAGTTCATACCGATCGCCGAATCGACCGGGCTTATCAATCAACTTGGCGAGAGTATGCTGCGTATCGCCTGCACGGATTGCCGCGTCTGGCAACAACGCGGCCTCGTGGATATCAGCGTCTCGGTCAATGTATCGCCAACGCAATTTCGCTGCCCGGCATTTGTCGAGACGATTCTGAACATTCTTCAGGAATGCGCGCTTGAACCGCGCAGTCTTGGAATAGAACTGACCGAAGAAACCGTGATGCGGGATTTCGAGGAAGCGGCGGATGCGTTGCACAGATTGCGCCAGGCCGGCGTGCGCCTGGCAATCGACGATTTCGGTACCGGCTATTCATCGCTCGGATATTTAAAACGCTTCCCGGTCGATCGTTTGAAAATTGATCAATCCTTTATCGCCGGTGAGGCGAGTGAAGCGGGAGATCAGGCGATCACCCGGGCGATCATTCGCCTCAGCGGCGGACTGAACATTGATGTCACCGCGGAAGGCGTGAAAAAAAGCGAGCAGCTTGAATTCCTGGCTGCCGAGAATTGCGGTTCGGCGCAAGGACATCATTTTGCTCGCCCGATGCCGTTCGGCGAGTTTGTCGAAACCATGAGCGCCAGGAACGCCGAATTCAGCGCCGCACTATAATCATCCATTTGCGGCCCGCTGGCGTTGAGATTGCGCATGTCGGTCTTGATGTGAATGAGCGATGGTCGGCCGTCTTCCGCCAGGGCAGCTTTCAGTGCATCAGGAAATTCTTCCGTCCTCTCGACGCACCAGGCGGCGGCGCCGTAGGCCCTGGCCAGGGCGGCGAAATCCGGGCTGTTCATCACCGTGCCATACATCGCCGCGCGCCCGCCCCGGCGATATTGATGGGTGGCGATCGAGCCGTACATGCCGTTATCGAATAGCAGAACGATGAAGGGCAGCTTCTGCTGCACGCCGGTGACGATCTCTTGCCCGGTCATGAGAAATCCGCCATCGCCGACCAGGCTAACCACCGGCCTGTCCGGGCGCGCCAATTGCACGCCGATGGCACCCGGAACGCCATAGCCCATGGCACCGAGGCAGGCGGCGAACTGGCTGCGCGGGTCGCGGAATGGGAAATGACGGTGCAGCCAGCCGGCGAAAGCGCCCGAATCATTGACGATTGAGGCATCGTCGGGCAGGCGCGCTCGCAACATCATGATGATCTCGGCCATATCGACATCGCCCAAACATTCGGCTGCATTGTCCCGGCTCGGTGTGGCATGGGCGATATGCTCTTGATGGTGGGCATCGCGCCAAGCCAGGCGGCCGTTCGATGGCGTGTCTTGCAATTCGCCGCGGAGCGCCTCTAGGCCGGGGCCAACATCGGCCTTAAGCGCCACATCCGGGTTGGTTTGGTCAAAGGCCGTATCCTCGGGATAAATATGAATGATGCGCTGATCCGGGCGCAGCAGGGAATAGCCTTGCAGCGTCGCCCCATCGGGCCGCGCACCGGCCATGATGACGAGGTCGCAATCGGCCCAGAATTTCTCCTGATAGGGCGTGAGACGCAGACCAAAATGACCGAGATTGGCGGCGTGTTCATGGGCCAGGATATCCTGGCGGCGGAAGGCGCTGACTACGCCGGCGCCCGAGGCTTCGGCAAAATGTTTGAGCGCCGCGTGCGCATTCTCGAAATTGATCTGTCCGCCGCCGATTATAACGGGATGCCGGGCTGCATCGATCAGGCGCGCCGCCGCTGCCACGTCATTCGCATCGGGGAGGAGGGCAGCTCTCGGTTGGAGCTTGGGGATTTGCACTTGGCCCGCTTCGCCTTCGGTCACATCCTCGGGCAAAACCACCGCCACCGGCCCCGGCCGCCCGGCGATTGATTCGTGCAGTGCATCTGCTGTGGCTTTCGCGACATCTTCGGGCCTCATAACCTCGATCACGCGCTTGGTCAGCGGGCCGAAGGCGCTCGGATAGTCGATTTCCTGAAACGCCTCGCGCCCCATCTCGCCGGTCGGCACATGGCCGATAAAGAGCACCAGCGGCGTCGAATCCTGTTTTGCCGTGTGCAGGCCGATTGAGGCATTGGTGGCGCCGGGGCCGCGCGTGACAAACGCGATACCGGGCTTGCCGGTCGCCTTGGCATAGGCTTCGGCGGCAAGTGTCGCGCCGGATTCATGCCGGTTGAGCACCAAACGGATGCGGTCGCGCGATTGCCTGAGCGCCTCTAGAACGGTGAGATAGCTTTCGCCGGGTACGCAAAAGCCGGTATCGAGGCCGTGCGCCAGCAGCATCGCGACCAGAGCCTCGCCACCATTCATTTGCCGCCGCGAAGAGCCCGGAGCGTGGCGCAGGCGGCGCCGTAGCCATTGTCGATGTTGACCACCACGACGCCGGGCGCGCAGCTGACGAGCGAGGCGGAGAGGGCGGTTTCGCCGCCACGCGCGGCGCCGTAGCCGGTCGAAGTTGGCACCGCAATCACCAGGCCCGGTACCAGGCCGCCGATAACGCTGGGTAACGCCGCATCCAATCCGGCCACGGCGATGACGATGCGGTGGCGCTTGATTTCATCGATGCGCTCCATCAGGCGCCATAGGCCGGCGACGCCGACATCGCTGATCTCAAGGCAGGGCGCGCCGTAATAGGCCAGCGTCCGTGCCGCCTCGCGGCTCACTCTCACGTCCGAGGTGCCGGCGGTAACCACGGCGATGTCGACAGGCCCAGCGGGCGCCGCCACGGTGCCGAAGAAACCGGTGCGCGAGAGCGGCTCGTAATCGATGCGCTTGGCCAGCGCCGGCGGCAGCGCCTCCAGCGCGTCCGCCTCGAGGCGGGTCAGCAGCAGGCTGTTGTCGCCCGCTTTTTCCAGAATGGTGGCGAGATGTTCGTTCGACTTGCCGGCAGAGAGGATCGCTTCGTCGAAGCCGAGGCGCTCGCGCCGTTCCATATCGAGTTTGATATCGCGCTCAGCCATTGGCCGCCCGCCGGAGAAAGGCCGAACCCATGCGGTAGGCGCGGAAATCGATCGGCTTGATGATGCCGTCGGCCTCGAACATGGCGGAAATTACCGTGCGCAGTTCGCTCCGGTCCTTCTCCGCCAACGCCTCAAGCTCATCGGCGCCGAGTTCAATGATCACTTCCTTGCGCCGGATGCGGCAGCGCACGGTCTTCGCCTCCAGGCGGCGGGCGATGAATTTTTCCACCGCGTCGATCAGCGCCAATTGATCGCCCTCGATCCTGAGGCCGGTTTCGACCCGGCTCGAGAGACAGGGCGCCGCCGGCAGCTCGGCCAAATCGTCGAGCGCCAAATGGCGTGCAATGGCGCGCACCGTTTCCTTGTCGATCTCGACCTCGACAAAAGGATGGCGCACACCGGCGCGATGCGCCGCTTCGAGGCCGGGGCGGTAATCGCCGAGATCGTCCAGATTGGTGCCCGAAAGGACGGTATCTTGTGTGTGCACGGCAATCGCGCCGTAGAGGTTGGTCTTGCAGTAGAAGCAGCGGTTGACCGGATTGTTACGGTATTTAGGATCGTCGAATTCGCCGGCATTGATTTCATGCAGGCGCCAGGATTCACGCTCCGCATGGCGCCGTACGCGGGCGTTGGCATCGGCGGGAACAGCCGGCGAGAGGGCGTGAAAAACCTCGATTTTCTTGTCCGGCAGGCGGCCCGCTACCGTAGCGAGCGTCACGCTGTCGACGCCACCGCTCACCGCAATCGCGATATGGTCGATTTCGCGGAGCACATCTTGCAGCGCCAACAGCGCCGGGATCTCTGTCTCAGTCATTCGTTTCTTTCTTTTTTTTAAGTGCGCTATCTTCAGATTGGCGCTTTTGCGCCGTGCGGCCCGCATGGCCGCCACCGCTTTCCGCCACCCGATCCATTTCCGCCTTTGCCGTCGTCGCCCCAGAGGGGCGCACTACCATTTTGACATCGCCCGCCTGCTGGTGCTGCAAAACTGCGCGCCGGCTTAGCTCCCAACGGAGGCCAAGGGTGGTGGTCTCATCGAAACAGGCCGCAGTCACCGCCTCGCGCGCGTCGGCTTGGCTGAGAATTTGAACCTGCGCGACGATGCGGCCCTTCTTGCCGAAGGCCGGCGTTTGCAGAACATCGAGCACGCCGTCCAGGGCGCGGATGTTATCGAGCCCAACGGCCAGATCCTCCGCGCTTTGGTCGTCGATCTCGAAGCGCAGTACCGCCACCTGATCTTCGGCCAGGCCAGAGCCAAGGCTTTCGAATTTCAGCACGCGCAGGACATTGCTGATGCCGGGGAAGGTTTTTGTGCCGAAGCCGATGCCGCTTTCCATCAGGCGCTGGGATTGCTGTGGCGTGTCCTGTGCCGGGCCGAGATGGGCGAGAATGGCGGCGCCGGTCGGTGTGATGCGCTCGCCCTTGAGGCCATCGTCATGCAGCGTAAATCCCTTTAAGAGCTCGACCACCGCAGGGGCGGGCAGCGGTAAATCGCCATGCGCGCTTTTCACCTTGCCGGCGCCCATCGGCAGCGACGAGAGCGACCAGTGCGCATCGCCGGATTGCTCGATCAGGTGTGCCGCACCGACAATATCGGCAATCGAATCCCAGGCGCCGACTTCGTGAAAGGTGACGTCTTCCGGATCGGCGCCATGCACCGCGCCTTCGGCAACCGCCAGGCGGGCAAAAATATCCTGTGCCCGCTCGCGTGTGCCGGCCGGCAGTTCGGCTTCATTCAATCGTCCGCGCAGCTCGTGGAACGGGGTGTGTTCGCCGGCGCCGTTTCCAGCCGGCAGAGCGACCTCGAAGAGCGTTCCCATCAGCGTATGATCGTGGTACGGCTGAACGCGAAGACCGACGGATTGCGGCAGGCCGGCGGCGCGGATTGCCGCCAGGGTACCGACCGCCGCGCCGGGATGGGCATCGAGCATGGCGGCGACGAACATATCGCCGGCCACGCCGCCGACGGCGTCAAGATGAATGCGCCGGGGTAGGGCGGATTCCGTCATAGCTTTCTTTCGTGTTGAGATTCGCCCAAAATAGGGCGCGGGCAAGCGGCGCACAACCCCGTATCGGTTAGTCTTTCTCCGGCCGCATATCGCCGAAATG
>PVBE010728189.1_pt1 | contig 11330 bp, 10 predicted proteins | sample 1631181 | NCBI WGS metagenome assembly PVBE01 (sample SAMN08397723, study PRJNA350692) | Marine metagenome, whole genome shotgun sequencing project. | isolation source: water | place: Pacific Ocean | collected 2012-04 | reverse complement strand
GGCATCTTCCTGCATATCGCTTTATCTGTGGTTGCCTATGGCTTATTAACCATCGCTGCTTTTCAGGCAGCATTTTTATCTTTCGGCGATTACGAAATGAAACATCGCAATCTCTCGGTGCTAAAACGCATGCCGCCACTGCAGACCATGGAAAGCCTGATGTTTGAGCTGCTCTCTGCAGGTTTGATCTTTCTCAGCTGTTCAATTGTGAGTGGATTCTATTTCCTCGACGATATTTCCAAAAGTGGCCTGATTCATCATACTTCGATCACATTTGCAGCCTGGATTGTATTCGCCGTTCTCCTCTGGGGTCGTTATCAACTTGGCTGGCGTGGCTCACTGGCATCGCGCTGGACACTGGCCGGGTTTTGCCTGTTGCTGGTTGGTTACTTCGGCAGCAAGGTGGTACTGGAAATCATACTGGGACGTGTTTAGAGATTCAGGATCAGTGCCTGACTATCGGTGCCGGGGGTAAGCCGCAATTTACCTCGATTGCGGGTAAGGGGGACAAAACCATCCATATTCCCCTCAAACAATTCTTGACACTCGAGCCCACAATTAGATAAAACGGTAATCCGACTCTAGTTGGAGGTCATCCCTCTTTGGACGATCCCTCGCTTGAACTCTTATTTGGGTTCATTTTTCTTCTGTTAGTTCTTTCTGCATATTTCTCAGGTTCCGAAACTGCCATGATGGCGCTCAACCGTTATCGGCTGAAACATCTGGCCAATGAAGGTCACTCAAGCGCACGATATGCATCGAAACTGCTGGAACGCCCTGACAGGCTGCTGGGTGTCATTCTGATTGGCAACAACCTGGTTAACTTCTCTGCAGCATCAATTGCAACACTCATTGCATTGGAAGTATTCGGTGACAGCGGTGTGGCAATTGCACCTATCGTTTGTACCATGGTGTTTCTCATATTTGCCGAGGTCGCACCAAAAACCATATCCGCAGCTTATCCAGAGAAGGTGGCACTGCCGTCTTCCTACATTTTGAGACCTCTCCTTCTGATTTTTTTCCCCTTAGTCTGGTTGGTGAACGGTTTTTCCAATGCAGTACTGAGACTTATTGGCATTAAAGGTGAAGAGGCTTCAACGGATGAACTGAGTCCGGAAGAACTGCGAACGGTTGTATTTGAAGGATCCCGAATTGCCTCACATCCGCAGCATATGATGCTGGGAGTTCTGGATCTCGTGAACGTGACGGTCGAAGATATTATGGTACCGAGAACTGAAATCTATGGTATCGACATTGAAGGTGATGTAGACGAAATCATCGCCCAGATAAGATCTTCCCAGCACACCCGCGTCCCTGTCTTCAAAGAAGATATTGATAAAGTCATCGGCGTCCTGCATCTAAGGAATGCAGCGAAATTTCTCTCGGATGACAATTTCTCTAAGGAGACCATACTTCAGGCCACGGACGAACCCTACTTTGTGCCTGAATACACGACATTACAGACTCAACTGGTCAATTTTCAGAAACAGAAGGAAAGGCTCGGACTCGTGGTCGACGAATACGGTGACATCATGGGTATCGTTGCCCTTGAGGATATCCTCGAAGAAATTGTTGGCGAATTCACGACTGATATTGCTGAAACCAATGTCGATATTTTCCCTCAGGGTGATGGCTCCTACATTATTGATGGTGGTACACACATCAGGCTGATTAACAGAAGACTGGGCTGGGAAATGCCACAAGATGGCCCGAAGACACTGAACGGTCTGATTATTGAATACCTTGAGACCATCCCCGATTCCAACGTCTGTATCGTTCTTGATGGGTATCGAATTGAAATTGTTCAGATACAGGACAATGTCGTTCGTGTTGCGAAAGTCTGGGAAGAGCCGGAAGCCTTTTGACGAGGTAACTCCCTTGATTTTTTCATCATAGGGAGCAGCGAAGGACCAATAGTCAATTGATCCCTCAGTGCATGACCTGTGAAAGCATGTGTGCCGTGTTCGCCGGTAACTTCACGCGCTCAGATGTGAGCCCGATCAGAACCGCGTTAAAGACTGACCCCGTATCAGCGCCACTTTCTGTTAATCGAAGCAATAATCGACTTAAATGCCGCAGTGGTCGTATTCTGGCTGATGCCAACACCATAGTACTTGTTCTGCTTTTCATCAGTGATTGCCAGGATGCAGATTGCCTGCGCTTCACTGCCCTCGTTGAGCGCATACTCCTGATATTCCACCACGTTCAGCGGCTCGTTCAGTGTTTCAACCAGACCGGCTATGAATGCATCAATGGGTCCTGAACCCTGACCCGAAACCGCCAGATTGTTTTCCGCAACTTTGATATTAGCCGTGCAACTCTCCTGGTCACCAGCAATGGAATTGATTTTGTAATCAACTAACTGATACGGCCCTTCAACCTCAATGAACTCAGCAACAAACGCCTTCCATATTTCTTCTGGCTTCAGTTCCCCACCGTCAGCTTCAGAGAGCTTCTGTATGATGGGGCTGAACTCAAGCAGTAACGGTCTTGGCAGGGAAACACCAAAATAGTTCTCAAGAATGAAGGCAACGCCACCCTTTCCCGACTGGCTGTTGACACGAACCGTTTCACGGTAAGAACCGCCAACGTCTCCGGGATCAATCGGCAGATAAGGAACTTCCCATTCGCCGTCACTGTCTTTCTCAACAAATGACATGCCTTTACGAATCGCATCCTGATGAGAACCCGAGAAGGCTGTGAATACCAACTCACCAGCATAGGGTTGTCTCTCGTGAACAGACATTTTGGTACAGACTTCCGAGACGGCCACTATTCTCGCCATATCTGCCAGGTACAATTTTGGATCAATACCCTGAGAGAACATATTCATGGCCATCGTAATAACATCACAGTTCCCTGTCCTCTCACCGTTGCCGAACAAGGTGCCTTCAATTCGATCAGCCCCTGCCATCAACCCTAATTCCGAGGCTGCAACACCCGTGCCGCGATCATTGTGTGTATGCAAGCTGATGACTACTTTATCTCGTTCAGCCAGATTTCGGGCAAACCACTCCAACTGATCCGCGTAGACGTTTGGGGTAGCCATTTCAACTGTTGAGGGCAGGTTTAATATCAACTTCTGCTCAACTGTTGGCTGCCAGACATCCACGACGGCGCCACAGATTTCGACTGCAAAATCCATTTCGGTCGCGGTATAACTCTCTGGCGAATATTCAAATGTAATATTCGAACCATCCGCCTCAAGCCTGTCTGTGTGAGTCTTCACAATCTCAGTAGCATCAGTAGCCAGCTTGATAACTTCCTCGCGGCTCATATTGAAGACGACTTTTCGCTGCAGCTTAGAAGTTGAATTATACAAATGAAAGATGATGTTCTTCGCACCCTGGACTGCCTCGCAGGATCTGGCGATCAGTTCTTCGCGAGCCTGACACAAGATCTGAATAGTAACGTCGTCAGGGATGCGATCTTCCTCAATAATCATACGCACAAAGTCAAAATCTGTCTGGGATGCCGCGGGGAAACCCACCTCTATCTCCTTGAAGCCAATTTCAAGCAGCAGGTTCCACATTTTCAATTTCTCGTCTGGCGTCATCGGTTCGACCAGTGCCTGATTACCATCCCGAAGATCGACACTGCACCAGCGGGGTGCTTCGGTAATCACCTGATCCGGCCAGGTGCGATCGGTCAACGGGAAAGGTTTAAAAGGTTTGTATTTATGAAACGGCATCTTCTTCACCGCTTCGGCATTTTTGTTTATCGATTCGTTTTCTGCGTTCATGATAATTCTGTCTTTAAGTCGGTTATTCTAAAATCTTCCCTCGTTCCTGTTACAGACAGGGAAAGCTTATATAAAGCTTCGGGAGATATAATCGAGAACGATGTAGGAATTTTGGACAGGCCGCCTACAACGGCAGTCTTAGCAATAGATCCGCAGCAGATAACCCCGGCAGTCTTAATTCATCATCAAGTGTGCCGGTTCTGGAGATTTGTAATGACGCTTTGCAAATCTTCATCTGATTATCATTAATTAGGTCAGGTTTTGGTGATGCAAATATAGCTCGTTAGACTACGATTGCCAAGCAAACAGGCCGTTTTTTGGCAATATTCCACTACCGCTTAGTGCTAAAAAGCGGAGGACCTAACCCGATTCCTCCGATATCACCACACCAACTCCATGTTGCATGAACTCGAGCAGGATCATCGCGGTTAAGCCCCAGATTCTGTATCCCTCGTCATAGTAGACCGGTACTATATGGCGCTCGCTATAGCGTTCGATCAAATGACTCTCTGATCTTGAGTCACCCAACAGAAAATCTAAGGGGACACTGAAGATCGAGTTAGTTTCCTCAGAATTTGGTTTCAACTCGACTTGTACATATTACCGCAGGATCAACTTATGAATTACAAGCCCCCAGATTTTGACGAGTTGCTGGCACTTTCAAGAACTGACCCTGATGCACTGGATAGAATTAAACAGGAAGCATCGCAGGCACTGGTTAGCAGTGCCTCTGAATATCTGCAAAATCAACTAAATGGTTTGCAGATTCAAATCGATATGGAGCTCAGACGATCCAAATCTGGCCTTGATGGCTGTATTAGAATTTCTCGAATAATGCACGAATCACTGCAACGGCCGTGACCAGTGCTGGTTCATACGCTCGAAACACCCCCGAAGCAGCAAAGCCGGATACCAGCAAACCACCCAGCGCAGAGATACTGCCCTTTCACAGCTACTCCTGAATAAAACGCGTTTCTAACCCGGTACCTCAGAAAGGACTATCTGTATATACTTGGCAGATGAAATTCTGTAGCGACTGCGGCAGCAACATCACGCACATTATCCCTGATGGTGATAACAGACCGCGCTTTGTCTGTGACTCCTGTAACAAGATCCACTATCAGAATCCTCGAATCATCGCGGGTTGCTTACCTCTCTACTTGGATTCCTCCGAGGAAAAGGTGCTGTTGTGCAAACGAGCCATCGACCCCAGAAAAGGCCTCTGGACACTACCTGCCGGATTTCTTGAGAACGGTGAAACCGTCGCAGATGGCGCACTTCGGGAAACTCGTGAAGAAGCAAATGCCAACGCCGAAATTGACAGTCTCTACACCGTATTCAGCCTGCCCCATATCTCCCAGGCCTACATGTTCTTCAGAGCAAGACTGCTGGATCTCGATTTCAGTGCCGGCCATGAATCCCTGGATGTACAACTCTTCGCGGAATCAGAAATTCCCTGGGACGAACTGGCCTTCCCGGTGATTACCCAGACGCTGGAGCATTACTTTGAAGATCGGAAGGTGCAGCAGTTTGGGGTTTATTATCGTGATATTTTTTTTGAGCGGCGGCCGGGATAGTGGTCGTTCCCTACCAACTCACTTGACATTAATACAACTCACCCAACCCAAACCCGCGCATTCCTGAATACCCGCATCCAGGGGCTGTCTTCGTCCCATTCTTCAGGTCGCCAGGAGTTCTGTACGGTGCGGTAAACTCGTTCCGGGTGAGGCATCATGATGGTGAAGCGGCCATCTTTGTTGGTGAGTCCGGCGATTCCCTGTGGGGAGCCATTTGGATTGGTCGGGTAGGTTTCGGTGAAGTTCAGATAGTGATCGACGAATCTCACTGTGACCTGCTGGCTTGTAATCAGGTCATCAGCGGATTTCGCATCGACTTCTGCTCTGCCCTCGCCATGCGATACAGCGATTGGCATATGCGATCCTGTCATTCCGTGAAACAACACGGAACTGGTTTCCTGAATCTGAACAAGTGAAAACCTGGCTTCAAACTGTTCTGATCGATTAGTCACGAATTTTGGCCACAATTCGGCACCAGGTATCAGATCTTTCAACGACGCCATCATCTGACAGCCATTGCAGACACCGAGTCCGAAGCTATCTTCCCGATTGAAGAAGTGTTGAAATTCATCTCTCGCCTGGGAATGGAACAGAATTGATTTAGCCCATCCTTCTCCGGCACCTAAAACGTCTCCATAGGAAAATCCGCCGCAGGCTACCAGTCCTTTAAACTGATCAAGCTGCACCGCACCACTTAGTATCTCAGACATATGCACATCGACTGTGTCGAATCCGGCACTATGAAATACCGCGGCCATTTCCACCTGGCTGTTGACGCCTTGTTCCCTCAGAATCGCGAGACTGGGCTTTACACCCGATGAGATATAAGGCGCAGCAATATCCTCATTGATATCAAAAGACAGCTTCACTGACAGACCAGGGTCCTTGTCATCTTCGATTCGCTGGAACTCCTCTTTCGCACAATCAGGGTTGTCTCTCAGACGCTGAACATGAAAACTCGCCTGGCTCCATCGTTGCTGGAGGTCCGAGCGCTGCGCCGAGAAAACGGTCTCACCTGCCTTTTTGATGACCACGAGCTGATCGGCTGTGGGCCTGGCAACAGGTTCGCAGTTGATTGCCTGTGCGCCAAAGGCATTGATTATCTCTTGCTGATCCGCCAGGGCCACCTGCAGAACAGCGCCCAGTTCCTCGTTGAACAGTTTTTCAATCAGCCCCCCATCAGCATCTACTTCTATCTCAACACCGCATCTTGAAGCAAAGGCCATTTCGACCAGGCTGACAAAAACACCGCCATCAGATCGATCATGATAGGCCTTGACCTTGCCGCGTAGTTCATCTGACTGCATCAATTCAAAGAAAGCTTTTAGCTGCCGGGCGCTGTCCACATCAGCTACCGACTCTCCCAGTTCACCGTAACACTGGGCTACAATCGATCCACCGAGTCGGTTTTTACCAAGATCAACCAGTAACAATACAGAATCTTCTGACATATCGAACTCGGGCGTCAGGGTTTCGCGAACATCAGACACCGGTGCAAAAGCCGAGATAATCAGGGACATGGGTGAGGTAACCGCTTTATCTACATTATCTTCCTGCCACCTCGTCTGCATCGACATCGAATCCTTGCCGACCGGAATACAGATTCCCAGTTCAGGACAAAGGTCCAGGCCAACTGCCGCCACCGTCTCGTACAGATTTGAATCTTCGCCAGGATGCCCCACAGCCGCCATCCAGTTTGCTGACAGTTTGATATCTTCGAGGCGTTCTATTCTCGCAGCAACGATATTGGTAATTGCCTCACCAATTGCCATCTTTCCAGAAGCAGCACTATCTAACAGGGCAACAGGGGTGCGCTCCCCCATGGCCATGGCTTCACCGAAGTAACCGGCATAGCTGTTGGTTGTGATGGCAACATCCGAAACCGGCACCTGCCAGGGTCCGATCATCTGGTCCCTTGAAACCATCCCGCCAACGGTACGATCCCCGATGGTAATGAGGAAATTCTTACTGGCGACCGCAGGATGTCCGAGGACTCGATCAACCGTATCCGCCAGGTCTCTTTCGGCGTTAAATTCTCTACTGACGATCTTCCGACTCAACACATTCTTGTGCATACGGGGCGGTTTACCAAAGAGGATCGACATGGGCAGATCAACCGGTGTTGAGTTAAGCAAGGCGTCATTCAGCAACAGATGTGATTCATCAATTGCCGTCCCAACCACCGCAAACGGACATCGCTCACGCTCACAGATACCCGTAAACCATTCAAGGTCATCGCTGGCAACGGCCAAAACATATCGCTCCTGAGCCTCGTTGCACCATATTTCCAGTGGTGACATCCCCGGTTCATCGTTGGGTACATCCCGAAGTTCAAAGCTGCCGCCAACGCCGCCATCCTTAACCAGTTCCGGCAGCGCATTGGACAAACCACCCGCGCCAACATCATGAATAAACTGGATAGGATTATCGGCTCCCATCTGCCAGCACTGGTCAATGACCTCCTGGCACCGATGTTCGATTTCAGCATTGCCACGCTGCACACTGGCGAAGTCGAGTTCAGCATCACTGGCCCCGGTTGCCATCGAAGACGCTGCACCACCACCCAGTCCGATCAGCATGGCAGGACCGCCCAGCACGATCAGTTTGGCGCCGGGATCAATATGTTTCTGCTCGACATGTTCGGCACTGATATTACCCAGGCCACCAGCGATCATGATAGGTTTGTGATACCCCCTGACTTCATTATCGAAATTCATCTCGAATGTACGGAAGTAACCTGCGATATTCGGTCGACCAAACTCATTGTTGAACGCCGCACCCCCAATGGGCCCCTCGATCATGATTTCAAGAGCGCTGGCGATACGGTCCGGTTTTCCGTTATCAATTTCCCAGGGCTCAGGGTGGCCTGGGATCTGCAGATTCGACACACTGTAACCCGTCAGACCCACTTTCGGTTTCGATCCCCGACCAACCGCACCCTCATCCCGAATCTCGCCACCAGAACCTGTGGCTGCACCGGGAAACGGCGCGATGGCTGTCGGGTGATTATGGGTCTCGACCTTCATCAGGATATGGATATCTTCTTCTTTATACCGGTAGTGCCTGGAATCCGGATCGGGAAAGAATCGTGAACCCTTATTGCCGACGATGACCGAGGCATTGTCCTCGTAGGCACTTAAGACCCCTTCACCATTGGTGTTCTTGTAAGTGTTCTGGATCATGTCCATCAATGAATAGGTCTGATCTTCACCATCGAGGGTCCAGCTGGCTCGAAAGGTCTTGTGTCGACAGTGTTCGGAATTGGCCTGGGCAAACATCATGAGTTCAACATCCGTCGGATCCCTGCCCAGGGTTCTGAATGCATCAACCAGATAGTCAATCTCATCTTCTGCCAGGGCCATCCCCAGTTCGGCGTTGGCCTTAACCAGCGCTTCGGTTCCTTCTGTCAGCACAGCAATGGTCGCCAGAGGCCTGGCTTTTTCGACGCTAAACAAAGCCTGCGCCGCCTGCATGTCGTTAAGCACAGCCTCCACCATGCGATCATGAATAAGCGCATCGACCCTGGCCTGATCGTCTTCAGTTAATTCGCCGCTGGTCTCAATATAAAATGCAATACCACGTTCAACCCTCACCAACTTCGACAGACCGCATATTCTGATAATGTCCGTCGCCTTGGAACTCCATGGCGATATGGTGCCGGGCCGGGGCACAACCAGTCGAAACAAGCCGCCACTGGTCTCATCTTTTTGGTCTGCGGAAGGACCATAGGTCAGGGTTGTTTTCAGCAGTGTCAGCTCCTGATCATTCAGGTCATCGGATAAGTCACAAAAGTGGATGAAGCGGGTTTTGATGGCAGTAATCTGATCCAGCTGAATGTCATCCAGCAACTTCTGAATTCTGAATTCAGATAATGCGGGTGCGCCAGGCAAACGCAACATCGTTTGTCTCCTTAAAATCTAATTTCGTTTGGCCTTAAAAAATACAGACAACTTCTTGGCTGCTTCATCTTCACAAACACCCGATACAACTTCTACCTGGTGATTCAATGATGGGTTCGACAGTGCATGGATACTCGAATCTACCGCACCAGCCCTTGGTTCTCTCGCACCATAAATCAATCTTCTGATACGTGCGTGAACCAGCGCACCTGTGCACATCGTACAAGGCTCGATAGTGACAAACAGATCCGAATCCACAAGTCTATAGTTATCAAGGATCTGCGCCGCATCTCTCAAAGCAACTATTTCTGCATGCGCCGTTGGATCCCTGGCTGAAATAGTCTGGTTAAACCCCTTGCCAACAATGGCATCGTCCCTGACAACAACCGCACCCACGGGCACCTCACCAAACTCGTTGGCCCTGTCAGCCAGTATCAATGCCTGCTGCATCCAGTACTCATCAGACCTCATTGATAGGAGTCATCATCCAGCAGAATATCCACACCCAGTTTGATCGCGACCTCGTCCAGCTGATCCGCAATCACGCCCCAATCCATTTCATAAGGGACCTCGATCCTCGCGTCAGCTGAAAACGTAAGGTCCCCACTCATGGGGGCGGCAGAGATATTTGTCTCCATCTCAACCACGTTGGCTACATTGCTTTCGAGCGCCATCGTAACGTCATGCAGAATACCAGGTCGATCGGGTCCCACGATATTCAAGCCAAGCACTCGCGGATTCTTTATTTCAGTTCTGGGTTCCGTCTCCTGGACCATAGAGGAGATCCCTTCGAGATTCGTCAGCGCATTCTTCAATGCATCCATATGTCCTTCATCGACTTCTACCACTGCGACACCGGCAAACTGACTTGCCAGCTGACTCATCCTGCTTTCGAGCCAGTTACCGTGGTTACTGCTGACGACATCAGCAATGCTGCGCACCAGGCCAGGCTGATCAACACCAATAAAGCTGATGACAAGATTGCGCTTCATGACTGATTCCTGTTCCCTCTCAATAGTAACCTAATTTTAAACCCCTATAATTAAAGGGTTTCAGAGGTATTTTTTGCTTTGTAACTGCTTTGTAACTCTTTTCTCATCACTATAAGCTCAAAAATGCATTTGCATAAGTAACTTTAGACTTCAGATTAGCTAAACAGTCTTTAGTTAACTCTAGTTCCTGGAAATGTTCAACGCTGTAATCACTCTCCAAGTTTGAAGCATTAAAACCAAATCTCTTATAGTAATTTGGATCCCCTAAAAGAAATAAAGCATCCATTCCCATTTCTTTACTCTTTTTGATGGCTTCTTTCATTAGTTGAGAGCCTACCCCAGAGGATTGATGAACAGCCAATACTGAAAGAGGTGCAACCCCTCCACAGAACAAACCTGTATCTGGTTCCATAGTTACTTTGGAAACTACGATATTACCTATAATGGTATCTGATGATTCAACAACAAGATTGATCAGCACGTCCTCATCAGAAATTAGTTGTTTAACTAAATCAGATTCCGCTTTGTTAGAAAAAGAGGAATGAATTAAATTAAAGACTTCTTCTAAATCAGATTCTTGAGCTTCTCTTATCATTCCCACTCAATAGTTACCTATATTTAAACCCCATAAATTCAATAGTTTATAGGCTATCAAGCATAACTTTGTAACTTTTTGTAACTCTTTACCTATCTCTGTTAATGTCACCTTTATCTAACAGAAGTGGACCCCATTGATTAGACCGTAACTGGACGATAATAAGTGTTTTCCTCCACTATTAGCATCAAGCTATGGAGAAAAACCATGAGAAGAAAGAGACGCACCCATAAACCTGAGTTTAAAGCCAAGGTTGCGATGACCGCAGTCCAGGGTGAATTGACAATGGCAGAAATGGTCAAGAAATTTGATGTACATGCGAATCAGATCACTGAATGGAAAAAGCAATTGCTTAGCGGTGCATCGGATGTGTTCGGGGATGGTGTTAGTAAAACTGAAGCGGCAGAAGAAACCATCCAGGAACTTCATGCCAAGATCGGTCAGCTGACAATGGAGAATGATTTTTTAGAACGCGGGCTCGAACGGATTCACGGCCCCAGAGGAAAGAAATGGTAGACAGGAAGG
>PVBE012079818.1_pt1 | contig 11331 bp, 12 predicted proteins | sample 1631181 | NCBI WGS metagenome assembly PVBE01 (sample SAMN08397723, study PRJNA350692) | Marine metagenome, whole genome shotgun sequencing project. | isolation source: water | place: Pacific Ocean | collected 2012-04 | reverse complement strand
TGATTGGCCAGCACCTCCATCACGAACGTGCCGCGGGCCAATTCACTGTTCGAACACAAGGCCATGCCCTGATTATAGAGGCCGCGGCGGCGTCCACAAGCCGCATCGCAGCAGGCCCCCGTGGAATAAACGGCAAACCCTCGCGCCCGGGGTAAACCGGAACCTGCGAGCCGGAAGCGATCGGCCTACCCCGCTTTAGTGGGGCACGAATTGGCCGCTGCGTCGTTGACAGGCAGCCGCCGGGCTTCTACCATCGCCTTCGAAGGAGTCGCCGATGGCTACCAAGAAAGCCAAGAAGACCCCGAGCAAGGTAAAGAAGTCCTGGCACGGTCGGCTGACCGCTGAGGCCGACGCAGAAACCGCCGCGCTGCTCACCTCGCTCGACGTGGACCAGACGCTGTGGCGGTACGACATCGTTGCATCCCTGGCCCATGCGCAGATGCTCTGCGAACAGAAACTCATCACCCGAGCCGACCTGACGAAGATCAAGTCCGGCCTGCGGGCCATCGCCGGCAAGATCGAGGCCGGGGGGCTGACCATGCCCATCGAACTGGAAGACATACACATGGTCATCGAGAAGGCCCTGATCGATCGGGTCGGAGCGGCCGGTGGGAAACTCCACACCGGTCGCAGCCGTAACGACCAAGTGGCCCTGGACCTGCGCCTGTGGGCCCGCGACGCGGTCGACAATTCCACAGACGCCGTGGCCGCCTTGCAGCGCGCTTTGGTCGACCTCGCGGAACGTTGCGGCGATCTGGTGATCCCCGCCTATACGCACCTTCAGCGGGCCCAGCCCATCCTGGCCGGCCACAACCTGCTGGCCTATGTAGAGATGCTTCAGCGCGACGTCGACCGGCTGGCCGACGCCCGCAAGCGGATAAACGTCTGCCCACTAGGCAGTGGTGCGGTGGCCGGTACGTCGCTGCCGCTGGACCGCCAACGCACCGCGAAACTGCTGGGGTTCAAGACGATCACGCGAAACAGCATCGACGCCACATCCGACCGGGACTTCCTGGCCGAGTTGTGCTTTGCCTGCGCCATGCTCGCTGTGCACTTGTCGCGCTGGGCCGAGGACTGGATCATCTACTCCACCGCAGAGTTCGGCATGATCGAACTGCACGACGCCTACTGCACTTCCAGTTCGATGATGCCCCAAAAGAAGAATGCCGACACGCTGGAGTTGATCCGCGCCAAGAGCGCAATGGCCATCGCACAACTTACGGGCATGCTCACGTTGCTCAAGGGTCTGCCGCTGGCCTACAACCGCGACCTCCAGGATGACAAGCGCTTCGCCTTCGCCACCGTCCAGGCCACAACCCGAGCCCTGGCGGTGGCCGCAGGAGTGGTCTCAACCACCAAATTCAATCCCGATCGCATCACGGCCGATCTCGACAAAGGCCACCTCGACGCCACCGCGCTGGCCGAGTACATTACGACCAAGGGCACGCCATTCCGCACCGCCCACCAGATCGTAGCCAAACTGGTCGTCCGAGCCGACGCGGCAGGCAAGACCCTGGCCGAGTTGCCCCTGGCGACGCTGCAGGCCGCCTGCCGAAAAATCGGTCCTGACGTGCGTCGTCACCTCGGGGCCGCCAATGTGGTGAAACGCTACGCAACTCAAGGCGCCGCCGGCAAAAAGCAACTGCTAAAACAACTGGAATTCTGGAAAAAGAAACTGGGATAAAAACTCTGCGAATTTCCTGAGTTGCCAAGCCGATGTCTTTATAATGACATTAATGTCATTATAAGGACAGTGACTTGACAGCACATCGACGTCACTACTGAAGCGTTCAACACTAAACAGGTCTGCGAGATTACCGAAACTACAGAAAGGAAGGTTAGGTGTCGGGACACAGAAGGAGTGACGAAGCCTCCCATACCCTCCGCCAGTAGGCACCGATCCGAACACCATGTGTTGCAGCATCCAAGGCTCCCGGGAATTGTGACGGTTCCGAGACACGGTTACACAAAGAAGGGCACCTTGAGCAGGATCATCAAGCAGACTGGGCTGGCGTTAAGAAAATTCGACCGACTTTATCGGTGAAAGATGCATGAGTTGGATTTTATCGATTGGATTTGCTCCCAGCGCGAGTGTGACCCGGCGGTTGTTCCAGTCGGTCCGGGCGACGACTGCGCCATGGTGGTAGCCGGCGGCGAGCGACTGCTGGTATCGACCGACCAACTCCTTGACGGGGTGCACTTTCACCTCCGAAACGACGGGGCGGAAGCCTTCGGGCGAAAGGCCATGGCCAGGGCTCTGTCGGACATCGCGGCGATGGCCGCCGTGCCACTGGCGGCGGTGGCCTGCGTCTCGCTACCGAAGGGCTTTTCCCGCCAGGACGCTGAGGCGATGTACCGCGGCCGTCGCGCGCTCGGCGATCGGTTTAACTGCCCGATGGTCGGCGGCGACCTGGCCACCTGGGACGGGCCGGCGGCTATCAGCGTAACAGTATTCGGCCGGACCGACGGCATCGAGCCGGTACTGCGCAGCGGCGCGAAGGTCGGCGACGCGATCTGCGTCACCGGCCAGTTGGGTGGGGCGTGGCTGAGCGACCGCCATCTGACATTTGTCCCGCGGATTGCCGAGGCCCGCGCCTTGGCGTCCCGCTTTGACCTTCACGCGATGATCGATATCTCCGACGGTCTGGCGCTGGACTTGTGGCGCCTGTGCCGGGCATCGGGCATCGGGGCCGACGTGGAGGCCCGGCAGGTTCCCGTCCATTCCCAGGCAGAGACCGGACGGAAGGACGTCTTGCCCCTGGAAGCCGCCTTAGGCGACGGCGAAGACTACGAATTGCTGTTTACCCTTTCGCACGACCAGGCGGGCCACCTGCTGGCCGCCCAGCCGCTGGAGGCGCCCGTGTCCCGCATCGGCACGATCATCGAAGCCCGGGCGATGAGTCTGGTGGACGCCAAGGGCCACCGCAAGCCCCTGCAACCGACGGGCTGGCAACACCAGACGTGATCGGCACTCAGCGATCAGTAACGAGTAATCGGTAGCCGCCAATCCGGTCCTAAGGCTTTCCGGTATCCCCGTATTTCGGCCAGCACAGCAATGAAGACATTTGAGACCAGAAGCATCAAAGGAACCCTGGGCCTGGGACGTAAGTTCGCCGGGCGTCTTGACGTGGGCGATTGCGTCGCCCTCGTGGGCGAGTTGGGCTCGGGCAAGACGGTATTAACACGCGGCCTAGCCGAGGGGCTGGGGCTCCGCGATTCCCGGATGGTTGCCTCGCCAACATTCGTGCTGGTCCGGGAGTATGTCGGGCGCCTGCCTATTTTTCACGTTGACCTGTATCGCACGGTCAGATCGGCGGCGGAACTGGCCGCCCTGGGTATCGAGGAGATGCTGACCCAGGGCCTGGTCGTGATCGAGTGGGCCGACCGGGCCGGCGAGGCACTGCCTCACCCGCACTGGCAGATTGTGATCGAAATCACCGGTCAAACCTCGCGCCGCTTCCGCATAACCAGCATTGATTGACGCTTGACGCACCACTGCCCAAGCGGTATTTGTACTGCTTCCCCCTGTCGCGGAAAGTCAACCATGGAACAGGCAATTGCCAAGGCGCAGACGCTTATCGAGGCACTGGGCTACATCCAGCGCTTTGCGGGCAAAACCGTCGTAATCAAGATGGGCGGGGCGGTGATGGACAGCGACAAGGCCCTCACCGACATGCTCACCGACGTGGTGTTCATGAACACCATCGGCATGCGCCCGGTCATCGTACACGGCGGCGGAAACGCCATCTCACAGGCCATGGAACAGCGGGGGCTGGAGGTGCAGTTCGTTCAGGGCCGCCGCTACACCGACCAGCGCACCCTCACCGTCGTGGAGCACGTGCTGTGCAACCAGATCAACCGGCACATGGCGAGCCAGATCGAAGCACTCGGCTCCAGCGCCATGAGCCTCCACACCCTGAGCAGTTGTGTGCTGTTCGGTGAGAAACTCTTCCTCGACACAGACGGCCGCAAAATCGACTTGGGCGACGTCGGGCGTGTGACATCGGTCAACATCAAACTCATCGAACTGCTCTGCCAAGCGGACACCGTGCCGCTGATCGCCCCGCTGGCGCGAAACAAGACCGGGGCAAAATTGAACTGCAATGCCGACACAGCCGCCGGCGAGGTGGCCGCAGCCCTGAAGGCTGAAAAACTCGTGATGGTTTCCGACACGCACGGTATCCGCCGAAACGTGGACGACCCAGACAGCGTAGTCACAACCGCAAGCGGCGCCGAAATTCGCAAGATGATCGAAGCAGGCACAATCTCGGCAGGCATGCTGCCCAAGGTGGAAGCGTGCCTGCGGGCTCTGGACGCCGGCGTTGCACGCACGCACATTATCGATGGTCGGTTCGGCCATTCGCTACTGCTGGAAATCTTTTCCGACCGTGGCGTAGGAACGTTGATTCAGAAATAGTCCAGGACAAAGCAGGAAGATGCAAAAGGACTTTATCAATCTTGGCGACTTCAGCGCCGGCCAACTGCAGGCCCTGCTGGACCGGGCCATCGCGGAAAAGTCCCTCTTCCTGGACGGAAAACTGCCAGCTGCCCTAGAACAAAAAACCCTCGCGATGATCTTCGAAAAACCCTCGCTGCGAACCCGGGTGAGTTTCGAGGCCGCCATGACGCACCTGAGCGGCCACGCAATTTATCTCAGTCAGGCCGACATCGATCTGGGCCAGCGCGAGCCGATAGCCGACGCCGCACGCGTGCTGGGACGGATGTGCGATGGGATCATGGCTCGGACGTTCGACCACGAAACCGTCGAGCAACTGGCCCGGTTCGCACCCGTACCGGTCATCAACGCACTGAGCGACTTGTCGCACCCGTGCCAAGCGATGACCGATCTGATGACCGCGCAGGAACACTTCGGGAACCTGGACGGGCGAACGCTCGTGTTTGTCGGCGACGGGAATAACGTAGCCCGCAGCCTGGCTACCGCGTGCGCCAAACTTGGGCTCACGTTTATTTTAGCCTGCCCCCGCGGCTATGAACTGGACCGGCCGTTCGTGGAGGCCCTCCGAGGCGCCGGCGGCAAGGAATGCTGCCGGATCACCGATGATCCCATCTCGGCCGTCGCCAATGCGAACATCATCTACACCGACACATGGGTGTCCATGGGACAGGAACAGGAGCGGAAGAAGCGGGTAGACGACTTCGCGGGCTTTCAGGTGAATACCGATCTGCTGGCCGCGGCGCCGAACCAGGCCATCGTTATGCACTGTCTGCCCGCCTACCGCGGGCATGAGATTACCGACGAAGTCTTCGAGGCTCACGCCCAGTCGATCCTCAATGAGGCGGAAAACCGCCTACACTTCCAGCGGGCGCTGCTCAAGGTCCTGCTGGGCGATGGTGGAATCATTTGATTGCGGATCGTTTCCTGCCCCGATAAACGCAGACAGACTCAGATACGAAATTTGATTCAGGGCTTTGTTGAGCGTCCTTCTTTCAACTATTTCGTGTGGCCTCCTGACGGCGGGCGGGCGTGAAATCCGTGGACTGATTCTGTATTGTCTATTGAAGGCAGGCCCCTGTGGTTCGGGGTCTGAGAACCAGAAATCCAAACAATGGCCAAGGTCAAGCGACATGACGGGCGGCGGGCCGGCGAATTGCGACCCGTGACCATCACACCCGGGTTCGTCCCCAGCGCCGACGGGTCGTGTCTGATAGAAACCGGCAATACCCGCGTAATCTGCACGGCTAGTTTCTGCCCCGGCGTCCCCCAGTGGCGCGCCGAAAGCGGCTTGGGATGGGTGACGGCCGAATACGGAATGCTACCGGCCTCCACCGGCACCCGCCGACCCCGTCCCGCGCTCAAGGCTGACAGCCGCAGCATCGAAATCCAGCGAATTATCGGGCGCGTCCTTCGCAACGTGGTTCGTTTCGATCGCCTGGGCCCCAATACGATAGTTCTGGACTGCGACGTGCTGCAGGCCGACGGCAGCACACGGACGGCCTCGATTACCGGCGCGTATGTGGCCCTGGCGCTGGCGACCGGCCGGTCCGCAAAGGCCGGTTTGTGCGCCCGCGGCGTCACCGCCGGCCAAGTGGCGGCCGTGTCGGTCGGCATCGTAGACGGCCAAACGGTCCTGGACTTGAACTACGCCGAAGATTCAAATGCACAGGTAGATATGAACGTAGCCATGTTGCGGGGAGACAATCTCGTCGAGGTACAGGCGTCCAGCGAGCGGACGCCATTTACGCGTGAACAATTCCAGCAGATGCTCGCGCTGGCCCGCCGGGGCATCGGCAGACTGTTTGGTATTCAGCGCAACGCGATACGAAAGGGACTCAAATGTTAAAGATGGGTCTCCATCCCAAACCGCTGGTACACAAGAACGGGGCATGGAACAACGAATTGGAATAGTCAGGAACGGAACCACAAGAACAAAAGGACGACAAACCCTACAACCATCAAGTGCAATCTTGAAGGGCGACTTGTGAAGTTTACGTCCGGCGCGATTAGTATCGTGATTCGATATTCGCTATCCGATACTCGGTATGCTATTCTGGAAGCACACATAGAATTATGAGGGCGACAAATCAGGAACCTTATTCGGCGAGAGCATGAAGATGAATATGAAAAAACAGTGCGTGGTGATTCTGATAGCCGCGGGGGCGGCGCTACTTTCGGGCTGCCGCACCGGCCCACTAGGCGGCATCTTCGCCGAAGATGAATACACCATTCTGCTGCACACCGCTTCGGGACTAAACCACGTCCAGCAGGCCAAGAACTACAAGGGGTGGACCGAGAAGATCGCCGGCTGGCGCGGGCTGGAGATCGTACACAAGACCGACCACAGCGAACTGTACTGGGGCAAGTACCCCACCCGCAAAAACGCCGAGGACGACCTGAAAACGGCCCGAAGATGGAGCGCTCCGGGGGTAAACGTGCGGGCATTTCCCTTCGCGGCGATCGTGCCGATTCCCGGCAAGCCGATTATTGGCTCACCCGAGCACGATCTGGCCAACGCCAAGGGGTACTGGACGATCTTGGTGGCTCTATTTATCGATGACACCCGGAGCCGCATCGTCGGGCGAAAGCGCCGCCGCGCCGCCGTAGAATACTGCCGCTGGCTCAGGGAACAAGGCTACGAAGCCTATTACAGCCATGGGCCGTCCAACTCGCAGGTTACCATCGGGGCGTTCCCTGAACAGTCGGTCGTAATGGCACTCAAGGGGCGCGTGCATCGACCGGCAATCCGCGATCCGGCCATCCGCAAGATCATGGCCACCAAGGATCCACCGCTGCATTTCCTTGCCGTCAACGGACGACAGGAAATCATCACCAAGCTCCATCCCAAAACCGGCAAGCCGTTAAAGACCACCTCACTCAGTTACCCGATTCGTATCCCCAACAAGAGCGCCTACCAAGGTGTCCAACCGCCGGATAATCCTGTCAACCCATAATCCGGGCAAACTTCGCGAGATCCGCCAGGTGCTGTCCACCCTACCGGTGCGCGTTGTGTCCCTGGAGGACGTGTGCGACCTGCCGGAGGCGCCGGAGACCGGCGCCACGTTCGGCGAAAACGCGCGCAACAAGGCACTGTACTATGCCCGCGCAACCGCCCAGTGGTGCCTAGCCGACGACTCGGGCCTCCAAGTAGACGCGCTGGACGGCCAGCCGGGCGTGAACAGCGCCCGCTACGCCCGCGACCGCCTGGCCGGCGATGCCGACAGGGCCGCAACCGACCGCGCCAACAATGACAAGTTACTGGCCGCCCTGAAGGGCGTTGACGACGCCGACCGCACCGCGCGGTTTATCTGCCATCTGGCCCTAGCCGACCCGCAGCGAGTGCTGATCGAGACATCCGACACCCTCGAAGGGCGCATCGCCCGCGCCCCGGCCGGCTACAATGGATTCGGATACGATCCGCTGTTCTATCTACCCCAACTCGATTACACGGTCGCCCAACTGTCCCTCGCTGAAAAAAATCGCATCAGCCATCGCGGAAAGGCCTCGCTTAAATTCGCAAAACTCCTTGAGGGTTTTTTGGCTCGACTCTGAAGATTGTTGCGAGGTCGGTGGCGGCAATTCCATCTTGTCAGGCACGCTTACGGGGCCTTTCGCCCGCCATGGCGGGGTTTAGGCCAGGGCCCTGGACTCTGGTTGGCTTTGGCCTCAACAATTCGAAGCCCTCGCCCGGCTTGAGCGACTCCTTCAAGGGCGCCAGCGTCGGCGTGTCCCAGCGGGTCTGGCCAGCGTCTTCGTCTCTCACACGCACCAGCCTGCCATTCACCCACACCATTGCGTGGTCATCGACGGTGAAATGGAGATACAACTGGCGATCCTTCCAGTCGGCGGGGATATCGAGGGTGAGGCATACCAGCCGATTCCCATCGAACCGGGTCGTGGTCCCTCCAGTTCGACCCAGTCCGGGTTGCCTTGCTGCTGCCGACACGAAAAACGAATCGTCTCCTGCAATAAACATCCAGAATTCTCCAGGGTTGAGCCACCGGAAGTCCTGAAGCCCTAAGGACCTGCATCGTTGTCGCAGCAATACGCTTTGACCGATTTACGGCAGGATATGGCCGCCATGCTGCCACCATTGTCAGAACAATACAAGTGGTACTGCAAACCCTTGGGAGTCCACCACGGCGGAAGGGCCCGGTGTACCAAGTCATGCCTTTGGGCTATGCCTTCAGATCACTGGCACACCATGGAGCGAGTATGGTGTTCAGCCGGCAGCGGATTGATTTTGACGGCGTTTCAACGTCCTTCCCACAACGGTGAAAAACAGCGCGGCGGCCTACAGGGGCCGCGCGCGCCAATCAACCAAGACATCATCTACGTGCCTCTGGGCTCAATCCGCCGGCGGCGAACGAGATGCGTCGCCGCCAGAATCCCGGCAGCACATAGATAGCTCGCTACCGGATGGTACCATCGTACAACCGGCACGGGGATATCCTCGCCCATTTGTGTGATACGGTACATCAGCGGTGCATCGAAGTGCCATACGAACCCACTGTCCCCAGCCATCGCCGAAAAGATGCCGTACACAGGATTGGCCCGCAGTCCGATACCGGCAACGGTAGTTTTGTGGCCTTGGGCGACAAACTGGCATACGCCCGGCAGCCAGAACGGGCTGGCCTGCACGGCCAGCAGGACTACCGTGACAACCACCGCAGCCGCGTATCGCCCTGCCGGCGTCGACGCAACACGTCCCGCCGCCACGCCGCACAGCGCAACCGACGCATAAATGCAGCACATCTCGACGGCCGCAAAAAACGTTGCCTCCGGCCGCGTCAACCACAGCACCACCAACAACACAGCCGTCGCATCGGCCACAATCCCGCCTCGCAGAATAGCCGCCAGCGTCCCGCACGCCCCGGCCGCCAGGATTGGCGCCGCCAGTGCCACCCATACACCCGAGGCCATCAGCGCAGCCAGCATTGCCGCCCGCGGCGCCACCCCAAACGCGCCGGGCAACAGCAACACCCCCAACTGCAACGCAATTGTCGCCGCCGCTATCGCCGCGACCTCCCACCACAGTCTGCGGTCGAGAGCGCCGCCGCCCGGACCGGAACCAGGCTTCTGTCCATTTGTTTGCTCATTCCGCAACGTCAGCATGGCGTGATTCTAATACACATGCCTTCGGGGGTATACCCGGTTGTTCGCCCGGGACGCCCATAGGGCTTGGTTTCCGCCCGGCCAGCGTGTCAGCCCGATGCGGCGATATGCCCCTTGTTCTTTTTGCGCAGGTGGATGTACGCCAACCAGAAGGCACCTACAAGGATAAACGATCCGCCAAGGAGTTCCTTGGGATCAGGCAACTTGTCGAGGAACAGGTATGCCAGGGGTAGGACGAACAGCGGCTGCATCGTCATTACCATACTGGCGCGTGAAAGTTCCCAGTAGTGGTAAGAACGGAAGGTCAGGATGAAGCCCGCACACGGTCCGATGAATGCCCCCAATATAGTAGCAAGCCAATAAGACCAATCGACGTGCAGTTCCGCCTTACCGGTAAGGATCATCCAAGCGCCCATTAGAACTGCCGCTATGCCGTTGCGATAAAAGACCATGATGGTGGGATGTACCTGGGTTACCTTGATTTTCGCGATCAGCAGTTGCACAGCCGAGGCACAGCAGGCAAACAGTGTCAGGACAACTCCTGTGCCTACAATGTGCCATCTTCCGATGGTACCGAGGCATCCTCCCACGAACATGACTGCCATGGGCAGGAGTTCGAGGGTCGTCATTTTTTCCCGCAAGAAGATCACGCCGAACAGGATTCCCAGTACGGGCAGCAAACGCCAGATGAAAGCGGAGAAAGAAGGGTCCAGTCGTTTGAGTCCCGCCCATCCGGTAATCATGCCTGCACCGGTGGCCAAGCCCAACAACAGAATCCCACTCACGGCGTTCCCGGGCAAGGCCAACCGTGCCGTCTGGCCGGTAACAACGATAATCACCAGAGCACCGGCAGCTGCCGACGACATCCACACTACCACGAAGGTCTCGACGTTGAACCCGTCCATCGCATACTTGCCGATTACCCAAGTAGTCGACAGCAGAATCGCCCCCCCCAGCGAATAGAATAACCCCTTGAAGACGTTGAACGGTGTATCAGTGTTTGGGTTCATTGGTCGATGATCAATCGTTGTAGCCATGGATCGCCGGCCGGTTCCTACCTTTGGTTGACATAAACAGCGGAGAAGTAGAAACGCCAACAGGGGAAAAAGCAGGGATGCTCGATTTCTCGCACATTTACGTCCCTTGCTTGTCCGCCGGTCGGGTGACGGCTTGGGGCTTCGTCAGTACCTCACGCAGTTGAGCGGCGTAATCGGCCCACAGGACCCTCAACCGCTCCATCTCACCCAGTTCCTTCTCAATTTGCCTCAGCACGGCCCGGGCCTCGTCAACCGGATCCTTCAGCAGGCGGTCGGCCTCGGTAAGGTCCAGGGTCCTTTGCTTGAGGTCATCGCGGATCCCACGGCGGTTTCGCGGCAGGACCGGCTCACTAGTCGTCAGCCGCTGTTTATGGATCTCCCGGATTCCGGCCAGGCTCAACTCCTCGCTCGCCCGCTCGATGTCGTGCACAATCGTTCGCGCCTCGGCGCGTATCACAACCATGGCCATGGGATGCTCAGCCGCAAACGCCCCGGTCCACTGCCGTAATTTCGCAGCCGAGACCGCCGCTCCGTCGATCCGCAATCGCCCGAACCGGTCGATCTCCAGCATCGCTCGCGCGTGGGGCGACTTGGCCGACCTCGCCGGCGGCAAAATAATCACCTTCACTTCCGTTCCAAGCGGCGGGATCGCCTCAAAATTGGCCACATACTCCAACAGCGCGTTTTTGGCACTGCTCTGGAACGGCACATCGATCACCGAGG
>PVBE010909763.1_pt1 | contig 11331 bp, 8 predicted proteins | sample 1631181 | NCBI WGS metagenome assembly PVBE01 (sample SAMN08397723, study PRJNA350692) | Marine metagenome, whole genome shotgun sequencing project. | isolation source: water | place: Pacific Ocean | collected 2012-04 | reverse complement strand
GAAGGCTTGACGCCCTCCCCCGAGGCGGATCGCCGCACGCTGGTTCGCCGGGTCACCTTGGACTTGACCGGCTTGCCACCCACGCCGAAAGAAGTCGACGCGTTCGTTGCCGACAAGAGTCCAAACGCCTACGAGTCGCTGGTGGACCGTCTCCTGCGGTCGCCGCGCTACGGGGAGCACATGGCAAGGTTTTGGCTGGATTTGGCCCGCTATGGCGACACGCACGGTCTGCATTTGGACAACTACCGCGAGATGTGGCCTTACCGCGACTGGGTCATCAACGCCTTCAATGCCAACCAGTCGTACGATCGTTTCGTGACCGAGCAATTGGCCGGCGACCTGCTCGATGATCCCACACGCGAACAATTGATCGCCACCGGATTCAACCGCTGCCATGTCACCACCAACGAGGGCGGTTCCATCGCCGAGGAGGTTCGCGTCCGCAACGTGGTCGATCGAGTGAATACCGTGGGCACGGCATTCCTGGCGCTGTCTTTCGAATGCGCCAGATGCCATGACCATAAGTACGACCCCATAAGCTCGAAGGAGTTCTACCAACTCTTCGCATTCTTCAATTCCCTGGAGGGCAACGCGATGGACGGCAACCGCAAGGATCCCGCGCCCATCGTGAAGATCACCACGCCCGAGCAGGACAAGCAACTCAAGGAGGTGGAGCAGAAAGTGGCCGCCGTTCGCAAGAAGATATCCGCGGAACTGGCCAAGGTCGAGTACGTCGATCCCGGACCATCCACGAAAGCGGAAGTCGAACCAACGGAGACGATCTGGATCAACGACGCCACGCCACAAGGCGCAAAAGAGCAAGGGAATGGGCCTTGGGAGTGGGTGGGAGCCCCGGATCACCCCGTCTTCAGCGGTATGCTGGCTTCGAAACGCACCGCCAAGGGCCTGAGTCAGCATTTCTTTGAAGGAGCGGCCCCGACACTGACCGTGGCTGCGGAGGACACCCTGTTCGCCCATGTGTATCTTGATCCCAAGAACCCGCCGAAGCAGATCATGATGCAATGGAACGATGGTACTTGGAACCACCGCGCTTATTGGGGCGGCAATCACATTGACTGGGGGCGCAACGGCACGCCGAGCCGCCGGCACATGGGGAAGTTGCCGAAGGTCGGCGAGTGGGTGAAACTAGAGGTGTCGGCCAGCCAGGTTGGTCTTGCCGCAAAAGCCCCGGTCCACGGCTGGGCATTCACGCAGTTCGACGGTACGGTCTATTGGGACAATGCGGGCGTGGTCGGGAAGCCCGAAGTCGTCTTGCGGTCACTGGCGGAGTGGACCAAGCGACTGGGTGACAAAGGAAAGGGCATGGCGGCGCCACCGAACGTGACGAAGGCCGCGAAACTCGATCCCGCCAAGCGGAACGATGCCCAAAAGAAGCTTTTGCGCGAACACTTCCTCCAGTTCGTCCATGCGGACGTCAGCCGGAAGTTCAAGCCCCGCCATGATGAAATTGCCAAACTGGAAAAACAGGCCGAAAAATTGCGTTTGGGCTCCGTGACGACACTTGTCTGGAAAGAAACGGCCAAGCCACGACCGGCTTATCTCCTCAAGCGTGGCCAGTACGACCAACCGGACAAGGAAGGCGGCGAACTTACCCGAGACGTTCTCGAGGCGTTGCCCCCATGGCCCAAGGATGCTCCCCGAAACCGTCTTGGATTGGCCCAATGGTTGCTCGACCCGGGTCACCCCCTTATGTCGCGGGTCACGGTGAATAGATTCTGGCAGCAATGCTTTGGCGTGGGCATCGTGAAAACAGCCGGCGTCTTCGGACAGCAGGGCGAATTGCCTTCCCATCCCGCGTTGCTGGACTGGTTGGCGGTTCAATTCGTGGCCGATGGTTGGGACGTCAAAAAATTGATGAAGCGGTTCGTGACCTCGTCCGCTTACCGGCAAAGTTCGCGTACCACGCCGAATTTGATCAAGCGCGACCCGGGGAACCGGTTGTTGGCCCATGGCCCGCGTTTCAGGCTCGATGCCGAGATGCTTCGTGACCAGGCGTTGGCGATCAGTGGTCTATTGATCGAAAAAATTGGTGGCCCGGGCGTCAAGCCCCCCCAACCGGAGGGCCTGTGGTTCGCCGTAGGCTACTCGGGCAGCAACACGGTGCGGTTCAAGCAGGACACGGGATCGGACAAGGTTCATCGCCGTAGCCTTTACACTTTCTGGAAACGCACTGCGCCTCCACCGCAGATGAACACTTTCGATGCCCCGTCCCGGGAGGGTTGCTCGGTGCAGCGGGAACGCACCAATACTCCTTTGCAGGCCCTGTTGCTGTTGAATGACCCGCAGTACGTCGAGGCGGCCCGACGTCTGGCGGAGTTGACCATCAGGGAAGCCGGGGAAAGCCCCGAGAAGCGAGCTGGTTTCATCTTCGAGCTGGCGGCGGCTCGACCACTGGACGCGGCCGACTTGGCTGACTTGGTGGGCGCCTACCGCAACCAACGTGCCTATTACAAGGATCACGCCGAAGACGCGGGCAAGTTGATCGCCGTTGGCGAGAGCGCGCCCGATCCAAAGTTGAATCCGGAGGAGTTGGCCGCATGGACCATGGTGGCCAACCTTGTATTGAATCTCGATGAGGTGGTTAACAAGAAGTAGAATCAGAGGACGAAGTCATGAATCCTGAAATAGAACACATCAAACAGATCACTCGCCGCCATTTCTTCCGTCAAGGTTCGCTCGGACTAGGAGTTCCGGCCCTTGCCAGTCTGATGGGTGGAATCAACGGGCCGGCATTTGGCCAATCCGCGACCGGCGGTCTGCCAAGTGTGCCGCATTTCGCTCCCAAGGCCAAACGCGCCATTTGGCTGTTCATGGCCGGTGCCCCGGCCCAGATGGACATGTTCGACTACAAGCCCAAAATGGATGCGATGTTCGACAAGGACCTGCCCGAGTCGGTACGCATGGGACAGCGCCTGACAACCATGACTTCCGGGCAGAAACGTTTCCCCTTGGCCCCATCGATCTACAAATTCAAGCAGCAGGGTAAATCGGGCGCATGGGTGAGCGATCTCTTGCCTCATCTCAGCAAGAGGGTCGACGACATGGCGATCGTGAAATCCATGTACACCGAGGCCATCAACCATGATCCGGCCATAACCTTCATCACCACCGGCAGACAGCTTCCGGGATGGGCCAGCTTGGGGGCTTGGTTGAGCTACGGCCTCGGCACAACCAACGAAGATCTCCCCGCATTCGTAACCATGACCTCCTCCTGGACCGGGCGCAAGCAGGCCCAGGCCCTCTTCAATCGGTTGTGGGGTTCGGGTTTCCTGCCCAGTCGATATCAAGGCATCGCGCTACGCTCCAAGGGTGATCCTGTCCTGTTTCTCTCGGACCCTCCCGGCGTCGGCAAGACCAACCGACGCAGCATGTTGGACGTACTGGCGAAGATGAACACCCGACAACACGAGGTGGCGGGCGATCCTGAAACCCAGGCCCGCATCGCCCAGTACGAGATGGCCTATCGAATGCAAACTTCGGTGCCTGAGTTGACCGATCTGTCAAAGGAACCCAAGAGCGTCCTCGACATGTATGGCCCCGAGGTCAAGAAGCCCGGCACTTTCGCTCAACACTGCCTGTTGGCTCGCCGCATGGCTCAGCGGGGCGTACGCTTCAGCCAGATCTTCCATCGTGGCTGGGATCAGCACAACAATCTGCCCAAGGACCTGCCCAGCCAGTGCCGTGACTTCGACCAACCGGCAGCGGCTCTCATCGAGGACCTTAAGCAGCAGGGTCTGCTCGAGGACACCTTGGTGATTTGGGGCGGCGAATTCGGTCGCACGATCTATTGCCAAGGCAAACTGACCCGCACCACCTACGGGCGAGACCACCATCCCCGCTGTTTCACCTTCTGGCTGGCCGGCGGCGGGATCAAGGGAGGCGTGGTCCATGGCGAAACCGATGACTTCAGCTACAACATCACCGAGAATCCCGTCCACATACGGGATCTCAATGCCACCATCCTTCATCTTCTGGGCATCAACCACCAGAAACTGACTTTCGACGTTCAGGGGGTGGACCTTCGATTGGCCGGCTTTGACGAAGAAGCCCACATAGTTCGCGACATCCTCGCATAGGGAACGTTCAGGCAAGATTTGCCATCTTGGCCTCCCCATCCCGGTGAGAGGATTCGTCACCAACTTGGTAAGGACATTCCCGAGGAATTGAAGGCAACGCCAGAGTCATGCCCAGGTAAGTCGGGCAGAAGATTACATTACGCCTTTTGGCGATCTTGCCTGAAGGTAATCAAACCGTCTGGAAGACAAGTTTTCCGCCGGTTCCAAGAAATAAGTCGGCTTCGCGCGGTTGACGATTCGAGGCATTTGGCTTGCCTCGACTAAACATGTGAGTGGCTGGCGAGGGGATCGTTTTTCGACGCCTTCTCCACTCTAGTTTCTGACTCGATTACAAAGTCTAGGAAAAATTTCCATACTTAGATTTGTTTTTCATGTCCAAATCATTCTCCTTCGGGCTATTGTATAGTTAGAGATCGACTAATGCACTTACCGGGAGATGTCTCATGAAAAAAATGGAAACAAAAAAACCACCTGCCGAATATAAATTCGAATATTGCCTAGGCGATAATCAGAACCATGGAGAAAAGTTCTATCTTGCCAACACTCTCAATGAAGCGGTCAAGGACTTCGAGCACACTTGTCGCAAGAGGAGCCTGCACCCACATCACCTTCAAATTTCCAGATGGGATCGATGGAGAGGTGTATGGGATCTGCTCAATTGAAGAATCTTTGGGTCAACGACGTGAGGTTATATCATGCGTGAATTAGGAAAACCCTCCCTCGACCGCAAAAATAGACGCCTTACGGAGGAGTGCCAATCGTATCATGTCAAAGAACTATAATGAATGAGAATGGCCTAGCGTGGGGAACTATCCTGTTGATTGCATTTCTAGCAATACTCTACCTGCTCTAACGAATTTGTCGGCTCCATCCAATTTTATTGGATTCCATAGAATATTTTGATCTAAGGAAAAGATGAGACACATTGTTTGGAGATTGGTTCTAGCCTCCTTGACGATGCTTTCGTTTGGTTCGGTCCAAGCGGAAAACCGCTATGAGCATGATCCTATACAATACAGCAAGTCGACCCCAGAGAACGTGGTGTCCCGACTTCAAGCCCGATTGGAGAAAGGGGAAGTCGAGTGGTCCAAGGAAACCCACACCGGCTACTTGCGTTCCCTTCTGCAGGCCCTTGGCGTCGAAGTCGAGTCGCAGACACTTGTTTTTGCCAAGACCAGCCTGCAAAGACGCTTGATTTCCCCCGAGCGACCAAGGGCGCTCTATTTCAACGATGAAATCTACGTTGGCTACGTAACCGGCAGCCACCTGTTGGAAGTCTCCGTGGCCGATCCTGCGATGGGCGCAGTCTTTTTCACCTTTGACCAAAATACCCAGCGATTGAACCGCCAAGTCAGCGATTGCATGTCCTGCCACGGTTCCTCGCGCACCGGTTACCAACCAGGACACCTGTTGCGCTCGATCTATCCCGGAGACGACGGTCAACCCATTTTCCGGGCTGGTAGCCACCTGACCACCCACGAAAGCCCCTACGAGCAGCGCTGGGGAGGATGGTACGTCAGCGGCCAGCACGGCGCCTTGCGACACATGGGAAACGCCTTTGCCGAGGTGTCCGACGACGATTCCATTTCCTTTGACCGCAACAGTGAAGCTAACGCGCAGGATCTCGAAAAGTACTTCGATGAAACCCGCTATCTCAGTCCCCACAGCGACATCGTCGCCATGATGGTGCAGGATCATCAGGCGCACATGCACAATCTCTTGGCTGCCGCCAACTACCACACTCGTTACGCATTGCACGACCAGCGGATCATCAACGAGGCGCTTGAGCTTGATTCCACCGAGTTACGCGCATCCACGCGTCGCCGCATCGCTTCGATCGGGGAAAAACTCCTCCGCTACATGCTCTTCACCGAGGAGGCTCCGCTGGAGGACAAGGTTCGGGGCACAACCCAGTTTGCGAAAAATTTCTCTCACCGCGGCCCCCACGACAGCAAAGGCAGGTCTCTCTACCAGTTGGACTTGAATACGCGATTGCTGAAGTACCGATGCAGTTACCTTATCTACACCGCTGCCTTCGACCAACTTCCCGATCCCATGAAGATGTATTTGCATCGCCGTCTTTGGGAGATTTTATCCGGTCAGGACCAGTCTAAGGAATACGCCCGTTTGGGCCCATCGACTCGTCGTACAATCTTGGAGATCATTACCGAGACCAAACCGGATCTGCCCACCTACTGGAAACTGGAGCAATAGCCAAAGTCACTGCTGTTCATGATTTGGTTTGGGTTTGCCCATGGGTTGTTACAACCATGTCCCATCGCGTTGAGATCGCTTGCCCGTCACCCCGCTTTCCAATGAGAACCTTTTGCTTGGTCGAGTGACGCAAGCTTGACCGCCTAACTGCAGGGCCTTAGGTCGATCGAGATGTCACGCCATGGCAAGTGCGATCAGGAGGATGGTCTGTGGACGGAACTCCACGACAATGGCCAAAAGAAGAAAGAAGGTCGCTTCAAGGACGGCAAGAAAGACGGATTGTGGATCGAATGGTACGATGACGGGCAAAAGTCGAGGGAAACCAACTACTGCGACGGTGAATCAAATGGCCAGGGAACCACGTGGTACGACAACGGCCAGAAATCACGGGAAATCCACTACAAGGCAGGCAGGCCCGATGGTCCTTGGACCACTTGGTGGAGGGATGGAAAGAAGAAACGGGTAGGTCGCTTTGCCGGCTGCAAAAAGGCCGGGATCTGGATTTGGTATCACGAGGACGGAACGGAACGGCATCGCGTCACCTACGAGAACAGTATCGAGGGCTAATCTTTTCCAAGCTTTCAAGTTCACCCTGCCGATGAGAGGTGGGGAACATCGGTGACTTTATTTCCTCGAATTGACGTGTCTGTCCACGATTTCGTGGGAAAAGGTCATGATCGTTGCTTGCGGGCTTTCGCCGATGTTGGTGGGCAATATACTGGCGTCGCAGACGAACAAATTGTCATACCCGTACACTTTGCCGTTTTCATCTACCACCGATCCCCTGTCTTTATGACCCATCGGGCATGAGCTCATGGCGTGGACCGTTACCAGTTCAATGTCCTTCGGTTTGAGCTTGTCGGCGGCGAGTTCCACTTCATCGAGGGCGGAGACAGGACCCATGCCTTGGATGGGAAAGAGGATTTCCTTGCATCCGGACGCAAAGAGCAATTTGCCGGTGCGTACCATGTTGAGGCGCAAACTCCGCAGATCGTCCTTATGGAACTTGTAGGTCATGAACGGTGACCCGAAGGTGGCATGGACACGAGCCATGCTCTTGGACTGCATTTGGGTGACGAAAAGACCGTATCGGTTGGATTCCGCAAATACTTGCTTGAGCAATGAATTGTCGTGATGGGCCAAGGTCGATAATACGAATGGCATCCTGAAGTTCGCTGGACTTACCAAGGTGCCTTCATCCTCGAACTCACGCATGAAATTCAGGCTGACAGTTGAGTTTTCGGCATCCACCACGTGATCGAATTTTGCCACTACCTTGAAGTTCATGTGGAATTGCGGTTGCTCCCCCGCCGTTTTTGAAACACCGCTTTTTTTCAACAAATATGGTGTTTGCACGGCTCCTCCGGCGAGAAACACGAAATCAGGATGAATGGTGACTTCTTCCCCGCTTGCCTTTACCCGGGCTTTTACGCAGCGAATACGATTTTTGTCCTTAACGATCTTCGTCACCCTGAGATTTGGAATGATCTTGGCCCCCGCTTCAAATGCTTGCGGCAAATAGGTGATCAGCATGCTCCTTTTGGCTTCCGTGGGACATCCGGTGGGGCAATGGTTCTGGTTCGAGCAATTCTTGATGACCCGCGGAGCCGGTTCGATGCGCCAACCCAGCTTGCGGCATCCTTCCTCCATGGCCGCCGAGTCCTTGTTGGAACCATCGTCTTTCTTTATGCTCACGCTTAAATCGCGCTCAACGTTCTCAAAATGAGGTATTAGGTCCTCCATGGTGTAGGAACGAATATTCAAGTCCTTGTTCCAGTGATCCAAAATCCTCTGTGGTGTCCTCGAGAAATAACCGGCATTTATCACCGTGCTTCCACCCACGCAGGCTCCCTCCGCGAAACCGACGATTGGTTTGCCGATGATCGGGGTAACGCCTCCCGACCGGTATAATTTCATCAACTGATTGGCCGTGCTGTCGTTGAAGTCCTCGGTCTTGAAGTAATTGCCTTCCTCCGCGATCAAGACCTCCTTGCCCGCTCGAGCCAACTCCCTTGCCACCACGGAACCGCCCGCCCCGGAGCCGATGACCAAGTATTCGCACTTCATTTGCGCCGTGACGTCTTGCTCGGGATTCATTCCGTGGAAGCTACCTTTGCTTGGAGATTTTCTGCCGCCACCAAGACTTTCTCGTTTGCCTATTGGTTTTGCAGGCAAAGTTCGGCGTATGCCTTGATTTTTTGGCGGACGCTGGTCAAGCCGTTGCGGCGATTGGGGGAAAGATGCTGGGTGATGCCAACCTCGGCAAGGAAATCTGGCTCCAGCTCGATTACGGCTTCCGGCGTCTCGTCGCTGTACAGTTCGCACAGCAAAGCAGCCGTTCCTTTGGTGATGGCCGCGTCTGAGTCGGCATGATAGTGGCATTTGCCGTCCTTGAACCGGGGAAAGACCCAGAGCTGGGAGATGCAACCTTTGATGAGGAAAGTGTCTATCTTGTATTCCTCTTCCAGCGGAGGAACCGATTTGGCTCGGTCGACGACGTAGGCGAACCGCTCGAATGGATCCTCGAACGGCATCAGTTCCTCAACCAGTTGGTTTCGTTTCTCTTCTATGGACATGTCATTGAAAGCAAGAAGGCACATTACTGACTTCCCCTCGTCGTTCAAGACAATGCCATGTAGAGGTGGATGGTTTTGTTTATGCTTCGACAGGAGGAAAAGATTGCTAGCTTGGCGGTTCGCAAGTAATTTACGCTCTTAGTTTCCGAAGAAATTTCCGTTTTCGTGACCGTTACTCAAAGCAGGAACCTAGAGGCCATCCTCGCTCGCCTGAAGACCCGCAGGATGCGTATGACCAAGAATCGCGAACGTGTCATTGGCGCATTGTTAACAGCCGAGAAACCGCTCAACGCGGAAGAGATTCGGGAGCGGGGCGCCCTCGACCTAGTCACCGTGTATCGCAACATTGAAGCCTTTGAGAAAGCAGGGGTGCTACAGCGCATTCCCCTGGAGAACGGAGCCCAACTTTTCGAGCTCACCGCTCCCGACGAGCACTACCACCACTTGGTCTGCCGCGAATGCCACCAAGCTGAGCGTCTGGATGTTTGCGTCGGGGAGGAGATGCGCAAGGTGGCCGAGGCCAATGGGTATTCCCATATCGCTCACGTGTTGGAGGTCTACGGCCTGTGCAGTGAATGCGTTGACGGGGAAGGTTAGGCCTCGCTTAGCAGTTGTTCTATTGCTGGAAACACTCGACTTTTCACTCCGATGGCGTTCCCTTGCGCCCTTTGGCTAACTCCCATGCGTCCCATTAATTTATTCAACACCTTGACCCGAACGGTCGAGGCTCTCGAACCGATGGATGGCCAGCGCCTTCGGTTCTACTGCTGTGGACCCACCGTTTACGGGCGGGCTCACGTGGGAAATTTTCGCACCTTTGTCATGCAGGATGTCTTTCGGCGGGTAGTGGAAGTCGCGGGCATGGAAACCCAGCATGTTCGCAACGTCACCAACGTGGACGACAAGACGATTCGCGGCTCCATCGAGGCCGGTCAAACATTGGAGAAGTTCACCGAGCACTGGACCCAGTTGCTCCACACTGATTGCGAGGCTTTGGCCATGTTGCCTCCGCACGAGGAACCTTCTGCCATCGCCCATGTTCCCGAACAAATCGAGCTCATCGGCCAATTGATGGAGAAAGGGCTCGCCTACCAAAGCGAAAACGGGTCGATCTATTACCGTATCGCCGCTTTCGAGGAGTACGGCAAACTGTGTCATCTCAACAAGGACGACGTTCGCCACAACGCCGACCAGCGTCTCAATACCGCTGACGAATACGAGAAGGAGAACGCCAGTGATTTCGCCCTGTGGAAAATTTGGCGGGAGGAGGATGGCGACAATGCGTGGGACAGCCCTTGGGGTCGTGGTCGGCCGGGTTGGCACATCGAGTGCAGCGCCATGAGCATGAAGTATCTCGGGGAGTCCTTCGACATGCATTCCGGCGGGGTCGACCTGATTTTCCCGCACCACGAGAACGAGATCGCCCAAAGCGAAGGTGTTACCGGCAAGACCTTTGCCCGCCACTGGTTTCACGTTGCCCATCTCAAGGTGGAGGGAGAAAAGATGAGCAAGTCGCTCGGCAACCTCTACACGGTGGACGACGTCGAGTCCTGGGGCTTCGAGCCCAACGATCTGCGTTACGCCTTGTTGGCCGGGCATTATCGCCAACCCCTCAATTTCACCAAGGATAGTCTCAATGCCTGTCGTTCCGCTCGCCGTCGCTTGGGTCAGTTTGCCGAGTTGCTTCCTGCGGAAGAAGGTGGATCAAGTCCCGGATTGTCCGTCTTCGAGCCCGTGCTGGATGCTTTGCTCGATGATCTCAACACTCCCAAGGCCCTCGGTTTGTTGCACAGCGTTTTGCAAGATTCCACCTCCGACCTGAAGGCCGGCAACCTGGATTCCGGGGAAGTGGTTTCCATAGCCGCTGGATTCCACAACGTCCTGCAGGCTTTTGGAATCGAATTGCCGCGGGTGGATACCTCTGGTCAGGAAGCGCCGGAGGAGATTCGGGCCTTGGCCGAGGAACGGGCTACTGCCCGGGCGAACAAGGATTGGGCCGAGGCCGACCGGTTACGCGACGCCTTGCATGAAGCCGGTTGGGAAATGCGCGACCAAGCGGGCGGTTACGAACTGGTCAAGACCTGAACCCGATACGGTCGGGCCAATTATTCATCCAAGGTTTCCACCTTGATCGGCTTGATGTCGAACTTGGGGTTTTGCCCGAGGAAGCGGCAGGGGTTGTTGTGAAAGATCTCGATGGCCTCCTGCAGGCTGTGTCCGCGGCTGCGAAATTCCACGATCGACTCCTGCAAGGTGAAAGGGTCACTGGGACCCCAATCCGCGGAGGAGTTAACCAGAAGTCTTTCCCGCCCATATTTTTCAAGAATGTCCACCGCTCGCCTCGGCGAGCACTTGGTGATCGGGTAAAGCGTCATTCCCGCCCAGTAACCGGCATCCAGTACGGACTGAATGGTTTGCTCCTCGACGTGATCGATCCAGATCCG
>PVBE010554571.1_pt1 | contig 11331 bp, 14 predicted proteins | sample 1631181 | NCBI WGS metagenome assembly PVBE01 (sample SAMN08397723, study PRJNA350692) | Marine metagenome, whole genome shotgun sequencing project. | isolation source: water | place: Pacific Ocean | collected 2012-04 | reverse complement strand
GCCGAAAGCAACACCAAGCATGGCCAAACGCTTTTAAAGACCTTGATTGACCCGATGGCGCAGGCCATCAGAGACTATGTTGACGGCCAGCAACCTGGCTTTCAAAAGAAACCAGAAGTAGCAGCCAAGATTTTAGCTAGACTGGATTATGAAGTCACAGCTTTGGTTACTGGTAAGTATGTCCTGGATTGCATTTCAATGCAGCAGACATTGAACAAGGCGTCTATCCGAATAGGCGAGGCTTTGGAAATGGAGTGCCGTTTGGAAGACTTTGAAAATCAACAAAGAAGATATTTTAGAAGGTTGCACAAGGCCCTTGAGAATAAGAGGAACTACAGGCACAAGCGCAAAGTCTATAACGCCAAGATAAAGCATTTTAAAATAGAGACAGAAACAGTATGGGATAAATCCAGGAAGCTTCATGTCGGAAAAAAATGTTTAGAGCTGTTAAGACTTTCAACCAACCTGGTTGACTTTCCTCTTAAGACGATGGGAAGAAACAAGACCATTTATTATGTCCAGGCCACAAGCAAGACCACAAAGAAGATTGAGGAATTTAATGAGTTAAAAGAGATTCTTTTTCCAGAGTATCTTCCAATGCTGACAAAACCGCAGGATTGGAAATTTCCACAAAAAGGCGGATACCTAACGCCACACGCAAGATTGAAATTAGTTAAGAAAGATAGCGAAGGCTATATGGAAGAACTATGCAACCGCGTTGATGAAATGCCTTTGGTCTATGAATCAGTCAATGCGATACAAAGGACGCCGTGGAAAATAAATGCAAAGGTTCTTGATGTCGTCGTTTCTTGTTGGGAAAAGAATAATGAACTTGGAGACTTGCCACCAAGAAATTTAGATAAGTTTGAACCGCAAAAACCGCATGACATAGCGACCAATGACATTGCCAGGAAGAAGTACAGCATAGCGTACAGAAAATTTTGTGACTGGAAAGCGAACCAGGAAAGCAAAATAATACAAGTAGTTCGAATAATCAGGATTGCAAAAGTATTTCAACCTGAAAAGTATTTATACTTTCCGCACCAGCTTGATTTTCGTGGCCGAATTTACGCGGTCCCAATGTTCTTACACCCTCAATACGCAGATTATGCAAGGTCCTTACTTCACTTTGCAGAAGGCAAGGCGATTAAAAACAATGATGATGCGTGTTGGCTTGCAATTCATGGCGCAAACAGTTTTGGTTATGACAAGGTTTCATTTGACGACCGTATTAAGTGGGTTTCAGACAATGAAGAAATGATTTTTAGGTGCGCTGAAAATCCGCATGACAATATTGAGTGGTCCAAAGCTGACAAGCCCTATCAATTCCTGGCGTTCTGTTTTGAATGGAGAGAATTTAACAAAGGCAATGGTGAATATAATTATGGTTATAAATCTCACTTGCCAGTTTCAATTGACGGTTCTTGCAACGGCTTGCAACATTTTAGCGCAATGCTTAAAGATGAAGTTGGGGGCGCAGCAGTTAACTTAACGCCGAAAGATATTCCGGCGGACATTTACGGTGAAGTTGCGGACCTGGTTAAAGAGCGCTTAACTCAGATGTTGAATGACACCAGCCAGTTTAGTTCAAGTAAGTTCACTAAAGCAGAACTAGCTCAACAATGGCTGCAGTTTGGCATTGATAGAAAGACTGTAAAGCGACCTGTTATGACGTTACCCTATGGTTCAAGAAGATTCAGCCACAGGAAATATATTCAAGACAGCATTACAGACAAAGTAGACAAGGGCGCTGCACTTCCTGAAGATTGGAAGGAAGATTTATATGTGCCTTCTTTCTTTTTAGCAAACATAACCATAGGCGCCATTCATGAAGTTGTTCACGCAGCTCGTGATGTGATGGCCTGGCTGCAAAAAACTTGCCGGGTTGTTTCTGGTTTGTGTAGGAAAGTCTATAATGAAAAAGGAAAGTTAGTTGAAGTGAAGGTCCGCAATCCAGAAACCGGATTATTAGAGAAGGACCTTTTACATCTTCCTATTAATTGGAAAACACCTGCAGGTTTTTATGTTCAGCAAGCATATCCTGATACTGAAAGTCGCAGGGTCAAAACCAAAATGGGAGAAAATATTATAAAACTTTCATTGCTGGAAAATAAATACAAGTTTGATTCAAATGGAGATAAGCAATTAATCATTGATAAGCACAAGCAAGCTAATGGAATAAGCCCTAACTATGTGCACAGCATGGACGGAGCTGCATTAATGAAAACAATAGTGTTAGCCAAGAATCATGGCCTGGATACTTTTCAATGTATTCATGACGCTTTTGGTACTTATGCAAGTGATACTCCAAAATTAATTCAATGTATTAAAAAGAGTTTCATAGAAATATATTCTACCAATCAACTGGAAAGATTCAGAGATGAAATAATTTCTATGATTAAGCATGAAGAAGACAAGGCAAAAATTCCACCATTACCAGAACTTGGTAATTTAAATATTGAGGATATTTGGGAATCTGACTTCTTCTTCGCATAGTCCCTCATATGGTCGAATGGCGGAATCGGTTAGACGCGCTAGCATTTTAAGTGTTAGTGAAGTGCAAACTTCGTGATTGTTCAAGTCAATCTTCGGCTACCAGAAACTATGCTTACTAGGGGCCGTTGCATAGGGCGGCCCTTAGGAAACTCATATGTTGTTTTCAAATTTCAGTGAGTTCCACTTATAGCTAAATAAACAAACGCCTTCACAAAGGAGATTTATATTTATGGCTAATACTAATCCTCGTTTTGTTTCTCCTCTTGGGATTGCGGTTTATCCTTATTTGCATAAACCAGATGTAAAATTCAATCCTGACGGCGACTTCAAAACAACATTGCGCATTAAAAAAGATGACGCAAAGGATATAATTAAATTGATTGATGAATCTATTACAGCTTCAGTTAATCAAACTAAAAAGAATGGGAGTAAGTCTATTAAGACTGCAAATCCCCCATATAAGACTGACGAAAACGGCGATTACCTGGTTAACTTCAAGTTAAGAGCTAAAGTTACAAATAATAAAACTGGTAATTCCTGGACACAAAGACCTGCATTATTCGATGCAACAGGGCAACCGATTGCAAAGGATACAATAGTGTGGGGCGGTAGTGAAATGAAAGTTTCCTACGAAGTCGTTCCTTACCACACAACTTTAGTTGGTGCGGGTGTGTCGTTACGTCTTAAGGCTGCTCAAATCTTGAAATTAGTTTCAGGTGAAGGTGCTGCTGCAAGTTCTTACGGCTTTGTTAAAGAACAAGGCTTTGAGCAAACAACAGACGTGCTTTCAACGGAAAATGAAACTGATGACCAAGACCAAAAAGACTTTTAAATTTAGAAGTGGTCTTGAAGAAAGAGTAGCTGAACAATTAGATAGTCTGGGAGTTGATTTTGATTATGAACCGTACTCAATTAAGTTTGAGAGACCGGCTTATACATCAAGATACACTCCTGACTTTCTAATCCTCATCAATGGTCTTTTAGTTGAAACTAAAGGGCGCTTCACATCACAAGACAGAAAGAAATTCAGGTTATTAAAAGAACAACACCCTGATTTAGATTTACGTTTTGTATTCTCAAATCCCAATGCTCGCATAGGAAAAAAATCACAGACTACCTACGGTATGTGGTGCGAGAGAATTGGATACCCCTTCGCAAAAGAAACAATCCCTGAACAATGGTTAAAACTTAATGGCAAGAAACAAAACTGATTTTTTAATTTTGCATTGTGCGGCGACTAAGCCCTCAATGGATATTGATATAAAAGAGATTGATTCCTGGCATAGAAAACGCGGCTTTTTTTCATGTGGTTATCATTTTGTAATTACCAGGAATGGCACAGTACAAATTGGTCGTAAGCTTGATGAAGTCGGCGGTCACGCAAAAGGATTTAATCATAGAAGCATAGGAATATGTTTAGTTGGTGGAGTTTCAGAAGATGATTATACAGTTTCAGAAAACAATTTTACTAAAGAACAATGGGTTGAATTAGAAAAACTCATTGTTGAACTTCTTCGCACGTACCCGAGCGCGAAAGTCATAGGACATAACCAAGTCTCTAAAAAAGACTGTCCGTCCTTTGACACCCAAACTTATCTTAAAAGATAAGTCCTTCAAAGAGAGTGGTTGTGAAAAGCCACTCTCTTAAATTAGAACACCTTGACTTATGTAGTGGCATAGGTGGTTTTGCTTTAGGGTTGCAAAACACAGGTCACTTTAAAACAATCGCATTCTGCGAGATAGAACCATTTTGTCAAAAGGTTTTAAAACAAAAATTTCCTGACACAAAAATTTATAACGACATTAAGGAATTAAAACCGAATGACGAAAGACTTAAACCAGACATCATTACAGCAGGATTCCCATGCCAGCCGTTCTCAACAGCCGGAAAAAGAAAAGGCGCGGCCGACAATCGAAACCTCTGGAAAGAAACTATTAGAATTATCAAAGAATCAAGGCCCACTTGGTTTATTGGAGAAAACGTTCCAGGAATTATTAGCTTGTATCTCGATACCGTACTCAAGGACCTGGAAGAAGCAGACTACTCCACAAGGACGTTTAATATTCCAGCTAATAGCGTCGGCGCCAACCATCAACGTAAAAGAATGTGGATTATTGGACACGCCAACGGCGATAGCGAAGGGAATGAGTTTTCCAACACCAATGGCTGGGAACAAACACACGAACCAGGTTCCACCTTGCGTGAAAAGGGGAACGAGAAACCACACGTTATGCACTTTGATAACGGAGATGTATCTGACACCTGGAAAGGTGAGGATACCTGGTGGACGCATGAATCCAAACTTTTTGGAGTTCCTCATGGGGTTTCCACAGAACTGGACCAAACTAGAAACAAAAGAATAAAAGCGTTGGGTAACGCAATACTTCCTTTGATTCCCTATTATCTAGGGAAAGCAATTTTACAGACCTACACATTATGAGAGAAGAAAAAGAAAAGTTTTATTCCAATCAGTTAACTGCTGATAGAGTTTCAAATTTAACTGACAAGCTGTCAGTTTATCACAGCAGGTTAATGGCTTTGGAAAGAGACGTCAAAAGACATTTTAATGGTTGTTCTTGCGGAAATTCAAAACCGCAAGAAGAAGAAGGCGTTAGAAAAGGCAGAGAGACAAAAGAATACATAGACAAAATTAATAAGGAAAAAGGTTAGGTATGGCAGATTTTATTCAACACGAAAGTTGTCCGAGTTGCAAAAGCTCTGATAATTTGGCAAGGTATAGTGATGGCAGCGCATTTTGTTTTGGTCAAGGCTGCGGTCATTATGAAAAAGGAAGTGGCGAAACAATAAAGGTTAAAAAAAATTGCTCGCCGGCTTAATTGAAGGCGAATACAAACCACTTAAAAAAAGATTAATAAACGAAATTACCTGTAAAAAATTTCATTATCAGATAGGAACTTATGCAAATCGTAATTGTCATATTGCTAATTATTATAATCGTAATCTTGATGTAGTCGCACAGAAACTACGCTTTGCTAATAAAGATTTTAAATGGCTGGGTAATCCTCAAAGTATTTCTCTATTCGGAGAAAACCAATACAGAGACAAGGGAAAGATTGTTTGCGTAGCAGAAGGTGAAATAGATGCTATGTCAATTTCACAACTGCAAGGCAATAAATATCCTGTTGTCTCTGTACCAAGCGGTGCAGCTTCAGCGCCAAAATTCATTGCACAGTCTATTGAATGGTTGGAACAATTTGAAAATGTTGTTTTTATGTTCGACCAGGACGAAGCAGGTAAGGAAGCTGCGAAAGAGTGCGCTTCCATAATCACACCACGTAAAGCAAAGATAGCAAACTTTGAACTTAAAGACGCTAACGAAATGTTAGTGAATGGAAAAGGTCAAGACTTGATGAATGCCATGTGGGAAGCAAAAGTCTATAGGCCTGATGGAATTGTATTTGGAAAAGATACTTGGAAGAACTTAATAGAAGATAATGATAAAGATAGTATTCCTTATTCCTGGAATGGATTAAATAATAAAACTTTAGGATTAAGATTAGGTGAAATAGTTACATTTGCTGCAGGAACCGGACAAGGAAAATCGCAGGTTTGTAGGGAAATTGCACATCACTTAATACTGAATGGCGAAAAGGTTGGTTACATAGCACTCGAAGAAAATGTTCAGCGTTCTATTAGAGGATTAGTTTCTATAGGATTAAATAAACCTATTCATTTACCTGACGTAAGAAAAGCAATTCCTGAAAAGGAAATGAAAGAGGCCTGGACCACTATTAAAGATAGCTGTTTTTTCTACGACCATTGGGGAAGTATTGAAAGTGACAATCTTTTAAACCGAATTAGATATTTAGTTCGTGCTTGTAATTGTAAATGGATTGTACTTGACCACTTATCAATAGTTATTTCAGGTAATGAAAATTCAGATGAACGAAAATTAATTGATATTACAATGACAAAACTTCGTTCACTCGTAGAAGAATTAAATGTTGGTTTGCTTCTAGTTACACATTTAAAAAGACTAGATGGCAATAGAGACCATACAGATGGAGTAGCAACTTCAATTTCTCATTTGAGGGGAAGTACACAAATTGCAGGACTAACAGACATTGTTATTGGATTAGAACGCAATCAACAATCTAATGATACTCCTGATAGAGTTACAATTAGAGTTTTAAAGAACAGGTTTTCAGGTGATACTGGAATTGCAACTTATTTAAATTACGACAAAGACACAGGAAGATTAACTGAAGAAGGCTGCACTTTTCAAGGTGAGCTAAATGAGACCAGCAATTACTGAGACTTTACTTCATGATTTACTAAATGATTTTCTTGAAGGCCAGGAGAATTATTTAGAGCTATCGGAAAAAGATAAGAAAGAATCTTTTACACTTTATAAAAATATTCTCACCACAGTTTATGACACGATTAATATTCCAGATGCAGACGGAATAATTTTTGCAAAAGATACGAAGTCAAAAAAAGTAATTTGCGAAGCGATGAACAATCTTCGTTCAATAGTACCAGAGGTAGATAATATTTCAGTAAGCGTAGTTAATTAGGTTAGGAAAATATGCGTATTATATTTGATGTTGAAACAAATGGATTATTAGAAAGTTTAAATAAAATCCATTGTATAGAAATTAAAGATATTGATAACGGAACTGAATTAAGTTTCACACCAGAGAATGTTGAAGTTGCATTACCAATATTAGAAAATGCTGAAGAATTAATCGGACATAACGTTTTAAAGTTTGATATTCCTGCAATACAAAAAATGTATCCTGGTTTTAAACCGAAAGGAAAAATCTTTGATACGCTTATTTGTTCTCGTTTAATTTGGACTGATATTAAAGATAGGGATTTTAGAGGAGTTAATTCTTTTGGTTTTCCTATGAGATTAGTTGGAAGGCATTCTCTTGAAGCTTGGGGTTATCGTCTTAAAATTTATAAAGGTGATTTTCATAAAGAAACAGACTGGCAGAACTGGTCCGAAGAAATGCAGAAATACTGCAAGCAAGATGTTAAAATAACTTTTGATTTATATAACAAGATTCATTCCAAAGACTATTCAACAACCGCAATAGAACTAGAACATAAGTTCGCAAAATATATTTGGCTGCAAGAACAACACGGTTTCAGTTTTAATGTTGATGCCGGACAAAAACTTTATTCTCAATTGGCTGCAAGACGCCAGGAAATTTATGAAGAACTGCAAAAAGTATTTCCACCCTGGCAAAAGGATTTAGGAACCTGGACACCAAAAAGAAATAATAAGACGAAAGGTTATATTGCCGGAATTGCTATTAATAAATACCAGGAAATAACTTTCAACCCTGCGAGTAGGGACCACATTGCAGACAGGCTTATTAAATTAAAAGGCTGGGCGCCTAAAGAATTTACAAATGAAGGCAAGCCCAAAGTTGATGAATCAGTTTTAAATAAACTCACGTATCCTGAAACAAAACTCTTATCCGAATACTTAATGATTAACAAAAGGATAGGTCAGTTAGCTGAAGGGAATAATGCGTGGTTAAAGTTAGAAAAGGAAGGAAAAATTTATGGTTCTGTTAATACGAATGGCACAATTACTGGAAGATGCACTCATCAAAATCCTAATGTGTCTCAAGTTCCTGCGGTTAATTTGCCTTATGGGTTGGAATGCCGTAGCTTGTTTATTGCTGATAATGGGTGCAAGCTTGTGGGGGTTGATGTTTCAGGTCTCGAGTTGCGCGTGTTATCTCATTATCTATTTCCTTATGATGATGGCGAATATATTAAACAAATTCTTCAAGGGGATATTCACAAATATAATCAGGAAGCTGCAGGACTGGATTCACGTGATACAGCCAAGACCTACATTTATTCTACTCTTTATGGGGCAGGTCTTAATAGACTATCAGAAATCACAGGTAAGTCTTTGGCAGAAACTAAAAGAATTAATCAACAATTCTTAAAGAATATTCCTGCACTTAAAAGATTAAAAGAAGATGTAATTAAAACTTACAGAACTAAAAATTATTTAAAAGGTTTAGACGGAAGAAAACTTTCAATTCGTTCTGAGCATTCTGCACTTAATACACTTATTCAATCGGCGGGAGCATTAATCGTAAAGCAAGCAACAATAAATCTTCACGAACAATTATTGAAAAAACTTACTTACGGAAAAGACTTTGCACAAGCCGCACACATACATGATGAATTTCAATTACAAGTTAGAAAAGGCTTAGAAGATTATGTTGGTAAAGAAGCAGTTAAAGCAATTGAAGATACTCAAAAGAATTTTAATTTTAGATGTGAGCTTACAGGCGAATATAAAATCGGAAGGACCTGGGCCGACACACATTAAAGGTGATGGCGAAGTTTAATAACAATTCTGATTTTGACGTAGATTTACAATACGGAAAGAAAAGAGAAAAAGTAATCGCCAAAATATTAGAGAAGGGAAAACTCGAAGTTAAGTCTGAAAGGAATTGGTGGTGGAAAACTAATAACATTGCGATTGAGTTTGAGAGTTGGGGAAAGCCGTCAGGAATAAAAACAACAAAAGCGAAATACTGGGTTCAAAATCTTTGCATAGATGAAATTTTATATGCAAGTATAATTTTAGATGTCTCAATAGTTAAAAGGCTTTGCAAGAAATATAAAAACAATTGGCGAAGTGGGGGTGATTATAAAGCATCAAAATTTTATTTAATCCCATTACAAGAACTACTTATTTATGACAGTAAAATTGCCAACAAAAATTAAACTTAATCATAGTGACATAACAATAAAGAAAATAGAAAGTGGAGTTGCGCTTGATATGGGTGACCAGCAAGGTTCTTATTCTTCTAGAACAAACACAATCTATTTAGACAGAGAACAATTAGAAGGGGCAGCAGGCGTTGATTTAATTTTACATGAATTGGCACACGCCATTGCCTATCAATATAATTTTGAAAAACATATTACCGAAGAACACGTGGTCAATTCAATGGCCACTGGCTACACAGAGATACTTAAACGCAATCCATTACTTCTCAAATGGATAAAACAAGAGTTAGGAAAAAATGACTAAAATGCTTAATAATGAGAAAATGGCTATAAATGGCGGTAAAACACAGCCAAAAAAAGCCCATATTCACGCACAGGACAACAAAAGTGAGGCTCCTAAGGGCCTAGATAACCCCCTAAATAACAGGACCTTAATTATAGATGGTGACATATTAATCTATAAAGTGGCTTGTCAGGTAGAGCAGGCCATAGAATGGGACGAAGATTTATGGACCCTTCATGCAGATTTTAAACAAGCGAGAGATAAGCTTGCTGACACCATTACATATTATGAACTTACTTTATTAGCTAAACGCATTGTTATAGCTTTAGGAAGTAAAGATTCATTTAGAAAGAAAATTAATCCTCTTTATAAATCCAATCGTAAAAAGACGCGTAAGCCGGTTGTGTACCAACCTTTAAGGGAATGGGTTTTAGAAAATTATAAATGCTATGTTAAACCAAAATTGGAAGGCGACGACATAGTTGGAATATTAGCAACTGGTAATATTATTGAAGGTGATAAAACCGTTTTAACTAATGACAAGGATATGAAAACTATTCCTGGCACGCATTGGTTTTTAGGTGATGATGATTATACAATCATTGATGAGGACACGGCAAACTATAATCATATGCTGCAAAGTCTCACAGGTGATGTTGCAGACGGATATAAAGGTTGTCCGAACATAGGAAAAGTTACAGCAGAAAAAATATTAACACCGCATAAAAATAATTATAAAAAGATGTGGGAAGCTGTTGTTGATACATACAAAAGCAAAGGATTAAATTCAAAGGTTGCTCTGCGAGAAGCGCGAATGGCTCGTATCCTGCGTGCTTCAGATTATAACTTTAAAACAAAGAGACCTATCTTATGGCAGCCACCGGCATGAAGCATGTAAAAATACTTGAAGAAGCCAAACGCTTGACTTCAAAGGATAGGGAAAAAGATTATGGCAATAAAAGAATAAGCCATGAGAATGTCGCAAGGCTTTGGAGCGCGTACTTAAATATTAATATTACCGCGCATGACGCAGCTATTCTTATGTGCCTGTTAAAGATAGCTCGAACACAATTAGGAAAAAACAGAATTGATAATTACGTGGACCTGGTAGGCTATGCTGCGATTGCCGGCGAGTTGTCAAAAGAAAGAAAAAAGGAAAGCCTTGAGGAATATGATTGGCGAGACGGTACCGACCCTGACTAGAAGGCAATCCCAACTTTATAATTTTATAAAAAATTTTATAGAGAAAAAAGGGTACTCTCCATCTTACCAGGAAATGCTAGAACATATGGAAGTGCACTCCAAACAAATTATTTATTCATTCCTTGAATCATTACAAAAGCACAACAAAATTAAAAAAATAAAACACATGGCGAGAAGCATTGAAATATTATGAACTACAAATCTTTGGACGGAAAAAAACAATCGGTGTTATGGACGATTTATCACACAGTCCTAGCTATTGAAATAGGATTACTTATTGTAATCGAACTTGCAGAACTACTTATCTATTACAATTCTCTCAAATTTTAATTTTACTTCCTTTTTTCCAATTATCTAAACCCCATAAAGGTTGAAGGTTACTATAATGAAAACATTCTTTTTGTATTTCAACATCATTGAAATCAAAGTTCTTTAAGAAATAGTCAATGGGTATGATGTGGTCAACGTGCCATTCCCCATAATTATCCCAAGACATTCCTTTACTAAATTTTTTTTGAAGATGTTTTTTTAGAAATTTTCCATCACAACCCAATAGCTTTAAAGCACGTTTACTTTTTAATTTTTGATTTGTTTTAATAGTTTGAAATATTCTACT
>PVBE010183815.1_pt1 | contig 11331 bp, 10 predicted proteins | sample 1631181 | NCBI WGS metagenome assembly PVBE01 (sample SAMN08397723, study PRJNA350692) | Marine metagenome, whole genome shotgun sequencing project. | isolation source: water | place: Pacific Ocean | collected 2012-04 | reverse complement strand
TTTATAATGACGGCTTCAACCGGATAACCGACTTGTCTCCCCATTCTGAACTTACCATCAGGACCAATGCCTTTGCTGTCCATGTTTGCCAATGTCCGCGGATGTATCAGACCCCCGGAAAACTCTCGGATACTACCCCTGGCAACAAAAGGGGACTTCCAGCTTTTTGCTAATTTGTTCAAATCAGCTTTTTGATTTTCCATAAAAAAACCTCCAAACGATAAATATTATTTACCAATATGGAGGCGTGTGATGCTTTTGTCTAATGACTTATTGTTAACAGTTTGTCATTATGAGACAGAGGTCCAGGAAGTATCTAATATCATTGAGAAAAAGTACCGGGTTTGTCATTATGGGACAGGGATCCCGGGCAGAAATCCCCTCGGGTAAACTTCTCCTTTTTCCTTGCGCCGGTTTAATTCGCGCCTGAGGTGTTGCAGACAGGCATTTTCGCTATGAAATCCCCACTGATACTTTAATATCGCAATTGCGTCCCATGGTTCCATACGGTGGTCACTTTTTAAATTTTTCCACAAAGAAACCCCATAGGTAAATGAAAGATACCTGTCGAAAATAAACTCAGTGTCCTCATCCGAATAAACCTTTGGCCGCTTTGCTTTCCCGTACTTGATCCTTCCTGTTTTCTCATCCACCAAATAACCATTTGGCTTTGTCAAACCAAGGATCCATAAAACCTCTTTCACACGATCCTTCCTGTCAACGCCCTCTTGGTTAAAAGCCCGGTGTGCATCATTCACCATTTTTTCAGACCAGCCTCGGCGGATAACCTCGGTCTTTAACCGCTCGATGCGTTTCTCATATTTTTCGACCACCGCCTGATGATCCTTAATCTCTTTATCTGACTCGGGCATTTTGTCCTCCTTTCATTTGATGAGTTTTAGCATTAGTGATCGCTTCGATCGTTTTCACTGTTTTGCGCTTATTCTCAGGGGCAAGGTGGCTATATCTTTCCGTCATGGCCAGTGTGCTATGCCCCATCAGGTCTTTGACGGTGTAGATGTTCTCCCCGGCCTGTACCAGCCAGCTTGCATATGTGTGTCGAAGGCTATGGAACACGACTCGGTCGCGCCGATCTGTAACCCCGTCATTAAAGCCAAGTTCGTTGACCACCCGTCGAAAAACCCTCGATATCTCCCGCCTAACACCGCCATCGGGCGCCGGGTATAATAACTGGTCTCTTGCGCCGATATCTCTTAAAAGGAGCGCATCTTGAACGTCGGAAGTCATAAACGCCACCCGGTTTTTTTGGTTTTTGGTATCTCTGATGGATATCGCTCCGGGCTCCGGGTTGTCGATATCAGCCCAAGTTAACCGGAATATCTCACCAGCTCTTAAACCACAGCGGAGTGATAAAAGCGCCATTTCCCATGTTTTCACAGACTCGGTTTTCAGTTTTTCAAGAAAATGGCCCGCTTCATCAGGCGTTAAAAATCGAGTGCGCCGGTTGTCAACCGACGGTTTTTTCACCTTCCCGACAGGATTGTCGTCATTAAATAGGCCGTTTCGGTAAGACCAATTGAAAACTTGTCTGATAACGGCCAAAGCATAATGGACTGACCGATCAGCTAAGTCACCATCCCACATTTTCTTTTTTATTTTTTCCAGATGAAAAGGGTGGATATCTTTAAGCGCTTTTTTCCCAATAACCGGATTGATCCATTTATTGAATAGGCTCCGCTCTCGGTCGCTACTTCTCCAATGTTTTTCAGTTGCAGTTTCAGGAAAATATTTTTCATTGAAAATTGTGGCAAATGCCAGCGCGTCCCGTTTTTGCTTTTCAATTTTGCGTTTAACAACCTTTCGTTTATCACCTAAACGTGTTGCTCCCTCGCCGGTTGTGTGCGCCGCTTTCAACTTGGCCAATTCCAAAGCCGCCTTGCCGGGTGTCCATCCTTCAGAAGCCCATCCGACCCCTTCTTCCTTCCGTTTTCCGTCCCGCTGATATCTGACCGTAAAATACTGATCGAATTTCACCCCGTGTTTTCTGGTGGCATGTTTGTAAAACCTGACCCCCGGAAACTTTGTTTGAAACTTGTCGTGTTTTGCCATTTTTAAGCCCTTTTTTAAAGTCCGTCGTCCGTTTTACCCCCACTTTACCCCCATTTTTTCCGTTAAGGTTAATTTTAGTATGTGACGGATTGTGAAAGATGATAATAGATAAGAAATTGAAATATCAAGAAAAAATGCAGTTTTTAGTACGCCCGGCAGGATTCGAACCTGCGGCCTACGGATTCGAAGTCCGGCGCTCTATCCAGCTGAGCTACGGGCGCAGTATTTAAAAATGGGGTGAGTGAAGGGACTTGAACCCTCGACAACCGGGGCCACAACCCGGTGCTCTACCACCTGAGCTACACCCACCATAGATAAATTGTCTCTAACAGACTTGGGGGTGATGTTCAAGCGATTTATTTTTTGATTATTTTGAGAATGAAAATGGTGTGATGTGGTTTCAAAGCGGAATATGCGCAAGCGGGTATTATTTTCCCCCCTGATTATTTTTTGCATCTTCCTGGAAGATATTCAGACAGATGTACATGTAGTGCAAACCTGACAGAATCGTCAAAACAGCAACAGATCAAAACAGGGGCCATTTCATATAAAATGCACCAATTATCTTTGGATTAAGTAAAACCAGGAAGGCGGTCAACAACTGGATCACTGTGGTGCATTTGCTGACCAGACTCGGCTTTCTTTTCACGACAATATTGTTGATAGAAAAAATAGCGAAACCGACCATGATCACCACATCACGGCTGATAACGATAACCGCAAGCCAACCGGGAATGAATTTGAAAACTGCCAGGCTCACAAACGCAGATGTTCACAGCAGCTTATCTGCGATCGGATCCAGATAAGACCCCAATGTTGTCCGCTGGTCAAAGTATCTGGCAATCAGACCATCCGGCCCATCACTGATGCCGGCAAGCTCGAACGCCAATAGAGCAAGTTGAGCCATTCCCTTAAGGAGAAAATAACAAACAACGGCACAATGTGTATCCGGAGGACCGTCAGGATATTTGGGATATTAATCGACAATTTCTCGGTACGCGCCCTATGTCTAAATGATATGGGGCTAAATGGCCGGTAAGGCCTATCCTTGTGTCAGCTCGACACTTAAGCGCTGCTCCAGCACCTCGGTGATGCTGATGCCAAACGATTCAAAGATTTTCAACATCAATGCCTCGGCAAGTTTCTTGGCGTTTCCGCGGTAATCTACAACGATCACCGCTTCATTTGATTGCATCTCTTTTAACTGTATTCCCTTTACATCGGGGATATTCTTAAGCGCTCTTCGGAAATTGACAAAATTTCCGAGGTTCCGGGTACCTTTTACTACAATTTCGACCTCAACAGGTTTCTGAACCGCTTTTTTCCAACCCGCAGCGATTTGTAAAGCGAGCTCGGCACCAGCAAGGGATCCGGCACCTGCAATCGCTTCCTTCCCCCCTTTGGCTTCATCTGTATTTGTCGTGACATAGTTTTCAGTTGTGAATGCGATCTTGTCACTGGTGTCTGTCCTTATAGCCCGGAGGGCAACACTTCCCTCGAACGACTTGATGGTACCCCCCATTGTATTGGGTATACGATAGGCTGTCGACTTGCCGACAATTACTACATCAGCCTCAAACCTAATCCCAAGGAGGACAGCTTCCGTGTCGGTTAGCGTTGGTTTGCCGAGAATTTCCTCATCCCCCATACTGGTGAAATCGTCCTGACGATCAAGGATTACAAAGCCTTTGGCTTCCATGGCATCGGTTAAGGCGGTTTCCGCTACCCCCTTTGAAAAAGAGAGATCTTCACCCCACCAGTATTTGGGTAAGATGTCTTCAAGGTTTTGTTCTGCAATTAAAAACAAAATTTTCGGCAGTTCTTTATTGCCGGTTTCGACACCTGCGGTGGTTAGTGCCGCTTCCACTTTGTTGACTGAAACGGTGGCCTGCACCATTACTTTATAAATCTTTTCGGAAAGATATTCGGTGAGCACTTTATAATCCTGAATAAATTCACTGGTATGATTATAGAGAATATCGTTAACGCCCTTAAATTCACTGATCAGTGTTTCGAGGGGGATCAGCTCAATGGCCACCAGGTCAACCGCTGTCGCCAGGCTGTTTGCGATCGCCCGGCTCCTTGCGGATGCGATATCCTGTTTGTAAATGGCTCCGCTTCCCATCACCTCCACTCGTTTTATAAGAGGCGTTTTTTCAGATCGGGCAGGATTTGAAAAGGTCACAACCATCAAAAGGAGACCGACTGAAAATAGAACACCATCGATTATGCCGGTCGCGGTGCTGGGGCGCTTTCTTTTTACCTGTGGATCGGTTGTTCCCACCCGCATGGCAGATGATCGGCTTACGATTTTTCTAAAGTTTTCTCGTAATTGCATAATCGGCAATATTTTCAAGAAGCTGCCTATGTTCTGTCGGCCCAAAGAGCGAAATGGCTTCCTTTGCTTGGCGAATGTGTGCTTCGGCAAATTGTCTGGTATAGGCAATTCCTTTGTATTTTTTTAACAATCCTATCAATTTTTCAAAACCATGAACAGAAAAATTTTTGCTTTTTATGATATTTTCCATTTGGGTTCGATCCTTTGTGCCCGCTGCCTTCAGGGAATATATGACCGGAAGTGTCAGTTTGCCCTCTCTGAGATCCGCACCGATTGTTTTTCCGATGACAGAGGTATCTGATGTATAATCAAGCAGGTCGTCCACCATCTGAAACGCTATGCCAAGATTGAGTCCGTATCTGGAAAGGGCCATTTCCCGTTCTTCATCAGCCTTTGCGATAATGGCGCCCACCCGACATGCGCCTTGGATCAGGACAGCGGTCTTTCGCCGGATAATTTCCATGTACTCGGATTCAGACAGGTTAAAATCTCCTTTGTTTAATAACTGATGTATCTCACCCTGAGACATGTTTTCTGTAATTTTCGCTATGATCTTAATGACCTTTGGATTTTCTGTCTCAGCGGCAATGATAAGGGACCGTGCGAGGAGAAAGTCTCCAACCAGAACAGCAGTCGAATTTCCCCATATAGAATGAGCCACAGGTTTGCCCCTCCGCAGGGTCGCCTCATCCACCAGATCGTCATGCAAGAGAGTGGCGGCATGGAGATATTCGAAAATAATTGAAAACGTTTTAGCAGCAGGTTCATGATAACCGCAAATTTTTGCAGAAATGACCATTAGCAGGGGTCTCAACCGTTTTCCGCCGCTGAAAAGTATGTGTTTTGCGGTCTGGGAAACCAGATCGAGATACGGGTTCAGATTTTGGGTAAGTGCCGTTTCGATTTCTGCCAGGTCATCCTTTACCATTGTAAGAATCTTTTGTTTCAGATCACTCATACCGTTTCTCCAATGAGATCATATTCAAGTGCGCCAATAATCCTTACAGTTGTAAAAGAGCCGACCAGCAACCGGTTGGAATGAATGTATGTCACCCCGTCTATTTCCGGTGCCTGAAATTGTGTTCGTCCTGAAAAGGTATTATCATCTTGCCTGCCCTCCACCAGGGTTTGATATGTCCTGCCGATCTGTTTTTGGTTGTTTTTTAAAGATATTCCGGCCTGAACGGCCATTACCTGCTCATACCGTTCTTTTGCAACCGTTTCCGGGACAGGGGCGGAGAGGCCGTAGGAGGGAAGATCGTCCATATCGGAGTAGATAAAAACACCGAGGTGCTGAAAACAGATCGTCTGGACAAAGGTTAAAAGCGCTTCAAAGTCTTTGTCTGTTTCGCCCGGAAAACCGACCAAAAGGGTTGTCCGCAACGCCGCCTCGGGATCGGAGGATCGGATTTTGTCAAACAATCGATACAGGGTATCACACGAGTAGTTTCTGCCCATCTGTTTCAATACCCGGTTGCTCACATGCTGGATTGGTATGTCAAAATAAGAGCATATATTCCGGCGTTCTGCAATGGTTTCGATGGCAGATTCGCTCAAACTTTCAGGATGACCGTAAAGGGCTCTCATCCATATTTTATCGGAGTGATCAGAAATCTGTTTGAGCAGCTCTGCGAAATCGACAGTCGGGGAAAGGTCTGATCCGTATGCGGTCGTTTCCTGGGCCACCAGTATCAGTTCCATTACGCCCGATGAAATCAATGAGCGTGCTTCTGGAACAATATCTTCCAAGTATCGGCTTTTTTGTTTTCCCCTCAGTTTTGGAATAATACAATAGGTGCAACGTCTGTTGCAGCCTTCCGCTATTTTAAGATAGGCTATATGGGGCGTGCTGCGCACCCTTGGGTCATCTTTACCCTGGGGGAAGATTAAATCAGGGTCCGGTAAGATGCAGCCCGAAATATCCCGGGAAGGTTTTAGAATCGACTCAATTTTATCATAGCCTCCGGTACCGAGGAAGAGATCGACCTCCGGGAGACTTTGGACGATATCCTCTCGAAAACGTTCAGGAAGGCATCCGGTAACGACCAGTCGTCGGCAGGCACCGGTCTTTTTAAAGTTTACCAGTTCGAGAATCATATCGATCGATTCATTGACGGCGGTCTTTATAAAGCTGCAAGTGTTTACAATGATCATATCCGCTTTTGCGGGATCCGGGGTTGTTTGCCATCCAACCCTCTTGAGACGGCCCAGCATTATTTCACTGTCAACGAGATTTTTTGAACAACCGAGGCTGACTAGGTGAAGTTTCATACCATCTGTAAGCTATAACTCAAGTTTCACGCCTCCTACTGATTTGGGCCATCTTTAAGGATAGGCTGTCGAGGCATTGGCCATTTTTTATTGGTAGCAATTGTTTCTTGGTTCTGGAATTTGTGTCTTTTGTGGCAAAATATTTCTAAATTTTATTTTTCTCGCGCAAAGCCGCAAACGAAAAATAGAAAAAATTCTTGGCGTTCATTGTGCACGAAAGATTTTTTTGTTTCCGGTTTATTCGGGTTAGGGTATCTTGAAAAATCGGCAGGGTCAACCACGGGAAACTGCTTCTGCCAGAAGGCAGAGAAGTTCATACATGATCGTGGCACCAACCAGAGCAGTGTTTCCGCTTGGATCATAGGGAGGTGAAACCTCCACTACATCGGCCCCGATCAAGTTCAATGGATTCAAGCCCCGCAGCAGGGTTAGGGCCTCAATGGTGGTGAGGCCGCCGACCTCCGGCGTGCCTGTGCCGGGGGCAAAAGCGGGGTCCAGAACGTCTATATCAAAAGAAATATATGCCCGACCATCACCTATGACCCGATGGATTTCGTCGATCACCGCAGCCACACCGATTTTCGTAAACTCGTCCATGAAAATGACGCGCATGCCGTTGTCTAGGGAGTAATCCCACCCTTCTGTTTTGTTCTGCGCGCCACGAATGCCGATCTGCACGGTGCGCCCCGGGTCGATCAGATTCTTCTCCACCGCCCGGCGAAATGGTGTGCCATGCATGAATTTGCACCCCATGAATTCATCCCAGGTATCGGTATGCGCGTCGATATGAACCATACCGATAGGGCCATCAACGACCATCGCCCTTAAAATCGCCAAGGTAGCGGAGTGATCGCCTCCAGCGGCCAACGGCACGACATCAGCTTCGTAAAGTTGTGTGAAAAACCGGGTAATGTCATTAAGCGTCTCTTCCACCTCATAAGCCCTGGTGAAAGGGACATCGCCTGCATCGCCTACTCGACAAAGCCGGTAAGGGTTGATCCGGGTCACGGGGTGAATAGATCGCATCATGGTGGACGCATTGCGGATCTCACGCGGACCATGCCGTGCACCTGGTCGATTTGTCACCGCTCCGTCATAGGGTATGCCGACCATGGCGATGTCAAATGCATCCAGATCGGTGATGAGCGACGATCGCATAAATGTGGGAATTTCCATGTATCGAGGGGCGGTCATGGACCGCTCAGAGTCCAGGTTTCTGGGTGTCTGACTATCCATCTGAACTTATCCTACATTAAAAAATCGGTTTTCATTTGGGTCTCTTCTTTCTATGAGATCTAAATTGTGCGCCATTTTTTCTGTCCCTGATAGGTAACGACACTCAAACTCAATGTAAATATAATTATATCAAACAAGGCCCCTATGGTGCAAGAAGAGTTTGGTGATGAAAACCCAAAGGGTTGACTTTGAAGCAGGACAATGATTTTAGAATTTTAGCGTATAAAGATATATTACAGACTCGTGCTTTGATTTTTATCTTGCACCGAGAGGAAAAATATTAAATGATGGAATCGAAATTCACGAAAAATCCCTGTCCGTCAATGTATCGTGTCCACCAGAAGTTTGACAAGACATCCATTACGGACATAGAAACCGCCATCCGAGAAGAATTTCAACGGATAAACCTAAAGCGCCGAGTAAAACCCGGGCAACTGGCAGGGATCACTGTGGGGTCACGCGGGATCGACAGGTTGACCGATGTTATCGCTACGGTGGTGGCCTGTCTTAAGAATTTGGGATTGAAACCCTGTATTATCCCTGCCATGGGGTCCCATGGCGGGGCGACCGCAGCGGGACAGATCAAAATATTGAAAGACCTCGGGGTAACCGAAACCTCGGTAAAGTCGCCGATCATTTCCAGTATGGATGTGGTTTCACTCGGCAATCTAACTTCCGGTGCCAGCGCGCACTTTTCAAAGGATGCCATGGCGGTTGATCACCTTGTTGTCGTCAACCGGGTCAAGCCCCATACCGCCTTTCATTCCGATGTTGAATCGGGCCTGTGCAAAATGCTGGCGGTTGGATCCGGTAAACATGAGGGCGCCAAAAATATTCATAAATTCGGTCTTGGGGCAAGCATCGTACCGGCTGCCGAGATGATACTTCAACAGGCTCCAGTGTTGGGCGGTCTGGCCCTGGTCGAAAATTCCCTAGAACAAATTCAAACCGCGTGCTTGGCGCTGCCTGCAGAGTTTGTGGAGACTGACCGAAGATTGCTGACCCATGCATGCCAATTGCTGCCGCGGATTCCATTGGACGATCTGGATATTTTGATTGTGGATGAAATGGGCAAAAATATCAGTGGCACCGGCATGGATACCAATGTTATCGGATCCTGGCGAAGGGACGGTGGAGAGCGAATCCCTGATTACCGTACCCTGGTTGTGCTCGATATAACCGAAAAATCCCAGGGCAATGCATTGGGAATCGGAATGGCGGATTTAACCACACGTCGTGTCGTTAATAAAATCGATCTCAACACCACATGTACCAATGCATTGACAACCGGAATATGGGCCAGCGCCCGTATGCCGATCGCCCTGGAAAATGATGAAACAACTGTCTTAATGGCCCTATCCAGGGTCCGTGATCCAAGCCGGGTTCGCATGGCCAGAATTAAGAATACTTTAAAGTTGGAAAACCTTTGGATAACCAAAGCCCTGTTGCCGGAGCTTGAAGCAAAACCTGAAATCATAATTGATCAAAATACGATTCCCATCGAATTTGACCTGAAAGGGAAAATACTCTCCATGTCCTGAAAAATTGGATATTAAAACCAATGATAGCCATACGTTTAGGAAGATGAAGATTAAGGTGATTTAAACATGACAAATTCTATTATAACCGGTACCGGCAGCTATATACCGACCTTAAAGGTACCCAACCAACATTTTTTGAATAATGATTTTTACGATGACAACGGAAAAAAACTTGAAAGGTCAAATAGTGATATCATTAAAAAGTTCAAGGAAATCACATGTATCAACGAACGGAGATATGTAATCGATAGTTTGAACACATCTGATATAGCATATGAATCAGCAAAATCGGCATTGGAAGGTATAGATCGGGAAAGCCTTGATTATATAATTGTCGCCCAGAATTTAGGTGATGTGGAACCCGATAACATAAGATCTGATATGATTCCAACCATCGCCGCCCGTGTGAAACACAAATTGAGAATAAAAAATCCCTATACCGTTGCTTATGATATCCCCTTTGGCTGTCCGGGATGGCTTCATGGGATGGGTCTGGCGAACCTTCATATCAGATCGGGTGGAGCAAAGCGGGTTCTTGTAATTGGGGCCGAAACACTCTCCCGGGTCACAGATCCCCATGATGTGGACAGCATGATATATTCGGACGGAGCCGGAGCGGCCGTGTTGGAAGCAACAGAAGAGGATGCCGGCATTCTGTCACATACTACAAGATCTGATACTTTTGAATCCGCTTATTTGTTATGGATTGGTAAATCATATAACTCAAATCATGGGGGCAATGAACTGTTTATCAAAATGCATGGTCACGAGATATATAAGTATTCTGTCAGGATGGTTCCGAAAACGGTAAAACAAAGCCTTGATACAGCGGGGTTTTCTTTAACCGATGTAAAGAAGGTACTGATCCACCAGGCCAATGAAAAGATGGATAATGCAATTTTGGAAAGATTGTTTAAGTTGTACAACATAAAAAAAATCCCTGAACACATCATGCCAATGACAATTTCATGGCTGGGCAACAGTTCGGTTGCGACCCTACCGACGCTGTTGGACCTAGTTCAAAGAGGAAAGCTGAAAAATCATAAATTGCGTTCAGAGGATGTCGTGGTCTTTGCCTCTGTTGGAGCCGGTATGAACATTAATTCAATGGTTTACAGGATGCCTTGAATTCAGAATTTTCATTTAATTTTTTAATGACTTGATTTCTCCAAAAAATAGTTTATTATCGGAGGTAATCAAGAAAGCCTGTTTAGTGGACAGGTCGGTTTCGTTCTAAAGGGAGAACTCATTTGTCAAGAGCGGTAACCTGAAGTATGGAACCATGAATTTTTTTAAAAGGAGGATGCCCAGATGACAAATGGAGTCGTGAAATGGTTCGACGATCGAAAAGGCTATGGTTTTATTGAACGAGAAGATGGCGATGATGTATTCGTCCATCATTCAGGAATCAATGCGGCCGGTTTTAAATCTCTTACTGAAGGCGACCGAGTTGCCTTTGACATAGAGCAAGGGGCAAAAGGTTCTTCAGCGGTAAATGTTACTGTAGTTTAATCAATTGTTCTGAGGGGAAAAGGGCGTTCCATCGAATGATGACGGGGTGCCCTGTTCTATACGGGTAGGAGCTTGGCCAACGTGGCCAGTAGCCAGAGATTAAAAAGGGTTTACAAAGTTTAACCGATGCAAACCCTTCACATCCATGGTAGGCACGACGAGATTTGAACTCGTGACTTCTGCCGTGTTTGACTAAATCTCATCGATTTGGGTATAAATGTATACAAATTATTCTGATTCTCCTATTCCACGCGACCTGAAGCGGTCCTCTATTTACAGAATCGAATCCGATTTCTCATCGCAAAAGATATATGGATTGGTCCCGCTGCAGATTGGATATTTAGTAGCAATAAATTAATGTCA
>PVBE011910977.1_pt1 | contig 11333 bp, 9 predicted proteins | sample 1631181 | NCBI WGS metagenome assembly PVBE01 (sample SAMN08397723, study PRJNA350692) | Marine metagenome, whole genome shotgun sequencing project. | isolation source: water | place: Pacific Ocean | collected 2012-04 | reverse complement strand
TGGTTGACCATGTCGGCGAAAAGCGACGTCATCCGCGCCAGACGTTCGCGATAGGCTTCCTCGTCCATCTTCGCCATGGTTCTTGCCGCCGCTATCGCTGGGTGCCGCCGACCAGTTGCTTCGCCAAGGCGACGCAGTCCAGGGCGTCCTTGCCGTAACCGTCGGCGCCCATGTCGTCGGCGAAGTCCTGCGTTACCGGGGCGCCACCAACCATGATCTGCACCTCGTCGCGAAGATCGGCGTCGATGATCGCCTCGATGGTCTTGCCCATATTCGGCATCGTCGTGGTCAGCAGCGCCGACATGCCCAGAAGCGGCGCCTTGTGTTCCTCGATGGCTTCGATGAACTCGTCGTCCGAGGTGTCGACGCCGAGGTCGACGACGACGAAGCCGGAGCCCCTGAGCATCATGATGCAGAGATTTTTGCCGATATCGTGCAGATCGCCCTTGACCGTTCCCATGATCACCTTGCCGATCGGCTCGATGCCGGATTCCGCCAGGATCGGTTCGATATGCTCCATCCCCGCCTTCATCGCCCTGGCGCAGGCCAACACCTCCGGCACGAAGATGAAACTCTCGCGGAACTTGATGCCGACGATGCCCATGCCGGCGATCAGGCCGTCGTCCATCACCTCCAGCGCTTCAATGCCCTGGTCGAGGGCTTGCCGGGTGATGCGGTCGGAGGCCTCGTTGTCGCCCTCGATGACGGCGACGGCCAACTCCTGCATCAGGGGCCTGACCTTGGCAAACAGCTCTATGAAGCGCTCGATCTCTTCCGGCCGCTCCAGGAACTCCTCGATCTCGTCGCGGATGGTCTCGTTGGTGATGTCGGAAAGCTCGGCCATACTAATCTCGTTCCGGATGCGGTTTTAGTGTTTGGTGGCTTGCGCGGCGTGCCATTCGCGTACGGTGCGGCCGATCTCGACCAGATTCTCGATCGGCGTCTGCAGCGGAATGGCGCATTCCGGCCCGATCATCTGCACGCCCGCCTCCAGGTTCTCGATCACCTCGGCCCGCACCTCCTCCGGCCCCTTGGCAAACAGGGTCTCCGGATTGTTGATGTTGCCGACCAGTGCGATGCGGCCGTCGACGATATCCATGGACTCTTGCGCCCGGTTCTTGGAATCGTAGTGAAAGGCGGCCATCCCGGTCTCGGCGATGAAGTCCATCCGGTCCACGGTGCGGCCGCAGATGTGCAGGATCAGCGGGATCGGGATCCGCTCCACCAGCTCGGTGTGTAGGTCCTTCAGGTAGCGCTCGTAGTATTCGCCGCTGACCAGGTCGCCGGTGGCATGGTCCGGCAAGCACAAGGCGTCGGCGCCGGCTTCCATCTGGGCGACGCCGAAGCGTACCGTCGCCTCCGTCATCCGTTCGAGGCAGGCCTTGGTCTTCGCCGGATCGTCCAGCGACATCAGAAGGAACCGCTCGACGCCGAAACAGTGATAGCCGAGCGTCCAGGGCCCCATGGTCTTGCCGACGATCGCCGCCTCGTCGCCGTACTCCTTCTTCAGGATACGGATCGCCTCCAAGACACACGCCATGTCGGGATGGGTCAGAAAATCGTTCGGGATGACGATATCGTCCAGGTCTTCCCAGATCGGCTCGCTCATCCGGACGGTTGGCCAGTTGTCCTTCTGCTCCCACTGCATCTTGCAGCCGAGGGCGGAGGATTCCTGGATGATGGAAAACACCGGCATGATGGTGTCGAAGCCGAGTTCGGTGTAGCCGGTCGCCGCCAAGCGGGCCATCAATTCGGGCTCGCGATTGGCCGCCGGAAAGGGCGTGTCGACCAGATCCATCAACTCCACCGTGGCGACGGAGGTCGGATTGCAGAGTGGTGTCCGGTCCACCGGCTCGCGCCGCAACGCGGCCAGGACCCGCTCGCGACTGGTCATCGATGTCGCTGTAGCGATCGTCATCTCGCTCAAGCTCCCTCAGAAAGATACAGGGCCCGAATCCAGGGCGCCCGGTGCCGCGAGAATACCACGGGTCGCCGCCGCCTCGACCTCGCGTATCGCGGCCCGAACGTTGAGCGCGCGGCCCAGCAGCAAGCCCACCAGGGCGTCATGGGGATGGCCGCAATCGAAGGCGATCCGATTCTGACTATCGGCTACCGACCGAAGGCCAGCAAGCTTCTGCAAGCCCCGCGCCAGCACCGCGATCCGGCGTTCCGCGCCCGTCGCCTCGCCGTCGGCGACAAGTCGGTAGTGGCCCTCGCCCATCGCCTCGGCCTTCAGCGTCAACTCCGCTTTCTTGTCGTAGATCGAGAGCGCCGGCGCCTCGACCGGCGCGCCGGGGTCGCGCTTGCAGGCCTCGAGGAAGATCCGCTTGCACGCCAACAAGTGCTCACCGCCGCAGGGAAAGCGAAGCGCATGGCGGTCGTTCGCAGAAGGCTCCATGCCGCCGAGGATCGCCATCGTCGCCGCCACGCGATCGATTCGGCCCCCGGTGCCCTCGCGGCCGCTGTAGCTGTGGACCAGAAACTCGGGCGCGCCGTCGGCGCCCGGCCGCCGGTAGAGGGAGATCGAGATGTCGTGGAAATAGGGGTCCATCGAGACCAGCTCGAGGCGCCTTCCGAGATCCTTGATATGGGCCATGGTCGATCGGTCCTCTGGCGGCGAATGACTGGCGGCCGAACCGCCGGAACGGGGATGAATATAGCCGTCGTCCGGCGATGCTCAAGGGAACGGCCGCTCAATACACGGCAGAAGTAGCAACCGTCAACGCCGCCGGCCCGCCGCCCGGTGCCGCTCTTGCGCCTCTTCGGCTCCGGTCCTATCTTCTTCGACCGTCGCCAAGAGCCCGAGGATCGTTGGAATTCCCATGAAGTTTACCGGTACCGATACCTATGTCGCCACTGAGGATTTGATGGTCGCGGTCAATGCCGCGATCACGCTGGAGCGCCCGCTTCTCGTCAAGGGCGAGCCCGGCACCGGCAAGACCATCCTCGCTCACGAGGTCGCCAGGGCGCTCTCGAAGCCACTGATCGAGTGGCATATCAAGTCGACCACGAAGGCACAGCAAGGCCTCTACGAGTACGACGCGGTCTCGCGGCTGCGCGATTCACAGCTCGGCGATGAACGGGTCCACGACATCTCCAACTACATCGTCCGCGGCAAACTCTGGGACTCGTTCGAGGCCGAGGACGTGCCGGTGCTGCTGATCGACGAGATCGACAAGGCCGATATCGAGTTTCCGAACGACCTCCTGCTCGAGCTCGACCGTATGGAATTCCACGTCTACGAGACCCAGCAGGAGATCAAGGCGGAGAAGCGGCCGATCGTCTTCATCACCTCCAATAACGAGAAGGAACTGCCCGACGCCTTCCTGCGCCGCTGCTTCTTCCACTACATCCGCTTCCCCGAGCGTGACACCATGGAAGAGATCGTCGACGTCCACTATCCGGGCCTGCACAAGATGCTGATGCGGGAGGCCTTGAACGTCTTCTACGAGATCCGCGAAGTGCCCGGGCTGAAGAAGAAACCCTCGACCTCGGAGCTTCTGGACTGGCTGAAGCTGTTGATGGCGGAGGACGTTTCGCCGGAGGTGCTGCGCTCGAAGGACCCGAAGACGTTGATCCCGCCGCTGCACGGCGCGCTGTTGAAGAACGAGCAGGATGTCCACCTCTTCGAGCGGTTAGCCTTCCTGGCCCGGCGCGAACAGGGGAGCTGACGGGCCAGCGGCCATGTTCATCAACTTCTTCCTCGAGCTGAAAAAGGGCAAGGTGCCGGTCACCTTGAAGGAGTACCTGACCCTGCTGGAGGCGATGAAGCAGGGGGTGGCGGATTACAACGTCGAGCATTTCTACTACCTCTCCCGCACCGCCCTGGTGAAGGACGAGCGTAATCTGGACAAGTTCGACCAGGTCTTCGGAAAGGTCTTCAAGGGCCTGGAGCCGGAGGACGACGCAGCCGGCATCGACATTCCGGAGGAATGGCTGCGCAAGCTTAACGAGCTTTACCTCTCCGACGAAGAGAAAGCCAGAATCGAGGCCATGGGCGGCTGGGAAAAGCTCATGGAGGAGTTCAAGAAGCGCCTGGAGGAGCAGGAGAAGCGCCACCAGGGCGGCAGCAAGTGGATCGGTACCGGCGGCACCTCGCCCTTCGGCGCCTTCGGCTACAACCCGGAAGGCATCCGGATCGGCCAGGATCGCTCGCGCCACCGCCGCGCCGTCAAGGTCTGGGACAAGCGCGAATACCGCAACCTGGACGATTCCGTGGTCCTCGGCACCCGCAACATCAAGGTAGCACTCCGCCGGCTCCGGCGTTTCGCCCGCGAGGGCGTGCCCGAAGAATTGGACCTCGACGAGACCATCAACTCGACCGCCAAGAACGGCGGCTACATCGACATCCAGATGCGGCCCGAACGGCGCAACACGGTCAAGGTGCTGCTGCTGCTGGATGCCGGCGGCTCGATGGACGACCACATCCGCACCTGCGAGGAGCTGTTCTCGGCGACCCGGGCCGAGTTCAAGCACCTGGAGCACTACTACTTCCACAACTGCCTCTACGAAAAGGTCTGGAAGGACAACCGGCGGCGCCATTCCGAGATCATCCCGACCTGGCAGATGCTGCACACCTACGGCCCCGACTGGAAGCTGATCTTCGTCGGCGACGCCACCATGAGCCCCTACGAGGTGGTCTATCCCGGCGGCTCGGTCGAGCACTGGAACGAGGAGCCGGGGCAGGTCTGGATGGGCCGCATGTTGGACCACTTCAAGCATTCGATCTGGCTCAACCCGGTGCCCGACCGGCACTGGCAGTACACGCCGTCGCTGGAGATGCTGCAGCAGATCATGGGCCACCGGATGTACCCCCTGACCCTCGACGGCCTCGACCGCGGCATGCGCGAACTCAATCGCTGAGCCAAATCAAGGCTCCACGAGCCCAGGCTGACCATACTGGCGGCAACCGAAAGCCCGTTTTCACGAAGGAACCCGACGATGGCGGAAATTCGCAGCCTGCACGGCGCCTCCGTGGCGGAGATCTTCTCCTCCGGCCTGGAGCAGCTCGATGGCATCGAGGGCATCGCCCTCTCGGTGCTCTGGAAGAACGGCGAGGTCACCGCCGGCTGCTCCAACCTGTCCAGCGCCGACCTCGCCCTCCTGGTCCTGGCCCTCGACAACTACCAACGCCGGGTGTTGGGAGAGTAGCGCCCTCAGCGAAAGTTCCGGCCCTTCGGCAGTGCCGTGCGGGGGTCGCCCGAGGGGTGTTTGACGACGTCCGCTGGTGCTGTCGGCGGCTGCATGGCCCCGAGGCTGGAGAGGCCGTCGAGCAGCGGCGAGAGGTCTTCCAGCGTGTCCGCCAAGATGTGGATGACGATGCCCTCGCGCTCGATCCGCCCGCGCGCCAGCAGCAACCTGGCGCCCAGGACGACCCGGCGGTAGCGCTCGAAGATCGGCGGCCGGACGATGATGTTGGCGACCGCGCCCTCGTCCTCCAACGTCGCGAAGATCACCCCGCTGGCGCTGCCCGGGCGCTGGCGCACCAGCACCAGGCCGGCGACCGCGACCCGCCGCCCCGCCGCCAGCCGGGGCAGGGTCTGGTTGGCGACCACGCCCAGCGCCGCCAGTTGCTCGCGCAGGAAGGCGACGGGGTGCGCCTTCAGGGAGAGCCTGAGCGCGCGATAGTCCTCGATCACGTGCTGGGCCAACGCCATCTCGGGCAAGCGGACCTCGGGCTCCCGCGAAATGGTACCGGGCGCCGCTTCCCCCCCTCCCCTTCCCTCCCCCACCAGGGGGGAGGGGGCGCCGTCATCGAGGCCTGAAAGCCCTCCCCCTTGATGGGGGAGGGTGGGGTGGGGGTGGCCCGCCAAGGTCCGCGCCTCGCCATGGGCGAAGAGCGGCAGCGGGCGGTCGTCGAGCCCCTTGACGGCCCAGAGCGCCCGGCGGCGGTCGAGGCCGATGGAGCGGAAAGCGTCCGCCATCGCCAGCCGCTCGAACGTCCCCCGCCCGAGCCCGGCGCGGTGCTGCAACTCCGCGACGACGCCATAACCGGCACCGCGCGCCGCCACCAGCCGCGCCGCCGCGTCCTCGCGCAACCCCTTGATCTGGCGAAGCCCGAGCCGAAGCGCCATTTCCTCACCGCCACCGGCCGGCTCCAAGGTGCAATCCCAGTCCGAGTAATTGACGTCGATGGCGCGGACCTCGACGCCGTGCTCGGCGGCGTCGCGAACCAATTGCGCCGGGGCGTAGAAGCCCATCGGCTGGCTGTTCAAAAGCGCCGCGGCGAAGACTGCCGGGTAGTGGCATTTCAGCCAGGCCGAGACGTAGACCAACAGCGCGAAGCTGGCGGCGTGGCTCTCGGGAAAGCCATAGTCGCCGAAACCCTCGATCTGTTTGAAGCAGCGCTCGGCGAAGTCCCGCTCGTAGCCCCGCGCGACCATGCCGTCGACCATCTTGTGTTGGAATTCGTGGATCGTGCCGCTGCGCCGGAAGGTGGCCATGGCGCGGCGCAACCGGTCGGCCTCGGAGGCTGTGAAACCGGCAGCGACGATCGCGATCCGCATCGCCTGTTCCTGGAAGAGCGGCACGCCCAAGGTCTTTCCCAGCACCGCCTCCAGCTCCTTGGAAGGGAAGACGAAGGGCTCCTTACCGGCACGGCGGCGGAGATAGGGATGCACCATATCGCCCTGGATCGGGCCCGGCCGGACGATCGCCACCTCGATCACCAGGTCATAGAAGTTGCGCGGGCGAAGCCTCGGCAGCATGCTCATCTGGGCCCGGCTTTCGACCTGGAAGACGCCGATCGAGTCGGCCCGGCAGAGCATGTCGTAGACGACCGGGTCCTCGGCCGGAACGCGGGCGAGGTCGAGGTCCAGGCCGTAATGGCACGCCAGCAACCCGAAGGCCTTGGCGATGCAGCTCAGCATGCCGAGCCCCAGGACGTCGATTTTCAGGATCCCCAGTGCACTCAGATCGTCCTTGTCCCACTCGATCACGGTGCGGTCCGCCATCGCCGCGTTTTCGATCGGCACCACCTCCGACAAGGGGCCGCGGGTGATGACGAAGCCGCCGACATGTTGCGAGAGGTGGCGGGGAAAGCCGACCAGCTCGCCGGCGAGGCAAACCGCCTGGCGAATGGTCAGATCGTCCGGATCGAGGCCAACTTCGCGAACCCGCTCCTCGTGTACCTGGTCCGGCCGCCAGCCCCAGAAATTGCCGGCGAGCGCGGCCACCACGTCCGCCGACAGCCCCAAGACCTTGCCGACCTCGCGAATGGCGCTCTTGGCCCGGTAGCTGATCACGGTGGCGGTGAGGCCGGCACGGTCGCGGCCGTATTTCTGGTAGATGTACTGGATCACCTCCTCGCGGCGCTCGTGCTCGAAGTCGACGTCGATGTCGGGCGGCTCGTCCCGCTCGGCGCTGACGAAACGCTCGAACAAAAGGTCGATCCGGCTCGGATCGACGGCGGTGATGGCGAGGCAATAACAGACCGCCGAGTTCGCCGCCGAGCCCCGGCCCTGGCAGAGGATGCCACGGCCCCGCGCGAAGCGGACGATGTCGTGCACGGTCAGGAAATAGGGCGCGTAATCGAGCTCGCCGATCAGCTTGAGTTCGTGTGCCAAGGTCCGGTGTACCGCCACCGGCACCGCTTCGCCATAGCGTTCCTCGGCGCCGATCCAGGTCAGCCGCTCCAGCTCCGCTTGCGCGCTACGGCCCTCGGGCACCGGCTCGGCCGGGTATTCGTAGCGAAGCTCGTCCAGGCTGAAGCGGCAGCGCTCGGCGATCTCGACCGTGGCCGCGACCGCCTCCGGATAGGCGGCGAAGAGGCGGGCCATCTCCGCCGCCGGTTTCAGGTGGCGCTCGGCATTGGCGGCGAGGTGGAAGCCGGCCTCGTGGATCGTGCAGTGCTCGCGGATGCAGGTGACGACATCCTGCAGCACCCGGCGGGCGGCGCTGTGGTAGTGGACGTCGTTGCAGGCGACCAGCGGCAGGCCCGCCGCCGCCGCCAGCGCCGCCAGCCGGGCCAGCCGCTTCGCATCGTCGCCCCGGTAGAGGTATTGCGCGGCGAGATAGCAGCGCCCCCGCCAAGGCCCGGCCAGGCGGCGGAGCGTCCGGGCGAAGCCGGCGTCGGGACGGTCCGGCGGCAGGACAACGAAGATCTGGCCCTCATCGTGCGCCACCACGTCGTCGAGGCCGAGCCAGCATTCGCCCTTCGGCGCCCGCCGACGACCGAGCGTGAGCAACCGCGAAAGCCGGCCATAAGCGGCCCGGTCGCTCGGATAGCAGAGCAGGCTCAGGCTTGGCCTCTCGGTCGTAAAATCCCCGATCGAATCTCCACCGTCACTCCCGCGAAAGCGGGAGTCCAGGGCAGCCTTCTGGATTCCCGCTTTCGCGGGAATGACGCCGAGTACATGGCCGCCGGGCTGTGTATGAAAAATGGGGTCAGATTTCGATTTTTCAGACCCGAGGCCGAGGTCGAGACGGGCGCCGACGACGAGGCGGATACCGGCCTGCTTGGCGCCGACATGGGCCCGGACGATACCGGCGAGGCTGTTCCGGTCGGTGACGGCGATGGCTTCGAGGCCCAATACCGCGGCCCCGATCGCCAGCTCGTCCGGGTGCGAGGCGCCCCGAAGAAAGCTGAAATTGCTGGTCACCTGCAGCTCAGCATATCTCGGATTCTCGGGCACGGCCATCTCCCGGCTCAAGCGAAGAGGCCGTGCAGATACCAGCGCGGTACCTCGTCGGCGCTGAAAAGGCCATCGCGATAGACCCAGAAGCGCACGCCGTCCTGGTCCTCCAGCCGGTAATAATCGCGCGTCCGCGCGGCCCCGCCCCTCGCCGCCCCCTGGCGCCACCATTCGGGCGCGATCCGCTCCGGCCCATCGGCCAGCGCCACCCGGTGCACCCGGCCCCGCCAATGAAACAGCACCGGCGGCCCGTCCGGTACCTCGGCCACCGCCTCGACCCGTTCCGGCGCGGGGAGAAGCTGCACCGGGCGCGGCAGGTCGGGGGCCCAGATTCCGCCCTGGGCCGGTGCCAACGGCGCCACCACGCGAAGGGCACGCTCCGGCAAGCGGCTCTGGCGGGGGGCGAGGCGAGCGACGTTCCGGAAGCCGAGCCGATTGCCGAGCCGGTCGATCAGCAGGCCGAGCTCGGGATCCGCCGCCCAGGCCCGCGCGCCCGGCGCCTCGGCCACCGCTTCCAGCCGGGCGAACGTCAACTGGGCCGCCGCCAGGGTCTCGACCACGGGCGCCGCCAGGGTCATCACATCGGCCCCGAAACCGGCCTCCAGACCCGTGAGACGTTCTTCCAGAAGGCGCAGCAGATGCGCCGGGTCGCGGCTCGGCCGGCTGCAACCGACGCCAATGCGCCTGACCCCGCCGGTGGCGAGGTAGAGAGTGAAATCGAGGCGCCTGGCGCCCTTCTCTCGCCCCGCCAGCAGGACGGCGAGATCCTCGACCAGGCGCGCCGCGGCGGCGGCAATGTCGGAACGGGTGGCGATCGGCTCGGGGAAGACCAGGCGGGCGAGGAAATCCGGCGCCGGTCGGTCGGGCGAGACCGGCTCCGCCTCCCGGCCGAGCGCCGCCGCCAACCGGCGCACCAAGGTCGGCCCGAAACGAGCCGCGAGCGGCGCCGGTGCCATGTCGATCAAGCTTTCGATGAGAGCGAGGCCGAGACGGTCGAGGCCCTCCACCGTCTCCGGCGGCAGCCGCAACGCCGCCACCGGCAGGGGCGCGAGGGCGCTTCGAAGCGCCCCGGCGGGCATCAGCGTCCAAGGCTCCGGGGCGAAGCGGGCGAGGCCCCAAGCACCGCCCAAGGTCTCGGCGATCGCCCCCCGCGCGGCAACACCGAAGCCGGCGAGCCGCGCCTCCAGATCGGCCAGCAAGGCCGCCTCGCCACCGAAGAGATGGGCCGAGCCGGTGATCTCGAGCTTGATGCCGTCCTCGCCGTCAACCGCGACCCAGGGGCTGTAGCGCCCACACCAGTCGGCCAGCCGTTGCAGGGCCCGGCGGTCCGCCGTCGGCGCCACCGCGTGCACGACCAGCACCGGCACCCGCGCCCGCGCGTCGGCGAGTGTCATGCCGGGCCCGAGACCGAGTTCAAGCGCGGCCCGGTTCACCCGAGCCAAGCGTTGCGCGCCCTGGCGCGAGACCACCAGCGCCAGCGGCGCCGCCGGGTCAGGTACCGCGAGCCCACGCCACCCGAGGTCGCGACAGAGCCGGTCGGTCGCCCAGTGCGGCAACCATAGTGAAAGTATTCGTCGCATCGTCCCACTCGAGAAGCCAATCGCCGGGCCGGCCGCCTCGACAACGCATCAGCTCGGCGCGAAGACGGACCCGCCCGACCCCGGAATAGCCGTCGGTCGGGCCGCTCGGCGCGCTCTCCAGACGCCAGCGTGTGAGCGCGGCGCTGGCCCCGGTGGCGAGCCGGGCGGGCCGGAGCAAGAGGGCGATGCCCCGACCCGCCTCCGCCGCCAGCTGCAACCGCCGACTGGCGGTCAGATCGAGGTCCCGCAACTCACCGACGACGACGGCCGGCCGGCCCGAGGCCAGCCCCTCTTCCAGCGCCCAGAGAATCTCGCGGTCGTTTCGGCCTCGCACCAAGATCACGCCATCGGCCTCGAGCCCGAAGCCGGCCAGCCCCGGCGGATAGAGACCGGCGCCACCCCGGCACCAGAGCACGGGGCCCCCTACCCCCTGGCGCAAGCGGCGCGCCGCCAAGGCGGCGGTAAAGGCGATGGCGGCACCGCCGCCCTGAATCTCGTGCAGGGCGGCCGGCGCCAGACCGCCACCGGGCAAGGCCCGGTCCACCGCCGCCGCGCCGACGGGAAGCGCCAACGCCCCGCCGCCCCGCGAGGCCGGCCGCTCGATCGCCTCGATCCGCCGCTTCAGCGCGGCGATCAGCACCGGCCTGGCGGGCAAGGGCACGACAGACATCCAAAAGCATCCTCCTCGATTCGCTCGCCGAGGACATGGCCACCGACGATACCCATTTGTTCCTATTTTGTTCTTACCTGCTCGGAAGAGTCAACCCCGAGCCTTCGCGGCGTTTCAGGCGCCGCTGATGGCGCGCCAGATCCGCTCGGGCATCATCACCGAGGTGGAACGCCTCAGCCCGGAAAGCTCTCCAGCAACCGGACCCCCGCCTCGCGCATCTCGTCCAGCGCCGCCCCGAGCGAGCCGTCGAGATCGATGGCGGCCGAGGCGTTCAGGATCACGGACACCTCGAAGCCTTCCTTTCGGCCGTCCAGCGCCGACCACTTGACGCAGAAATCCAGCGCCAGCCCCACCATCACCAGCTCGCTGATCCCGCGCGTGCGCAGATAGCCTTCGAGCCCGGTTGGCGTCGCGTGATCGTTCTCGAAAAACGCCGAATAGCTGTCGATC
>PVBE011558793.1_pt1 | contig 11333 bp, 13 predicted proteins | sample 1631181 | NCBI WGS metagenome assembly PVBE01 (sample SAMN08397723, study PRJNA350692) | Marine metagenome, whole genome shotgun sequencing project. | isolation source: water | place: Pacific Ocean | collected 2012-04 | reverse complement strand
GTGATGTGACTCCCTTCTGTTACCAAAAGGGTGGCCTCAGCTCCACCTGTGATACGCCGGTTTACATCAGTGGACGAAGATGTTATTCACCGCACATTCCAATGCAATAGTCCGTCAACTATTGCAATTCTTTAACATATATTATACATTATAATATTGCAAATGTCAAGTCTTTAATTCAACATTTCTTTTGGTACTTTTTGTGGTACTTCTTTTAGTGTCTCTACTGAAAGATCATAATCATCTTTATTCAATTCTTCATTAAGAGAATGTACCTGAGTCTCAGTCAATCTTAATTTAAGTAAGGAGTGTTTAATACCAGCTTTGATCCCCTTACGATAAAATAGATTTGATACTACAGATAATACTATTATCCATGCGATTGTTTCATACATAGGAACTATTATACCTTATAAATTTTCAAATGTCAAGACATTATTTAACGTAACCCCCACCCCCACCTGTATTCAAGTTGGCAAGTGTGGTAGCATTCTTTTTCTTCAATTCGTTTGCAATCCAGGCTTTTGCAATTGGATTGTTCACTGGTTTCTTGATTGCTCTGGTGATTAGTTTTGTAGACATTTGCATAAGATCCTCTTGATCATCATTATTATCTACAATAAAGAAGTTTGCAGGACTGAAAAAAGATTGGAATTTTCCAAGGTTTGCTTGGACATCCTTCCATCCTTGTTCAGCTATCTTTGGTGGTACAGATCTTGCACGGTTTTGATTTCTTGCAAGTGCAGTTTCTAGTGAAGTATTTACAAAGACCATATACACTTCATATCCAAGTTCTTTCAATTGATTGGCTTGTCCTGTCAATTTTGCATATTCTTTACCAGTACCATCAATGACTAATCCTAATCTACCATCTAATGCATGACCCTTACGAGCCGCAGTTACCTTCTTTGCACGTTTGCGTTCAACATCTCTAGGTACTTTTTCAGAATCAGGCATCCTCATAGATAACCCAGCCTTCTTCAGATACCTCTCAAAAGGATCATCTGAATTGATGATCTTGAGGCCCGTTCCTCCAATAGTTCTTCCTACTACAAAGGACTTACCAGAGCCTGGGCCTCCTGCTAAGAAGACAGCTTTAAATATATTCGGATCGTAGATCCCCTCTAGGAGCTGTTGAAAGGTTTTCATTGTTTAGATTACAGTCTTGTTTATAATGATATTTATAATCATCATAAACTTCATCTGATATGGTATCGGGTGGGATTGATGTGCGTGATTGATGTTGGAAAACTCGTTTGTACTTTTTCCGTGCTCGCATAGTAGCTCCTGTTAGGGTTGATAGTGATCACCTGTGCATCATCTTAAACCAAATTGCTATCCTCTCACTCCAACGATAGCAGATACAGATCGTGTTTTAAGCCGTTTCCTCCTCTTTTTTCTTGATAATGCCTTAACCACAGGTTTTTTAGGTGGATCTGGGATATTTATTTTCTGTGTGGCTATTTGGTAAACTAAAGAATCTTTCATTGCAGTTATAAACATAGCATGATTTCCATCTTGAACATTTACTTTATGATGTAAACTAGTTATTAAATATCTACCAGACAGAATAGGGTCTAAAGCATCAGATCCTTGTTCTGCTGCAAGTGGTTTATTTGATGGTATAACTAAATTTATAATATCCCCAACTTTTACATCAGTATCACCGAATACAGCTATTTTTACTGTAAAATATTCTCTTTCTAATTCTCTTGATATTGATTCTTGCATCCATAATTCTGCATTATTATGAGAATAATCATATTCTGGAGCAGTACTCGTTCCTTCATTATGAAGGTTAGAAGATGCAGAAGGATGAAGAAATATCCTTGAATCTGGAAATTCCCATATCTTCTTTTTTCCATCTACCTTTATATCAGACACCAATGGCCCAAATCCATTTGTATCTTGATTAGTGGCATTTTGTGATTTAAATGCAGTTTCATAATCAAATACATATTTCGATACATTCTTATTTAAAATATCATGTTGATATAATGTGGAATTAAACATACCAGCCCGACCATTTGAATAAGAATCAGTCGCATCTGTAATCTTTATTTCTTGTATAGATTGCATAGTATCAGCAAACGCTTGTGTACCTTGAGGGGGTTGCAATTTAAATTCCTGCACGGCTTCGGTAGACAGTTCTCTCAATTCTCCTAATAAACTATCAAGAGATCTAAAATGAAAACCATCGGGATTTTCATAAAAAACATAATGTGGTTCTCCATTCTCATTTATAGCTTCTTCTTTAAGATATTGAATTACTTGAAATGGGCGCACGGTAGGTGCAATATATTTCCTTATTGCCTGAGTAGGATCTATGTTGATCTTTTTTGGAGTACCCAACATAGTATCATCTGACATAATCTCAGCTATCATTTGTGAAATATTTCCTTTGAATGATTTGGAAATCTTTGTTCTAGTATTCTTAAAAGCCTCTAGAGTAGTGAAGTTCAATACATAAGTTTGTTGTCTATTTCCACTAGGAGTTCTAGCACCAACATTATACACCATCGCATGATAAACTGAAAAATCTATAGAATTATTAGATCCCGGCGTCCTTAGTTTAAATAATAATCGTTCTTGGCCAAGAATAGGCATGGTTTCAAATAATCCAGAAGCTTCAGATATAAGAATACTACCAGACATATATGGAGTGTCAATATCTTGATAGATATTGAGTTCCAAAACCAGCATATCAAAATTAAACATTTTACCAGAACCCCCTACAAGCATGGGGCCCTCTAGAATGTAATCGCCTGGTTTTTGAAAAGTTTCTTTGGGTAATGCCATTAGTTCACTATTTCATTCTCAAATTCAGATACAAAGGACGCTAGATATTCATTTCTAAGAAGATCTACAGCTCTTTTTTCCTCATTAAGATTATATTCATAAGTATAATTTGAGACAGCAACAGCTCCAGCATGAGTAGATGGAACTTCAACCATAATTGTGGTATCTCCAGAAGACTGTCCTACTTCATAGTGATGAACTGCATTTTGATTTGATTGAGATCCATATCTCCCTTGCATATACAATTGCATCTGTCTAGTAGACTTAGGCCAGTCATGTTCTGGATCTTTAACATTATTCATCAACATAATAACCCAATGGTAGTAAGGACTGCCGTGATGACGATCTGCTAGAATTTCTGGGGTTTCTCCATCCTGCACATCATAAGGATCTAACAAGGAAAACTCTTTTGCCATGTTCGCCCGTACTCTAACACGTTTTAATATATTAGTAGCTAATTTAGAAGATCCACTTCCATGAGGATCATATAGGACAGTTGGAAATTTATTAAAATATAACATTAGAATCCTTGTGCAACCAATTCTTTGGTAATAAGTTGTGTTTCCATAAAATCCAATTTAAGATCCATTTCTACAGGAGGAGCTCCTTTTCTATTTTTATGTGGTCTAAATGTTTGGTATTGATTTGGTGTATAATTTACATCTAAATTAATTAAAACGCAAGAACTAATTTTATTCATCCATTCATTCTCTTCTCCCCTAAACATATAGAAAAGATCAAATTCAGACGGTACAACAAAAAATCTACCATGACCTTTACCTCCAAGTTCTGGGGCCATGTGCATCTTGAATTTCCTTATAATATTGAAACAAACTTCAGATTCCTTTGCACTTTTAGGTGCAAACTTCCATGTATATGAAAATTTACGATGACCAATACCAGTAAACATAACCTCAAGAAAATTATTGATTGCCTGATTATCTGCTTTATTCATCATAGCAGCTAAGTCTCCACCACCAGCCTGACCAAAAGTAGATGCAGCCTTTTGACGGGCCTCATCCCCAAGCATTTTCATCTGTGCTTTTACCGTTTTCATCAGATCAGTTTTTTCTCCATCATCATTTGCCTTTTCTGCCTCACTTGACCTAAACAAATCCATAGCTGACTTTGCAACATCCTTACCTTCACCAGCTATTCTTCCTAATTCTCCTTCTTTCCATTGTGCATTATAATTCTCAATAATTTGTGGAGGCATATACAGAATTATAGAATCTTTGGTTCTCATAGTTCTGGACTGACCTAAAACATTAGATGTAGTACCTTGGTGATGTTGTCGAGCAACAACTGCATCCTGTGATCCAGGCGTCCAGCTAGAACCACCTCCACCCATCATCCCCTTCCCCCCATTTACCTTATTTGAATATTCAGTCTGTGATAATATACCCTGTATTGCACTATCTGGTTTTGGAACCTTTACTCCATTCTTTCCACCAATTCCTAAATTTGGTGCAACACCAGCAACAGCGCCTCCAGCTTCTGCCCTATTTGCAGCTACTGTTTTCTGTCCTGAAGGTGAAGTTGTTGGTACATTAATATAAAACATCATATAATGTCCCAAATCAGATCTCCCCTGAATGTCCAATGGATATTCAAGAGTAGAATATGACCATTTACTTCCAATTTCTAAATGTGCTAATGGATTTGCGGTAGAAGGAGCTGCTGCAGGCGCTTGAGCGACTATATCATTTTTATTTTTTGGTGCAAGTCCAAATCTACGCATGGACTGTGCAATAAAATTCATCATAAGTATTCCTATAAACTGTGTAAAAGTATTTATGTCATATAAAGGAAAGTTTCTCCCAACCAATCGGAAGAAATACAAAGGTGAAGTGACTAATGTAATTTACCGTTCTCTATGGGAACGTAAGTTCATGGTGTATCTAGACACCAATCCAGATGTTGTTGAATGGGGATCTGAAGAAGTAATCATACCTTATACATCACCAATTGATGGAAAAAAGCATCGTTACTTCCCCGACTTCTATGTTAAAACCGTAAACGGTGATAAGTTTCTGGTTGAAATCAAACCAAAAGCTCAGACAAAACCCCCCAAAAAGTCCAAATCCAGAAGTAGATATCTTCGAGAAGTCAAAGAATGGGGTAGAAATCAAGCCAAATGGGAAGCTGCCGAGGCTGTATGTAAAAAGCACGGTTGGAAATTTCTCATACTTACAGAAGACCACATCAATCCACATAAATATTTAAACTATGGCAGATAAGGTAGCAACAGATTTTATTTCCAGCATGAAAGCTAAGGGTAAACAGGCTCTCAGTTGGTTCAAGAAAATAATAAAAAGAACCCAACGGGCAGCAATGCCTGCGACTACTGGAAGAAAAGAAATATTAACTGATAGGAATATTGGGATAGACACCAGACCTATCATTGGTAGAATGTACCTATTTCAATATAATGCAAAATGGAAAGAGAAGTTGCCATGGTGGGATATGTGGCCACTTATATTTCCGTTTGATTATGCAAAAGGTGGATTCTATGGAATCAATGTCCATTACCTACCACCAAACGCTAGAGCTGATCTCATGATACGATTGATAAAGGCAAATGGTTCTGGTGGTAAAATGGATGAACGATTTAGAATGAAATTATCGTATAATATTATAACCAAGTTTAAACCAGCAATTCCCTGTATAAAAAGATACTTATTCAGTCAAGTAATGGGAAAAGGTTTTTATGGTATCAGTGGAGAGGATTGGAGTTATGCGGCTGCACTACCTCTACAAAAATTCCAGAAGGCTTCTGATAATACTGTCTGGAAATGGTCTGCATCACAATATTAAGGAATTATGGCTATATTTTCAAAAGGTATAAAAATGGGAAAGTTCGATGTAAGATTGGGGCTTTCTAAAGAACGAGGACAAGGAATTATGAGAAAATTGGGGATTCTAGAATCTCCAAAAAAACCTGTAAGGCCGGGAGGTGAAATTGATGCAATTCGTTCCGTTGTAGGTAAAGGTGAAGGGTTTATGTTCCCTTGTAATTTCAAGGTAGTATTTAATTGTCCAAAAGGTATAATACAACCAACTTGGGGAGGCGATGAAATTGGATGGTCAATTGGGGAAGGATCTGGATCAACAATAAAAGGTGGTGGTCTTGATTGGCAAACTCATAAATTACAAAGAACCACTCAAACTGAACTCAAATCATTATTTAAAGATGCTAATCCTACTGGTCAATCAACATATCAACCTTTCAAAACTACTCAAGAAAAAGGATTACTTGATAAAAAGCTTAATCCAAAAGATGATGGAAATTCAGGGCCAAATGGTGGGGGAGAAAGATTAGTTCGTAAATTAGACTTATATTGTAGTAAAGTATCAATACCAGAAAAAACAATTAATGTAGGGTTGTATCGACATTACGGAGAACCATTTCCATTTCCACAAAGTATTCAATATGGAACAATAACTACTACATTTTATTGTGATTCTGTAATGACTATTAAGAGATTCTTTGATGCATGGCAAAAATTGATTATCAATGATATGACAGGAAACTTCAATTACATGGATGAATATCAAAGTGATTTTAATGTCTACACAAGATCTACAATATCTAGAGCCTCCCTAAAAGGTGCAAGTGATACTGGAAGTATGGTGACACCACCAGCAAAAGAAGATGCCAAGTCCTTTCCTGGCAACATATCATCCATGATAAAAGATGCAACTGCAAAATTTAATGAACTTACAGGTGTACCAGATCCTCCAAGTAATAAGAATGCTAGTAATCACGGATCAGTACCAGCTGTAACATTTGCAGACACTTATGGAATAAAAGTATTTAATTGTTGGCCTCAAACGGTGGGGTCAATAGATTTATCTCATGATGCAACGGATCAAATAGGAACATTCGATGTAACATGGGCATATACCAAATGGAGTCCATTCAAGATGGGTAACCTTGGAAACCGTAGTGAAGTCAATCTTTCAATCGGTGAATTTAGAAATGAAAAAGATGGATTCCCCTTCTTGGAAGATTTACCTCCAGAATTATCTGGGCCACTAACAGGTGCATTGGGTCAAGCAGTAACAACAGGGCCATTAAGCAATATGTCGAATCTGCTTGGTTAATTTTAACATTTAACGTGAGAATATTATGTCTTTACCAGTTATTAATACGCCGACCTATACCCTAATTGTTCCGTCAACGGATCAAGAAATAACGTATAGGCCGTTCCTTGTAAAAGAGGAAAAACTTTTATTGATTGCACAAGAAACAGGAGATGATAAAGCTACCTATCAAGCAATCAAGAAGATTATTATACAATGTGTAACTGAAAAGTTAGACTTTGATAGAATGCCTCTATTTGACTTAGAGTATATCTTTCTGAATATACGAGCTAAGTCTGTAGGAGAGGTTGCAAAACTGAAAATCAAAGCTCCAGATGATGAAGAAACTGAAGTTGAAGTAGAAGTTGATTTGTCTACAGTTATGGTACAGATGGACGAGGATCATGATGCAAGGATTCAGTTGACGGATGAAATCGGTCTACTGATGCAATATCCATCTATGGGTACAGTTGGTGTTATGAATAAAGAGGCAAAAGGTGGAACTAATGCAGATGCATTATTTGATATGATATGTAATTGTATGTATCAAATCTGGCAGGGTGAAGAAGTTCATGATTGTATGGATTATAACCAAAAAGACAAGATGACATTTCTTGAAAGTTTAAACCATACTCAATTTGAGAAAATACAACATTTCTTCAATACCATGCCAACATTGAAACACGATGTAGAAGTGTTTAACCCTAAAACTAAGAAAAAATCAACTCTTACACTTGAGGGTATGAACTCTTTTTTCTAGTAGCCCTCTCGCACATGAGTCTTGAGGGTTATTATGATTACACTTTCCAAATGATCCAACATCATAAATGGAGCATAACGGAATTGGAAAATCTAATACCGTGGGAGAGGGACATTTTTATGGATAAATTGATACAGCATATCAAAGAAGAAAACGAAAGAACAAAAGAGCAAAATAGGCAACATGGCTGAACAAAGCGGGGCAACCGAACAAACTGCTGAACAGAGTAGGGATTTTCTAGCAAATATTTCTACTCAAATTATGCTGCAAAATGCCAACTTTATCGGCGCAAGTAAAGAAGATCAAGAATCCCAAAACGAACTCAGAAATCACGCTCGGGAACAATTAACTGCTATTGCTCTTCAAGCTGGTCTTATCCAAGATCAAACTAAAACTATTGAAGAAGGAGATGAAAAATTAGTAGCTGAAGCTGAAAAATCAAATGATTGGATGTCAAAAGCCGCAGAATTTGCAGATAGACAAGCTAAAGCTGCACTTCGACAAGCATCTAAAGTAAAGGACATAGGTAAGACTCAGGTTGATATGTTAAAAGGTGCGGCAAAGGGATTGTTTGATTTATTACTTACTGGTTTGGGTTTATTTGCTCTCTGGAAATTATTTGAATGGTTGTCTGAACAAGATTGGGAACAAATTGCAAAAGATGTTAAAACATGGGTTGATGATCTTGTGACAAAATGGGAAGAATGGCAAGGTGTTATTGAAGACATAGGTGGTTTTCTTCTTAGAATGACAGGTATCTTTTGGGTCATGACTTTATTTGAAAGATGGAAAAGTGTATTTGGAGTTGGTGGTGCAGCTTATCAACTTTGGGTATGGATGATTAAAAATCCAATATCTGCTTTATTTGGGGAAGATGGTGCTCTTAGGAAAATTGTCAGATTAATAAGAAAAGCTTTTGGGGCTGCTGGAATGTTAGCTGTTGCAGCTGGCAAAGTTGTACTTGGAAAAGAAAGATTTGACAAAATCTTTGGGCCGGATGGTCGACTAAGAACCATGTTAAGAAATATTCGTTCTATGTTTGGATGGATGTTATTTGGTGCTGCTGATGATGTTGGAATGAGAAAAGGAATGTGGACTACTTGGTTTGGCCCAGATGGTAGAATAAGAACATTATTAAGGCGAATTGGTTCCATGTTTGGATGGATGTTAACTGGCCCTGCTGATGATGTAAATGCTAAAAAAGGATTATGGGCTACATTATTTGGGCCTGATAGTAAAATAAGAAAGATCTTGAAATGGATTAAAACCATTTTTATGGGAGGTATTATAACCAATACTATGACCCATTTCAAAGAAGTCAAAGGTATAATACCAACATTATTTGGAATTGACAGTCCTCTTAGATCTATATTAAGATGGATTAAAACTATTTTTGGTGGTTCAATTAGATTTCTACTTAACTTTGCAACTGGTGGAGCCTTTGGTTTGTTATTTGGAGAAGAAGGAGCATTGAGAAAACTATTAGCTTGGGTTCAAGGTTTCTTTGGTGGTGGTGCAAAAGGTGGAGGCCTTAAAGGTGCATTTGATGCAATTGCGAAAAGTAAAAAACTAATAGCTATAAAGGACTTTCTAGGGAAGATTGGTTCAAAATTCCTGAAATTTTTAGGGCCGATCTCTTGGTTGATTGCTGGTTATCAGGCAATCGCTGGAGAGGGTGGATTCATGGATGCATTTGAGAAAGAAGAAGGTTCCCTATGGGACAAGACAGTTGCAGGATTAAGTGCAGCTGTTACAAAATTAATAAACTTCTTTGTATTCGATACAGTTCAACTTATAGAAGATTTTGTCAAATGGTCTATAGTAAAAATAGGAGCGCTTTTTGGTGTAGATGAAGAAAAGATGAAAAAATCTGATTGGTATAATTTCTCTATTACAGGGTTCCTTAAAGATGTATTTGGTGATTATATGTTATATATTGAGGGTCTTCTTACAATGGATCCTGAAAAAATGAAGGCAGGATTGGCAGGAATATGGGGGAAATTTAAAGGTCTTGTAGATTGGGCGTATGGGACACTTATTGCACCATTGATAACATGGGCGGCTGGACTTCTTGGATTTAAAATAGATGAGAAAGCGGTAGAAACATTTAAACCTATGGAGTGGTTTCAAAAAGAGTTTTTAGATCCAATGATTAAATGGTTAGAAGGATTATTTGATGTAGACTTTGATGCAATGGCAAAAAATGTAATGCCAGAATGGTTATATAATTTCTTCTCTGATAAAGGTGGAGAGAAATTAACATCTGATATGTTTAAAGAGGGGGCAATGATTGATGATGCTGGATACAATTCAATTAATGCTGATAAAATAACAGCTATGATTGAAGCTCAATCGGGGGCAGGTAGAGATGATCTACTAAAACAATTAACAACAATATATAAAGAAGATACAGGAAGTTTAGAAGGTTCAGAATTAAAAAAATTTGGAGATATTCTAAAGAAATATGGAGTTGCAGAATTAAATGAGGGGGGATATATACCAAAGGGAGCGACTGTGCCAGCAATTCTTCATGGGCCAGAAATTGTAAAACCTCTTAGAAAAATACCAGCACAAGAAAGTGGAGCAGGTGGATCTGGTGCAACTAATGTAGTTGTTGCACCATCTGCCATCACGAACAATAGTTCAGCATCCACCGGCATTGTAATGAGTGTGAGTTCTATAGATCCAAAGAAATCACTCTTGGGAATGAATTAAGAAGTAGCTAACTTCTCAAAGTATGCCATCGTATCAGACGATGTTCCCTTCTCAATAGGTTTCCCACCATCAAATGGTGGTGTGGAGGAATCTGGAGCCCCAAAGGTATCCTCTACATCCTGAGCGATCTGCTCAGCAGTTCGATTATCCCTTGACTCACCAAGAACACGTTCCATTTTTTCCTTCAATTCCTCATAAGTCTTGAAGTTTGAAGTCTCATGAAACGGTTTCAGAGGATATTCTGTATTGTATACAGTCTCCAACTTGGTATCATCATCCAACAACGGAGCTGCCGTGTCGAACTCAGATTTGTCATAGTTCCAGAACCCGTCAACTTTACGGATCTTCAACTTAAAGTTGGCACCCTTCCAAAGATCAAACGGATTGATTGCATCCTCATCTTCAAATTGAGGTTGCATTGCCTCCATGACCTTATCAAAGATCTTCTTCCCAAACTTATACAGGAAGACTTTCCCTTCGTTTTCAGGATGTTTTGGATCTGACACCACAAAGATGTTGGTGTAGTATGACAGTTTACGTTTCTGCCTACGAGCGACCTCTTTGTCGGCCTCTGTACCAGAATTCCAAAGTCGGCGATTTGTTTCACCTACTGGGTCATTCTTGTTGATGGTAGTGAGACTATTCTCAATATACCATCCTCCCGGCCCTTGGAAGGAATGAGAGAACATCCTTACCCAAGGAATCTCTTCATTTTCTGGAGCCGGCATAAATCGGATAACGGCATAACCATTACCAGACTTATCAAGTTCTGGTTTCCAGAACCGATCATCGTCAAATGATTTGGTTTCGGGGGAACTCTGTTTGTTATACTCATCAAGCAGAGTGTTAAGGTTGGACTGTTTTTTAAGTGCGCTAAAAGACATATTATTCTCCTATATTAGTTGTTAGTATTAGCGTATTAACGTATTAAGACTATTTATTAGTCTCGAAAACCTTCACCTTTCAATAGGTG
>PVBE011327378.1_pt1 | contig 11333 bp, 7 predicted proteins | sample 1631181 | NCBI WGS metagenome assembly PVBE01 (sample SAMN08397723, study PRJNA350692) | Marine metagenome, whole genome shotgun sequencing project. | isolation source: water | place: Pacific Ocean | collected 2012-04 | reverse complement strand
CCAAGCGCTGGCATCCGGTCTGCCCGTCATCGCCAGCCATAATACCGGCGCCGGTGATCTGTTCGATGACGGGGTGGAAGGCTTCATCGTCCCGGCCCGGGATGTGGATGCCATTGCCGACCGTTTGGCGTTTCTGGCTGATGATCCAGCCATGTGTGAAGCGATGTCGCAGGCCGCCCTTCGCCGCGTACAATCATTCGACGGCTGGGACGCTTACGGCGATGCGTCGCTTTCCCTGTTTGGCGAATTGGCTAGGTAGTGCAGTGCCAGCTTAAGCCCGGCCACATCTTCGGCGAAGCTCCATCCGGCAATGATTTCCCGGCTCCTTTCGCCCATGGCGCGGCAGGCGGCGGGATCGGCCAGGGTCCGGGTAACGGCGTCGGCCAGGGCGGCTATATCGCCGGTCAGGAAGACATGACCGTTTTCTCCCTCGCGCACCAGATCGGCCGCCGCGCCGACCTGATCGCCGATGATCACGGCGCGGCCCATGGCCATGGCCTCGTTGACCGCCAGCCCCCAGGGTTCCTGCTCCGACGGCAGCACGAACGCATCGCATAAATCGTAATAGGCGGGTAGTTCCGACTGGTTGACGAACCCCGGGAAACGTACTGAATCCAGCCCAAGTGCCGTGGCGCGCCCCATCAGCCGTTCCCTTTCCCTGCCGTCGCCCACCATCACCAGATAGGGCTTGCGCCGCCTCGAGCCGTTGGCGGCGCCTATGAGCCGGGCGTAGGCGTCAAGCAAGTCACCGGGCCGTTTGCGGGCGATGAATTTGGCGGCGAACAGGATAACCGGCCGCCCTTCTTCCAGCCCCAGCCCGGCGCGCAGCAAGGCACGGCTTTCCCCGGTAATGGCTGCGCCGTCAAAAAGCCCGTTGTCGATCGCGTAGGGCATGGGAAAGATGCGTGCTTCGTCGATTCCGTTTGCGATGTAGTAATCCCGGTTGGCACTGCCGATTGAAAGGAAACCGTCGATGTTACGGCCGAGCCACCGGAAGCGCCGCTCATTAAGCACCTGCTTGACCGCGCCCCGCCTGGCGCCGCCGGCCCAGCCTTCGTCACGGTTCAGAACTTTCAGCCCGTTTCGCTTCGCCGCCATCACGGAATAAAGGTGATAGGGCCTGAGATGCCCATGCACCCACAGTACGTCGAAGCGCCCGTCTTCAAGCTCCCTTGTCAGCCCGTAATTCAGCGGCCGCAGTAAGCCGAGACGATTTTTCTTCGACAAAGCCGGCAGGAAGGCATGGTCGTACCCTTCAAGCAATGGCACGTCCCATTTGATTTCGCGGCCGAAGTCTTCGTCACGGTAGGCCTGTACCGACAGGGTGCTGCAAAAAAACACCTTAAGCGCGATATCGGGATCGGCGGCGACGGCGCGCAGCATCGGCGCCTGATACTGGATTGGATGGGTCACCAGATAGGCGACGCGCACCGGCTCGGCCATAGGGGCGGAAGGGGTGGTGTCGTTCATGGATCCCCCCCTTTGATGCCGGCGATGATTTTATCAACCCTTTGGGCGAAGGCGGTCGGCGAAAACTGCTTCAGGCCTTCGGGAACCGTTCTATCGGGGATTGCCAGCGCGGCAAGAATAGCGTCCCTGATGTCGTCCCCATCATCGGGGTCAACCAGCCGGCCCATCTCGCCATCAGCCAGGGCCTCGCGCCCACCGTCGGCACGGCTGGCCACCACCGGAATGCCGCAGGCCAGCGCTTCCAGCAGCACGATGCCGAAGCCTTCTCCCCGGCTCGGCATCACAAAGGCGTCGGCAAGGCGGAAATGGTCTATCTTTTCCGCTTCGCTGACCAGGCCGGCAAACACCACACAATTGCCCACGCCCAGCGATCGTGCCTTGTCACCCAGCCGTTCCAGATCGTCCCCCGGTCCGGCGATCAGGTAAACCACGTCCGGTGCATCGCGCACGATATGGGGCAGCACTTCGATCACCTCGTCAAATCCCTTGAGCCGTTCATTCGATTCCGCACGACCCAGTGTCATGATCACGCGCCTACCTTGAAGCTGATAGCGTTCGACCAGCGCAGGCGGCTTGGGGCCCGGCCCATAAAGCGTTGCATCGACGCAACAAGGCAGGATGAATACCCGAGACTTGCAGACGCCCGTCCAGGCGGTGAAGCGGTCGCGGGTCAATGCGCTTACCGCAATAACATGGGGGACAAGGCGGATCAGTGGATTAATCAGGCCCCACGGGCTGGGCTGCCAGGCATCTATGCCGTGAATTTCCAAAAGCACAGGCGTGCGGCGCAACAACCGCCACATCAGCGCGAACGGCACCAGGGTGACATGGCCGCAGACAATCAGATCGAAGCGCCCGCCGAAAACCAGCCAACGCAGGCAATGCAGCAGATAGCGCAGCCGCCCGCCGATGGCGCGCTCGTCCTGGACCACCTTGGCGGGCGTTGTCGCGGGGTCGAGCCGCATCAGCCGCGGCAGTACCACAATCTCCGCGCAATCAGGCCGGGCGATTAAAGCTTCCGCCAGGTCGCGGTTGAACTTGGCTATGCCGCCCAGCCCGCCATAGGCCTCAATGGCCAACATCAGCACCCTCATGACGGCCACTGCGTGTCATAGACGTGCCGCGCCCAGCCCCTCAGGCCGCGTTCGCCGTCCACCGCTGCTTCAGTGCCCATCAGCCAGTCGCGTACCGGCACCGAAAACCCCGTCTTGGGCCGCGCAAGCAATTCATCGGGCAGCGCCCGGGCTGGTGTGCGCGCCATGGCCTGTTTGCCCGGCGCCGCTGTGCCCGCCAGCAGCGGCGCCAGTTCCCGAAACAGTTTTGCATCAACCAACGGTACGCGGATTTCCAGCGAATGGGCCATGCCGGCCCAATCGGCATCGCGCAGCAACTGGTTTTGCATATAACACGCCGTTTCCAGTGCCGTGATGCGCAGCCGGTTCGGCTTTATTCCCTCGATTGTGCGGCGCAGATGCCGGCCGGCGGCAAGCTCGCGCCAACCGTCGCGCACCAGTTCCCCATCAAGCACCCCGGGCAGTTCCCACGGCATGAAAAGGCCGCGGCGCAGCATGTAGGCGTCCGCGACATTGCCGCCATACTCAATAATCCCGGCATATTTGGGCGAGGTGAACCGGCCCAGCCAGGGTGCGGTTGCAAGGCGCAGCGCTTTTCCCAGGCCGGGCACGCAGCCGAGCGGGGCAACCGCCCGGACCAGCGCTGGAATCTGGTGGAAATCATCATAGCCGGCGAACAACTCATCGCCGCCGAGACCCGATATGGCGACCTTCAGCCCGGTTTCCGCCGCCGCCCTAGCCACGAAAAAGTTGTTCACCCCATCGATTGACGGCTGGTCCATGGCCGCTATCAGCGTTTCTGATTGGGCCTCGAAGTCGGACTGTCCAATCCATTTCGTGCGATGGGTGGTGCCGCATTGGGCGGCGACGGCCTCGGCCAGCGGCACCTCGTCCGCGTCGCTGCCGCGATAGGCATCGAAGCCTAGCGTCAGGGTGTTGATGCCGACGCCTTCTATTTCGGCAGCCAGCGCCGCCAGGGTGGCGGAATCCAGGCCCGACGACAGGAACACCCCAACCGGTACATCGGCAACGAAATGCTGCCTGACGCTGTCGCGCAACGCTGTGCCCAGGGAGCTGTCTGCCCCATCGCTTTCCGCCGCCGCGGCCAGGACCGCGGTCAGGTCGAAATGACGACGTGCGGTGGACGGCCCGCTTCCATCGACCCACAGGCTGGTGCCCGCTTCAAGGGCCCGGATGCCGCGATATAGGGTGTAGGGCTCAGGCACATGGCCCCACAGGAAGAACCCGACATGGCCCGCCGGCTCGGCGCTGGTGTCGATGCCGCCGCCGGCCGGTAGAGCCTTGACCTGGGACGCGAACCTGATCGTGCCGCCGTTGTGCGAATAATAAAGCGGCTTAATGCCGAACGGATCACGGGCCAGGAACATACCGCCCCGCGTTGCGTCGTGGATCGCGAAGGCGTACATGCCGCGTAATCTGTCCAGCATCGCCTCACCTTCGCGGGCGTAAAGCTGCAACAGCACTTCGGTATCGCTGTGGCTGACGAAACGCACACCGTCCTGTTCCAATACGCGGCGCAATTCGCGGTAATTGTAGATTTCACCGTTGAAGGTGATGTGATAGCGCCCGTCGGCCGATTGCATGGGCTGGGCGCCGGCCGGCGACAAATCGATGATGGCAAGGCGGCGATGGGCCAGTCCGGCCCTTCCATCATCAGCCAGCCAGACGCCTTCGCCGTCGGGACCGCGCGGCGCCATATGCGCGTTTATGCGTGCCAGTTGATCGGCAGCTATCGGGGCAGCATTGGCCCCATAGGCGAAGATGCCTGCTATGCCGCACATCTATCGGTACATGACAATGCGTTTCACCAGTGCCTTACCCCGGTATGGTTGTTGGCGCTTCCGGCTTTGCCGGCCGGTCGGGCAGAGTGTAATAGCCCTTTACCGCGGTATCCACCACACGCTGCGCGCTATGGTTACAGTAGAATCGAGAATGCACTAAGGTACGGATATAATGTGCGGTATTGCCGGCTACCTCGGGCCCTGGCCCGTTTCCCTTCTGCGCGCCATGCAGGGTGCGTTGTCCCATCGCGGCCCCGACGGTGAGGGACAATTCCACGACGGGGAAGTGGGTATAGGGCTGGCCCACACAAGGCTGGCCATCATCGACCTCAGCGACGCCGCCGAACAGCCCATGCAATCAGCCGACGGGCGCTACCGCATCACCTTCAACGGCGAAATTTATAATTTCCACGAATTGCGCCTTGAGCTGGAACAGGACGGTGTGCGTTTCGTCAGCCACAGTGATACCGAAGTGCTGCTCAATCTGTTTGTACGCCATGGCGCGAAGTGCCTGGACAAGCTGCGTGGCATATTCGCCTTCGCGGTGTGGGATGGGGTGGAGCGGCGCCTGTTCCTGGCCCGTGACCATCTGGGCGTCAAGCCGCTCTATTACGCCAATACCGCCGACGGGTTCCTGTTCGCTTCTGAACTGAAAGCGCTGACGCTTTGCCCCGGCGTGTCACGCACGCTGGACCCGGTGGCGGTGGCCGATCACTTGAGTTTCGTGTGGACGGCGGGCGAAACCACCATACTGAAATCGGTCAAGAAGCTCAGGCCGGGTTGCATGATGACCGTCGATATGGCGCTCGGCGTGGGACGCGGCGTGGTCGTGGCGCGCGGGCGCTACTACCACGTACCGATGGCGGGCACCGTCCCGGCCGCATCGGGGAATTCGGATTTTTCACCCGCCGCGCTGACCCGGCTGATAGACGATGTGGTGCGTGAACAGATGGTGGCCGATGTCGATGTCGGCGCGCTGCTGTCCGGTGGGGTCGATTCCAGCGCCATCGTCGCCGCTATGTGCCGGGCAACGGAACCGGGACGGATCACAACTTTCTGTGCTGGGGTTCAGGGCGGCGGCGCACGCACAGATAATTTCGGCGACGACTTGCATTTCGCTCAGATCGTGGCGCAGCGCTTCGGCGTCGGGCTGGTCGAGGTGCCGACCGATGCCGAACTGATCGACGAGTTGCCGGCGATGGTGTGGTCGCTGGATGAACCGACCGCCGATTTCGCCGCGGTTCAGACCCTGATGCTGGCCCGCGCGGCGCGGGATGCCGGGATCAAGGTGCTGCTGTCCGGCGTCGGTGGCGACGATGTGTTCACCGGTTATGGCCGCCATAGCGCCGCGATGCTCTATCACCTGGCGGGAAGGGTGCCCGGTATGCACGCCGTGGCAGGCGGGCTACTGCGCCACTTGCCGCCGGCAACCCTGCTGGGCCGCCGGTTACAGCGCATTGGCACCCTGCTGGCGCTGGATACTGATGCCATGGCGGCGGAAGCCATGAGTTTTTCCGCCGTTCAGGCCGGGCGCAGGATGGAACTGCTGGCGCCCGCCTTCCGCCAGGCGGTGCCGGCCGACGGTGTGCCGCCCGCCTTCCGCCGCTCATTACAGCGCACCGAGGGGTGCCATCCTGTGGAACGGCTGCTCGATCTTGAACTCAACGGCTTCCTGCCCGATCACAATCTCAACTACACCGACAAGATGGCGATGCTGGCTGGAGTAGAGGTACGCGTGCCGCTGGCCGACCCGCGCATCGTCGATTTCGCCATGGCGGTGCCGCTTTCCGGCAAGATCGGGCTTTCCCGCACCAAGACGATCCTGCGCAAGTCTCAGGCGGGGCGTTTGCCCGGCGCCGTGCTGAAGCGGCCCAAGCAGGGCCTCGGGGTGCCGATGCGGGGCTGGCTAAAAGGTCCGGCCCGTGAATTGATGGAAGATCTGACCGCGCCCGGCGTGGTTACGTCCCGCGGACTGTTCGACGCGGCGGCGGTGGGCGCGTTGAAAAGGGATTTCCATGCCGGCAGGGTGGATGCGGCGATGACCCTGTTTCCCCTTATGGCGATAGAGCTGTGGTGCCGGGCCCTGGACGCGGCGCCCACCGCTGAACTAGGTTAGACGGAATATGAAACAGGTGATCCAGAACACCCGCACCGGCAAACTGGCCGTGAAGGACGTGCCCGAACCCAAGGTCAGGCCCGGGCATCTTCTGGTGCGCACCGGCGCCTCGCTGATTTCGGCTGGCACCGACCGGCTGATTACTGGTTTCGCGCGCAAGAACCTGGCCGGCAAGGCGATGGCCCGGCCCGATCTGGTGAAAAGGGTGATGAACAAGGCCAAACGTGACGGGCTTGCGGCCACCCTGCGCGCGGTCATGGCGCGGCTCGACGAGCCGTTGCCGTTGGGCTATTCCGCGGCCGGCGAAGTGGTCGCCGTGGGCGCCGGGGTAGAAGGCAAATTCGCCGTCGGCCAGCGCGTCGCGGTGGCCGGTGCCGGGCTGGCCAACCATGCCGAAATGAACTTGGTGCCGGAAAACCTCGCAGCAGCAGTGCCCGATGATGTCAACGATGAAGAGGCCTGCTTCGCCACGCTGGCTGCCATCGCGCTGCACGGGGTACGCAATCTTGAACTTGAGATCGGCGACTTCGCCGCCGTGATCGGGGCCGGGCTGGTCGGACAGATCGCGGTTCAATTGCTTGAACTTGCTGGCATCCGGCCGATCGCTTTTGATTATGATGCCGGCCGGCTCAAGCTTGCCTCATACGGCAGGGCGGAAATGCTGTGGAACCTGGATGATGGCGATCCCACCCAGGCGGTGCTGGAACTGACCGAAGGGCGCGGTGCCGATGGGGTGCTGATCGCGGCTGCGACCGAATCCAGCGAGCCATTCGAACTGGCCGCCAGGATCGCCTGTGACCGTGCCCGCGTGTCCCTGGTCGGGCTGACCGGAACCGAGATCCCATACCGCGAATTCATGCAGAAGGAACTGTCGGTGGTGGTGTCGCGGTCTTATGGGCCGGGGCGCTACGACGCCGATTACGAAGGGCGCGGCGTGAAATATCCGGACGGTTACGTGACCTGGACCGAAACCCGCAACCTGGCCGAAGCGGTGCGACTGATGGCGCGCACCCGCGAACATAGGTTGCATCTGGAACAGATGATCACCCACCGCTTCCCTATTGAGAAGGCGGAAGACGCCTATGGGCTGGTCACCGGAAATGCCGAACCGCATCTCGCCGTGGTCATCACCTATGACGGCGCGCGCGGCAAGGGAGGACCCGACAGGTTACGCATTCCCATCGCGGTGTCGCGTGCCAGGCCTGCCGCCGGCTGCGTGCTGGGCGTGATCGGCGCCGGAAGCTTCGCCCGAACTGTTTTGCTGCCGGCGCTAAAGGGTGTTGGGAATTGCCGCCACCACACCATCTGCGCCCGCTCGGGCGCCAGCGCCGGTCATGGCGGTGAGACCTTTGGTTTCGAATTTGCCGCCACCGACGAAATCCAGGTGCTTGGCAATGACGATATCAACGCGGTGCTGATCGCCACCCCGCACGGCGATCACGCTGAACTGACCGCCGCCGCGCTGCAAGCCGGCAAGAACGTGATGGTGGAAAAGCCGCTGGCGCTGGACCGTGACGGGCTGAACCTGGTAATCGCCGCGCGCAACCAATCCGACGGGTTTTTCCAGGTCGGGTTCAACCGCCGCTTCGCGCCCCTGGCGATCAAGGCGCAGGCTCGGCTGGCAGGGCTTGGCGGCGCCAAGTTCATGCTGATGCGGATCAATGCCGGCCCGTTACCGGCCGATAGCTGGCATAACGCGCCCGAACACGGCAACGGGCGAATCCTGGGCGAGGTCTGCCATTTCGTCGATCTGGCCCGGTTTCTCATCGCCTCCCCCATCGTTTCGGTCCAGGCCGCCGCACTCAGGGGTGACAGCGTATGCGACGACGTGACCGCGACGTTGAATTTTGCCAACGGCAGTCTGGCCACCATCGCCTATACCGCCAAGGGTGATCCGGCGGCTTCGAAGGAACTGATCGAATGCTATGCCGGCGGCACGGTGATCGCCATCGACGATTTCCGCTCGCTTAGCGTTTCCACAGGCGGCAAGACCAGCCGTTCCAGCGCCGCAACCGGCCAGGACAAGGGCCATGGGGCGGAACTTGCCGCCTTTGCCGCCGCCGTGGTGGAAGCGGGCGCCGCGCCGGTGAACGAGGCGGAACTGGTGGAAACCAGCCTGGCCACCATCGCGATCACCGAATCCCTGCAATCGGGTGCCCCCGTCGCACTGTGACTGCTTGCCCTTTCACGAAGAAAGCGGGGCCATGAATATCGGGCGTTTCTGGCGAACCGTTCGCCACCTCAGCGCCGGGCAGTTGGGCCGGCGGGCGCTGTGCCGGGGCCGCGAACAGGCGATGGCCGTCCTGCCCGGCCTGTCGCGAAACCGCCTTGACCGTGCCGCCGGCTTGTTGCCGCTGCCCGACCCGGCCAGCCCATGCCTTTTGGATGCGGCGCGCCTTGTCGCATCGTTACAGGATGCGGTCTATGGCGGTGGCGCGTCGGACCCGGCTTCGGGGCGGATCGAAATCCTTGGTCAGACGTTCGATTTTGGCGCACCGGATGCGATCGACTGGCGATTGTCCTTTGCTGAGGGCGAGGCCGCGCTGAAGCGCCTTACGCTTTCCTATATGGGCTTTGCCGTGCCGTTACTGGCGGCCGGTGGTGACGATGCGGTGGAAACAACGGCAACACTGGTGCGCGGGTTTGATGCACAATGTCGGTTCGATATGCCTGGTGTGCTGCGCGACGGCTGGAACCCCTACGGCGCCAGCCACCGGCTGATCAATCTGCTTGCCGGGCTGGCGCTTTACCATGCCGGTGGCAAGGAACCTTCTCCGGAAGCGGAATGGGAAATCCTCGAACATGTGCGACTGTGCGCCGTCTTCGTTCGCCGTAAACTGGAACGCGATGTAGGTTACAACCACCTGATGAAGAACCTGACCGCGCTGGCGGTTTATGCCGCCGCCTGTCCCGGCGACAGCATCGCGTCCGAATTCATCCGGCCGCTCGATCACGATCTGCCGGAATTGATCGAACGATGTGTGCTTGCCGACGGCTTCCATGCCGAACGCAGCCCGATGTATCATCTGCTGGCGTTGATTGACGTGCTGGCGCTGCGCGACTGCGCCGGGGCCGGTTCGGGACGCGAAATGTTGAACAGCACCGCTTCACGCATGACCGAAGCGCTTGGCACCATGGCCCATCCCGACGGTGACATCGCGCTGTTCAACGACAGCTGGTTGGGCGAAGCGCCCAGGGCCTCGGCGCTGACTGCCGCCGGACAGGCGGTGGAAGGCTTCATCCGCCTGCCAGATGCCGGCTATGTGCGGCTTGGCGGCGGCTATACTGGCGATGCGGTATTGTTCGATAGCGGCCCGTGCGGCCCCGACGACAACCCGGCCCATGCTCATGGCGATTTCCTGTCCATCGAGGCGTCGGTAGGTGGCAGGCGCTTCATCGTCGATCCCGGGGTTGCGGCCTATGAGGCCGGTGCGCTTCGGGCCGAAACCCGATCGGCGGGCAGCCATAACGGCCCCCATATGGGCGGGGTGGAACCGATCGAGGCGTGGCAGTCCTTCCGCATCGGCCGCCGCGGCAGGGCTCATGAGATCCGCGATGCGGCGCTAGATGGGATGGCGCCGCTGTGGTGTGCCGGACGCCATGACGGCTATGCCCATGTCGGTTGCGAGGTGCGCCGCTTTGTTGGGCTGTGGCCGGGGGCGGCGCTTGTGGTCTGCGATGTATGGTTGGGGCCGCCCGACTTCCTCGAAGCCAGCCATTTCCTGATCCCTGGGGGGTGGAACTGCGGCGGCTGGGCGGGCGGCGCCGCGTCGATGGTCTTTACCTGTGAGGCCGGTGGCGGGCCGAACGTCAGGATTGCCGCGCCCGAGGGGCATATTTCGAGCGTGGCGAAGGCCACCCACCATGTCCGCTTTGGAGACGGCCGGGCGGCACACAGGCTGGCGCTGCAACCCGCCGTCTTTGGCGCCCACCGGGGCGCCGCGCTTTGGTGCGGCTGGGGGGGCGAGGCCGGCCCGCCCAACCCTGACGAGGTGAAATCGCTGATCGGCCGGCTGGCCGGCGCGGCGTGAAAGGGTTGACCTTGGAATCGCGGTGGCCTAGCAATTGGCCGGAATATCCCCGAGAGAGCCGGAATGGACGTTGGCGCCTTGTTTAATTCGGAGTTGGAAGAGCATGCCGCCGTGCTTGGCGCGACGCGCGATGCCCTGGCCGCGCCGTTTGCCCGGCTGTGCGAGGCCGCGCAAAAGGCGGTTTCGGGCGGCAACAAGCTGATGTTTTTCGGCAATGGCGGCAGTGCGGCCGATGCCCAGCATCTCGCCACCGAACTGGTAGTGCGTTATAAAATCAACCGGACGCCGCTGGCGGCCATCGCGTTGACCACCGACAGTTCGCTTTTGACTGCCGGCGCCAATGATTTCGGTTATGACACTGTGTTCGAATGTCAGGTAAGAGCGCTGGGGCGACCCGGCGATGTGGCTATCGGGATTAGCACTTCGGGCAATAGCGAGAACGTGATCCGGGCGCTGACCGCGGCCCGTGAAATCGGCGTGGTGCCAGCAGCGCTTACCGGTGGCGACGGCGGCAGGCTGGGCGGGTTGGCTGACCCACTGCTGATCGTGCCGTCCAGTGTGACGGCCCGGATACAGGAAATGCATATTACCCTGGGGCATATGTTGTGTGACGTGGTGGAACAAACATGCGCGGGCTGACATGACCGTACCTGACGATCATCCCGGCCTGGTAGGGCACCTCACCGGCGCTCGCGTGGTGTGCGTCGGCGATGTGATGCTCGACCGTTTTATCTATGGCGAGGTGTCACGCATTTCGCCCGAAGCGCCGGTGCCGGTATGTCGCGTCACTGGCGAGCAGGAGATGCTGGGCGGCGCAGGCAATGTGGTGCGCAACCTGATG
>PVBE010416157.1_pt1 | contig 11333 bp, 7 predicted proteins | sample 1631181 | NCBI WGS metagenome assembly PVBE01 (sample SAMN08397723, study PRJNA350692) | Marine metagenome, whole genome shotgun sequencing project. | isolation source: water | place: Pacific Ocean | collected 2012-04 | reverse complement strand
GTGGTCGGGCTGCCCGTAGATCTTGTCGCCCAGGATGGGGTGTCCCGTGTGCTCGAGATGAACCCTGATCTGGTGGGTTCGTCCGGTGGTAGGCCGTGCCTCGACCAGCGTGAGGGGGCCCATCCGCTTGAGCACGGTCAGCTCGGTTTGGGCGGCGAGGCCATCTGGGTTCACGCCCCGGCGCAGACGGATCTTTGACTGGAGGGACTTGCCCACTGGTGCATCCACGGTGTGCTGGTCCCAGTCGGGGCTTCCGTGGACGATGGCCTGGTAGATCTTGGCGGTCTTCCTCGCCTTGAAGGCGGCCTTTATATGCACATTGGCACTCTTGTCCTTGGTCAGGACATTGATCCCGCTGGTCTCCCGATCGAGGCGGTGTGCCAGATCGATGTTGTGATCGGGCCGGGCTTCTCGGACGATGCCCACAAGCGCAAAGGTGAACACGATGCCGGTCGGATGGGCCAGCATCCCAGCAGGCTTGTTCACCACCAAGAAGCACTCGTCTTCATACAGGATGGTGGGCAAGGGCGGCGGTGGGCCTGCTGGTGCCAGACCTGGCGCTGTGACCAGGAGAATCTCTCCTGTGGCCAGGGTGGAGGATGCCTTGAGCGTCCGCCCGGCAATCTCCACCTGACCCCGCCGGATCATCCGCTGAATCTCGCTGCGAGAGAAGGTGGAGAATCTCAACGACAAATAGGCGTCCAGCCTACGGCCGTCGCCATTCTGTTTCACCAGCACCTCACGGGTGCCGACGCTCGGATCCGCCTCAGTCACAGAGGAGGACTAGCACGGACCGGCAAGCCGGTCCGTGCCAGGTGCCTTCTTAGGCGATGCCTTCGGCCGCGGCCGCAGCGTAGATGTCCTCGCGGACGTCCTGGTACCACTTCCACTGACTGATGAAGATCAGCGGGAACATGATGAGGATGCCGGCGCCGCAGGCGTAGATGGTCAACTGCGTCATGAACACGATGATGAACATGGTCGAGAAGCAGTACCACCACTTGCCCTTACCCCAGGCAAAGTTGGCCTTGACCGCACTCCAGCCCGTGATCTTGTTCTCCGAGCCGGTAAGCGGCGTGAAGACGATGATCTGACTGACGTAGTAGAAGGGGAAAAGACAGCACAGTGCAGCAAGGAAATTGGCTGCCATCGCGCTGATGATGGTCACAGCGTCATCGCCCATGGTGTCACCGTTGAACAGCTCACCGACGGTGGGTGCTCTATCTTCGGCCACACACTTGCCGATCATGCGGTGGAAATTCAGCGAGCAAATCAGCATGCTGAAGGGGCAGAAATAGTAGACCAAGTTGACAAGAATCCAGGCTCCTGGGTTCTTCTTGATCGTCTCAAATGCAAACTTCCAATAGTCCATTCCCGACTCCTGGGGTCTAGGGGCTGGCCCATCCTATACGAAGTGGAGGCTTAGTTGGAGATAGAGTGTCAAGGTGTCTACTCGTACCCGCGTCCGACCCACCTTTGTACTCGCTGTTGCATGGCTCCTGGCAAGTGCGATGTTGACCCTTTTGATTGCTCCGCGCCTGGGTGCACGGGGCCTGCTGTGGCTGGGTCTACAGGACCTTGTCTGTTTGCTGGGCTGTGGTTTTGAGCTTCACCGTGGGCGCAAGACTCAGTCGGGGCATCCCCGGTAGAGGCGCACCCGGTCCAGGATATCGGAGCCCAGACTCCACGGTGCAAGCGTAGGATGTGGGGTCTTGGCATAGATGAAATGCCCGTGGATATTTGCCCCGCCCCTCTTCGTGTAGACCCGGGGCCCTGGCCACCGGTCGCGCACCACGAATTGATCGATGTGGGATCTGCATCCACTGGGCTCCTGAGGCCAGGCGGTCATGGACATGGCGAAGAGCACGCCCGCTGGAACGGCGGCTTCGTCCTCGATAGCACTCCAGCCTGCCTGCTCGAGGTGGTGCTGGAAACCCCAGTGTCCAGCAAACATCCCTGTGCCCAGGGCTTGGGCCTCAGCCGCGGTGCGCTCCTGGGCGCGGGCCAACTCCAGGTCGTCCACGCTCAGACTCAGTCCGAGCACACAGCTGAGTCCGACGCCAGCCTGTACCAGGCGCCTGGGTGCAGATCGCAGGCAGAGCAGCACTGCGGGTGCCATGAAGGGAAGCCAGTAGCGTGTGGCAGCAAAGCGCAGGCTCAGGAGGAAGCAAAGGCCCAGACCAAGCCAGCACAGCAGCAGCTTGTCCGTGGGAGAGTCGGTCCGGATGCTCCCGCCCAGGCTCGCGCCCCCGGCTGCGGTCGCGAGGAGGCCGGCGATGGCCGGGGTTCCTGAGATCCCAAGAAGGTGGATTGCGGTGCAACCCAGGCCCGCCCCCACCATCATCCCCACGAGTGCCCGCCTCGGTTGGGCCCAGCAGAGCACCGGCAGGACCACCGCTCCGCCCAGCATGGCCACGCTGGCCGCAGCCTTGTGGATGAGGTCAACTCCGGTGTTCGACACACCCTGAAAGCCGATCATCGCCAGGAGATGTGCCTGACCGTAGGCATGAAAATCGTGGACCATGAGCAAGACCAGCGGGGCAGCCCCAGCCATGCCCAGCCGACCCGCACCCCGGCGATCCCCGTGCAGCCAGGGCCACAGGGCCACCACGGGAATCAGCACCGCACCGCTGTATCGAAAGAGCCCGGCCATGCCGACGAGCAGGGCCCACGGCCAGCGAGAGGAGGCCCCCTTCTCGGGGACCGGCGCGAGTACACCCGACATTCCGGCCAGGACGCAGGCCAGCAAGGGAAGGTCGGGGGTGAGTGACTGGGTCGCGAGCATGGCCACCGGGCTTCCGAGGATCAGAAGGGCTGCAGGTGCGGCGGTTCCGGTCAGCATTCGACCCAGGCGCAACGCTCCCCAGGTGGCCAGCCACAGCCAGGGCAGCATCCAGAGATGCTGCATCCACACGGGCGCATCTGCCACGGGCGCGAGCCACCAGGCGATGCCGGGAGGGTTGCTCAGTACATCGAACGCCCGCTCGGTCTTCCCTAGCCAATTGATGTCTGCTGCGTGCGGGCGCCAGACATCCACCACCGCCTGCCGGGCCAGGGCGAGGAAGTTGGTGTCATCGATGTGAACCGGCTTGTGGAGGAAGGGCAGACTCAGGCCGGTCAACAGTACATAGGGTTGGAGGCGTCTCACATGCGAATGGTAGCGCGGTTAGACGGCAGCCAGGAGGTCTCGGTGGGCGAGCGGTACGATGTGATCGTGGTCGGAGCGGGTCACGCAGGCTGCGAGGCGGCACTTGCGGCGGCCCGGCTGGGGCGCCGCGTCGCGGTGGTGACCATGCGCGCAGACCAGGTGGGGCAGCTCAGCTGCAACCCTGCCATTGGTGGTCTGGCCAAGGGCAACCTGGTGCGGGAGATCGATGCCATGGGCGGCGCGATGGCCCAGGTTGCGGATGCCTCTACGATTCAGTTTCGGCACCTCAACACCACCAAGGGCCTGGCAGTCCGGTCGAGTCGGGCGCAGGTGGACATCGATCTGTATCCGGACCGGATGCGCGCGATGCTCATGGGCCAGCCCGGGCTCGAGCTCCGGATGGGGGAGGTCGTCGACCTTCGGATGGCTGGCGATCGAGTGGATGGTGTGGTGCTCGAAGATGGTGCAGAGATCGAAGCCAGCGCGGTGGTGCTCACCACCGGGACCTTCCTCTCCGCAGTGATGCACTGCGGCACGGAGCAGGTGGCGGGTGGCCGGGTGGGAGAGAGCGCAGCGACGCGTCTCTCCCTTCGACTTGCCTCTCTAGGCCTGCGCCTGGGTCGCCTGAAGACCGGGACCACACCGCGCCTGGACGGCAAGACCATCGACTGGGCGCGCGCCGAGCTGCAGGAGGACACCGTGCCTGAGGGGCACTTCTCCTTCACGCCTCCTCACAGTCGCCTACAGCAGGTCGACTGCTACGTCGCCCACACCCAGCCAGGCACCCACGACTTGATTCGGGGAGCCCTGGATCGCTCACCTCTGTATACCGGGCAGATTGAGGGTCGAGGTCCTCGCTACTGCCCCAGCATTGAAGACAAGGTGGTGCGCTTTGCCCAGAGAGATCACCACAAGCTCTTCCTGGAGCCGGAGGGACTGCAGACCGACAGGGTCTACGTCAACGGGCTGAGCACCAGCCTGCCCTGGGATGTGCAGGATGCGGTGGTCCGAACGATCCCAGGCCTGGAGCAGGCGAGCATCCTGCAGTACGGCTACGCGGTCGAGTACGACTTTGCGGATCCGAGGGATCTGGACCACGGACTGCAGCACAAGGCCATCCCGGGTCTGTACCTGGCTGGACAGATCAATGGCACCAGCGGCTACGAGGAAGCTGCGGCTCAGGGCCTGGTGGCCGGAGTGTCCGCTGCGCGGGGAGAGAGCCTGAGATTGGGCCGGGATCAGGCCTATCTGGCAGTGCTCGTCGATGACCTGGTCACGCGCGGTGTGGGTGGGGAGCCCTACCGCATGTTCTCCAGCAGGGCAGAGCACAGGCTGATGCTGCGCGAGGACAATGCGGATCGGCGGCTGATGCCGCTTTCGCGCTCGCTTGGACTCCTGGGCGACGAGGCCTGGGCGCGCTTCGAAGAAAAGCGCGACGCCATCACGAGTGCCATGGCGTGGGCGGAGTCCACCGAGGTCCGACCCGATGCGGCCACCGTGGCCCGCTTCGCTGGCGTGAACCAGTCACCGCCACGCCGGCCTGTGAAAGCATCCGCCCTCCTCCGTCGGCCAAAGGTTGACTGGTTGGTCCTCTCCTCCCTGGTTCCGGGTACACCAAAGCTCGAGTCCCTTGCGGCGGAGCAGGTGGAGACGGACCTCAAGTACGCGGGCTATCTGCGGAGAGAGGAGACCCGGGCGGCACGGGCCCGGCGCATGGAGGGCGTGGCCATCCCGCAGGACCTGGACTTTCGGCAGCCGGGAATCTCCACGGAGGTGGCAGAGCGCCTCGCCGCTGCCCGACCCCCCACCCTGGGTGCGGCTGCCAGGCTGCCAGGTGTGACCCCGGCAGCCATCGATCTCATCGCTGTCCATCTGGCCCGGCAGGTGAATCGATGACCGAGGTGGAGGCCAAGCATTTCGCCCTGCTCGAGCGTTGGCGGGGATCGATGAACCTGGTCGGACCCGGTCCCATAGAGCCCCACTTCATCGACAGCCGGGGCGCAGTGAGAGGACTCGAGGCCAGCGGCAGTTGGGCGGACCTGGGCAGTGGAGCGGGCTTCCCGGGTATTGCGCTGGCCGAGAACCACCCGGAAGCGACGGTGATTCTGGTGGAGAGTCGGAGCAAGCGGGCCGCATTCCTCAAGCGGGTGCTCTCGGAGACCGGGCTTGCCAATGCAGAGGTTTTCCACGGCCGAACCGAGGACCTTGCACCGGGGCTGGACGGAGTCATTGGCCGCGCGTATCGGCCACCTGGTCTGCTTCTGGAGGATGCGGACCGGCTGCTCTTGCCCGACGGGGTGGCGGTGATCCTCTCCGGTGAGCCGCTTCCAGCCCAGGCAGCCTGGCAGGTGGTCCGTGCGGATCGCTACCCTGTCCCGGGTGGGGACAGGGTGCGGACCATACTGAAGCGAGCCTGAGGAAGCCTACAGCTCGAAGTCGTCCAGGTTCAGATCGTCGAGATTGCCGCCGCCCTGGTTGTTGTCTTGACCCTGGGGCTGCTGGGTGACCGGTGCAGGATTGAACTGTCCCTGACCGCCAGAGCCGTAGGTGCTCTGCCAGGTGGGGACATCATCACCTTCGAGGTCCCGGTCCGGGGCCTCCGGCAGGGAGGGATCACAGAACAGGACGTACCAACCCTTCTTGGTGAACTTGTTGTCCGAGGGAAGCGCCTTGGAGTGGCTCGGGATGGAGTCTCCCCTCTTGCGCTTCTTCTTGAGGACGGGCACCGACTGATAGGTGTCCACGCAGCGGGTGAAGTTTGATCGGATGGATGAGCTCATGGCGGCATCCACCGCGGCGTAGCACTTCGCGTGCCGCTTCTTGGTGCCCTTGTCGCAGATCTTGGTCTTGGAGTTGGCGACGAAGGCGCTCCACAGGTTTGCCGTGGACTCCATCTTGTAGTGCTTGGCCTTGCGCTTGAACTTCCTGGACTGTGCGACCTGGAAGTCGAGCTCCTTGACCGTCTGCTTGAGCTCCTTTCGGAGACGATCCCGCTCTTCCTCTGCGGAGGCGAGCTGGACACGAAGGAACGCGATCTCCTCATTGATCCGCTTCCTGGCCTTCTTGCTTTGACCGGTCGTTTGCTTGGAGGTCTTCCTGAGCTTGGCGAGCTCCTCCTCCTTGGCGAGCAGCTCCTCCTGGAGGGTCCGTACGCGTGCCTGTGCCGTCAAGGCCTTGTCCTTTTCCGAGGCGAGCAGGTCTTCGGCGAGCTCTCGAAGTTCGTCTTCGGTCAGCTCCTCCTTGATCACCTCTGGGGGAGGCATGACCACGACGGGCTCTACGAAGTAGGAGTGGGCTGTGTACCCAATGAGTCCACTCAAAGCACTGCCGAGCAGCAACACAGCCACAAGCGCAGGAATGGTGAATTGCAGGCGTTTACGTGGGGTGTATTCGTCTTCCACAGAGGCCTCCGAAGGGTGCCGTCTGACAGACTATCCCGGAGAAGCGGCGCTTGCTCGTGCCTTTGCGGGCTCCTGACGAGCGGGATCGGGTGGCTCGTCGGGGTCTACGGGGACTGCAACCGGGCCGGGAGCGGCCGTTTCTCCCTGCCTGCGGCGTCTTCGCCACTGGGCTGCAGCTCTCAGCTCGGGCGGCAAACTCAGCGTATAGAGCAGGGCGCGGATCACGCCCAGGAGCCACGCTGTGTTGCGAATCGTCAGCAGCGCCAGGCTCATCAGCACGAAGCTCAGGCTCTTCTCCTGGCGCCATATATAGGCGAGGGATGGAAGCTGGAGCAGGAACAGGGCGCACAGGGATCCCAGGAACCAGGCCGGGTGCTGGCCCAGCGCCAGGGTGATTGCTCCGATACCCACAGCACAGGTGGCAAGGAGCTGGGGCAGGACGTAGCCAAGGTTGATGTCCCGGGCGCCGAAGACCTTGCGACGGGGAAATGCCAGGCTGAGCAGGGTACGGGAAAAGCCCGTCGTGATGTGCTTGCGGACGTAGTCCCAGAGCCGGTCCCTGTGCATGTGGAGGACCCACAGCTGTCCTGTGCTCAGGATGCGGTGTCGCTCAGCGATGGTCATGGCGAGGACCGTGTCTTCGGCGGCGGCAATCCGCTTGAAGAAGTGCTCCTCGAGGCGCTCGCGATCGAAGAAGACCTCTCGCCGGAAGGCCACATTGCCCATGGAGAAGGAGTCCGTCTCAGCGGGGATGAAGCGGAACCAGTACAGGTGCCAGTCCAGATTGGCGAAGCGGCCCAGGGCGTTTTGCCATGGAGCGGGATGGTAGGTCCCGCAGACCACAGGCGCGACCTCGAGCCACTTTCGGATGTCATGCAGCCAGTCGGCTGGCGGCACGCAGTCAGCATCTGTGAATGCCAGGATGCTTCCGCTGGAGGCATCCGCACCTCGGTTCCGGCTGATGGCGGGTCCGACCCGCGTGGGATTCCGCAGATGGATCACGCCGTGCTGAGCACAGATCTCACCTGTCCTGTCTGATGAGCCATCATCCACCACGATGATCTCGAATTGATCGTCCTCCTGGGTCTGCACGGCTGCTAGGCAACGCTCAAGCGTGTCAGCAGCGTTGTACGCCGGAATGACGACCGAGATGAGACCCTGGACCATGATCGAGCCTACGGTTGCCCCGCGGCGGTGTCAACATGGCGCCACAGCCAGGCGTGACGCACGCCATCTCTCCACTCTGTCGCCTGGACCCAGGATCGCGGCAAGGCGGTGTCGCCAGGCTCCTCCCTGGTCAACAGCCAGGCGTTGCCTTTGGTGGGCGGGGGATTGTGGATCCAGGCCTTGCAGCGCGGATGGCTCAGTGAGTTGCCGAAGTGTGGCACGCCGTCATGGAAGCGACGTGGAAGCAAGGCGGCCTCCACCCCGAAGCCGGAGCAATCCAGCAGCACATCCTCCTGCCGCACCAGCTGGCTCACCTTGGTCACCATCAGTCCCAGCATCCGGTGCTCGGTTCCCTGGGAGATCTCGGCTACGGGCTTGCCCGCCCAGGGGCCCTGGGTCGCAACCCACAGGGCGCCGGCCAGTCCGGCGATCGGCAGCAGGAGGCGTCGCTTGGGTCCCAAGAGCGCAAGGGCCTTGGCTACGGCCACAGGGACGGTCATGGCGATGGGAGCAGCAAACTGTACAAAGTGGTGGACGTTGAGCCGTGCCCAGACTCCCATCACAGCCATGGTGCCCCAGGCGCAGCCGAAGACCCACAGTGCTGTGAAGGTGTCTCTTCGGCCCCGTCTTCCCGGCAGGAGCACCAGGGGCAGCAGCCAGAGGGTGAGGCCCACGCCGAAGGGAGCCTGGTCCTTGAATCGGTCCAGGTTGTCTACAAGAAAGGCCTGTCCGCAGGGATGCAGGAAGGTGGCGGCGGTGGGAAAGGCGCCGATCTCGGCGGAGCCATTTGCACATGCACGGACCAGCGCCTCATCTCCGCTCTCCACTGCCAGGCGAACCTCCAGCGCGCGCTGGGTGGATACCGCCGTATCGGTCCCGCGCTGATCCGCGATCGTCAGGGCGTGGTTGAGTACAGGACCGATCGCTGCAGCTATGATCAGTGCGATTGCCAAGGTGGCCCTCTTGCTGCGGGCCTGCAGCGCGAGCAAGAGGAGAAAGACCACCGCCAGTACGAGTGCTCCTCCCCGGAAGTCCACTCCCAGGCCCAGGCCGGCGAAGCCGCCCGCCAGGAGTGCCCAGTGCAGCCGGGGCCACCGGACCAGTGCTGCGCCCGCTCCGAGTGACATGGCCGTGGCCGCTGTGAGCACCGGGTACAGCGTGGCCCAGCGACTGGCCTCGGCCCAGGGATTGATGAACGGAATGGTCAGGGCTGCCACCATCCCCGCCCAGGGACCGGCCATGGCTCGCGCACCCAGGCCGGCACCGAGCACCACCAAGCACATGCAGATGCTGGCGATGACCCACCCGGCCTCGTTGTAGCCGATGATCTCGCCGAGTCCGCCGAGCATCCCGGGGTACAGGGGGTTTCGCCAGGTGGCGTAGCCGCCCACGTCCTGACCGTGGGCCACCATCCAGGCACTCGGGACGTACTCCATCCAGTCGTAGCTGGAGAAGTGCGGCAGGGGAACGAAGGCGTAGCCGCGCCACCACAGGCCTATCCACCCTCCCACTACCCCGAGGAGCCAGGGTGTCTCGGCCCATCGCCTACCAGGTGACGTCTTCGGCTCCTCCGGGCAGCAGCTTGTGGTGCCCATAGCTGAAGGTGAGAATCCCTCGCATCGAGGACAAGGTGGCGCCCTCATCGGGCTGTGGCACCAGGACATCCGAGATCTGATCGTCGATGCGCAGGCAGCCGTTGACCTCCAGCTCCCCGTAGTCATCGGGCGCGTCCGGGTTGGAGTCCGTGACGGTGAGATCAACGACCTCTACCCGCATGGACTCCAGTGGCTCTGCATCTGCACCCTCGGTCGCCACGTCACAGGGGTGGGCTGCGAGGTGGGGCTCGGGCACCTCGGCCTCACCCTTTACCGTGACCGTTGGGTTCTTGATTTGAGAGAGGCTGTAGTACTCATCGTAGGTCCCCACCACGTCGATCAGGTCACCGATGCTCACGGTGTGGGCACCGTTATCGTAGATGTAGATGCCGCCGTACATGTCTGCATCCGGATCTTGTACATAGAATCCCCCTCCCTCCCGGATACCGGTCACGACCAGGTCATTGACCCGGACCTCGGTGCCCTCTGGCGGGTGGAGAGGATCGTCAGGATCCCGCAGGCTGGTAAGCTCGAAGGTGCACGCAGTCCCCTCCCCGCTGTACTCGTCCGGGCACAGGTCGCAGGCATCTCCGATGGCATCTCCATCCCTGTCCTCCTGGTCCGCGTTTGCGATCCAGGGGCAGACGTCTTCCTCCGTGCTCACGCCGTCGCCGTCGATGTCACCTGGGGTGTGTGTGCAGGTGTCGCTGGTGGGGTCGAGGGGGCATGGATCGCAGGCATCGCCTTGGCCGTCCTTGTCATGATCGGCCTGGGCCGGATCGTAGGCGTAGACGCATCCGTCGTCCTCGTCCGCCACACCATCGCCATCGCTATCGCCCTCTGACACCTCGCTGAGGTCGCAGCTCTGGCGGGACTCCTCGCACATCCACAGACCGAGCAGCTCGCCTGCATACTCCAGCCCGCTGGGCATTGATACGCCGCCAAGCGCAGCACTCAGGGTGTTCTCTACCTCCGCGAGGGTGTCGGAGTGCCATCCTGTGGAGTCGGATTTCACGCAGATGGTGCGGTTCGTGCCGCATGCGCTCACGTCCTCACACCACTCCAGGGTGCTGGCCAGGTCTTCCATAAATGCCGGCACGCCATACAGTGCCTCTCCGCCCACGATCACCAGTCGGGTGTCATCGGGTCCGGATTCGATCACCGCCCTGTAGGGCTCATTGGACCAGGAAAAGACCGCGATGTCCGCCATCAGGCCCGGTGTCAGGCTGCCGATGGCGCCATCCACGCCGAGCACCCGGGCGGCCTCGGATGTGGACCAGGACCACAGGGTGATGTCGTCGATGGTGCTCGCCCGGCTCCTCAGCCAGGTGTTCGCGCATTGCAGCTCCCGGGCGGGGTTCATGCTGCCGGACCATGTCCAGTCCGGGCCGACCATCAGGTCCACACCCATCCGGTGGGCCACGTCCGCCTGGGTGGTGGCGCCGTAGAGATCCAGGTTGGAGCGGGGTGACCAGGCCAGGCTTGTGCCCACATCCGCCATCTGTGCGAGCTGGGCGGTGGTGGCATCGGTGGCGTGGACGTAGATCTGACCTGGCCCGTCCATTCCGATGTCCACCATGTGGGAGATCTCGTCTCGGACCCTTCCGTCGATCCCTTCGGCTACGTGGTTTTCCACGGTGGAGTAGCCCTCACCGGCCTCCAGGATGTCCCCGGGCCCAAAGGAATCCGTCACCGTTCCCGCGGAGTAGTACAGCTCATAGTCTGAGATGCCATGGGCATCCTCGCCTTCATCCAGGTTGCGGATCAGACGCTCGATGCATCCTCCGCTGGAGGAGCCCACCACGCTGGTCCCGCCGCTCACCAGCGTGCGTGCCTCCGCCCACTTCATGACCTCGCAGGAGTAGTCCCAGCCCAGCTCATCATAGGCCTCTCGGTAGTCCCAGTACCCACCGTCGCTGCGCCAGTGGTAGCGATCTCCAAACAGCTCTTCGTGCTGCCAGGGGCCCAGGACGTTGTACTGCATGTGGTTGTGGGCATCGATGAGCCCGGCGGTGATGATTC
>PVBE010391667.1_pt1 | contig 11333 bp, 12 predicted proteins | sample 1631181 | NCBI WGS metagenome assembly PVBE01 (sample SAMN08397723, study PRJNA350692) | Marine metagenome, whole genome shotgun sequencing project. | isolation source: water | place: Pacific Ocean | collected 2012-04 | reverse complement strand
CCTATGCTCAGGAGTGGCCGCTGTCGTGGTACATCGTTGCTCCACCGCAAGAGTCACGAGGCAGGCCTTCGGGGGCGTCTTCTCCAACACAAATCCAGATCCTTGCCAACAAGTTCGCCCCAGCCTGGTCGCCTGACGGCAGCCGCATCGCCTTCGAATCCAACCGCGACGGCAACCCGGAGGAAATTTACCCTCTGAGGACCGCGTCAATCGTGAATGCTACCTGCCTGTGCATGCCGGGAGTAGTGTGGCTGTAGAGGTTCAGGGTAACTTAACTGCCGCCGGTATCGTTTCTATCACTGCGTCCCCTCCCACAGTGGGGGCGTCAAGATCGACTTTGTGCTGCGGCTTCGGAACGGGGAGACGTCCGGGAAGAGGCAGATGATGGGTATGTCAATGAGGCGCATTCTTGGTTACCTAGGCGCGATCATGGTCCTTGCGGGGATCGCGGTGTTTGCAGCTAGTCTAATCACCTACCTTGGGCAGGGTGACGATTCCTCCCGTGGGTCGGTCATTGTGAGGGAGGTTGAGCCTGTCACGCCGCCGTCGCCCGGGACCCTTGCACAGCGCATCGTCATAGAAAGCGTTGGGATTGACGCGCCAGTGCGCACCTATGGGCTCGATGGTGATGCCCTGCCAGAGGTGCCAACGGGCGAAGACGCTGCCGATGTCGTGGCCTGGTATGACTTCTCGGCCCTGCCGGGCACGGGAAGCAATGCCGTGTTCTCGGGGCATGTGACTTGGTTCGGAGAAGGTGTGTTTTGGAACCTGAAGAAGCTTCAGCCCGGCGATACGATCAAACTGGTGGGGGAAGATGGGTGGGAGATCGTGTATGCCGTGTCTGATAGCTTCGTAGTCAATCCGGGCGATCCGCAATCGGTCAATGTAATGTCGCCGACCGCTACCGATGTCATCACCCTGATCACGTGTGATGGTGACTACCAGGACACTGGCGATCCCGTGTTCGGTGGCGAATACTCTGATCGACGCATCGTGCGGGCAGACCGTATATGAGTCGCTAGCGAAGCTTTGATTCCGCCGACGGCAACTGGCCAGCGATGCGGGATCAGGTGGGGCCTCAGCGCTAGTTCGTTCCCGCCGCAGGTAGGGTGCCGCCACGAGAGCGGCGACCGGTGCTATACTGTAATTGAATAGAACGAAACGGAGTCAATTGGGAGGCTGAGGAGAAGAGTATATGGCGGAAAGTAAATGCTATGCCGACGGCGAGGATATTTTCCAGAACTGGTCCAGCACCAGCCGCTGCGCGTATTGCGGCCATCAGTTTTGTGATAAGCACCTGATCGAGTTGGTCTGCGCGAAGTGCCGCGAGCAGTCCGGCAGGGCGGGGACGGGAGCAGCTACCTGGTTCTCGTCGGAGAAGGCAGTCGTGACGGAGCCGCACTGGCGCGGCGGCGGCTCTTAGCTTATCTGATCGCCGCCCGGGCCCTGCTGGGTAACCGCGGAGCGTCGCTCTCTCGGGCGTCCTTGGTCGCTGAGGGTCCCTCCAGTATCAGAGTGGGACTTGCTGATCGGTGGTCTGCTTGCGCCGACCTATGTGGTGGTGCAATTTCTACCGGTCGCCCGCCGCTCCGGCCCCGAGGGGCCACAGCTTTGGATGGCTGGGTGTGGTGGGCCCTACTCGTGCATATCGCTAGGCCGGGCGGCGCACGGGCAGTGCGTGAGCAAGGCTATGCGGATAGCCGATCACGGGCTCGCTGGCCTCGTTGATCCGCCGCGCCGTCTCTTCCGGCACCTCTAGGGCGAGGGCTCCGAGATTCTCCTCCAGTTGCTTTACGCTCTTCGGTCCGATGATCGGCGACACCACACCCGGCTGGTTCAGGTTCCAGGCCAGGCTCAGCGCCGCCGCCGTGGTGCCGAGCCGTGTCGCCTCCTCGGCTACGATCTCCGCGATGTCGTAGTTGCGCTCCCGGAAAGGGCGGAAGATGTCTCTGTGTATACCGGGAGCAGCGAACCGGCTATCCGCGGGCGGTTCGTCCCCCCGTCTATACTTGCCGGATAGCATTCCGCCTCCCAGCGGGCTCCAGGGGATGATCCCCAGGCCAAACCGCTGGCAGACCGGGACGATCTCGACCTCGATGTCTCGCATCAGGATGTTGTACTGCGGTTGCAGGCTGATGAGCGGTTCCCAGTTGCGGGTGTTCGTCAGGCAGGCGGCCTCCGTTATCTGGGAAGCGCTCCAGTTGGAGATGCCGATGTAACGCACCTTCCCCTGGCGTACCAGGTCATTCAGGGTGCCGAGGGTTTCCTCCAGTGGCGTCTCGTGATCGAATCGGTGCATCTGGTACAGGTCGATGTAATCGGTGTCCAGACGTTTGAGGCTCCCCTCCACCGCTCTCGTCAGGGCCTTTCGGCTCGTGCCCACGTCGAACGGTCCGGGGCCTGTCGGAGAGCCCCCCTTCGTAGCGATGACCAAGCCGTCGCGGCGTCCCTTCACCACCTTTCCGACGATCATCTCGGACCTGGTCCCGGCGTAGGAGTTCGCTGTGTCGATGAAGTTATGACCGGCGTCCAAGTAGGCTTTGATGACGGCGATGGAGGTCTTCTCGTCGCAGCCAAAGGTGTCGTTGCCGAAGTTCATGGCGCCCAGGCAGAGAGCGGAAACCTGAAGGCCGGAGCGGCCGAGATTTCGATATGCTGACGCGGACAAGGGGTTCCTCCTTCAGAGTAGGTCCGGTGGCGCCAGAATTATAACAGTTGGAGGATGGCCGCCGAGCGTCGCTTCAGATCAACTCGCCAATCGTCGCCGCGACCATATCGTCGATGGCGTGCGAGGCGGTTGGCCTTGGCGATTCGATGCCGATGAGATTGATAAAGCCGGAGACCCCATATCATCATCGCCTTGGCGGCATTGACATCATGCCTGAGGTGTCGAGGTGGTCTGCCGGTATTCGGCGAGATCATAGGACGGGGTGCCGGACCGTGTCCGTCAAGGTTTCCTTGACCCCTGATCCTGTTCCTCTTACCCTGACCATTGGCAATTGAAGGAGGGGCCGTGGATCTCGCCATTGTAGGTCTCCCGCAGAGCGGCAAGACTACTGTATTTTCAGCCATTACCGCTGGTCACGGTAGTGGCGGCGCTCGCCAGGAGCAGATAGGCATAGTCAAAATACCCGATGAGCGGTTGGATAAGTTGGCCGCCCTGGTCTCGGCCAAGAAGGTCACTCCGATCGAGGTGCAGTTGCACGACCTGCCGCCCGTCTTCCAGCGGGGTGCGGGGCCGGGCGGCGAATCGTCCGAGACCCTAGCCAAGGCAGACGCCCTCATCCATGTCGTTCGGGCCTTCCAGCGCGATGACGTGTCACATCCCCTTACTAATATCGACCCCCACCGCGATATCGAGGCGTTCGGGGGCGACCTGATATTGAACGATCTGGGCATTGTGGAACGGCGGTTGGATAGGCTGGAGGTTGTCGTCCGCTCATCTCGTCCGAGCGAGCGGGAGGCCGGGGAGAGGGAGAGGGTCCTGCTCCAGCGGATGCAGAAGCACATGGAGGCAGAAAAGCCGTTGCGTGACCAGGTATCAGACCCGGAGGAACTGAAGGCTATAGCCAACTACGGGCTCCTCTCCGTCAAGCCGATGCTGATTCTCCTGAACCTCGATGAGAGGGACGCGGCACGTGCCCAGTCCATGGAAGAGGAATATCAGGGGCGTCACGTCGCTGCCCGCACCTCTGTCGCGGCCATGTGTGCCAAGCTAGAGTCGGAGTTGGTGGAGCTGTCGCCGGAGGAATCGGCCGAGTTTCGCCGCGAGATAGGGGGTGGGGACGTCCCCACCCGGCGCGTCCTGCGGAAGACTCAGGACCTGCTTAGTCTGGTCACCTTTTTCACGGCAGGTGATGAGAGCCGCGCTTGGACTGTCCGCGCCGGGTCGAATGCCCAGCAGGCCGCCGGCCGAATTCACACTGATATCGAGCGAGGTTTCATACGGGCCGAGGTCATCGCCTGGGATAAACTGTTGGAGATGGGTTCCGAGTCGAATGCGAAGAAGCACGGCCTCCTGCGCACCGAGGGTAAGCAATACATCGTCCAGGATGGTGACGTCATCAACGTCCTATTCAACGTATGAGTGCCGGTCTCGCCTCCCAGATCGCCACTGCTGCTCTGGCTGCCCTGGAGGATGGGCCGCCGGTCCTGGTGGCGACCGTCATCGCGGCGCCGACTGGGGCCACGATGACGGTTGGGGCCAAGCTCCTCCTGCGGGCCGATGGCTCCAGTCTGGGTGCTCTGGACGGAGGCCCAATTCAGGAAAGCGTTCGAGCGGAGGCCGCCGCCGCCTTCCGCCGCCACGGTGTCCAGACCGTGTACTTCGCTAGCGACGGCGCGCTCCTGAGCCGCCGGGAAGCTTTGGATCGACCCTCCTACCAGATGATGCTGGAGGTGCACGAGCGGGCGGCCACCCTCCTTATCGTGGGCGGTGGCCATATCGGCAGCGCTCTGGCCACAATTGGTGATCTCTGTGGCTTCACGGTTGCCGTCGTGGACGACCGCGCTGATTTCGCCAACGCCGAGCGTTTTCCTCAGGCAGACACAGTCATCTGCGGCGATTTCGTGGAGACGCTGCGAAAGTTCCCTATCGACGCCAATACGTATATCGTCTGTGTCACGCGGGGGCACAAGCATGACGAGGCCAGCCTGCGCCAGGTAGCGGGTTCCCCAGCGGCCTACGTGGGAATGATCGGCTCCCGGAGACGCGTTGGCATTGTCCTTAATCACCTCATCGAGGACGGTGTGGATCCAGAGGCCGCGGCTCGTGTCCATACCCCTGTCGGCTTGGACATCGGCGCTGAGACCCCGGAGGAGATCGCCGTCTCCATTATGGGAGAGGTGATCCGGGTGCGGCGTGGCGGCAGCGGTCGCTCCATGCAGGAACTGAAGCGTGTTCGCCATGGTCTGGCGCCGGAAGAACGCGGACCGACGGCAGAAGAGTAAGCCGAAGCCCTTCCTCTTATGATATGAGGGGAGAAAAGTATTGATATATTAGCTGTTGGCGAATAGGCTTTCGCTGAGCTCTCATCTACTTATCAACGCTGGAGAGGGGCGCTCATGGCTCAGTTCGAGCTCTCTGCGGAGTCTCTGGGCCTAGCGGTGGAGGACCTCTGGGCAATTAATGCACTGCCGTTGCCCTCATGGCTGGATTCCCCTAGCATTAAACCTGAGTGAGTAGCAGTTGCCGGTCCAGTTGGGGCTGAGCGGATGCCGAAAGGATGAACATGAGTCGGGTGTTTCAGGAGATAGAGCAATCCCTTAAGGACGGCATTCCCGTCGTTCTGGCCACCGTGGCCGCTACTCGCGGCTCTACGCCGCGTCGGGCTGGCGCTCGCATGCTGGTTCGGCCGGACGGCTCCCTATCCGGCACCATCGGCGGTGGCTGCGGCGAGGCTGAGGTCTGGTCCGAGGCGCGGGAGGTGTTGAGGGACGGCCGTTCCCGCCTCGTACAGGTAGACCTGACGAACCCCATCGATGGCGAAGATAAGGTCTGCGGTGGGGTCATGGACGTTTTCTTGGAACGCATCGCTCCCTGATCTCTGACCGGCGACGCTCCTGCTGTCGCGCGCCGTAGCGGGTGGCGCGATCCCCTTGACAGGTCACTCTCGCGCCTGTAGTCTGCGCAGTATAGACCCCCTCCCAGGGGGTATGGGTATAGGGGGAGAGATATGCGAGCAGAGACGAAACAGGATGCGCTCAAGCGTATGAGCTATATCGAGGGGCACTTCCAGGGGATCCGCCGCATGGTGGAGGAGGAGAAGTACTGCGTCGATATCCTCAAGCAGACGTTCGCCGTACGCCGCGCCATCGAGAAGCTGGAGGCGAAGATCCTCGATAATCACCTCCATACCTGCGCAATCGATGGTATTCGGGACGGTCGCTCGGGCGAGGTGATCGGCGAGTTGCTCGAGCTGTACGAGCTGGCGAATCGGTAATGGCGCATGAGGAGCCAGGGAAGATGGCGCGTGAGTGGCGCTGGCAGCCTCGATAGGGATGGTAGCGGTTAGCCTGAGTTGGTGGTGGTTCAGAGATGGCTTCGGAGAAGAAGATGGCGGATAAGCTGAAGGGCAGAGCGCAAGAGTTGACGATCCCCGTCGTCGGGATGAGTTGTGCAGCCTGCGCGGATAAGGTAGAGAAGGCGCTCAAGCGCCTGCCCGGCATGCAGGAGGCCAACGTCTCGCTGGCCGCGGGGAAAGCCGGTGTGCAGTTTGACGCCGGGGCCTGCTCGCTATCGGAGATGCAGGAGGTGATCGAGGATATCGGTTACGAAGTGCCCTGGACGCGACTACAACTGCTAGTGCTGGGCATGACGGGCAGCCAGGGCGAGGAGGCAGTCAGGACGGCTCTGGGGAGTCTGGCGGGGATCATCTCAATCGGTGTCAATCTGGCGACGGACACGGTGTCGGTGGAGTACTCTGACGCCCTGGTGTCCGCGGCCACCGTAAAGAAGACGGTTCGTGGTCTGGGTTATGAGGTGTCGGAGAAGGGCGAGGGTGAGAACGCTCTGGACCGGGAGCAGCAGTTGCGGCAGCAGGAGATCCGGCGGCAGCTGCGGTACCTGCTGCTGGCCTGGTCCCTGGGCCTCCTGGTGATGTTGGGCATGTTCCGTGACCAGTGGATACTGGACGAAATCGTGCCCTCCTTCATGGGGGAGAAGCTCTGGATGTTCGCCTTGATCACGCCCATCGTGGCGGGCCCGGGTCGGCAGTTCTTCGTGAACTCCTGGAACGGGCTGCGCTGCGGCGTTACCGATATGAACCTGCTCTACGCCACAGGCATCGGCGCCGCCTATCTTATCGCCGTCATTAATACTTTCTGGCCCGGCGCTGGCTTTGGTGGAGAGAAGGTCGTCTTCTACGAGGTGGCTGCTCTCCTGACCGCCTTCATCATACTGGGTCGCTATCTGGAGGCGATCACCCGCGGCCGTACCTCAGAGGCGATTCGTAAGCTGATGAAGCTCCAGCCCAAGCAGACCCGGGTGCTCCGCGAGGGGCAGGAGGTGGAGATTTCGGCCGACGAGGTGGAGCTGGGCGACGTCTGCTTGGTGCGGCCCGGCGAGAGTGTGCCTATGGACGGGATGGTGACGGAGGGCTACTCCTCCGTGGACGAGTCGATGGTCACCGGGGAGAGCCTGCCGGTGGAGAAGCGGGCTGGCGATGAAGTGATCGGTGGCACTATGAATAAGACGGGGGCCTTCCGCTTCCGGGTTACCCGGGTGGGCGCGGAGACGGCGCTGTCACAGATCGTGAAGCTGGTGGAAGAGGCGCAGACCACCAAGGCGCCCATCCAGGCCGTGGCCGATAGGGTGGCTGGCCAGTTCATCCTGGCGGTGCATCTTCTGGCTCTGGCGGTGTTTCTGTTCTGGTTCTTCGTGGGGTTCGACCTATGGTTTACGGCGGACAGCCAACTGATCCTGACCCCGTACAAGCTGGCGGAGATGGAGGTCTTCGGCCTGGCCCTGCTGATCTCCGTGACGGTGCTTGTAATCTCTTGCCCCTGCGCTCTGGGGCTGGCCACTCCCTCCGCGATGATGGCAGGGACGGGCAAAGCGGCTGAGTACGGCGTCCTGTTCAAGGGCGCGGACGCCATGGAGGCTACGGCCAAGATGCAGGTGGTGGTTCTGGATAAGACGGGTACTCTGACGGTGGGCCAGCCCTCGGTGACAGATGTGATACCTAAGGCAGGTTCCTCCGATGAGGTGCTGCGGCTGGCGGCGGTGGTGGAGAAGAATTCGGAGCACCCCTTGGGCGAAGCGGTAATGCGTGGCGCCCGGGAGCGCGGCATCGAAATTGGTGAGGCGGAGGAGTTCCAGTCGATTCCCGGCCACGGCGTCGAGGCGAGGCTCGACGGCATTACGGTGCTCCTGGGTAACCGCAAGCTCATTTCGGATCGGCAGGTGGCGGTGGATGGCCTCGTAGATCAGGCCGAGCAGTTGGAGGCGGAGGGGAAGACGGTGATGTTCGTGGCTGCTGCCGGTCAGTTCCGAGGCCTGGTGGTAGTGGCAGACACTCTAAAGGAGACAACGCCGCGGGCGGTCCGGGAGTTGAAGGCCATGGGCCTTGAGGTGGCGATGATCACCGGCGACAACCGGCGCACGGCCGAGGCGATTGGTCGGGAGTTGGGGGTCGACCGGGTGCTGGCTGAGGTGCTGCCTCAGGAGAAGGCGGTGGAGGTGAAGGCACTGCAGGCGGAGGGGAAGATAGTGGCCATGGTGGGCGATGGCATTAACGATGCGCCGGCCTTGGCCCAGGCGGACGTGGGGATCGCCATCGGCTCTGGCACCGATATCGTCAAGGAGACGGGGAGCGTGATCCTCATCCGGGACGACATTCTGGATGTGGTGACAGCGGTTCAGGTAGGCAAGGCTACCATGCGGCTGGTTAGGCAGAACCTGTTCTGGGCCTTCGGCTACAACACGGTCGCGATCCCTCTGGGGGCTGGCATCCTCTACCCATTCGTCGCCCAGGTTGTGAGTCCGGAGTTGGCCGCCTTGCTCATGGCAGCGAGTTCCTTCTCGGTGACTATTAATAGCCTGCGCATGCGGGGCTACCGGCCACCGGTGAAGCGGGGACCGTTCTCAGCCCGGCCGGAAGCTGGGAGGCGAGAGAGGGAGCCGGACCTAGAGGTGGCGCGATGAGGATCGAGGTTAAGTACTCTGGGTGGCTGGTGGCGGCCGCATACACGATGCTGTCGCTGGCGGGGGCGCTGGCCTTCTTGCTGGTGACGCTACTGACGGGAGACTACTCCTGGATGGCCCGGCTGGGTGGTGCGGGCTGGGTGTTCCTGATAAGCATGATTATCCTGATGCCTACAGTGACCCCGTGGCTGCGCAAGCGGCTGGGGAGATAGAAACAAGAGGGGATTGTGGGCTGTGCCGCTCGAGCCCGGCACAATCATCTCGATATCGTAGAGGTTTGCTACGATTGCTTCTGCGGATGCAAGCCCCGCGCTCGATATCAGCGGGGGAGCAGCGACTCAGGCCATGGGCACTGCCGCTGTGGGCGGGTTCACTTTGTCGGTGGCTAGGCCTTGGAGGAGTTCCAGGGGTACCTGGGAGAGCGCCGATCGCGGGGCCGTGTAGAATAGCGGTGTATGAAGCGCATCGCTGCCATCGCCGCCGCCAAAGGGGCGGCCGTCCTCAGCCGGGGGTTGCGTCTGGGTGGCGGCACCGCCCTGCCGGGCTTGGTGGCTGAGCGGATCGACCCGAATATCGTATCGGGATTGTCGCGTGGGTTGGGTCAGGGTAGCCTTCTGGTCACCGGGACCAACGGTAAGACGACAACGGCGAGGCTCCTGCGCAGCATGGTTCAGGCCGGCGGGTTCCGGTCGGTGGCCAACGGCGCCGGCTCCAACCTGATGCGGGGGATCGCCGCCGCACTGGTGGAATCGGTGCGACTTACGGGTGGGTTTACGGCCAGACGCCGGTGTCTGGGGATCTTTGAGGTGGATGAGGCCACGTTGCCACAGGCGGTGGCCAGTCTGCGCCCGCGCGTTCTGCTCTTCACTAACCTGTTCCGGGACCAGTTGGACCGCTACGGTGAGGTGGAGCACGTCGCCGCGATCTGGCGCGAGGTGGTACAGGAGTTGCCGGACACAGTGACGGTGGTCCTTAACGCCGACGACCCCGCCGTAGCCTCTCTGGCGGGAGCGGCGAAGGGACGGGTTCTACTCTATGGCTTGGAGGACGCCGTTGTCGGCATCCAGGGACTGGAACACGCTGCGGATGCGCGCTGGTGCCCCAACTGCGGGTCGGAGCTATCCTATGCGGCCGTCTTCTTCGGCCACCTGGGTCGCTGGCGTTGTTCGGATTGCGGGGTCGGTCGCCCGGCGGTGGGTGTGGCCTGCCTGCCGTCCGAGAGTGGGACGGATGGCCAGGACCTGACCTTGCGATTGCCGGAAGGGGAACTGTCGGCGCGCCTGCCGCTGACCGGACTGTACAATGCCTACAACGCCCTGTCGGCGACGGCAGTGGCCACGGTGTTGGGCGTGGAGGCGGAGGCGATCGAGAAGGGGCTGCGGTCATTCACGGCGGGATTCGGGCGGCAGGAGCGGCTGAACGTGGGCGGACGGCAACTGCAGGTGATCTTGGCCAAGAATCCGGCCGGGCTAAATCAGGTGCTGCGAGCGATCACGGCAGATGGGGCCCAGAAAGACCTGTTGCTGTTTCTGAATGACAACATAGCCGACGGGCAGGACGTTTCCTGGATATGGGATGTGGATTTCGAGTTGTTGGCCGGAGCAACTCGTTCGCTTTCCGTCTCCGGTACGCGTGCCTGGGATATGGCTCTGCGGCTCAAGTACGCCGGGATGGACCCGTTGCCGCGTGTGGAGCCGGATACCTCCAAGGCGTTGCGGATGGCATTGAGTGAGACGTCGAAGGGGGCCACGCTCTACGTGATTCCCACCTATACAGCCCTACTTGATCTGCGCCGGCTGCTGGCCCGCATGGGAGAGCGGGCAGCCCTTTGGCAGGAGGATTGAGGTAGCGATGAAGCTGAGGCTGGCCTATCTCTATCCCAGGCTAATGAACATATATGGTGATCGGGGCAACATCATGTGCCTGAGGCGCCGATGTGAGCAGCGGGAGATTGACTTCGAGGTGGAGGAGTTGGCGCTGGGCGATAGGCTGAGGGCGAAGGATGTCGATCTGCTTTTTATTGGCGGTGCGCAGGACCGTGAGCAACGGCGGGTAGCCGAAGACTTGGCCGCTAGCAAGGGCGAGCCACTTCGGGAGGCGGTGGAGGCGGGGGCCGTTCTGCTGGCCATATGCGGTGGTTATCAGTTGATGGGCCGCCTCTACCGCACGGCCGAAGGCGAAGAGTTGCCGGGCGTAGGCGTGTTCGACCTGCGGACGGAGCACCCCGGGCCGCGGGCGTGCCGGTTCATCGGCAACGTCGTGGTGGAGTGGGGGGGAGATACCTTGGTGGGTTTCGAGAACCACGGTGGCCGCACCTATCTGGGGGATGGTGTGGAGCCCTTGGGCCGGGTGGTCGCCGGCTTCGGGAACAACGGCGAGGACGGTGGAGAGGGGGCAACGTACCGGAACGCCTTCGGGACCTACCTACACGGCTCGCTGCTGCCCAAGAACCCGCTCTTCGCTGATCATCTCATAGAGATGGCCTTGCGCCGTCGCTATCCGGAGGCGGCTCTGGCCCAGCTGGACGATAGGGTGGAGAAAGCGGCCCACTTGGAGGCCGTGCGCCTAGCCACCCGCCGCAGTACTATTTAGGTGGGAGGATCGTACTATGAACAAGGTGACCCTGGAAGCCCCAGACATTACTTGCAGTCACTGCATTGCCAGTATTCGAAAGGCCATAACGCAGCTG
>PVBE012458121.1_pt1 | contig 11336 bp, 5 predicted proteins | sample 1631181 | NCBI WGS metagenome assembly PVBE01 (sample SAMN08397723, study PRJNA350692) | Marine metagenome, whole genome shotgun sequencing project. | isolation source: water | place: Pacific Ocean | collected 2012-04 | reverse complement strand
CGGTATGGCAGTCAGGCATGTCTTTTCTTGCTGTTCTGAGTCTTCATCATGGCCGGCAGGCTTCCACCGAGGCCTTGATCTCGTGCCAGGAGACCGATTCGGCAAGGCGGGCCAATCTCTGTTCGCCGATCGTCTTCTGCCCGTCGAGCTCGTTGTTGAGCACCGCAGTCGGGACGACCCAGAACTTCCACTCGTCCGGATCCTCGACCTTGTCCGGCGTCGCAGGCCGCGAGGTGTTCAAGCAGAACACGTAGACGTCGGCCGAACGAGCGGCTCCAGGATTTGGGTGGCCGCGCTTCGGGCGAGTTCGTCGTGTCGTGATTGGTTGGAGTATGAGCGAAGACATGCGTAGCAGCTTGTGTCTTCTCCGCATTCACAATCCCGGACCAGCCTGAGGGCGGCACTGGTGAGCTCCTCGAGTCGGGCAACGAACCGTCTCACGTGCCCGGCACCTCCCGGAACGGTGTCAAAGACGATCAGGGACGGCGCTCTACCAGGGCCAGTAGATCGCAGTGTTCCGTCCACATCACCGGTAGCGATCCCGATCGATGGGGTTGCAGCAAGGAGCGCATAGAGGGTGCTCCAGGCAGCACTCCATTCTCTGGCCGCTGGAATATCGAGCTCAACTACATCGGTGAGGTACTGGTGGCCGAGCTCTCGATGGACGAGCATCGAACTGCATTCCCCTCGGCTACCGGGCGGCCGCTCGTGTGGAGCCAGATCGTTTCGAGCACCGGGGCGTCGCCGCGGCTGCGGTGTTGCAAAGCCACAACTAAGGCAAACGTTGAACCCGCGGCCGCGAGTCAACACAGTGATCAACCCCTGTCGGCTGAAGCGAATCCGAACCGTCTGCTCACCGAGGGCCAACTCGTCGAAGTCCGGTGCAGTACCTGCGTAGTCGCTGAAATGGGATTGCGAGAAGACGGTGCGCTGGGGTCTCGACTCCCCGGGCTTCTCGTCGCACTTCTTCCCGATGAACCCGAAGATGGGCTGAAGAAAGGTCCCTGACTTCTCCGTTTCGCTGGAACCACACACGGCGCACGGCACATCATCAATGCCACGCATCGCCACGAAGGCGTCACAGTTCGAACAGACGGACCATTTGTATTCGAGTAGGGCCTTTCCTGTCGGGATCTTGAGTCCAGCAGATTCCCAAAGCAGCTTGTTGGCTACGGTCCGAGAGCCAGGCGCATAGTCAGTGATCGCGAGCTGTAGATCTCGGGAAAGATCGACTTGCGAGGATTCAAAATCGCCTGAACGGCTGACCTCAAGAACGGCCACGTCGACCGGGAATCCATATTTCGGTAGAACGACACGCTGAGCCAAGAAGTCCAGCAATCGCCGACCGGTGAGGGTGTCCCTGACCCGAAGCACCGCGTTAACCCTCCGGTTCATTTGTGCCGCTCTTCTGTCCTCGTTCTTTGCCACGTGTTGTTGTGCCTTGCCTTGCAACCAATGGATCTGCTCAGAGATGTCGGAGATATCGCTGCGCACTTCGTTGCGGGCTCGGGTAAGCCATCCGTGGTTCTCTCGCTGCTCGTTTTCTTCGACAAGCGCATCGACCCACGACCAGTCATCGACCCCGAGCTCTCCTACTAGTGACTGGGGTGTAATTCTTAGGAGAGCGGACCCAAGTTCTTCGGGGTGTCCTCGCAGCCATGCCACAAATTGGTCGACTGCCGCTTCGCCATCGGCTCCAACGGCCGTAAAGAACGAGGCAACATCCCGGTGAGGCTCACCGCCCTGTTCAACGTGTTCACGTTCGTAGGCCGCGAATGCAACGGCGTGGAGATGCCTTCGCACAATTTGGGGGTTCTCCAAAGAGATGATCGGTGACGCGATGATCCCGTCGATCATCCTCCTTGGGTCTTCGAAGTACTGAAGATCATGGTTACGACGCTGAGCGAACGTGACGACAAGCGCCGTTGACCCCAACCGTCGGCCTGCCCTGCCCGCTCGCTGAACGTAGTTCGCAGGTGACGGTGGAACGTTGCGCATCAGGATTGCCTGGACCTCGCCTACATCTACGCCAAGTTCAAAGGTCGTTGAGCAGCTCAGCGCATTGATGTCCCCGTCCAAGAACTTTTGTTGGAGATCAGCAGCGTGATCGGAGCTGAGCTGGCCGGTGTGTTCTTCAACCTTCAGGCCAATCGGTTGGAGTCCGGTGTACAGACGCCGGTAGTAGTTCTTCGTCAGTTCGTCGGACTCGACTACTCCTAGCCGGCCTTCACAACGGTAAGAGGGGCATATGGCCGACACTGACCGCCACCAAATGCGTCGGCACCGGTCACAGCGGTAGGCGGGATGGTCAGGACCATGTTTGATGAACTGGATCCAGTCTGGCCTGAGGGCGAAGGTTATGCCCCTCCTCCGTCCTCCAGGTGAATCCTTTAACACCTTCCTCCATGGACTTCTTGGCTCTGTTAACCAACGATTCCAAATGTCGCTGAGCACCTGACTCGGCTCAGCGTCAATACCGCGCTCGGCAAAGACCTTGTTGAGATAGTCGAGACGACCGTTCACGCCTCTCCCAGGCTTCCACGACAAGATCTGGTAGTCGCGTCCTTCAAAACGGAGGCTGGCTAAGGCATTGCGTGGCGCAAACACCGGGTCCTGAATGTCGACTCCGTCTGGCAGGTACACCGCCGCTTGACGACGTACCGTGTCAAGAAGCACTCGGACCAGATCCATGCACTCATCAGCGTTAAGGCCCAGCTCCAGTAATGGCCGTGGTGCTTCCACCTGGCGAGGAATGCCAACGGTAATTTCCGCTAGGCCCACACCGTCGAGGCTCTCGCGCCGGTCAACACCCAGGATTTCGCGCATCAGCCAGGTACGTACCTCGGTGGTATTGGCCATGTCATCGTCTGGGTCCAACACCAGTGACTCTTCTGCAGTGCGTCTAATCAGTGGGACCAAGTCATCGAACCTGGGAACCCCTTCGTCATCGGGCAGCCCTTCAAGCTCGTTCCAAATCAGACGGCGTTGCACCGACCGGGAATAGGTGCGTTCAAGGTACGGGGCGAAGAATGCCGCGTCCTGTCGGGAATCTGAGAACGAAATGAGCTTGCGACCCTCCCCTACCTGGTGGGCTGCCTCAGGCCCAGTGGCTCCTGGTAGCTGCTGGTAGAGAGCGGTGGCTAGCACTGTCTGTGGGCGATCCTGTCCGGTGAGGAATCGGCGGACGACCCCCGTTGTGGAACGGCTCGAACAAGCGAGGCATTTCCGTAGAGGCGAATCAGGGGCCGTCGGATGAGCCACCTCGATGGAGATCCGCGGCCCTGAGCCGCAACCACAGCCGCCTTCACTGCCTTCAGTGAGATCACCGCATTTTGTACAAAGGCTCCGAACGTCCCGGTCCATCTCAACTTCGGTGTCCCTCACCAAAGCGTCTTCGTCTTCGTCTTCGTCCCCGTCCTCAAGGCCCGGGTCGATGAGCAGGTAGTGGAGCTCCGTTTCGTAGGGGTTGGGCTGCTTCAGCGTTTCGGAGCCATCATCGGCGTCGGACGCCAGATTCCCGACGAGGTAGGAGGCGCCGCACGACCGACAGAGCGCATACTCAAACATCTGTGAATCAAAACCGGCCGACCGGCAAGACGGGCACTGCACATGCCGGTTGAGTTCAAACTTGGGTTGGCCAGCCGGGTGAGCCGACGACAGACAGAGAAATGCGCCTTCCAGAGCACGAAGCATGAAGTGGTACTTGGCAGGTATGAGTGGCGCATCAGAGCCAGACGGTGTCGCCTTTAGACACAGGTCGACCAGAAGTGTCAGCTTGGTAACCGGCGCCGGGGAGCTAAAGAGCTCTCTTGCTACCGCTTCAACCTCTACTGACCCTCGTTCTAGACGCTCCTGAAGCTGGACGACGTGGGACTCTCTAGAAAGTGCTGTCCAGAGGTAATCAGAAAGGGCGCTGGGCCGCTCGCCATTGGCAAACGCTGAGTCGGGGATCAAAGAGTCGAGATTTTCCGTTGGGTCGCCGGCCACAAAGCACCGGTGGAGGTCCTCTACTCGGGATTCATCGAGTGACCATGTGGCTTCGCCGTGCACAAGTGGATCCACTGCGGGCAACACCACGTCCTGGCGGGACGTATCGCCAGGCATGTATTCGACTGGTTCGCCAAACAACTCTGAGGCGTACTCGGCTACGTGTTTGACGTCGCTCTCGCCGCTCCCAAGGGTCGCTGAGGTTCCCACGAATGAGATGGAGCCAGGCTTCGAGGCGATTACCCGATCCCGTACCCGACGGAGGAGCATCGCTATCTCTGCGCCTCGAGCACCGTTATAGACGTGCACCTCGTCCAGAACAATGAACTTCCAGTGCCGGCCAGTGGGCCCGTCGAACAGGCTTGTGTCCTCTGGTCGGAGCAGGAGGTATTCAAGCATTGCGTAGTTGGTCAACAAGATGTGCGGTGGCCCATCGCGCATCTCTTCCCTGGAGATCCGTTCGTTGGGGAGCGGTTCGTTGTTCAGCTGGGTTCGATACTTCGCTAGAGCGTTTGAGTACCTGTCCTCCGTGTCACCGATAAACCGGCCAAATGTCACCTCAGGGAATGCTTCCAGGATGGACCGGAAGCGCTTCATCTGATCATTGGCGAGGGCATTCATCGGGTAAAGCAGCATGGCCCGCACCCCGGGACTGCTGAGCGTTCTAGCCGCAGATTCGGCTAGGAGGTGATTCAGGATCGGGAACAGGAAACATTCGGTCTTGCCAGAACCGGTACCGGTGGCAACGATCAGATTTCGTCCCGCTGTCATCTTTCTGATTGCCCGGTCTTGGTGGGTGTACAGCGGTCGATCAGCGGGGAAGACATCACTGGGTAGTCGATCAAACTCATCGCTGAGAACCCCGTCGGTAACGAGGTCATTGATCGACACCGATGCTTGGTAGGGCGCGGCGGCTTGAAGGAAGGGGCCTCGGGACAGCCGGAACCGGTCGGTCAGCGCCGCCTTGAACTCGGCCCGGAGAGCCGGGTCGCGCGGTTCATGCGTCGTCTCCAGATATTGGAGGAATGCGTCCTTGATTGCTTCGCCTGCGGCGAGAGGATCAAGGGTTGTAGGTGGCGACATAGTGGTCAGACCTCAGCACAATCGCGCTTAACAGCGCCCAGTCAACCAGAGACGGGGAGAGCGCGTCTGCTTGCCAGAGCGCTCCGGTGGCCCAGGAGCGGGTCTCCAATCCGCCGGTCAGGTGTAGGGCGCAGCACAACAGATCCTGGAAGAAGCTGCACCAGGCGGGCGCTACAGGCTCGGGGGCAAGCCTATCGAGAAAAATGGTGATTATGTCGCTGGAACGAACCCGGTGCTCGTTGAGTCCGTTGTGGGTGGACCGCCAACGATGGAGCTCCTCCCGTCTAGGCCAGGATTTTGCCAGGAGTTCAAAGGCGGCCTCCTGATATCCACCGTGCAGCAGCGGTTTGACTTGGTCGGGCCGTAGGACCGTTGCGAGCCGTAGCAGCCGCTCCTGGGAGAGCTCCGCCAACGTCACCTCGGGAGAGGCTGCGCTCTCAAGTCGTTCCCCAGTCGAGGGGTCCCAACCGGTAAAGCGGTACCAGCGGTCAGAAGAACTAGAAGCCTCAGTCGCCGGGGGGTCAATGGCCGCTCCGGCCACCACCGATGTTTCCCATACCCGATCGAGTATCCGCCCCTCGGGAAGGTCGGCGAATGACAGGAGCTCGGGAAGGACACTGATGACGAAGCGACGAAGATCGGCCGGCGACATCGATGACTCGCCTTCGGATGGGAGCCAGTGAGCGAAATCGCCCGACCCCCTGAAGCCGACTTCCATCAGCATCGGAAATACCGCTCCGGTGATCTCTGCTAACCCGTCTTGGCTCTTCGTTAGCGCAGCAACGGTCTGGCAGAGAGGGCTGAAAACTGCAGAGAGGGACACCTGGTCGAGGTCGAGGGCGTAGGCCTTTCCGGCGACGATCAACTCAAGAGCAGCGATTGGACTGCTGACATCGAGGGATCGTAGGTGTGTCGCTGCGTCCATCAGACGTCCAAGCTCGGCCCGGACAACCGTTTCTTCGCTTCCTGTTGGCCGTTCCGGCTGGATCCAGTCGTCAGCAATCCCAACTTCGACCAGGTACGGCCCGGCCGGTGCCTCAAACGCCATCAAGTGGCGGCACTCTGCGCCATCGGGTACTCGCGATTGGATTGGGGGCACCCAGGGACGGTGTTGAGACCAGAGGCGGATCTCGCGGTTTCTGAATGTGCGTTCTTCTGTCCAGGACACCTCACAGAGGGCCGAATCGTCGTCAGAATCAACATCGCTTTCAACGGTCACACTCGAAGCGAGGTAAGACGCGACGAGATTGACCACCTTTTGTTGGAAGGGGCCAGCATCAAGGCGGAATTCGAGTCGCGCCAGTTCGGAGCCCGCGGCCGTTTGGAGGTACTGGCCGAGAGGGAACGTCCATCGGCCCTCTGGCCCGGCTGCGACCGCGACATCACCGGATTGGAGGATCCTGCCGGCTCCGAGCAAATGAAGACCGACCCTCTCCGGGCGGCGCAACTGGACTGACAAAGCCGAAACGGCCCCCGACTCGATGTCTTCGAGAGAGACCGATACGACCTCACCACTAAACGATTGGAACGACTCTGTGTCTCCGCGGACCATCCACAAAAGGCGCGAAACGCTTACCAGAAGCTGATAGTGAGTGTCTGACGAGGGGTCGACCACTTCGAGTTCCATCGAATCGGTTCCGGACTTGAAACCCACCTCAGTTACACCCTCGCGCCCGTTCAGATACAGACCAGGCGCCCGCACCTCAGCGGTCACTTGTTCGTCGGGCAACAGCAGCTTCTCGGGGCGATCGAACACAAGTCCCGGGATGACTACGAACTGGGTGCGCAGGTCCGATCCGAGCGGACCTCGAACCACTAGTTCGGCAGCGATAAGCCGCCCAGAGGGGAGCAACTCAGCGAGATCGATCTGGCCGTTGCGCCATGTCATCTGGTCAAGGGTCCGACGCTCATCATCAAGGTTGTCGGTGCTAAGTCGAAGCCGCCAAGCGTGGCGCTCGCTTTCAGCGCAACCCAACGCAACAACCGGCGGGATGCCATACACAGGGCGGCCTCCGATCTCTACAACATCGGCCACCGTTTCGGTGACAACCCTTGGCCGGGTTCCCGCCGAAGCAACAGAAACCCTCGCTTCGTTGGGCCCGCTCATGGGATCGAAGGTCTGAATGGTGAGGTAACGGAGACCGTGGAGGTCTAGACGCTTGAGCTGAAAGAGCGACCAGTCCCCGCCGAGCGGAGGCAGTTCTTCTAGCGGTGGTACTTCGGAGTCACCGCCCTCAGTCAGGAACTTCGTGTCGTGAGGAGCGAGCGCCAGAATCTGATCGCCCCGGATGCGGTGTTGATCCCGGACCAGGTCGCCCGTCTCGGAGCTAAAGAAGTACACGTTCTGATCGCTATGACCTGGAAATACGCGGACACGAACCAACCCGTCGACTTCGAGAATGACCCTCCACTCGTTGCTTCGCCGAAGGGGAACTTCCCTTCTCACATGTCGGGAGGTCGGCTGCCGCTGTGTGTGGCGTCCCTGGATCGTCCAACGGCCCTCCGAACGCTGGCCGACCGGTGGAAGGAAAACCGAAGGGCCATCACCGGAGTATGGGTCGATCATCACCCTGGGTCTTGGTACACGCTCTCCTTTCCGCACGCTTGCCGTCTCGACTCCAAGTTCGAAGAAAGCGTCAACCAGATAGGTGTTGATCCCGACCTCTTCGGCCAACAGCGGTCCGCCCATCTCGATCGCTGCGGTACGTCCCAGATCGCCGACAAGCTCGATTAGGTCAACCATGCGCTGAAGCAGGTCTTCGGCCAGTTCGCCGCCGTAACGGAGGAACCGCTGCACGGGCTTGTCGACATGGACCAAGACACTGGGATGCCGCACCCAGGAGGACAGAAGCTCGTCTGCTGACCCGGTGCCTCTACGAAGCTCGTCGACGAGAAGCCGCCAGAGGTCCAGCGCGCAATAACGAGGGAACTTCCCGTGAAGCAGGATCGGCATCAGATAGCGCAACGCCCCCTCGCTCCGTCGGGCCGATTCGAAACGCTCCAGACCAAGGAGGTCGAGAGACTTTTCGAACTGCTGGCCAAGTCTCGCGGGCTCGTTCTGGTCAGTTACGTCCAGCGAAATGTTTGGCCAGTATTCGCCGCCTTCGTATCCGAAGATCCCATCGGCAACCAGCACGACGGATAGTGCGGCCGGGCACCTGGTTGACAACAAGTTGAACCGGTTAACGCCTCTTCCGCCCAATGAGCGCCTCACGACGCTCAACGCCATTCCATAGAGCGGGGAGTCAGGCTCAAGCTCAAGCTCACCAACGAGTGAGACCCGACCCAGCTCGTCTCGGAGCAGCTCCTCTAGTTCCTGAGCCGGTCTACATTCCCAGTCTTCCGACATGACAGACCTCAGTAAGCGAAGTCCCATAGGTTATCGACTGGTAAGAACGAGTGCAGCAGCAGCTTTAGGGGAAATAGTGCAAGACTTTGCAGGTGGCAAAGATTCTCCCTTCGCGGTTTCCTGGCGGGGCACAAGGCGAGCCATGGTCTGAGAAGCAGACGTATGACGCCTTCCAACGACTTGACGACCACTGGACGGTGCTTTATTCGGTTGCCTGGCAGTCAAAGCGACACGGCAAAGAAGGTGACGGCGAGGCCGACTTCGTTCTGATCCACCCCGACTACGGAATCCTGGTGGCCGAGGTCAAAGGTGGCTCTCGCATCGACCTTGTCGAAGGTGAATGGTTCTCGCAACGGCGCGACCAGATGGTGCCGATCAAGAACCCGTTCGGTCAAGCAACCGACTCAAAGCATTACCTGGGCCGATGGTTGTCGGAAAGGATCGCCGGGTTCCGCGGCGCTGCCCATATCGGCCACTTTGTGGTGTTCCCCGCCCACACCCAAGACGGCGACTTAGGTCCGGACGGCCCAAGGGACATCATCTGTGATCGCACCGATCTTGGTAGACCAGGAGACAGTCTCGAGCGCATTGGTAACCATTGGGCAAACCGCCGTCTGACCTCAGACCAGATCGCCCAGGTGGTCAAAGAGCTTCGACCCACGGTTTCGATCAGACGCTTTCTTCGAGACGGGGTGGAAGAGGTCACAAGGGAACTCGAGGCTCTTACTGACGAACAGATCCGAGCGCTAAGAATGCTCCGTCAACAACGGCGGGTAACGATTCGTGGCGCAGCTGGGACGGGAAAGACGATCCTCGCTACTGCCCGGGCACGGGAACTCGACGGGCAGGGGTACCGGACACTCCTGCTTTGCTACAACAAGCTGCTCTCCGACCGGTTGCGGGAAGATCTAGCTGACACAACCGTGACGGTCGATTCATTCCACGGGCTCTGTCACGAGTACGCCGACGATGCCGGGCTACTGAGCGGGCTTGAAGTCGGCGATGACTTCTGGGAGGAAGTTCTCCCCGAAGAGCTCCCGACCGCAGCCGAAAGACTCGGACGGAAATTTGACGCAATCGTGGTTGACGAGGGCCAAGACTTCCTCCCGGAGTGGTGGACCGTTCTCGGGCTTCTCCTCGACGACCCTGACGACGGGATTCTTTGCGTGTTCGCAGACACGAACCAGGATGTGTTCCGAACCGGGTGGGAGCCCCCCGATGACAAAGCTCCCTTCGCTCTCACCATCAACTGCCGTAACACCCTTCAGATCGCCGAACGGGTACATGCCCTCTGCGACGACGAACTGGATTCCCGAGGCGTCCAAGGTGTTCAACCCGTGTTCGCAAAGGTGTCGACAGCTCGACAACTAGAAAAGACACTCGGGTCGGCGCTAAAGAAGCTGATCGAAAAGGAAAAGCTCCGGTCCGAACAAGTGATGGTCTTGTCAGTCGATCCGGACCTGGTAGCTGAACTGGACGGACAGAAGTTCGACACGGTCCGACTTGGCGAGGGTCGAGATGCGATTCACTTAGAGACCGTGCGCCGGTTCAAGGGGCTCGAGGCCGATGCAGTGGTCCTGCTAATACCCGGCGAAGTCTCCGAAGACACCCGGCGCATGGCATATGTGGGTATGAGCCGGGCGAAGGCACTACTTATCGTCATTGGGTCCGAAGAAGCGGAACAGGCCATCAACTGGGCATCTTCGTGACACCATTTTCCCCGGTGGTATCACCCCACCTGGTGACAACCGCCCTGGGCCATCAGTGGAACGGTGGTGTGTTGTCACCACAATTCTTGCACCACCCCAATTGGCGTGTTCGCAGTTCTTCCAGAGCCTTGTGACGACTGGGGTCTGACGTGACTCGTAGAGGATGCTTCACCCGATAAGTGGGGGAGGCTCCACAGTCTCCAACTGGAAGAATCAACTGGAGAAGAACCGCAACTGAAGGCCGAGGTCAGGCCCGGAAGCGCTCCGTTCTGGCCCGGGAGACCTGGCTCCCGAAACAGCAACTGGAAACCGGCCAGCCCGCTTCAGAGATTTAACTTGTTTCTGGTTCGCTGCGGCAGGCCGTCGATCTTGGTCTGAAGGGTCTGAGCCTCTGACTCGGCATCTTCTCTGGCTTTCTCCGCCGCGGACGCAGCTTGACGAGCTTCCTGGAGTGAATGCTCCAGCGTCTCAACAACGCTCCCCAACTGTTCTTCCAAACCTTGAATCTGCGACTGCATCTGGGAGAGGTCGGTTCGTTCTAGGAACTTCTCTGCCTCACCTAATGCCTGCACAAGAAGCGAATTTGACTCTCTCGCTGAAGCAGCCGTTTCACTCACCTGTGCAACAAACGCCGATAGCTCACTAGCAGCGCCTTCGATGGAGTCCGTAATGCGCTCTTGCGTCTCTTGTGCAGCTCCAAGCGTCTGGATCGTCTCCTGGAGCTCGCTCAACGCCTTGGTCGAATCGTCAAACCGGCGAACAACTGATCCGATGTTGATTGACTCATCAGTCATAGGTTCTCTTCCTCTCCTAGGTCAGTGTCTGGACCAGTGGCCTTGTTGCGGCTACTGCTCTTTCTAATTCGTCCGTCAGGTGTAAGACCATAAGTTCTGGTGTTTGACTCCGATGCTCAGCCAGATGTGCATCAAGGCTTGCCGATTGGACCCCTTCGCCCTTCATCGTCCCAATAAGGGCGGCGACGGCGCCGCTATGGGTGGCATATCGCTCTAGAACGGATTTGATCCCGTCGAGTGTCGTTTCGATCACGTCGGGGGCCACGTTGCTGGCAAATGCCTTGCCCACCCCTTCGACAACGTGTCGTTCGAACTCTGTAAGGGGGTCTGCCGGGTCCACTTCTGGTATCAATGCTTAAGCCAACCACCGAGAAATCAGCAGTCCAGGACTATCCGGATATGAGGTTAGGAGTT
>PVBE011704365.1_pt1 | contig 11336 bp, 10 predicted proteins | sample 1631181 | NCBI WGS metagenome assembly PVBE01 (sample SAMN08397723, study PRJNA350692) | Marine metagenome, whole genome shotgun sequencing project. | isolation source: water | place: Pacific Ocean | collected 2012-04 | reverse complement strand
GCCTGCAGACCGACGCGGCTCGCAGTTCATCTGCACCGTCAAAGTGGACAGCGTCGAAGACAAGACCTGCGTCGGCCACATGACAAAGGTTCGCGCCGGTTCTCGCACACCTCGCGGTGGCGATCAAGCGACAACCCTCTAAACGGAGCTGCATCAAATGACTGAAGATTATGAAGACGTTGCAGTCGAAGCAGAGGATCTTGATAACGCGCGAGACCTGACCAGTGGTCTGGTCATCACCACGACACTGACCCTTCTCGGTGCCTTGGTTGTGATGCTCTACGCGATGAATACCTACTTTGCTATCGGGCCGTTCGCCAAGTAAAGCCGAACGACTGCTTGACAAAATGCAGGGGCCATGGTCTGATCTCAGGCCATGGCCCCTGTTGCATTGTCCTGGGGGAAAGACAGGTGCCAGGCCCGACGGCTTCACACGTTCGGCCATATGATCTCCTCCTGGTCTCCACCGACTCAGTCGTCGGCCGTATCCCCGTGACCTTGGCCTGATCTGTACCCCCCGCTGGTTACGGTTCTCTCTGACTTTCGGACGGTTCAACCACCGTCACGCGGAAGGCGGGAGCCCGCCGCCTGTTCAAAAGCCCGCGGCCGTCATCGACCACCTCGCTTTGGGGTGCTGCTCGCTGTTTTGCTGCTCTGACTCATGATCTGGGGATACTCAATATGTTTGGTTTGATCGAAAAGATGGCCGGTGTGTTCTCAGTCGATATGGGGATTGACCTTGGCACGGCCAATACGCTCGTGTGTGTTCATGGGCGTGGTGTCGTCATTGCTGAGCCCAGTGTGGTTGCTGTCCGCAAAGGTGGAAATCAAGTCCTTCTCGACGGTGAAGCCGTGGGGCGACGTGCTAAGGAGATGCTTGGCAAGACAAATGCCAACATCGAGGCTATTCGCCCTCTGAAGGATGGTGTTATTGCTGATTTCGAAATCACTGAGGCCATGCTCCGGTACTTCATCCGCAAGGTGCAGGGTGGGCGCAAACTCATGGCCAACCCGCAGGTTGTTATCGCGGTACCGTCAGGGATTACTCCAGTCGAAAAGCAGGCGGTCATCAACTCCTGTGAGCGGGCCGGCGCAAGGCGTGTCTTCTTGATTGATGAGCCGATGGCTGCAGGGTTGGGTGTTGGCTTGCCGATTCGTGATGCCGTCGGCAGCATGATTGTTGATATTGGCGGCGGCACGACGGAAGTCGCGGTCATGTCTCTGGCCGGTGTGGCTTGCGCCGAGAGCATTCGCATCGCAGGCGATGAGTTGGATGAGGCCGTATCCACCTGGATGAAAAAGCACCATAATCTTCTGATCGGTGTGCAGATGGCAGAGAAAATCAAGATCTGCATTGGCTCAGCTTTCCCGTTGGAGCAGGAGTATGAGATGGTCGTTCGCGGGCGCGACATGACCAGCGGCTTGCCCCGCTCAATTCTGGTGACCTCCGAGCAAATCCGCGGTGCCTTGAAGGAACCGATTGATCTGATCGTTCAAGCGATACGCCGCACCCTGGAGCGGACGGATCCAGAATTGGCAGCAGATCTTGTGGACCTGGGACTGACGCTTTGTGGGGGCGGTGCCTTGCTGCGTGGACTGGATAAGCGGATTGCAGAGGCCATTGACCTGCCCTGCCGAATTGCAGGCGACCCTCTCACGGCCGTCGCCCGAGGAACAGGAATGATTCTGGACAACCTCGATATTCTGAAGGAGATTCTGGAGTCCGCCGACGATCTCTAATCTCTGGTTTCTATTGAGCAGTCATGAAGCGAATGCGATGGGCCATTCTCGGTGTGGCGGTATCAGGGGTGCTGACACTTTCTGAACCGGCTTGGCTTGTGGGGACATTGGAGCCACCACGGCAGTGGGCCGCTGCTGCCCTGAGCGAGTTCCTCTATCAGGGGCTTTACTGGTTGACGCCGGAACAGGCATCGGAATCCAACCCTGCAAGCAGCGTGGGGGACTTGTGGGATCGGTATCAAGCTCAAAACCCGGACCTTGTTCCAGTGGTTCAATGGCCGCAGCAGGGCCGACACATGGTGGTTGCGAGTGGACGGGATCGCGGCGTTGTCGTGGGTGACTGGGTAACACACACAGGAATCCTGATCGGTAGGGTGGATGCTACTACTGAACATCTGGCACGTGTTCTGTCGGCAGGGAGCCAGCGATTTCGAGTGGCAGCCCAGGTGCGAGAGCTCGATTCGGAAACAGGTGCTCTGAGCGTCGTCGGGCGGGTGCTGCTGCGGGGAGCATGGGGCGGTGTGCTTCGGGCAGAGATCAGTAACGGCCTCAGAGCCGAGTGGGACGGGCATGCTGTTTTTTGTGCAGACAACAGCGACGGCAAGGAGTGGCTCATCGGGTATGTCGGCAGGGAAGACGCCCTTGGTGAGTGGATCGTCCGATTGAGCGCTGATGATGTCAGGCCGGATGTCGTCCAAATCCGATCTACGAGCGCCATGGCTCATCCGACAGTCCTGGACTCAGGCGATGAGACTCTGCGTCGCGCGAGCGGTGTTGTGCTCAGCGCCGGGGGGCCTCCGCAACAACAGACTTCCTACCTGGTGCGGCTGACTGACGGTGATGTTGTGAGAAATGGCGATGCCGTCTTGCTCAACGGTGGAGTGGTGGGGCGGGTCGTGCGAGCGGGCGTCGGAACCTGTCGATTCAGGCTGTTCTGTTCACCTTCATTGGATTGCAGCGGGATGATTCTGCGGCGACTGCCGGACGGAGATGTCCGCACGCAGACGGTTGCGTCTGTCATTCAGGAGTCTGGGTTGCCAGTGGTTACACGGGGTTTTGAGGATCGCATTCCAAGGGGGCTTCCCTTGACGATCCGTCCCCGTCAAACTGGAGAGTTGCAACCGGGAGCTCAGTTGACCTTCGTTGGATCAGGGTTGGCCGTAGAGTTGAGTCAACTGATGAGGCGATCGTCATGAGGCTCCTCTTCGTGCTGGTTGTCATTGGATTGCTGGGTGCGATACCAGGAGTCACACCTGTATCGTGGCAGTACCTTCCGAATGCAGCTTTGATTGTGGCAGCAGCTGCTTCACTGAAATCCAGAAGAGGAGGTGCTCTGTGGCTGGCGATTCTTGTGGGGCTTGTGGCCGGTCTTTGTAATGCCGATCCGATTGCCTTTCAGCCTTTCCTCTGTCTGGTGGCAGTCCTGCTGGGACAGCTCTTCTGGAGTAAAGGGCGGGGGCGTGTGCCTCTCTTGCAAGTGCTGAGTGTCGTGTTCTGTGTCATCTTCATTGAATGGGTTTGGCGTTCGATGGAGTGGGGCGGTGTCGTGCCAGTGGCTTTCCCATCGCACCAGGCGTTGCATGCCAGTATAACGCTGTTGTTTTGTCCTTTTGCGGTCATCTTCAGCGAGGTGTCCGACTAATGAGTGAAACACGGCGCGGCAGCATCGGGAAAATCAGGTACGAGCAGCGAGTGAGTCGGCTGTTCATAGGTTTCCTCTTGCTCATCTTCATCCTGGTGGTTCGGCTTTTCATTTTGCAGATCCATGGTGCTGGTGAGTTTCGAGCGGCAATCGCCAATGATCGCCGAGTGACCACTCGATTGCCTGCACGTCGTGGCAACATCGTTGATCGCCTGGGGCGGCCATTGGCGACGACGGTTGAGACTTATGACCTCGGTGTCCTTCCTGCGTATTTTCGAGAGCACAATCGGATCGATGCTCTCGGTGATCTGTCTGCGGCATGGGTTCCGGATGTGTCTCTCTCGGTTCGTAGGAGCGAGAGTCTTGTGGAGAGAGCGAACGACAGGGCTCGCCGCCTGCTTTCTATTCATGATCGAAGGCTCGATCTTGTCGCGCGTCTTTTTGCATGCCCTGCTGACTCACGGGTGATGGACTCACGAGCCCTCGGTCGACGATTTGAATGGCTGCAGGCACCGACGGGTGAGCTGCTCCTCACAACGGATCAACTGCCTGCCCGTGTTCGTCGCGCACTCGTGCTGCTGTCTGACCACTCAGATGGAGATGCTGCCCGAAAAGTGCAGGAGGGACTCAGGAGCGGATGGCCCTTGCGTCGCATTCTGGGTAGAAGCCAGGCTGAGGTCGCAGCGCTGATTGAACAGGACATGAGCCAGCTCTCAACATTGGCGGATCTTGCCGGCCTGGAGTCGGTTGAGGCGTTCTTTGTGTCGATGGCACAGTGTGAGATTCAGGAGGCGCGGGCGATTGATCGTCGAATAGAGGGGCTTGTGGACGACCACATTGCTCTGGATAGACTGGGTACGTTTAGCCCAGGCCGAGATTTGTCTTCTGATGAGCTGGATGAACTGGCTGCGGATTTGGATGTTCCGCTGGTAGACCCGAGTCGGTTGGCTGACGGTGTCAAGGCGCTGCTTGATCAGTCGCCCCCAGCAGAAAAGGTCGTGGCAAAAGTCACGGATGTGCTGGCCGGCCGCAGGGTTTCCCAGCTGGAGGTCTTCGAACGAAGGGCGCTCTCACGCATTCTCGGGCTGCACGATGCGAGGCCTGAATTTCTGCTCCGTCGATTGGGCGAGCAAGTGAGGCAGGAGGATGGCTATCGTCGCGATGCCTTCTTGAGCCCCCGCAAGGAGCGCTTGCGTCGGATTGAATTCAAGAACTGGTCCCCGCGGAGGCTGGCGACGGGATGTAGCTTTGAAGTGGCGCGCCGCGTATGGAATCTGTTTGGCCTGGCTCAACTGGGGTTCCGTGTTACGCCACGCCACGGGAGAGAATACTGGCGTGATTCTGATGGAGTGGCGGCGCTTGTGGTGGGGCGTGTTTCACGCAGCGCTGTGGCTCTCAATGGGCTTGAAAGAAGTCTTGAAGGAGACCTGGGTACACTTGGCGGAGGTACTGTCTCCATTGGCGGTGAGGACGGTTCGGCGCTGTTGGAGCGGCAATTCGACGGGCGGCTTGCTGAATTGAATCTGGAGAAACAGCCGGTGCAGGGGGCGCTGGTCACGCTGACATTGGACCGTGAGCTGCAAGCTGAGGTTGAGGAAGCGCTAATTGAAATGGTGCATGCACTGGCGAGCGGCTCGGATGCCGCCGGCGGTGGAGCGTGTCTATTGGACATTCGAAGCGGGGAGATTCTCGCGCTGGCAAGTGTGCCCCGATTGCCGGGCGATCGTTTCGTGGAGGAGCTGGAGAACGAGCGCAGCTTGCGCAGCTCTCGGCGTGCGGTCGAGCTTGCTTTTGCCGACGGTGAGATGGAGTCCTCGGATTGGCGCATGGAGTTGGCCAGCTTGAAAGCACTCTTGGATCGCCGTGTCCTTGTAGATCGAGCGAGCAACGCGGGAGAGCACGGGTACTACCCACCGGGCAGTGTCATGAAGGTGTTCTCAGCTCTGTGCATGTTGAAGGACAATGTCATGGATCCAGATGAGACTCTCGTGTGCAGCACTCGAAAGTATCATGGGCCAATGAACATGCATTCCGCATTGGTTCAGTCCTGCAACGCCTATTTCTGGTCGGCCTCCAAGGAGATTGGCCGAGACCGTCTCGTTCATTGCTTTGAGCAGTGGGGGCTTTTCTCGGAAGTACCGTTTCTCCTGTCGGAGAGTGGTGTTGCAGCAAGGCGGTCGATGATTCAGGGCGATAGTGCCAAGAATCTCGTGATCGGCCAGGGCAGCCTCTCGACTTCACCGCTTGAGGTGGCCTGTATGATGTCGAACCTCGGGAGGTTCGGTGAGCGAATCGTGCCTCGCATTGTCAAGAGGATGGGCGATCGCGAGGTGACGGCTCGCCGATTGCCGCGAATTGAGATTGAAAGGCGACACGTTGATCGTGTCCTGCAAGGCATGCGAGGGGTGTACGAAAAGTACGAAGGGCGTGATGCCCGTCTGGCGCCCTTCGTCGATTTGCGGATTTGTGGCAAGACAGGTACGGCGGAGGGGTACGTCGGAAAACAGGCAGAAGACAACATTGCATGGTTTGCCGGTGTTGCTCCCTTTGAGGCACCTCGCTTCGCTTTTGCAGTTTTTGTCGAGCACACGAAAAAGAAGGGGCGTCATGTTATTCCCCACGCGGCTGCCATGGTTCGGCTCTGTGCTGAGAGGTGCCGCTGATGAGGTTTGGAGGGTGGATTGTTCTGGCATTGGCTGGCGTGCTTGTCGTCGTTGGCCTCTTGATGCAGAGCAGCGCCTCCGTTGCCGGTGCCTCCGCTTTTCATCAACGGCAGATGCGCTGGGTTCCGATCGCCATAGGCGTCGCGTTCGCGCTCTGGTTCCTGCCGTATGAGTGGCTCCTGCGTCGGGCTTACTTGCTTTATGGAGTGGCTTGCCTCGGGCTGGTGGCTGTTCTTGTGGTGGGAAGTGAAATCAACGGCAGTAGACGTTGGTTGATGATTGGTGGTTTCTCCCTGCAGCCCAGTGAACCGATGAAGCTCTGTTTCATTCTTGCGATGGCGAGACTGCTGCGGTTCAGGCGCGACTGGTCACGGCCGAAAGCGCTTCTGGCGCCGGCACTGCTGCTGTCGGTGCCGACCATTCTGGTCTATGGCGAGCCCGACCTCGGTACGTCGCTCCTGTTCATTCCGACTGCTCTGGTGATGCTGTTTGTTGCAGGTGCTCGAACGCAACACATGCTTTTCATTCTCCTGGGCGGTCTGCTGGTTGGAGTGGCGTTCTTCTCTCTGGCGTTGCAGCCCTATCAGAAGGAACGCGTTCTCTCGACAATCTTTCGGGATCGCATGACACCGATTGAGCGCCGCCGCGAAGGCTATCAGTTGGAGCAGTCATTGCGAGCGGTGGCCAATGGCGGCTTGACTGGCAGAGGCTTCAAGCAAGGCGAGCAGAATCGGCTGAATCGGCTGCCACATCGGCACAACGATTTTGTTTTTGCAGTTGTCGCCGAGGAGTTTGGCTTCATTGGATCGGTAGGGCTCTTGTTGGGTCTGGCTGGCTTGCTTCTGGCGATTTTTAGTGTGGGGCATCGGACGAGGGACCCAGGAGGCCGTCTCGTTGCCGCCGGTGTTGGTGTAACGCTCGGCGTCCAGGTCCTGTTACACGTGGCCGTCAACGTCGGACTGGCACCAACGACCGGTATGACGCTGCCTTTTGTGTCCTATGGGGGCACCGCACTGCTTTCGGCGGTGAGCATGGTAGCGGTTGTGGCGAGTATCAAACGGAAACCGAGGATTGTGCTGGATGGCGACAGCTTGAGGGAGCAGTCCGCCAGGCTTTCGTAGAAGACCTCCATCGTGATGGTCTCGGCTTCGTCACAGGTTGCAAGGAGGAGGGTGCATGGTACATTTCAGGGGAAGGGGTCGTTACTCAATCATCATCTGAGATCAGCGGGAAGAATGGACAGAGATCTGGCATCACGACAGCAGGCACGGGCGCTTCTCGCAGAGACTCGTCGTGCGTACTTGCAGATGCGGACATTCTCGCAAGAGAAGGTGGATCAAATTTGTGTGGCCGCCATGAGGGCGGGCCGAGAAGCTGCCGGCAGCCTGGCCGCAGCCGCAGTTGAGGAAACGGGTTTTGGGTCGGTCGATGGCAAGACAGCGAAAAACGAATTTGCGACTCGCGATGTCTGGGCTGCCATCGAATCGATGAAGACCTGCGGTCTTGTGTCGAGCGACCCTGAGCGTGGCCTCTACGAGTATGCAGATCCATTCGGAGTTGTTGCGGCTATTGTCCCCGTTACGAATCCGACTTCCACAGCGTTGTTCAAGGCGTTGATTTGCTTGAAGGCGCGCTGCGGAATGGTCGCCAGTCCGCATCCTCGGGCGGTTCAATGCACGGCGTCTGCCGTCGAAACGATGCACCGTGCCGCCGTTGCCGCTGGTGCTCCCGAGGGAATACTGAATTGCATGACAGAGGTGTCGCTGGAAGGCACTGAAGAGCTCATGCGACATGACGACACCGATCTCATCTTGGCGACAGGAGGCAGTGGATTGGTCCACGCTGCCTACTCATCGGGCAAGCCTGCCTATGGTGTCGGCCCCGGCAACTCGCCGGCCTATGTCGATCGTACGGCTGATCTGGAAGCCGCAGCGCGTGCCATTGTCTCGAGCCAGACATTTGACAACAGCACCATTTGTGCCTCGGAGCAGGCTCTTGTGCTGGACCGACCGATCCGCGACTCCTTCCTCCAGTCGATGAAGGCACTGGGCGCTCATCATTGCAGCTCGCATGAGGCGGCGTTGCTGGGTGGAGTGTGCCAGTCCGGTCAGGGCATGAACCCTGATATTGTGGGACGATACCCCCATGAGATCGCTACGATGGCCGGCTTCAGTGTGCCACGGGAAACCACTGTCCTGCTGGCAGATTGCCCTGCCGTCGGGCCGTCCCAGCCGTTGTCTATTGAGAAACTGGCGCCTGTCCTGGCAGTCTTTACCGAAGAAGGCTGGGAAGCAGGGTGCCACCGTTGCATTGAGATACTTGAGTATGGCGGGATGGGGCACACATTGGTCATCCATTGCACCGACGACGCGATCATCCATGAGTTTGCGCTCAAGAAGCCCGTCAATCGAATCCTGGTAAACAGCCCGTCTGCGCAGGGAGCTGTCGGGCTGACCACAAACCTCTTCCCAAGTATGACACTTGGGTGTGGCTCTTTCGGTGGGAATGTGACGTCCGACAACATCGGGCCTCAGCATTTGCTGAATATCAAGCGGCTCGCCTACCTGAAGCAGGAGTCCATGCCGACGCCGTCGTTGGGGTACGGGGGCGATTGCAGCCCGCCTGTCTCAATGGAGGGTGAAGAGACTCTCTGGAAGCCTCGGCCCTCACCGAAGCCGCAGAATATCGCGGCGGTGAAAGAGGCCTTTACGTCGAGCGAATTACAGGACATCATCGATCGTGCCCTCAAGTCGGGCGGGGATGGTGATTGTCCGTTTGGAAAGTGTGCGGAGTGTCCGCCCACAGGAACAGATTGTGGAAGCGAAGTCAGGGGTGCCGTTGCTCAAGCCATCGGTGCCCGACCAAGTCGTTAAGGAGTAACGTAGAAGATGAGCCAAATTGCATTGGGAATGGTCGAGACCAGAGGTCTCGTGGGCGCGGTCGAGGCCGCAGACGCCATGGCAAAGGCAGCGCGCGTTGTGTTGCTCGGTAAGGAGAAGATTGGCGGGGGGTTTGTCACAGTCATGGTGCGAGGTGAGGTCGGTGCTGTCAAAGCGGCGACCGATGCAGGCTCAGCAGCTGCACGTCGTGTCGGTGAACTTGTCAGTGTTCATGTCATTCCTCGCCCGCATGAGCAGGTTGAAGGCATTCTTCCTCAGGCCGTGGGCGACGCGGAATAGGAGACGCCAGTGGCATCTGTTGAACTAAGAACCTATGTGTTTCTGGATTCGATGCAGCCTCAATTTGCATCCTATGTTGCGACGACGGCGCGGGGCTACCTTCCTGTTGCTGGCGAAGCATCTGTGTTCATTGAGGTGTCACCTGGAATCGCGATCAATCGCGCTACTGACGTGGCTCTCAAGGCAAACGACGTGCGACCAGGCTTTCAGATAGTCGAGCGCGCGTATGGCCTGCTCGAGATTCACAGCGAATCTCAAGCTGAAGTGCAGGCGTCCGGAGAGGCGGCGCTCGAGAATATGGGCCTGACTGAAACCGACCGCCTCAAGCCGAGGATCATGTCGTCTCAGATCATTACGAATATCTCGGATTATCAGGCCCAGCTCATCAATCGCATGCGTTACGGCAACATGCTCTTGGGAGGTGACGCTCTCTATATTCTTGAAGTCCATCCAGCAGCCTATGCAACACTTGCAGCCAATGAGGCTGAAAAGAACGCCCCCATCAACTTGATCGATATGCGAAGTTCGGGGGCGTTTGGTCGCGTCTACCTGGGCGGAACGGAATCGGCGATCGAGGAGGCCGTTGCGGCCATTGAGGCAGCGCTGTCTCAGGTTGCGGGTCGGGAAAACGACGGCTGATGCTGCACTGCGAGGTCATAGGGACTGTTTGGTCCAGCGTGAAGGTGTCGGGGTTGGACAACCGCAAGCTCCTGCTTGTTCGCCCCATCAATCATGATTCGTCCGGACAGTCGTCCGGCCTGCTTGGAACCCTGGTTGCAATCGACTGTGTTGATGCAGGCCGTGGTGATCATGTGGTGGTTGCGTTGGGGCATGCCGCTCGAAACGCCGTCCATCGCGGTGCCGATCTGCCTATCGAGGCTGCAATTGTGGCTATCCTCGATGGATGGGAGAGCGAAGCGTCTGAGAGCCCATCTGCTCCCAACTCCCCCGATGCTTCGCGCCCTCGGAAGAAGGCAGCGACCAGGAAATCTTCGAAGAAGAAGAGCCGTAAGAAGGTTGTCAGGAAAGCGAAGAAAGCGCCAGAGCCTCAGCCACCGATCGATGAGACAGGAGAACTGTTTAGGGCTGATTTGGAGACTGTCGACGCACCTGCTTCGGCAGAGCCCGATGCAGGCGAGGGGCGAGTGATTCCAGAAGAAGATGCAGAGTTGCCTGGGTTTGATGACGTTGATGATATCTGGGGTGCCGCTGAAGACGATGACGGCGACTCTGAAGAAACACCGAAGGACTCATAGACATGGCCGTTTCAACGAAGCCAAGTAGTGAGCGTTGCCTTGGTCTACTGGAGATCAACAGCGTGCCGCTGGGCTGCATCGTCGTGGATGCGATGCTCAAAGGGGCAACCCTTCAACTGCTCCTTTCTCGCCCGGTGACACCCGGGAAGTACCTTGTACTGGTTGAAGGTGATGTTCAATCGGTGCGTTCTGGATTGGACGCCGGCATCGTAGAGGCTGGTACCGGGCTGATTGGTGAGCTGTTTCTGCCGCAGCCGCATCCCCATCTTATCGAGGGGATTGTCGCACCGCGCTCAGTTGAGACGACGGATGCCCTTGGAGTCCTGCAGACGACTGATGTTGCTTCCGCTCTTGCAGCCGCGGATGGCGCCCTAAAGACAGGTGCAGTGGACCTGATTGAACTCCGTCTGGCGATGGGACTTGGCGGGCAGGCGTTCTTTACGCTGGTCGGTGAGGTCTCTTCAGTCGAGGTCGCTCTGGAGAAGGGTGCCCTGCTTGCAGGGAACGCTCTTCTGGAGTCCCGTCTCATTGCCAACCCCGATCCTGCTCTACTGTCAGAGATCTGCCAGCCGCAGGCGCCTTTCTCGGATCTCTATGGTCACTAAATGAGCCTCATTTTTGTCACTTTTGCTGGGAACCTTGCAGACGCTGTTGTGTCGGAGGGAGCATAACGTGACTCGCCCATCTGATCGCGAATCTGACGGAGAGCTGATCCAGCGCTGTCTTGAGCTCGATCACCGAGAAGCGTTTGACGAATTGGTCGATCGCTACAGCGGTCGGTTGTTCGCTGCCGTTCAAGGGATGGTTCGAAACAGTGACTTAGCCGCCGATCTCGTGCAGGAGTCGTTTCTGTGTG
>PVBE011453811.1_pt1 | contig 11337 bp, 8 predicted proteins | sample 1631181 | NCBI WGS metagenome assembly PVBE01 (sample SAMN08397723, study PRJNA350692) | Marine metagenome, whole genome shotgun sequencing project. | isolation source: water | place: Pacific Ocean | collected 2012-04 | reverse complement strand
GCCTTCGCAAAATATAATAACTTCTTTATAACCCTTTACTGTAAAATAGTTTTTATGGTGTGTAAGTTTAGGTTCACTGCCTAATATTTTTTCATAAAATATACATTGCTCAATATATGTTTCCCATACTACGGGATTTGGATCGCATCCAACATATACCTCAGCATTACTTGTATAAAAACCGGCTAATCGGTCCCCCCAACCGCAACTACTATCTAATATCGTTTTAGCATTAAACCTATCGTACATATATTTTGCTACTTTAGGTTTAAACTGCGTTGCTACATATGCACCAAGTCTAAATGCTTCTCTATATTTACCCTTGTTAATATATTTCACCATACCGTCTCGCCAGAAAGTCCAGTTAAATTTAACTAACTTTTCTTGATCTTTCCATATTATTAATGGCCCTGATATGTTATAACCATTGCATGAAAGTCTATTAGTTTGATGAAAATAATTGCTTATATTATTGTAATAATGTCCTAGTTCAATAATATCTTTGCAGTATTCTTGTATAGAATATTCATAGTCGTTAAATTTATCTGTAGGTGTAGTTTCGGGTATTGTTAGTAATTTTACTATTTCAGTATTTCGTAGTTTATTAAATTTTGAAACAACTTCTTGCTTTGTAATATTTTGTAAAGGAAATGGTATATTATTTTCTACAATGTATTCAGCAAATGCATGTTTCCCATCGCCTACCGAAAAATTTTGTTTAAAGTTAGACCATTGCTCAGGATTGAATACAGGTAAACCATTTTCGTTACTGTGTTCTTTTAAAATGTTTTTAATAAGTTGAGATGCCATTTAGGAATCCTCTTTACTAAATCCTGTAAAGCCGTTTTCTTTAACAACATTTAATACGTTTGATACTCTGCCCATAAGTTCTTCTCTATGAGATATTAAGAAAATATTTTTATTGCGATCGCGTGTTATTTTTTTCAGTACCGCAATAGCTGCTTCTACTCCATTAGTATCTGTACCGTTGTCTATAAGTTCGTCAATAAACATTAAACTAATAGGAGAGTTTAAGTTTTCAAATATATCTCTGAATGCCCAACTTAAACTTAAAATTAACCGGTTTTTCTCACCACGACTTAAATTGTCAAAGTCAAGGTCACGTCCTATTTCTGTTATCTCAACTGATAAATCATTGAGGAATTTTACTTCGTGTGGCAATCCCATTTTTGTAAGATAATAATCTAACCGTGTATTCAAGTATAATAAGTTTTGTTCAATAATACTTTTTCGTATAAAACTATCTTTGTTGATTAAAAGTTTAAGTAAAAATTCCTGATGATTTTTTAAATCCATAAACTGATTATAAGTGTCATAACTTACTTGCTGTAAGCCACCTGATTTTAATGAAACAATTTGTTCTATGTGTGGATTTTGTGTTTCCTTTTCCTTTTGTAAATCTGCTTTTGTTGTGCTAATGCTTTGCTGGTGAGTGTATGCAGATTCGATATCATCATAAAATATTATAGGTTTCTCACCAGGGTCTCCGGTGTCATCCATTTTACTTTGAAGTTTGTTAATTGCCCGCTCAGTTTCATTTAAGTGTGTATTTGTATTTTCGATTTTTTCAGTTAAATTGTCGACTATTGTTTTGTGTTGATTGTCATGAATGTCTTGCCCACACGCATAACACTGATGATTTTTTGCTGTTTCTAAATTAGCACCGTCAGTTTCAATAGAAGAAATGTAATTTTGTTGATGTATTTTTGATTGTGTTATTTCTCTTTTGTATCGTCGGAGATCATTAGTTTTAGTATTATAAATTTCTAATTTTTTATGATTCTCTATTTCGTCATTGATATTAATACTATCAAGTTCTGCTAATATTATGTTATAATCATTTATGTTTTGTGTATGTTTTTCTTTCCATTGATCACTACGTGTTTCGGCTTTGTTTATTTGTGTTTGTATTTTCTCATTTGAGTCTAGAATTGACTTAACATTATATTCTTCTTTTAAAAGATCATCTTTTGTTTCTTTAATCTGTTCTTTAAGTATTTCTGCTTTTTTGCTTAACTCGGTAATACCTAAAAGATCTTCGATAAATTCTCGTTGATCTTGTGCTCGCATATTTAAAAATGGTTCAGTATATGTGTTCAATGCAAGGATATGTTTAAAGATAACAGGACTCATTTTTACAATGTCTTCTATTACTTTTTGTGTTTGTCGTGTCTCACCTTGTGCTTCATCAACAGCTGCATCGTCGTTGCCTGCTTCTTTATTATCTACATAGAATTTAAGTTTGTTAGGTCGCCTGCCTCGCTCTATTTTATAAGCATGATTGTCTTTTTTAAATTTTAAACTAACAACCATATCTTTACCGTTTGTTTTATTGATAAGGTTGTCACGTTTAATATTTGTTATTGCAGAACCATATAATGCATATGATATTGCATTGACAAGTGTTGTTTTACCGGTACCATTACGAGAGCCGTTGCTACCGAGATCAATATTATTACCTAATACTAATGTCAATGGATCTTCAGTAAATGAAACGCCTTGCGTTACAGCACCTACACTCATAAAGTTTTTTAATGTAATACTTTGTAGTTCTAACATAATTATAGGGAATTATAAATTGCAACTAACACTCGAGAATCAAATGTGTCACTTTGAATATCATGTAAATGAGAAATAACAATTTGATCTACACTTTGAAATTGTATTTCACCAATAACACCTTCTTCGTGCTCAATATCTTTTGCTGGCAATAATGCAAATTCGCGTAGTTTAAAAATATCTGTAAATAAATCTTTTAAGAAATTTGCTTCATCGTATGTAATGTTAATATCTAAACTAATTCTTGCGTTAGTTTTTTCTTGCAAACATTTCTCAGGATCATCAAGTAATGTAGATAATTGTAATGTTCGATAAGTTGGTTGTTCTGGCCATGCTAAAAAGTCTGGCTCGTTGTCCCATTCTAACATCATCATACCGCGTTCATCATCCCAAGCATCACTGTAGTTGTGAGGAAACGCATTTCCGATATAAACAATTTTACCTCTTGCTTGTCGTGCATGGAAATGTCCGCTAAACACTAATTCTGGGTGTTTAAATTTTTCTTCTTTTAAGCCACCATGGTCAGGCATAGTAATCATTGCGTTCATATAAAAGTTTGGTAATTCAAAATGTCCAAACATATATTTGCATTTAATTTTTTGAATTTTTTTCCATTCGTCGCCAACTAACCATGGAACAAATGCAACATCGTTGTTTACGATTGGTTCGTTAATTTGAACAAAGTTTGATAAAAGTCTATTAAACTCTATGCTGTTTAATGTTCTAGTATCTCGATAATAGAGATCATGATTGCCGTTAATAAAATAAACTTTCTTAAAAGATTCGTTAAGCAATGCTAATGCTTTCAATGTGTAATTCATTGTACTCACATTGATACTTGCTCGTTGATGATGCCAATCACCAAGGAATATACATGTTTCACAATTATTTTCTTTGGCTGTATCAATAAACCACTTAACGAAGTTTAAACAATCTTCGTTATGATAATGACTATTATTTTTTAATCCAAAGTGTATATCAGTAAAACATGCTGCCTTTTTAAATAATGTAATATTATTCTTTTTTGACACTCGGGGTCTCTTGCGTCTTTTCTTGCATTTGTTCTAATCTTTGTTGTTGTTGCTTTTCAAGATCTTGAAATTGTCGGGTAAAACTTGGCATAGCACCGGCTTGCTGTAGCATGTCATCTCTAATATTTTGATTACGTTTTTCTACATTTAATATTCGTGTAAAACTGTTAGTAATAGCGGCTGTGTAATAAGCAAATGGGTTTTGTGATTTACTTTCATCAAATTGTAATCCAATTTGTGATAATTGTAATAATGCTTGTCCTCGCATATCATCGACATACGTATAGCCACGCCAGTTGCTTCGCATACTATAACGTTCGACTAATTTTAAATACATTAATGCAAGTTTATCAGTAATTTGTCCTCGAGTACCTAACCCTCGAACAATCTCAAATTTTCCATTTTTTAATCCACCCCTCCAATGGCTACGACCTACTTCGGTTAATATATTATCAATATGTGCCCAGTGTTTAAATGGAGGAAATGGCAATTTTACATGATGATCGGCCACTGTCTTTGGTGTTTTCTTTCTTGTTGGATCTTTAGGTATATGCTCAAATGACATTACTCTAAATACTAAATCACTAAGGGGTATTGATGCTGGATCTACAACAACATCTGCCGCTTTAACATTCTTTTTTTCTGCTTTTAGTTTTATTAATGTTTCATCTTTGATTCTTTTTGCTTGATTTTCTTTTGCTAGTTGTATTGTTTCGTTGGTAATATCAGCAATATCTTGCAAAATAATATCAAACTGATTATATTTTTTATCAATGTAATAACAAAAGTTATTTTTTGATTTATGTATTTCAACAAGCATGTCCTTGTTGTTTAGATAATTAACTCTCCGTGCCATTGAGTTTTCCTTTTATTATAGTAGTTATTATACTACAGAAAAACGGAATAAGTCAAGTAGAATCTAGATTAAGTAGGTGTTTTATATTTCGATAAATAAAGTAAAGAGTTTATGATTTATGAGAGCACGAGAAATACTAGAAGCAACAGATTCCTTTGCATTTACATTTGGTAGATTTAATCCACCAACGATTGGGCATGAAAAGTTAATTGATGCTGTAAAAGCAGCTAGTGGTAATTATATGATTTACGTTAGTGAGTCGCATGATAGTAAGAAAAATCCGTTAGCGCCTGATCAAAAATTAGCATATTTAAAACAGATGTTCCCAGGTGTTAATTTTCAATCTGCTAAAACATTTTTACCTATTTTAGTTGATCTACATAAATCAAATACACAAGATATTATAATGGTAGTTGGAGATGATAGAGTTTCAGAGTTTGAATCGTTAATAAATGCGTATAACGGTGTTAAGGATAAACCACATGGTTATTATAATTTTAATTCAGTTGAAGTTATAAGTGCTGGACAACGTGATCCCGACTCCGAAGGAGCAGAAGGTATGTCAGCAAGTAAAATGAGAGCAGCTGCCAAGGCAGATGATTATAGTTCATTTAAACTTGGATTACCTGACGGTTTCCAGCAAGGTGAAAAATTATTTAAAGATGTACAAGTGGGGATAGCATAATGCTCGATGCCTCCGATCTCGCCGTTGGTAAGCAACCAGATGTTAGAGCAAAACTTACTACTAAGCGTGGCGCAGCCATGGGTAAAGTATTTCCTGGTTGTGAATCGGGCCCAATGAAAGTGTTACTATATGATCGCGGTGTTATATTTCCATATGTTCCTACTATAATGTTTGGCCATCAAGCAAATTGGGGAATCCATCAGCCGACACATAGTAACTTTAGATATCTTTTCTTTCAAAATTATGCAATGCAAGAACTTACTGTTACATGCCCTTTTACTGCTACTACTGCCGCAGAAGGCCGGTATATGGAAGGCGCAATGCACTTTTTTAAATCAGCAATGAAAATGGGATTTGGTGAATACGACGATTATCGAGGAGTCCCACCACCTGTATTAGAATTTAGTGTTTGGGGACCAGCATTTGCAAAAAATATTCCAGTTGTTATCCAAAATTTTACATATAACATCGATAGTGCAACAGATTATGTTTGGCCACTGGACACTAGTACTAGATCCGTCGGCCCCGACGATTCAATGTTACCATTGAATGTAACTTTTATATTAACTCTTACTCCAACGTATAGTACTAAAAGTACAAGAAAAGAGTTTACTAGTAGAAACTTTTATAATGGTAGTTTATTACAAAACGGATACAGTTAAAAATGGCAAAGTCATCACATTACAACGGCGATAGTTTTTATGCAAATACTGATACTATAGATTTTTATTTAGATATATGGAATGATGATATAAATCTATCCACAACTGGTGATACATCGATTGAAATTCACTCAAAGTATAATTTGCGTCCAGATTTAATGGCATATGATATGTATGGTAGTCCTAACTATTGGTGGGTATTTGCATTAAAGAATAAGGATAAACTTATAGATCCTGTGGAAGATTTTAAAACAGGATTAGTAATAACTGTTCCTTCGAGGAATGGTATTAGAAGTTTAATAGGGTAACATGGGCGATATAGCAGATATTAACAAATGGGGTAAAGGAAGCAATCATGGCGCTTGATGCAGCTCAAGAAACTATAGGAGAAAAATCTGCGGGTAAAATTGATGCTCTTATAAACTCTGCCAAAACAAACTCGCAATTGGTAGGTGATGCGATAAAAAAAGAATTACGTAAATCAGGGCATTCTTCTACTGTTGTAGATGATACGCTTGCCGGAACAGATTTTGTTACACATGACGGTTATATTGGTGATAATCAGAGCGGTGATACTGCCCACATTAATACGCAATCAGATCAAACAATTACTAGGGCACAATTAGATGCCGCAATGAGGAGCGGTCGATATGGAAATCCAGGTCGTAGAAAATATAAATATTAACGAGAGATTAGCTCAGGCAACCAAATTTAGGCCTGACAATGCTGAAGAACCTACTCGCATGAAAAGAACGTCTTGGGGATCGATTCAAACAGCATTGCAAGATAGAATATTACCAAATGAATTATATGAAGATGATAGCGGCGAATATGAATTAACAGCATATCAAATTACTATTTTTATGCTTGCTGAAGGGGAAATATTTGGTAAAAAATTAAGTGATGTTACTAACAATATTCGTACACAGAAAGATATAGAAAAAGTGGGCGGTGTTATTGTTGCACAAACTGCTGGATCCGATGAATTTTATATTGACGAGTTTGAATTTCAGTCGATAGTCGGTGGAGCAGGACCAATTGCAACTAGATTTAGCTTTACAATAAGAAGTCCATTTCAAGCAGATTATCTTGATCATATATTTAAAGCTGCACAATTACTTGGAATTCGCAATCATAATGATATTCCATTTTTTGTGCTTATTGGCTGGAATGGTCGGCATACGGCTACATCTGAAGTAAAGATTTTTGAAACAGCAAGATGTTTTTCGTTTAGAGTTATTAATGCAGCTTTAACATACGATGATTCGGGTGGTGTTTATGAAATAGATGCAATTCGATATGCTGAACATAATTTTAATACTTCATATGCTTCATTGCTGGAAGATATAACAATTTCAGGTGCTACTGTTATAGAAATGATGAAAGATTTATTAATTAGACTCGGATCGGCGTATAGTAGGGCAGTTGATAATGTCATAATGCCAGATGTGTTTAGAATTGATCTAGATGAGGAAGTAGCAGCTTGGAAAATGATAAAACCAAAGGAATCAACACGATCTGATGTCAAAACAGCTCCTAATCTTACAGATGTAGATAAAACTATAAAGGATATCCTCGGCACCAATGCGCCGGTTGTTGCAGCGGTGATGAGTGCCAGATCTGATGCAATAAGTAAAGAAGTATCAAGTACACATATTTCACAAGCATCATATATTAAAACAGCCACGTATAAAGCAGGTCATTCTATTCCGGCTATTATGGAAGATATTATTAATGCTACAGAAGAGATGCAAAAATTGGCTACTGCCCTTAAAGATCCGCAGGGAGATGACGCACATAAACAAGAAGCCGATCCTAAAAAAATTAAAAGATTTCATATCAGATTTGATGCAGAAGTGGAATTATTAGCATATGATGGTAATAAACAACAATATGCATGTAAAAGAATTTATAAAATACGGAAGCATTTAGATCCAGAGTTAGCAAATGATTGGGCCGCAACAGCACAATCCAAACCACTGAGTATGGCTAGATTGAGTGAAACATTACAGGCGGGCTTACTTCAGAAGGCTTATCCTTATTATTATACTGGTTTAAATACTGAAATTAAGAGTCTTAATTTTAAATTTGATAATCATTGGATTAATGCAATAGAGTTGTATTCAAAAATGGGCGGCATACAAAAAAGAACACCCGGTATTATCGCAGATACTATCGCAAAGGGCCTTACTGATACAAAGTTGAATAAATTACGAGAATTGACTGACAGACAAATTGAAGATCTTCAAGGTGAAATAGAAATTGTTGACAAGAGACTTGATGCAGAAAGAGGCCTTGGCTATGGTGGGGGCCGCGAAGCAGAGCGAGAAAAAGAGCGACGAGAACACATGAATTCTGAAAAGAAAAAACTTGAAGACGCAGTGAAATTGCTTGAACAACACGTAGGTGTTACAGCGGCACAAACAGCGGCAGTAAAAGCAGGAAAATTACAGCCAATATTTGAAGGTTCGCACACGTATGATGCTGACGAACTTATTATGGCATCAGGCAATGTATATTTTATTGAAAATCGTCCTAAATTTGAAGGGATAGTTTATATGGGTTCTTTACAGAAAAAAGATAATATTGGAGTAATGTTTCCAGTACCACAAATTGCATCTGTCATTCCTAAAAAGAATACAGGTATGAGAGATGAATATCATCGAGGTAATACTATATTAGCAGAAATTATTGCAAAACGATCTGGTAGTGATATGATTAGTATAGAATTAGAAATACGAGGAGACCCGTATTGGATCCCAGAAACATTTGATAAACCAAATAAAAATAGTGTTTCACCACATTGGCAACAACCGTTTTTGATAATAATTGCTAGTCAAACTCAGGATTATGATGAAGCTGGTATTTTTCAAGTGAATGAAAGAAGTAGTTTAAATGCGGTCTATAATGTTATAACAGTTCAGAACAGATTTTCAGGCGGAGAGTTTACACAAGTATTAGACTGTAAAAGAGATATGACAATTGATTTAAATACAGTAATAAGAAAACCTGATGAGTATCATGCCACATGGCTCATTGATAGCATCATATAGATAATGAATGGAATAAATTATGGTAGGTTATAGAAAAAAAGTAGATACTCCTTCCTTTGATCATCATAGGTCACAGCCGAAGTATTTTAATAATGAATTATCTACCACATCATCGTATTTTGGTTTATATATTGGTATTGTAAAAAATACGCAAGATATTCAACATATGGGTAGGTTGCAAGTATACCTCCCAGATTTTGGCGGCGACGAAGATAATAAAGCACTTTGGAAAACAGTAAGTTATTGTGCACCATTTGGTGGTTCGTCACCTGCTATGGAAAGATTTTGGGAAAAAGATATAGAAGAATATGATTATACACCAACAAGCTATGGCTTTTGGGCAGTTCCACCTGATGTAGGTAATAAAGTTCTTATAATGTTTATTAGTGGCGATCAATCTCAAGGTGTTTGGATAGGGGTCTTGTATGATAGTTTTATGAATTTTAATGTACCTGGCATGGCGGCAGATGATTCACATAATAATAAAGACGATACAGTACATAAATTTCAAAATGTTACTGAATATAATAAATTTAATCATGAAATAACTAATCCTCTTCTTCCATCTGTCCGTCCATATCACAAACGGCAGTATGAAAGAATGTCCCAAACAGCACAGCATGAAGACCCGTATAGAGGCTGGACTACAAGTTCCGCTCAACGAGAAACACCGAGTGCTGTATATGGAATGAGCACACCTGGCCCAATAGATCCACTTGCGACTAATGTTAATGAGACATTTAAAAGAGCAGGCGGACACACATTTGTTATGGATGATGGTGATGCCAATGGTAACAACAGACTTATTCGTTTACGTGCCAGAGGTGGTGCACAGTTATTAATACATGATACACTTGGATTTGTTTATATTTGTAATAAGATGGGTACTGCATGGGTAGAACTTGATAAAAATGGCGGCGTAGAAGTTTATAGTAATAATTCAATAAGTTTACGAGCAAATGAAGATATTAATATGCGGGCCGATCGAGATTTTAATCTCGATATTGGTAGAGACTTAAATGTTTATATGCCTGCTGATTATGAAACAAATGAAGAGAAACAATTTCAAACAGATTCACATACTGGTACTGGCAGTGATGGCGATCCAGATAAACCTAATTTTTGGTCTTATAAGACCGCAGGTTTAAAGAGTAACGTGCCTAATGGTTCGATTGTATTACAAGTAAAAGAAGGCGAAGTACATACAACAGTTGATACTGGTTCTATATTTCATACAATGGGAGCAGGTGATTATCATCATCATCTTGAAAATGGTAATTATTATCGTACAATAAAGAGCGGTATATTTAATGGTATTACAGCCAGTGATCATTATCAAAATGTTGGCGGCCGCGAACAACATCATTCAATAGATGACATGATACTTGTATCTGATAACTGGTTACGTACTCGTGGTAACGTTGAAGTAAATCATTCCTCAGGTGGTGATATGAATGTTAATGTTGATGCTAGTTTGTTTATGAGTGCTGGTAAAGAGTTTCATCGAACAGCTGGTGGTAAGATTGCAGAAGATGCCCTATCGATTCATCATAATGATGGAAATAGTGAAAAAGCATTTACGTTTGTTAATACTGCTAATGTTCTTGGTGCACACCAGGCTGTGTGGCCAGATTTACAAGAATTTGAAGATATGGTTAAGTATAATCCTGCGGTAGGACCAATAACTGTAAAGGTAGATCGGCGGGTAACACGATATCCTACGATGGAACCATATGGTGGTCTTGCAGGACTTCCAGGCGAAGGTTCTCTTTATCATATTGATGAAATAACAACGGGAGCTGCCGGAAAAGTAACTGGTGCACCAGTTGAAGAAATGATAGTACCGATTGATACATTTAAAACAGCATATCCTGTAGGAAAATTTACTACACCGTGGGTTAACCCAAATAACTTTGGTGTTGATGATTTTGCCAATATCCCCGAAGCAGTTGATGGTTGGATAAATCCAAACGGATCACCTGGCCAATATATTGGCACACATTATGATGCAAACGGGAATCCACATCATGAAAAAGTAGCAGAATCAGCTGCTTTACCACCAGCACAAGTACGGTTGTCAGGCAGGGGTATGGAACTTTTAAAACGGCATGAAGAGTTAAGACAACAAGTTTGGGTGGATGACTTTGGGGACGAGTTCGTTGGGTATGGTCATAAGTTAAACAAAGAACCAGTTATAGATAAAACAACGACTGCGGTTTCAGAACATGCTGATCAGATTACTATAAGGGATGCAAGCGCGATTCCACCATTTGGCACAATAAAATTAGGAGCACGGTCAGAATGGATTTCTTGGGCTAGTGTAGTTGGTAATACAATGAAAGGAGTTATACGCGGATTACAAGGTACAATACCCCAGGCTCACACAAAAGGTGTGCAATGTGCATTTCCTGGTGAATCATATCCTGAAGGTATTACTCGGCTACAAGCAGATGCATTGCTTAAAAATGAT
>PVBE010687609.1_pt1 | contig 11337 bp, 7 predicted proteins | sample 1631181 | NCBI WGS metagenome assembly PVBE01 (sample SAMN08397723, study PRJNA350692) | Marine metagenome, whole genome shotgun sequencing project. | isolation source: water | place: Pacific Ocean | collected 2012-04 | reverse complement strand
AGGATGTACCTTTTTGTCCGTTGGACTGACGACACTCTCAGAAATTTCGCAGCATCGACAATTGAGGACGGCGCGTCGTCCGACCAAGATCTGTGTTGCTCTGGCCAGATTCAGCAAGCAATTGCGGTAGCCATTGCCCATCCAAACCAACCTTAACGGCCGGTGGGCGGCGGGGAGGCCGCGGCGACGCAGTCAAAACCAATGAAACCATCGTCGTTCCAACAGAACCCAAGGCAAACATGCAGAAGTGTTTGTGGCGGTTGCCTACAATGCAGCCGCACGCGTCCACATCCATGTCCTGATCAGGTACACCGATGACAAAATCAGCCAGCAGGGCGCCGTCACACGGGATGTGGTCAAAGTTGAATTCCCTCCATCCTCCATGCCAACAGAAATTCCCACATCAAGGGACTCGGAAACCAAATGAGAGACCTTCGCAGCCACGAACTCTCCTTCCTTGGCAGCTTGTTCTGCCGCATCGGTGATGCCGGTGACGAAAGCCTCTATGAAGAAAGACACCAAACGTGCCAGTAACCAGATGATCAACTTGGGCAAGACCATGGAGAGCAAAGGTGCAAGGATGGCCATAACCGCGCTGTACCAGGTATGCTGTGCAATGAAACAGCGAACACCCCAGAGGAAAGCCGAGAAAGGATTGATAGGCTGTTCCGGAGCGCGATACGGCACAATAGCTTGCACTTGACCAATCTCCACAACCGGTCGACGCCCACGAAGTACATGCTGGTCTTGTGGCGGTTGGTCGTTCACCGACACCAGTTGCAGCTGGTTGCCCGGAGGAAGGCCACGGTGTTGAAGCTCTTCCATATGCTGTTGAATTTGAAGTGAAAACAAAGATGCTCCGGCATCGCAGTGAGCAAGGTTCCGTGTCACCTCTACAAACTTTTCGAAAGAAGCAATGAATTGGGCATAGGCCTGAATGACTCGGGCCTCATCATTGGCAGCACGGCCTCGTGCCTGCTGGCGGATCTGATCGGGCCAACGCTGACGGATCAAACCCAACGAGAAGCCGAAGAAGGGTCCACGCGTCGGCTCGAAGTTTTCCGCCCGGCGGATTGCCTGCGCCACTGATTGAGGGTCCATAGTGTGTGCGCACGATACTGCTTGGCACGCGAGAAAAAGTCAGACCAAGGTCTAACTGGAGGAACTTGAAAGACACCTGCGCGAGAATGGATGCGTTCCAACTGACACACTTCGGCCGAATTCAAGCTGATAAGAGTTAATGCTGATGCTGCAACCTGGATATAATGGTCCAAGGTCTCCAAACACTTCCACCTTCCCATGACTCTCAGCCGGCTAGTCTCTACTCCGGAGATGAACAAATGGGTAGCGCGACCAGCACGCAACGAAGCAGGCGTAAGGCCTAAATGGGTCAAACCCAACTCGGCCAAAGCAATTTTGAACAAAGAGAGAAATTTGCCGTAAGAGCTCGGGAACAACTTGACATCGGGGTCAAGACATGATGTAAGCCAAGCCAACCACTTAGTAGCCAACTCGTTGTCAATTTTACAAACCTGCCTCTTGCCCATCTGCCGACGATTTTTCGGATTTTCAATGCCCAAGACCGCCCCGGTCTCTCCCAACACACTATGCATCACCGAGGGCAACACTACATCTCGACAGCGAAGTTTAATAATTTCACCGGGACGCAACAACCCAAACCAACCAGTCCACACCAAGATACCGAACGGCAACCAGTAATGCGCTTCCTCTGTACATACCACAAAAGCCTTGGTCAAAGCAACACAAAAGATAGCTTTGGCAATGATTTCTGGGCAAGGAATGCGCATGGCCAGTGGTTTATCCATCTCCCAAGTTTTCTGTACGTCCCAAGATTGTTTGAGGTTTCGAACCAAATGTCTGTAGCGGTGTTGCACACCCAGAACGGCGCGTCGGGCTTGACTTATCGGGCGATTCTCGGCATGGCAAAACTTGATATAACTGACAAAAAGCTCGTCCATTTCCAGCGGAGAGGTGCGGTACGCCGTGGGAAGCGGAACATGATTTTGGACACACCAACACGTCAACTCGTCAAAACCTTTAGCCAGCAAAGCGCGATGTGCTGGACTCACACGGGATGCCTCCAGATCCTTAGGAACGCGGACCATGGACTAAAAATTCTCGCACTGCCTCTGCCCAAGCTCTGCACAGCGCGGGCGGATAGACACCTGCCGCGGTAGAACGGCGCACGCGTCGGCCTGCCTTGTCCCTGCAAAAACCGATAGTGGCAACGTGATCATGACCCTTGTCACAGCATCTACGCAAACGTTGAAGTTGAGGAACATTTGTCACCACACGAGTCCTCTTAAGTACGCGAGTATCACGATCGAAACAGTGGGCATCAGGGGGACGTAAACAGTAGGCGCATTGGTCGAAATCGACAACGAAGATATCCTCCCTCTCCAACAACTCCTGGAACCGGGGAGTGTGCCAAATGAAACTGGTAAGGGGGTTCTCGACCGAAAAGCCAATACCTTCCTCGATCAACACGTCGATGATGTCGAACATCTGATCATGTTTGAAATTTCCGTTAATTTCACGTTCAAGCACTCCATCTCCAAAAGGTCGCTCTGACGAACGAGTTCCTCCATTGAGATTATTCAAAGTGGACCAACTCCCACACGTAATTCCGAAATGTGCAAGACCAACAACTTTTCTCCTAGCCGCTCGAACTTCTCGCTGAACAGTTGAATCTAATTCCATGTCGTGCAATCTATTGTACCCATCTTTGCCATAGGCCTCATAACACATGCATTCGACTTGTTTTCGACACAAAGCTTTAGTTAATCCACCAGCACCGCCATAATATTCTCTAGCGCGTAGACAAAGATGACCATCGTTGGGGGCACCTCGCATGGATGTGCCAGGACGATCATCACAAACAGCGCATTCAAAAGATTCAGGCCGAGGATCATCGCTTTGGGGCGTGGAAGAGCGCAGTCGAACAGATGAAAAGGTTGACCTAGGTTTCCATAAATGGCTGGCCCACGATGGGCAAGGGCTGGCTGGACGTAGCTGGACCCCACGACTGGGGTCGTCTGCTGGATTGTATTTTGTGCCGACCCACAGAGGTCGCACACACAAACCTGTAGACAAAGTCAAAACCGATAATTTTCGCAACCAGCTGTTGAGCGCTTTGCTAGATGACCGGCCTTTCGCAACGCAGCCGACCGCTACACGAGAATCGATAGCGCAGACCACCCGCTGATCACGCTGGCCATGTTTAAAAGCGCGTCTCTCGAGCTCGTCCAAGACCGCTCTGACTTCTTGGATGTTAATGTGATGCAAGCCTTTGTGCTCATAGCTCACCGGCGATTTCCACGGCAAACTTGCCAGGAGCTCATTCAAATCAGCATCCGGTTCTGTCATGTTTTCCGAGAGAAACTCTTCTTCCAGAAAATTCCAGTCGAGCCTCCCAGCTTCACCCTTGAACTCACTTCTAGCAAACAACAACTCCGCAACTGGCTGTGGAACGTTCGCGATGCATGACCCTCCTCGTTTGCCTGATGAGTCCGTAGCGCTGATACACCGCGATACAGGATGGCGAACGTTTGTGTGCGCTAGAGGCAACCACAGGGCACTGATGATCACCTCATCGATCACGTTGGCGGGCATGCGCATACTCGCTGTAGGACTCAAAGAGCTACTCCAAGAGAAAGCCTCAGATAATGTAGCCGTACAACAACGCTGATGTAGGTAGGGATGAACCACAGATCCCAGTAGGGCCTGCATAGTTGTACGAGTGGTAGGTAGTCCCGCAGCAGCAAGCAAAAGCCGAAAAAGAAGGCGGAGCTTGTCCGAAGACACGCCCACACGGCCGGCATGTCCCTCCACGGTCGTTCCCCAAGCTTCAAAAGTTTGCGCAAGGTTGAACTGTTTATCCAACGCGAGGGGCAAGTCCAGCTCGCGGTACTTTGCTCGCGACCTGTTCATGATGTCAACATCACGGAAGAACCCTCCATCGACTTGACAGAAACGACAGCAGCATTTTGGGCTGCAGTGAAGACGTTCCCGAGGAAGCCTAAGAACAGCAATGTGATCGTCGATATAGACACCTTCCCAAGCGAGTTCCAGAGGAGCTGCGAGGCCATGTGATAGGACTTCGGTAGAGCGCATACATCCGGCTTGTTCAAGCAGTCCTACATGAGCTGATTGTGTAACCCCCACACCATTGGTATCCCCCATAGCAATAACTTTAAGGCTGCACCGATAATGTTGGGTCACGTCCAAATCGGGGATCAAGTCCATGAAGTAATGCGCAGAAACTCTCCTACCTACCGCTTGTTGATGAAGCCAGTTTTTGTTGTGTTTCCATTGATAAAAGAAATTCGACAAATCGTCACCTGAACCGCGCACTGTGGTCCCAGGGTCCACGATCAGCTTACAAAATTCAGTGCCATGGGGCAATTGGCCCCAATCTTGAGTGTATTCGCCTTCGTTCAAACTTCGTCTATCAAAAATGAGGCGTAACCTGCCTTTGCGGTGGGGCACCGCGAACCACCCACCCCGGAGGAGGGAATTATCCGGTGCTCGAGCAAGGTCCGTCTCTGGCACGAGAGTGCACATCTGGCTCTTAATCATACGACGAATCAACTCAATTTCATCACTGGCCGAAATCATATGACAAGGTCGACAAGGTTTGTGAGGTTGTTCGCAAATCGGTTTGACAATTGAATTAAGGTCTTCGAACGCTTTTCGGCGTTCAGGACAGAGGAAATCATTGGGGAAATTATTCCTGCTCGTTCCGGTAAGGCAATACGATCCAAATCCACTTGCAAAGCGGTGGTGGTAGTACTGCCGGTTGTATGCCGATGAAAACCTTCGAGATATGTACACGACGATAGTTCATGCAACTGCTCGGCGATGCGGGCTCTGCCCCTCGCTGCTTGTGAGATTTCCCCACCAGAGCGGGAGCAAAAACGGTGCGCATGCTTCCAGAGTCTGTTCACAAGCTCTTGCTGTTCCGAAGTCAAATTACTATTCTCGGGGAAGTGCTTAGTCACGACATTGCAATTATTCGGGGAATCCAAGTGATAGAAATTGAACGCACCGACTTGCAAGTTGACCATTTGCTGTCCGGCTAGCTTGCGTCGACTTCGAGCTGTGTTCACAGACCCTTTGGGCATAGACCTGCCTGCTTGAAGCTCTCTCCAGGCCTGAGGAAAAGGCAATGGCATGGGAAAGACGGCAGACGTGTTGGGCGCATCCCGTTCACAGGCCTCATTGAGACCGGGATGTGTCGTACTATTCTCCCTGAACGAGAGACACCTAGAGGACCACGCACGCAACAATCTTCCAAATGGAGTCTTCAGCGTGGCGTCAAAAAGATCAAAGATACCTTGGGTCGGCGAGCTAGCTATACAAGAAGAGCGCGCACGACACACATCGGAGTAAGCAAAACAAGCACTGTTACGTTTGCCAGCATTCACCTTGGCGGCGCAACCCTCGCGCAGCTGAGATGTATCCTCCAAAACCGCAACAAATTCAACTCTGCTCAGGTTCTTCATCTCGTCTTCTTCTTGTCCTTGTCGCCTTTGCCTGGCTGCTCTTCCTCGTCCTCCTCGTCTGCGGGGGCGAGGTCGCGCGTCGCCTGCGAGACCTTCTTGCGAATATCGTCCTTCGTCTTGAGCACACCCACAATCGCCTCGGCCTCCACTTCCGTTCCTGCATGGCAACGTTTCTCCAGAGGGTCTGGCAAGTGAGTATAAGGCCACGCTGTCCTCCACGACCCTGTGAGGCCGAACTGGTGTGTGGCCTTCATCAATTGAACCAATTGGGCCTCGGCCTGTAGGTACTCGCCGCCTTCCATGAGCGCTTTCACCTCGCCCATCATGACATACATCCGGAGCATGCTCCGGTACTTGCCCCAGGCGATCTTCTCGACGGCAATATCTCGCCAAGTCCACAGCTTGTGGGCGCCACCAATCTCCTGCTGCCAATCGGTCTCGTAATCGTCGATGATTTTGCGTGGATTGTCCTTGATCTGAGACTTCAACGTTCTCATTCGAGACAGTGTGCGCATCACTCGCATGCCATCCAGCTCGCCGCTGTCGGCACCTTCTCCTGCACCGTCCCGCATGACAACTGACATCTCCTTCGTCATCTTCATCATCTGCATCTGGAGCATGAGATTCATGGCCTCCTTGTCCACCGGTGGCTCGGGTTCGCCTCGACGGAGTTCGCGGCGCCGTCCCGCGGGGCCTGGAGCATCTCGACCTCCTTCTCGTCCTCGACGGACTGACTTCTCGCGCGCCTTGCCGTCCGCGCCGACACCGACGCCCCGGTCCTGCCTCTCGACGGCTCCGCCGCCCGAGGCCCGGCGGTCCGGGGATACTCGTCTCTTCGACGCCGGTCCAGCCGGAAGTCCGTCGAGACCGCCAAGATCTCGAAGCCGTTCCATCAGCGCGGCACATCCCAGTCCGTCTTCGCTCCCGTCGCTCTCCTCGACCTCTTCGTCCAGGTCGCTGTACTCGTCCACAGCCCCCGGAGTCATCGGCCAAGTTTGCTGGGGACGATGTCGAGTCCTTTCTACAGACCCATCGCCTCGCTGCCGTCCTTGAGCCTTCATCTCGTCGAGCTGCTTCCTCAAGGCTATGATCTCTCCTTCCATGCGACGCTGTTCGGGGTGACAGTCCGTATCGGTCTGAGCTGGGTCCGCCTCTGAGCCGTAATAGATCTTCCTGAGCTGTTTCAGCGAAGGTCTCTGCACGACCCCAGATGCCGCCACCACCCAATCCTCGGCATCGCGTGAAGGACGATTCATCATCAACGCCGCACATTCGACGCGATGAAAGGCCACGGCAATTCCCGCGACTTGGTAGTTCGTCTCGTCGATCTCCTTGCCACCTCGCGCCTTGATCCATTCTCCACACTCGCTCAACACATGCGTGCCAGGGCACGCAATGACCGCGTAATTCCCTTCTACTTCGAGACAGAAACATGGGACCGAGCGCTTCGCCTGCTTCTGGTCCACCAGGGTGACCCAATACTCCTCGCCGACCTCGATCGTCAGCCGGGCCGAGGAAGCCGCCGCAAGGCCTTGCACCATGTTTCGGGGAGAGGGTAGTTATTGCGAAAGATAGCGACACTAACTTGAGCAAAGAAAAGACTGCGCATCAGCCATTTCAGCTCACCCGAAAAGTGATTAATTGAGCACATTCGGGAAACGGAAAACGCACGTTGATAACGACTCAGCTTCATGTATTCATGCCAGGAAATCAGTCGCCCAGCTTTGTGCGGTACGGCGGAAAATCCGCCTTTCAACAACCCGCCCGTGATAGGATGTCGTTCAATCTCGCGCTCGTCGATAAGGGCAATCATGTCGCGGTCGAGCATGGATTTGATGAAACGTTTTTCAGCGTCACGGTCAATACGATGACAAGGTCGAATATTGCGACCTGGCACCAAATCGTGTTCCAGCTCCAGCACAGAGAGGTCAGCGAAAACCCGAGCCCTCTCCCGACACATGACATCGCTGCCCAAAAGATGTCCAGCACGGGTAGGGAGCGAGATCTTCTCCGGGATGACGTCTTCGGCCACAGTAACCGTCTTGCATGCTCTCATTGTCCTGCCAGCCTCGCTGTAGCGATGCCCCAGAGACAAGACCATCGAATTCAACCGGCCTCTGCCGCGGCCCGTAGAGTCGATAACGCCTCCTGAGCTCGCGCAAAACTCCTCCGCGTCGTCACGAAACCGCTGAACCGCAGCCTGCTGTGCGGCACCGGGTTCACCCTCCGGGAACACGAGTTGTGCGCCTCCTCGGGGACAATCCATCTCGTAGAAGTTGGCCAGCGCAACCAAGAGGTTGGTGAACTGTTCAGTGCTGACACGCTTCCCACGACGACGGAGCTCAAACGGTTTAGTCTCGCTGCCCATGTCTGGGTGTACCGCCTCGGGGTAAGGCAAGGGCATCGGAAAGAAGGCAGAGTTGACCTCACTCCTGGAAGCCCCACTGGTTCCTCGACGCTGGCTCCAGGCCAACGTGCTCTTCACCAAAGATTCGTAAAAACATCCAAAAGGAGTGCGCCAACGTGCGCGACTCCAGTCCAGCATCATCTCCACGATCGAAGACGGCACAAAAGGCCCGAAGTCATCATGCATGACGTGTCCGCGTGGTAGTCGAGAAAGACCCACTGTCCGACGACCTGCGAATTCCGAGCCCCGCTGTATCGGGGCTAAAGGGGGATTCAGTGATCCCCGTCGGTCTTGCCCTTGCCCGGTCCCTTGGGGTTCTTCTTCTTCTTCTTCTTCTTCTTCTTCTTCTTCTTCTTCTTCTTCTTCTTCTTCTTCTTCTTCTTTTCCACGGCGGCCTCGCCCTCGGCGTCCTCGCCTTCGCCCTCTGACACCTGCTCGGACATCTTCTTCGAACTCTTCAGCACGCGAGCCTCGAGATCGTCGGTGGTACGAAGCCACCCCAAGACCACTTCTGTCTCGGCCTCGAGCCCTCCGCGAGTGTAACGACGCAACGGGTCGGTCATGTGCGTCAGCGGCCAAGCTGCTCGCCACGACCCGAAGTTGCTGAACTCTCGGAGTGCCTTCATGCACTGCACGGTCTGTGCTCGTGCAAGGGCAGCGTCGCCGACATCGAGCGTTTCCAAGATGTGACAGAGCATCCGGTCCATCCTCTTGATGGACGCAAACTTCTTCCAGCGTACCTGCTTGTGGGAATCGGTCCACTTGAACGCAGTGCCCCCTGCCCTCCGCGCCGAGCTCCTTCGGCCAGTGCTTCCGGTACTCGGCGTAGATGAGGTCCGGCTCGTTCTCCATCTGCTCCCGGAGTGCTCGCATGCGCCCCAGATTCCTCATGACACGAAGGCCATCGAGTTCCTGGGCTCCGGGGGCGTCGTCCCCGGCGACGCCTCGAACGCCGCCGCCGTCGCGCAACTCCTTGAGCAGCTTCACGATCTCCAACTGAATCTCGAGCCCCGCGGCCTCGTGAGGCGAGGTCCCATGACGTGCGGCCTCGGCCGGACTGGCACGGCGCTCCTGGCTGCCTCGGGCGGTCTCGCTGTCGCGCCCGCCAGCTCCGTCTCGACGGCTCCGTTCTCCTCGACCTTTCTGAGCACCGGGGCCACGTGGTAGAGGAGGTACCGATGACTTCCCTGCCTCCTTGTCCTCGGGATAGCGGAAGCCCCGAATGAGCCGAACGATGGGATCGCGCACCGCCTTCCGGTCGTCGGAGTAGTCGCTTGAACTCTCCACACCCTCGTCGTCGACCTCGCTGGCGACGGACCCGATGTAGTGTCGCTGACCCCTCTTCGACGGCGACCGAGCTGGACTGCCACGCTCCCGCTCGCCCTTGCGCTCCTCCTTGAGCGCCGCGAGCTCCTTGGTCAGGCGTCGACATTCCACCTCCAGCTGACGCGCACTCCGTCCCCCGTCGTCGGTTGAGCTTGCCTTCATCGCAGACTGGCTCTCGCTCCGGCCGAACTCGGACTGGTAGAAGAGACTCAGCAAGACTGATGATGACGGGCGAGGAGCAACCCGTCGGCCGACCGCCTTGGTCTGAGGCACACTGCGCACTGCCCCAGCCTCCACCTTCTTCAACTCGACCGATGTCTGAGACTCGGGCACCTTCAGCACGGGCTCGTCGGTCTCCGCCGGCGCCGCGGCCGCACTGGCGCTTGATTGCTGCCAACTGCCGTCGCTGGCTCCGACCTCCTCGGCGAAGGGCACCATCACCACCGACCAACGATCGTCCTGAGACACCACAAAGCATTCGTACTCAACGCGGTGATCGTCGACAGTGACAAGCTTGACGAAGCCAAACTTTCCAGTGGTGACCTCTGCCATCGGAATCGAGCCAAGCGGACGAAGGGGCGCCAGGAATGGCGCTGCGAAGGAAGGAACGCCAGGCAAATGTTCGCAAGAACGACTCGGCTCACACATACACACAGAAAAGACACCGCAATTCTTGAAATCTTTGGGAAGCCTAAGCTTAGAAGTTTCAGACATTTCACTTTACGCATGCGTGCATATCGAGTTCATTGGCTTCGTCAATCTGACCTACTTGATCGTATGGCCTCTCTCTCTGCCTCTAAGCTGATGTCGTCATCGTTATCCGAATGCTCAGCCTTCGAATCAAACAGACAACAGACATTAGGAACGATCGAACCGTCTGCAAAATCCTTTCCATATCCTACATGACAACGAGAGACCATAGCATCAATTGCATCATGCCATGATATATCTCGATCGTTATTCCGACAGAACTGAAAATCCGATGGAGAGTATTGGAATGACTCGAGAAAGCCCTCAGGGAAAGAGAACTCGTCCGGGTCATCGGCGATGATGCTGACAGCCTGATGACTGGTAGGGAGTTCCACGAGCGCCGCTGTCCCCCGTTGCTCGTCTTTCACCACTGACATCTTTTCTTCCCCGAGATCGATGGCAGCTTTGAAGCCCTTCAAGAGCCCAATGGGCAAGAGTGGCGGGATCTTCTCCTGGATGGCGACGAACTCTACGATGCCCTCGATTCCGCCGATGCTGACTGGTACGAAAGCCACACCCAGCGGACGAGATGATCCTCCCACTCCTCGAGCCGTCGGGAGATCTGACTTCTCCACATACACAAAATCGAATCCTTTTTCGTTCAGGCCTTCACGGAGCTCGCTCATTGACTCATGGCCCATCAGCGGTCGACCAGCAGCTGCATCCACCACTGCCATGCCGCTCTGAATGCAGAAGAACGACATCCCCCTTGGATTGTCCCTGACCTCAGCTATCAGCTGATCAATGGTCTTTAATGCAAAGACAAAGCGATTGCTCCCTCGTCCTGAGGCGCTGACGAAGAAACCGGGCTTTGACTTGGCTTTGGGCTTGTATGGATTGGGGCACTCCTTGTGCCAGTGGCCCCTCTGACCAGCAGTTTCCACAACGACTGGCCTTTTTCAGCTGATCGATTGACAACCTCTTCTTTCCTGCTCTGACAGGTTTCTTGTTGGGTGCCTGATTTCTGCGCCTGTCAAAGAATGACCTGTCCCTTGCCATAGCTTTCTTCAGGTCTCGACTTTGTTGCCACGTCCTCTTCTTATTCTTCTGCTGGGCCTTGACTTTGCTCCTTTCAACCAGAACCAAGGTGAAGACGAAGAAACAGTCATCTTCTTCCAAATCCTTCTCGTCAATGGACTCGAGAATCTCGTCTACCTCAGACTCTGGCATGACTGATTCTGTTTCTGACTCTGATTCTTCGTCTGTCTGACCCGTAGTAGTAGTAGTAGTAGTAGTAGTAGTAGTAGTAGTAGTAGTAGTAGTAGTAGTAGTAGTAGTAGTAGTAGTAGTAGTAGTAGTAGTAGTAGTAGTAGTAGTAGTAGTAGTAGT
>PVBE012858190.1_pt1 | contig 11338 bp, 9 predicted proteins | sample 1631181 | NCBI WGS metagenome assembly PVBE01 (sample SAMN08397723, study PRJNA350692) | Marine metagenome, whole genome shotgun sequencing project. | isolation source: water | place: Pacific Ocean | collected 2012-04 | reverse complement strand
GCAGCACGGCGGCGTGCCGGCGGAACGGCCGGAACAACCCCAGCGTGCGGACCAGGATCCGCCGCTTCGGCCCTACCGGCTTCGCCTGCCCGAGGTGCGACCACATCTGCCGAGCTCCCGCCGGCGCCGCCGCCGGCGCCGCGCCTGATCCGCGTTCGACCAATTCCTAGGATAGCGCCGCTCGGCAAGGGAGGCGGCTGCCGGTGGCGGGCCTGGCCAGCCAGCGGCCGGGGCGCGCTAGACGGTGGCGAGGCGCCTGCCGTCCGCCGGGGGTTCATCAGCCACGAGGGGCGCTCCGAGGTCCGGTTCCGCGGACTCCGCCACGTTGCCGAGGACCGTCACGAACGACTGCAACAGCAGCGGGTCGTGGTGCTCGCCCGGACCCTCCAACAGCTGGAGCAGCGCGTCGTAGGGGTCTATCCGCGCCTGGAAGGCGCGATTCACGGTCATCGCCCCGAAGGCGTCGGCGATGGCGATGCAGCGCGCTTCGAACGGAATCCGTTTGCCCCGCAGCCAGCCCGGATAGCCGCTGCCGTCCCAGCGCTCGTGGTGCGACCGCACGCCGCCGCCGGTCATGGCCGTGATCACGCCCGCCCGGCGCATGATCTGCTCGGAGCGGTGAGGGTGTTGGCGCATCCGCCGCCATTCGCGCTCGGTCAGCGGGCCCTCCCGCGTCAGTATCTCGGGCGGGAGCTCCAGCTTCGCGATGTCGGCGAACAGCCCGCCGATCGCGACCGCAAACGCGCGTTCGACGTCGCGCGGGTCGTCGGCGGTCGCCAGCGCCGAGGCGTACAGGGCGGTGTCCACGGCGTGCGTCACCTGCGAATAGGGCGCACCCTGGATCGCGTCCCAGAACGGGAACGTCCCCGCGTGCGCGCACTGGAGCAGCGCCGCCTCGCGCACAATCACGGTCAGCCGCAAGAGGGAGGCGCGGCCCTCGGTGGCGCGGAACAGGTCCTGCGTCGCGTGCAGCAGCGCGCGATGGATCGCCCATGCGCAGTCGGCGGGCTCGATCCGGCGCGATGTGGAGATGATGCGGAGATGACGCCACAGGTAGCGGCGCAGCGCGCCCAGGTCGTGCGGCGAGGGGTAGGCCATCGGCCCCGCCGCGACCAGCGGTCCTTCCCTGAGCGTGAGCGCCGCGCCGCGCTCGTCGAACAGCACGAACGGCAGTGGCCGGTCGATGGTGAAGACGGCGGCCGGCACGGGGACGCGGGAGTTCCGGGCCCCGGCAGGGGACGGTGGCGTGGGTGGGCCGGACATATCCCCTCGGCGGCTCCCTGCTGGAAAGCGGCTCGTGCTGGAATCATCGACCGCCGGCGCCGGCTTCCACAGCGTGCAGCCGGCCGGGTCGCGGAGCGGCGGCGGTACACTGGGCGCTGCGGGCGCAGGGCGGCCGGCCGGCCGCGAGAACCGGCTGAACGCGAGAACCAACCGACCGCGAGAGGAGCGGGCCGTGCCGCGGGTGCTGCTGCTGATACCCTCCGCGAGCTATCGCGCCCCCGACTTCATGGCGGCCGCGCGGCGGCTGGGCGTCGAGGTGGTGGTGGGGTCGGACCGGGGCCAGCCGCTGGAGGTGCTTGCGCCCGGCCGCTCGCTGGTGCTCGAGCTCTCCGCGCCGGAGGAGGGCGCGCGGCAGGTGGCGAAGTTCGCGCGGCGCTACCCGCTCGACGCCGTGATCGCGGTCGATGACGTGGGCACGCTGGTGGCGGCGCGGGCGTCGGAGCTGCTGCGGCTGCCGCACAATCCGTTCGCGGCCGTGGAGGCGACGCGCAACAAGCACCTGCTGCGGCGGCGGCTGGCGCAGGGCGAACTGCTCTCGCCGCGTTACCACCTGCTGGCGGTGGACGCCGACCCACAGGCGGCGGCTGCGGAGATCGCGGCGCGGGTCGGCTTCCCCTGCGTCGTGAAGCCGCTCGCGCTCTCCGCCAGCCGGGGGGTGATCCGCGCCGATGACCCCGCCGAGTTCGTCGCGGCGTTCCAGCGGCTGCGCGCGATCCTCGCCGACCCGGAGGTCGCCGCCGACTGCGGGGAGACGGCGGAGCAGATGCTGGTCGAGGGCTACATACTCGGCGACGAGGTGTCGGTGGAGGGGCTGCTCGTGGACGGGGAGCTGCGCGTGCTGGCGCTGTTCGACAAGCCCGACCCGCTGGAGGGTCCGTTCTTCGAGGAGACGATCTACATCACCCCTTCGCGGCTGCCGCCGCCGCTACAGGAGGAGATCGCGGACACGACCCGGCGGGCCGCCGCCGCGCTGGGGCTGCGCGATGGGCCGCTGCACGCGGAGCTACGCGTCAACGACGAGGGCGTGTGGCCGGTGGACGTCGCGGCACGGTCGATCGGCGGGCTGTGCTCGCGGGCGCTGTTCTTCGGGACGGGGGACCCGGAGAGCGGGATGTCGCTGGAGGAGCTGATCCTGCGCCACGCGACGGGCGCGGAGGACCGCTCCGGCGAGCGCGAGCCGGATGCCGCCGGCGTGATGATGATCCCGATCCCGGCGCGCGGCACGCTGCGGGCAGCGCGGGGCGTCGAGGAGGCGGAGGCGGTGCCCGGCGTCAGCGGCGTCACGATCACGATCCGCCCCGGCGACAGCGTGGTGCCGCTCCCGGAGGGCGACCAGTACCTGGGGCTTCATCTACTCGCGCGCCGAGTCGCCGGAGGCGGCGGAGGCGGCGCTGCGCGCGGCCCACGCGAAGCTGGCGTTCGAGATCGCGGGGGAGAGGGAGTAGCGGCGGGGGAGCGCGGGGATCCAAGTCCAACCTGCCAACCCGCAACGCCGCCCTACACCCCCAGCGCCATGTCGAGAGGAGCCAACTGCTCCTCGGTGGGCTCTGCTCAGCAGAACCAGTCTTCGGTGAGGCGGGGCACCTGCCGTTCCGGTTGCGGGGCGACCGTCACCGGCTCGGCGGCGCGGCCGAGCGCGTCGAGGGCCGCGCGCTTCACCGCCGCGAAGGTGGCGATGACGTCCTTCGCGTCGTCGTCGGCGTTGCCGGCTTCGTGGGAGCAGCCGGCGGCCGCCGCCTCCACGATCGCGGCGACCTCGGCCTGTAGCGGCTCGATGCGCGGGTCGGCGTTGCTCCAGGTGTGGGTCAGCGCCTCCTCGTCGAACTCGCCCAGCAGGCCCTGTTCCTCGAGCAGCGGCGTCAGCGGCGAGCCCGGCGGGAGCAGCAGCCGCAGCGCGTACTGCACGGGCAGGACGTGCCCCACCAGACCGTGCTCCTCCACGAAGCGCAGGAACTCCAGGTAGCCCTCCGCCGTCACCCACGGCGTGAACGCGACCCAGGTGGGGCGGATCACCAGCCGCTCGCGCTCCGCCAGCGCCAGCACAGACTCCATCTCGGCGCGCGTGTGGCCCTTGTCCAGGTGGCGCAGCACGTCGTCGTCGCAGGACTCGAACGCCGAGGTGACGAACAGGCAGCCGGCGTCCCGCAGCCGCGGCAGCACCTCGGCATGCTCCAGCAGGTGCTCGACCTTCACCGTCACGTCGAAGCTCATCGCGGGGTGGCGGCGTTGCAGCTCGTCGACGATCGCGAGCGAGTGCGGGACCGCGTTCAGGAAGTCGGGGTCGCCGAAGGTGATGTGCTCCGCGCCCATCGCCCCGAGGCGGTCGATGTCGGCGAGCACCGTCTCCGTCCGCACCAGGCGCAGCGCCCCGCCGTAGACGGAGGTGATGGGGCAGTGACGGCACTGGTGGGCGCAGCCGCGGCTGGCCTCCACGTAGCCGGCGACGCGCGCGCGGTCGCCGCTGAGCGCGCGGGAGTAGCGCTCCAGCGGCGGTAGCCCGTCGCGGTCCGGCTCGGGGTATTGCCACCGCTCCAGCAGCGGCGCCGCGCCCAGGCCCGCGGGCGGGCAGTCGCCGTCGTAGCGGCGGGCGGCCAGCTCGTCGGCGAGGTTGCACAGCCCCGGCTCGTACTCGCCGCCGACCACCGAGTCCGCGATCCCGGCGCCGATGAGCCGGTCGTGTAACACAGAGGCGTAGAGGCCGTAGAAACAGATGTGCGCCGACGGGTTGAGCCGCCGGATGCGGCGCGCCAGCGCGATGCCGAGCCGCGCGGCGGTGTGCATCGGGATCGAGATGCCGATCAACCCGACATCGTCGAGTTGCCCGGGCTCGACGAGCGCGGACAACTCGGACGCTGCGCCGTCCACGCACAGATCGAGGCAGCGCACCTGGTGGCCGCGGGCGCGCAACGCCGCGGCGGGCGTGGCCAGCCCCAGCGGCTGGTGGCCCATCTCGTAGGTGGAGAGCAGCAGCGTCTTCATGGGCCGACGCTCGTCCGCTGGCGAGCCCGCACCGCGGGGGCCATCCGGCTGGTCATCTGTTCGTGGCGGCTTACTTCTTCGAGGGCTTGTAGTAGGGGTCGCTGCCGGAGTCGTGGTCGGTGATATCGACCACCTCCTCGATCTCCGGCACGGCGTCCTTGATCGCCACCTCGATCCCCTGCTTGAGGGTGACGTCGACCATCCCGCAGCCGACGCAGCCGCCTCCCAGCTCAATGTAGGCGACGGGGACCTCGACGTGGTGGAGGCTCACCATCCCCCCGTGGGCGGCGATTTGGGGGTTGAGCTGGGTGTCGAAGAGCTCCTGGAGCTTGTTGCTCACCGGGTCGCTCCACAGCGGGTTGGGGTTCTCGAACTTCATCATCCCGCCGCCGGCGTCGCCGTCGAAGTCGAGCACGACGCCGTCCAGGTACTCGGCGTTGCGGCTCTCGATGAGGAATGTGATGCCGCCCGCCTCCACCACCGGGTCGCTCTCCGCTTGTTCGCCCTCTTCGATCAGCGAGAGGCTGTGCTGGAAGCCCTCCGGCCCGCGGCCGACGATGGCCAGGCGAATCCCGGCGACGGGGGTCGCCTGGCCGTCGATAGCGCCCTGAAGACGCTCGGCCGCCGGTTCCGTCACCGTGATGCGAATCGATCGGGGTTCGGCGTCCGTCGTGTCCTGGGGTGCGTCCTCGGGTGCGTTGTCTGGCGCCATCTGTCGCTCCTCGCCGGCCGGCGCCGGAGGCGCTCGGGCCGTTGTTTGCCTGACTAGGGTAGTCGATTGCGCAAGCCGGCGGTGGGTGAACGCTGGCGGCCGCGTGGGGAGGCGCCTCTGGCCCTCGACGCGGCGCTCGAAGGCGTGCTGTCGTCTTCGGTCAACTGCTCAGGTGTTTATTCAAGTGCTCTGTTGTCGTACAGTGAGCCGGCGCGGCGGGGTGGTGCACGGAGTGGGATGTGCTGCGCCTCCTGCATGCCGCAGGCCCGCTGGCCTTGCTGCTGCTCGTTGCCGTAGTTCTCCCCGGGGCGGCGAGCGCGGCGTCTACTCCCACCTCCCCGCCGGGCGCTTCCGGTCGCGTCGCGCCGGCGCTGGCCGAGCCCGACGAGCGGCTGGCGGAGCGAGTTTCTCGCGAGCCTCGGCCGGCTCCGCGCTCGGTTTTCGAGTCGGCGCAGGTGGTCTCGTTCTACGGCCTCCCGGGGTTCCCCGGCATGGGCGCGCTCGGCGCCTATCCGCCTGAGCGCGCGGCCGACGAGGTGCTGCGCGTCGCCGAGGTCTACGACGCGCTCAACGGCGACCGTGGCGTGGTCGCGGCGCTGCACCTGATCGTGGCTGTCGCGCAAGCGAAACCGACGGACGACGGTAGCTACCTCGAACGCCTCACCGAAGAGGTGATCGCCGTCTACGTGGAGGTGGCGCGCGAGCGCGGGCTGCTGCTGTTCCTGGACGTGCAGCTGGGCTGGGCCGGCCCGCTGGCGGAGGTGCAACGGCTCTCCGGCGCGCTGGTGGAGCCGTTCGTGCACCTGGCGCTGGACCCGGAGTTCGCGACCCGCGCCAGCGGCCTCGCCCCTGGCATCGTGATCGGCAGCATCGACGCGGCGGAGGTGAACGCGGTGCAGGACTACCTGGCCGCGCTGGTGCGCGAGCACCGGCTGCCGCCGAAGCTGCTGGTCCTGCACCAGTTCGTCGGCGAAATGCTGCCCGGCGCCCGGGAGTACGCCGCGCTCGCAGAGGTCGAGATCACGATCGACATGGATGGCTACGGCACGGAGTGGGGCAAGCTGTCGAACTACGAGGCGTTCGCGCTGGCGCCGTACGCGGAGCGGCCCGCGATCAAGCTGTTCTACGACTGGGACACGCCACTGCTGCCGCCGGAGCGGCTGCTGGCGCTGGACCGCCCGCCGGACCTGGTGATTTACCAGTAAGGGGGCCTGCCGAAACGGGCGTTCAGGCCCTCGGCGCGGATGGCGGGGTCACCGGCGACCGTCATTCGACCACGGGTGCGCCGCTAACCCCTACCCCGGCACGTCCATCAGCCCCTCGCGGGGAGCGTTGACGAGGATCGCCATGTTCCCCGGCTGGTGGCGGTTCTCGTACATCAACTGGTGACTGTCGCCCACCTCGTCGAAGGCGAACACCCGCGACAGCGCGGGGTCGATGCGCCCGGCGGCGATCATCTCGTTGAACGCGGCGCACTGCTCGACGTTGGCGAAGTGGGAGCCCTGGAGGCGCTTCTGGCGCATCCACAGGTAGCGCAGGTCCACGTCGGCGTTGTAGCCGGAGGTGCCGGCGCAGATCACCACCATCCCCGCGTTGTCGACCATGAAGATCGAGGTCGGCATCGTCGCCTCGCCGGGGTGCTCGAATACGATCTTCGGGCTGCCGCGCTCACCCAGCGCCTCCCAGAACTTCTGGCCGAAGGCCCGCGCGCCCTGCATCCACTGCCCGGATGCGTCGGCGTCGTCGATGTCGGGGAGCCGGCCCCAGTGCTCGAACTCGGTGCGGTTGATGACGCCCTTCGCGCCCAGCTGCAGGCAGAACTCGTACTTCGACTCGTCGGAGACCACGGCGATGGGGATGCCGCCGGCCTCGCGAACGATCTGGATCGCCATCGAGCCCAGCCCGCCGGCGGCGCCCCACACCAGCACCGACTCGCCCTCCCGGACCGTGTTCGGGGGCCAGCCGTGCAGCATCCGCCAGGCGGTGGCGCCCACCAGCATGTAGGCGGCGGCGGCCTCCCAGGTGAGCTGCGGCGGCTTCGGGTGGCACTGGTAGTGGTCCACCAGCGTGAACTGCGCGAACGAGCCCCAGTTCTCCTCGTAGCCCCAGATCCTGTTGGAGGTCGACGTCATCGGGTCGGCGCCGGCCTTGATGTCGGCGGCGTCCTCGTCCCACATCCCGCAGGACAGCACCACGTGGTCGCCGACGGCGACGTTGGTCACCTGCTCGCCGGTGGCCCACACGATGCCGGAGGCGTCGGAGCCGCCGATGTGGAAGTCCTCGCTCGCGCCCTGGCGCTGGCGCTGCGCGATCACGTTCACCGGGGCGCCGAGCGCCGCCCACACGTTGTTGTAGTTGGTGCCCGCCGCCATCACCCACACCAGCACCTGCCGCGGACCTACCTCCGGCACCGGCACCTCTTCGACCTGGAACGCCTCGCGCGGCTCGCCGAAGCGCTCGGCGCGGATCACGGAGGCGTGCATCCGCTCGGGCACGTATCCCGCCGGCGGCATCTCTCCCAGCGCGTAAACGGCCTGTTCCTGGGCCATGGCTCCCCCGCTCGATTCGGCTGCGTGCTTCCCGGGGCCGCCCTCGCGGGCAGCGCGCGTATGCTATCACCACTGCCGCCTCGAACGGGCCGCGGCTCAGGCGTAGGACGAACGGATCTCCGATGGCCGACACGGTTTCCGGGTGGGGCTCCCCGCCCGACCCGCGTCTGCGGGTGATCGCGATCGCGGCGCTGGTGCACCGCGACCACGTGCTACTGGCCGAGGGCCACGATCCCGTGAAGGGCGAGACCTTCTACCGCCCGCTGGGTGGCGAGGTCGAGTTCGGCGAGCGGGCGGTCGAGGCGGTGCTGCGAGAGTTCATCGAAGAGACCGGGTTCGAGATCGAGATCCTCGACTCGCTGGGCGTTGTCGAGAACCTGTTCACCCTGCGCGGCCAGCCCGGCCACGAGGTCGTGTTCGAGTTCGTCGCCCGCTTCCCGGAGGGCGCCGGCCCCTCCGAGCTGGCGACGGTCGAGGCCGTCGAGGGCGGTGACCCGTTTCTCGCGAAGTGGCTGCCGCTGGCGGAGGTGATCGCGGGCGCGCATCGCGTCTACCCGGACGCGCTGCCGGAGCGACTCGCCGCGTGGGTGAACCGCCTGTAGCGTCCGTGGCGTCCGTGGCGTCTGCAGGCGGCCCGTGAGCGGTGTCTACGCAGGCGTCTCGTCGAGAGCGGCGACCGCCTGCTCGATGCGCCGCTGAACACGCTCGATCTCGTCCGGCTCGTCGACGCGGCTGCCGTTCTCGCGCAGCACGTAGAAGGCGTCCACCACCACCGCGCCGATCGTGTCCACCTTGGCCAGATGGATGTCGAGTGACAGTTCGTGCAGCGTGCGGGTGAGCACGTACAGCAGGCCGAGACGGTCCGCGGTGTGGATCTCCACGATCGAGTAGCGCTCGGAGTCGGAGTTGTCGATATGCACGGTGGTGGGGATGCGCACGCGAGGCACCGCGTGATAGGCGGCACGGGTCTCCGCCAGCCGCTCGTCGACCGGGAACTCGCCGGCCAGCGCCTGCGGGACCGCGTCCAGGATCAGGCGCCAGCGATCGTCGTCGATGTCGTGGCCGAGCGCGTCGTCGACGTGCAGCACGTCGATGGCGACGGCGTCGTCGCGAGTGTAGGCGACGCCACCCAGCACGTTGGCGTTATGAGCGGCCAGCGTTCCCGCCACCAGCGACAGGATGCCGGGGCGGTCCGGCGTGACGATCGTCAGCCGGTCGAGGCCGTCCAGGCGGGCACGGCGGACCGCCGTGCCGCCGCCGGCCTCGCGGATCAGCGCCAGTTGCTCGCCGATGACCGCGTGCGGCGTGCTGAGGACGTAGCCCGGCGGGAGCCGGTCCAGGTGCGCTTCCACCTCCTGCGCGGGGAACTGGCCGGCGAGCGCGGCCACCGCCGCCTCCGCGCGCAGGAGGGCCGCGCTCGCCGCCTCCGGCGCGCCTTCGGAGAGGACGTCCAGCACCCGCAGGTAGAGCGAGCGCATGAGCTGAGCTTTCCACGGGGTCCAGACATCGGGCCCGCTGGCGCGCGCGTCGGCTACCGAGACCAGGTACAGCAGGCGCAGCGTGTGGGCATCGCCCACCAGCTCGGCAGTCTCGCCGATCACCCGGTCGTCGGCGATGTCGCGGCGGGTCGCGACGGTGGGCAGTAGCAGGTGTTGAGCGGCGACGGTCGACAGGCGGCGGGCGGTATCCGCGTCGAGCCCGACGCGTGCGGCGAAGCGCTCCGCGATCACCGCGCCCACCTGGCTGTGATCGCCCTCGTGCCCCTTGCCGATATCGTGCATCAGGGCCGCCAGCAGGAGCTCATCCTCGTCATGCAGTTCGGCGGCGGCGTCGGGGGTGCCGGTGGCCTCCTCGTCCTCGCGTACGGCGTGTCGCACCTCGTTCACGGTACGCATCAGGTGGACGTCCACCGGGTGCCGGTGGAACGGCGTCACGTGCGGCAGGCAGCGCAGTTGCTCCCACTCCGGCAGGACGCGGGTCAGCCAGTCGGCGGCCGGTAGCGGCTCCAGCCCGGGCGGGTCCTCACGACGAAGCACCGCCAGCAGCCGCTCCGGGTCGGAGCCTTCCTCGGCCGGGCGCTCCTGCCGGCGCGGCCGCAGGGACCACCAGCGACGCGCGGCGCCGCCGCCGTCGCCATCGCGCTGACCCAGGCGCTCGGCGACGGCCGCGTCCACCGTCCGCATGGCCGCGAACAGCCGGCGGCCCCATCCGCTGCGATCGACGTGGAGCCAGCCGGCGACCGCCTCCGCCAGGTCCTGGCGGAAACGATCGTTGGGCCGCTCGGCCAGCGCGTGCAGCGCGTTGCGGGTCGCCAGCAGCGTCTCGTTGGCGGCTTCCAGCGTGGTCGGGAGCGGCGTCGCCTTGCGCTCGCCGCTGGTCGCCGCGCCCGCGATCGCATCGGCGGCGTCGAGCCAGCGCAAGGACTGCAGCTGGCGCAGGCCGCCACGGCCGCTCTTTACGTCCGGCTCCTGCAATTGCCAGGGCTCGCGCGCCAGCAGCTCGCGGTGTTGCCGAACGAGGTCGCTGCGGAGCCAGCGCCGATGGCGGCCGGCGAGTTTGCGACGAGCGCCGAGGAAGCGTCCAAAGAGTTCCCGGTCCCCGCAGATCAGGCGTGCGTCGAAGAGGGCGGTGAGCGTCTGCACGTTCTGCCCGGCCGCCTGCCCGGCTTGCTCCACGGTTCGTACGGAGTGGCCGACCTTGAGCCCGGCGTCCCATAACGGGTGCAGCAGCGCCGGCACGGCGTTGGCGGGCGTGCGGCCATCAACGAGCAGCATTACGTCGACGTCGGAGTGCCGGCACTGCTCGCGGCGGCCGTAGCCGCCCACGGCGACAACGGCGAGGCCGTGCTGCTGGACCGCGGACGCCAGGTCGCTCAGCGCGGCGTCAAGGGCGTCGCTGAGCTCGTGGCACCTGACCACGCCAGCACGCTCGGAGGCGCGCCCGACATCCGCCGCGCGCGCCTCCAGAAATCGATCGAGCGCCGTTCCACCGGCCATCGGGTCCGCGGGTCTAGATCGCGTCCTGTCCGCGTTCGCCGGTGCGGATGCGGATCACGTCCTCCACCGACATCACAGCGATCTTGCCGTCGCCGGTGGAGCCGGTGCGTGCGGTCTCCTCGATAGTGGAGATCACGGCCGGGGCCAGGGTGTCGTCGACCAGCACCTCGATGCGCATCTTGGGGACGAAGTCGACCTCGTACTCCGCCCCGCGGTATGTCTCCGTGTGTCCGGCCTGGCGGCCGACGCCCTGGATGCTGCCGGCGGAGAGCCCGCTGACCCCGGTTTCCTTCAGGGCGTCACGGACCTCGTCCAGCTTGAACGGGTTGATGTACGCGATAATCAGCTTCATTCAGGCACCTGCCTACTCTGCCAGCGGCTAGTCGGTCAGCACCCACGACTGCTCGTCGTGCTGCGTGAGGTCCAGTCCGGTGCGCTCATCCTCCTCGGTCACGCGAATGCCGATCGTGCGGTCAAGGATAAACGCAATCGCGTAGGTGACGACGAATGAGTACGCCAGCGCCACGGCGACCGAGGCCAGCTGGCGCAAGAACTGCTCCGGCTCGCCGAAGAATAGTCCGTTGACGCCGCCGATCAACTCTTCGGCGAACAGCCCCAGCAGCAGCGCGCCAACGATGCCGCCGACCAGGTGCACGGCCACTACGTCCAGCGAATCGTCGAAGTTGAAACGGAACTTCAGCTGTAACGCGGCGAAGCAGATCACGCCGGCCGCGGCACCGATGACGATCGCCCACAGCGGGCTGACGAAGCCCGCGGCGGGCGTGATGGCAACCAGCCCCGCGACCGCGCCGGAGGCG
>PVBE012133761.1_pt1 | contig 11338 bp, 9 predicted proteins | sample 1631181 | NCBI WGS metagenome assembly PVBE01 (sample SAMN08397723, study PRJNA350692) | Marine metagenome, whole genome shotgun sequencing project. | isolation source: water | place: Pacific Ocean | collected 2012-04 | reverse complement strand
CCGCCATGGGCCGTGGTGCAACTGGCAGCACAGCGGACTTTGGATCCGTCGATCCTGGTTCGAGTCCAGGCGGCCCAGCTTGATCTTCAACTTCGCATCACTGATTGTGAACGACGACCCCCCGAGTAGTAACACAACTTCCAGCCGAATAACGCGCGGCCTGTGTCGAGCGTGCGGCTGCCCTGCTGCGGCCGGGCATCCGGGATCGCGCCGATGAGCACTGTGCCCGTAATCCTGGCCGCGGGCAAGGGCGTGCGCATGCGCTCAAACTTGCCGAAAGCGCTGCACGCTCTGGGCGGGCGGCCATTGATTGAATACGCGCTTGAGCTGGGGCAGGAAGTTGGCGACCAGCCAGTGCTGGTAGTGATAGGCCACGGCGCGGAGGCGCTGCGCGAACTGGTGGGCGAACGCGCTCGAGTGGCGGTGCAGGCCGAGCAGCTGGGCACCGGTCATGCGCTGCTGCAGGCGGCGGTAGAACTGCGTGGCAACGTGGACCGTGTGCTGGTGTGGGCGGCCGATATGCCCCTGTTGAGCGCGGCCACGCTTGAAGCGGTGGTCGCGCGCCAGCGTGAGAACGACGGCCCGATTTCTATCGTGACGGCGGTGGCCAAGCAGCAACGCGGGTTTGGCCGCGTGCTCCGCGCGGAGGACGGCAGCGTGCAGGCGGTGGTGGAGCAAGCCGACGCCACCGCGGAGCAGCGCTCCATCCGCGAGCTGAACGTGGGTGTCTATTGTTTCGACTCTGCCTGGATGTGGGACGAGCTCTCGCGGCTGCAGCCGTCTACCTCCGGTGAGTATTACCTGACCGATCTAATCGGGGTGGCAGTGGCGCAAGGCCTCGAGGTAGGCGCTATCGCTGTGGAGGACCGCGCCGAGATTATCGGCATAAACACGCGCGTACATCTGGCCGAGGCCGAGGCGGCGTTGCGCGAGCGAATTAATCGTGGCTGGATGGAGTGCGGGGTGACGCTGCTCGACCCGGCCAACACTTACATCGCGGCAAGCGTGCAAATCGGCGCTGACACCACCGTGCTGCCCAACACCCATCTTCAGGGCGCAACCAGCGTGGGCTCCGGCTGCAGCATCGGGCCAAACAGTGTGGTGCGCGATTCCGCTATCGGCGACCGCTGCCGGGTGGAATGCTCAGTACTGGAGCAGGCTACTCTGGAAGAGGATGTGGACGTCGGCCCGTTCGGGCGTTTGCGTGCCGGTGCTCATCTGGCGCGCGGGGTTCACGTGGGGAATTTCGGCGAGGTTAAGAACTCGTACCTCGGCCCGCAGGTGAAGATGGGGCATTTCTCCTACGTGGGCGACGCCACCGTGGGAGCGCGCACTAATATTGGCGCGGGCACGGTCACGTGTAACTACGGCATGGATAGAAAAAAACACCGCACTGAAATTGGCGAGGATGTCTTCATCGGCAGTGACACTATGATGGTCGCACCGGTGTCCATCGGCGCGCGCGCTCGCACCGGCGCAGGCTCGGTGGTCACCAGAGATGTGCCCGCCGACAGCACCGCTGTGGGAGTGCCGGCGCGCGTCATCGCGCGGAGAAGCACTGACGATGATGGCTAATCTACTCGGTTTGGCCGGGCTGATGTTGGTGAACGCCTTTTTGGCAACTGCGCGCACCGTCTTCGCGAACGTCTCCGCCACCGGGCTGGAACAGAGCCGTGACACTGGCGACACCGGCGCGCGACTGGCCGGGTTACTGCTGGAAAACCCCACCCGCCTGCAGCTCACATTGCGCCTGCTGCAAACTCTCACGCTCCTGCTTTTTGCTGGCGGCCTGGCTCGGTTGTTGTTGCCGCAGTTGCAGTGGGCGAGCGCCCTGTTGCTGACGCTGCTGGCGCTGGGGGTCACGCTGGCGTTGCTAGTTCTGGGCGAGCTGCTGCCGCAATCTCTGGTGGTGAGCGCGCCCACGCGCTGGGCCACGCGGCTCGCCCCGGCGATGCTCGGCCTGAACTGGTTGTGCGCGCCCGCGACCCGTGTGCTGGAATGGATCGCCGGCCGCCTCGGGGTACCGCTCAGCGAGCGTGAGCGTTTGCTTGTCACCCCGGATGAGATTAAGGATCTGGTGGACGCTGGCGAGGAGGGCGGCTCGATAGAGCAGGACGAGCGCCAAATGATTTACTCGGTCTTTCAGTTCAGCGACACGCTGGTACGCGAGGTGATGATTCCCCGCATCGACGTGCTGGCGCTGGATGTGGAAACGCCTTTGACTGATGCGCACGCGGCGGTGGTGGAAAACGGCTTCAGCAGAATTCCGGTTTACGAGCGCTCAGTCGATAACGTCATCGGGCTGCTGTATGCCAAAGACCTGCTCACTGCGGAAGCCGCCGGGAAGGATGACCCTGCACTGCGCGAAATTCTGCGCCCTCCGTTCTTCGTTCCGGAGACAAAAAAAATCGATGCGCTCTTGCCGGAATTGCAGGCGCAGCACATGCACATGGCTATCGTGGTGGATGAATATGGCGGCATGGCCGGCGTGGTCACGCTGGAAGATCTGGTGGAAGAACTCATCGGCGAGGTTCAGGATGAATACGACCTGGAGCAAGAAGTGCCCTTCCGGCAGATTGGCGAGCACGAGTATCTGGTGCACGGGCGCATGGACATTGACGACCTGAACCGCAAGCTGCAGACTGAAATTGACGGCGGTGAGGCTGATACGCTGGCCGGATTCATCTTCGGGCAGCTGGGGCGGGTGCCGGATATCGGCGAGCGCCTAGAAATAAACGGGCTGCTGCTGGAAGTGCAGCAGGTGGTCGAACGCCAGATTCGATGGGTGCGCGTGTCGCGCCGTAGCGAACTTCCCGCGCCCGCGAGCGCGGCCCAAGATGAATAAGGGCCAGCGCGCCGAGATCTGCCGCCTGGCGCTGCACGCGCGCGAGCGGGCCTACGCGCCCTATTCGGGTTTCGCCGTGGGGGCGGCGTTGCTCGCTTCCTCAAGCGAAGTGTTCACCGGCGTCAATGTGGAAAACGCCAGTTATCCGGTCGGCATCTGCGCGGAACGCACGGCGGTCTTCAAAGCCGTCAGCGCGGGCGAGCGCGAGTTTCCGCTATCGCGGTTGTATCTCAAAGGTGCGGCCGTGCCCAGCGGCAGCTGTCGTCAGGTGCTGGCCGAGTGAGGGCGCGACATGACCGTCATTATGCTCGAACCGGACGGTGGCGTGCGTCGCGAGACCACTCTGCACGAGCTACTCCCGGACGGCTTCTACCCCGAAAACCTGAAATAGCCGTGCCCGCAGCGGCTCTGCGGAAGGCCTGAATGGTATAATGCGCGCATGGCGCGCGCGCGGGCAATCCGCACTGAAACGATCGTCCTTCGGCAGCAGGTCTTCGGCGAGGCCGACCGGCTGCTAACGCTGCTGACGCCCGACCGAGGCAAACTGCGTGCAATCGCAAAAGGCGTGCGCCGTCCCTCTAGCCGCAAAGCTGGTCACCTTGACCTCTTCATGCGCGCCGATGTGCTGCTGGCCCTAGGCCGCAACCTCGACATAATCACTCAGGCACAGACGCTCGATGCCTATCGTCCGCTGCGCGAAGAGTTGCTGCGCTCCAGCTACGCCAGCTACTGCGTTGAATTGCTCGACCGGTTCACGCCGGACGGGGAGGCAAACGCGGCGCTCTACCGGCTGCTGTCCGATGTGCTTTCGCGGCTCAGTGGCAGTGACAATCTGGCGCTGACCGCGCGCCACTACGAGCTGCACCTGCTGGACCTGGTGGGATTCCGGCCGGAACTGGAACGTTGCCTCGGCAAGGGTGAACCGGTGCAGCCCGAAGACCAGCATTTCGACCCGCTGGCGGGCGGGGTGCTCTGCCCGCTCTGTGGCAGCCAACGCCACGGCGCGCAACCGATAAGTATGCACGCGCTCAGGTTGATGCGCTTCCTGCAGCGCAGCCCTTATGCGGCCGTGCAGCGGCTGCGGGTGCGCCCGCAAGTGGCCGCCGAGTTGGAACGCACGCAGCTGCGCTACATCACGGTGCAACTGGAAAGACAATTGAAATCGGTGGACTTTCTGGAGCGCGTGCGCCACAGCGGCTATTCCGCTGCGGCCAAAGACGGTGGCGCGCACGCTCCGGCGAGAGCGGCAGCCCCCGCCCGGCAACCCGCGGCGGGGGCGGAATGATGGCGGCGCTTAGTTTTCAGGGGGCTATTCTGGCGCTGCAGCGTTTCTGGGGCGACCACGGCTGCCTTATCTGGCAGCCTTATAATCAGCAAATCGGCGCGGGGACGATGAACCCGGCCACCGCGCTGCGGGTGCTCGGGCCGGAGCCGTGGAACGTGGCTTACGTGGAGCCATCCATCCGCCCCGACGATGGTCGCTACGGCGAGAACCCCAACCGTCTGCAGCAGCACTATCAGTATCAGGTCATCCTGCAGCCCGACCCCGGCGACCCGCAGGAACTCTATCTGCGTTCGCTCGCCGTGTTGGGAATCGACGCGGCCCTGCACGACATCCGCTTTGTGGAAGACAACTGGGAGCAGCCCGCAATCGGCGCGTGGGGGCTGGGCTGGGAGGTCTGGCTAGACGGGCAGGAAATCACGCAGTTCACCTATTTTCAGCAGGTGGGTGGCGTGACGCTCGACCCGGTGGCGGTGGAACTCACTTACGGGCTGGAGCGCATCCTCATTGCGCTGCAGCGCGTGAAAGGCTTCTGCGATATCCAGTGGACGGACGACATCACTTACGGCGAAGTCAACCTGCCGGCCGAGCAGCAGCACAGCCGCTACTATTTTGAGGTGGCGGATGTGGAGCGGCTGCGTTCGCTCTATGACCTGTGTCAGGCCGAAGCTGCAACCGCGCTGCAGGCCGGTTTGCTGCTGCCGGCTTATGACTACGCGCTAAAGTGCTCGCATACCTTCAATGTGCTCGATACGCGCGGCGCGGTCGGCGTCACCGAGCGGGCACGCTTTTTCGGCGACATGCGCGCGCTGGTGCGGCAGGTTGCGCAGGGGTATGTCGAGCAACGCCGTGAGCTGGGCTTCCCGCTGCTGGCCGCGGAGCAGGCCGAGGCGCCCGCTGTGCCTGTGCCGGATTTGCCGCAGCCGCCGGCCGATCCGCAGGCATACCTGCTTGAAATCGGGGTGGAGGAGCTTCCGGCGGGGGACCTCGCCGGCGCGCTCGCGCAACTGCGCGAACAGGTTCCCGCCTTGCTGGCGGAGCGGCGTCTGCCACACGGGGAGATTCGCGTGTGGGGCACGCCACGCCGGCTGGCGGTGCTGATTGAGGAACTGCCTCCGCGCCAGCGGCAGCTCGAAAAGGTGGTGCGCGGCCCCTCGCTGCGCGATGCTTTCGACGCCGAGGGCAACCCCACTCGCGCCGCGAAAGGCTTCGCGCGCGGCCAGCGGGTCCATGTTTCCGATCTGAAACGGCGCGAACTCGATGGCGGCGCTTACGTCGTCGCGATTGTGCGCGAAGAAGGGCGGCCATTGCCCGAGGTTCTGGTCGAGATTGCGCCTGCCATTCTGGACGGGTTGCGTTTTGAGCGCAGCATGCGCTGGCTGCCGGGGGCCGACTCGATGGCCTTCTCGCGCCCGATACGCTGGCTGCTCTCGCTGCTGGGAAGTGCCCGCTTGCCGTTTGAATACGCCGGGCTGACCGCCGGGCGCGAGACGCGCGCGCTGCGCGCGGCGCATGCGCAGCCGCTTGAAGTGCCCGAGGCGAGCGCCTATGTGGCGCTGCTGGCGCAGCACCGCGTGATGCTTGAACCGGCCGAGCGGCGCGAATGCATCGCGACTGATGCGCGCCGGCTGGCAGCCGGGGTAGAGGGCGAGATTGCGCCGGACGACGAGCTGCTGGCCGAGGTCGCGAATCTGGTCGAGTGTCCCACTGCCTTTCTGGGCGAATTTGACCCCGATTTTCTGCAGCTCCCGCAGCCGGTGCTGACCGCGGTGATGAAGAAACAGCAGCGCTATTTTCCGGTGGTCAAGGACGGAGCGCTGCTTCCCTTTTTTGTTGGCGTGCGCAACGGCGCGGCTGAGAACCTTGAACTGGTGGTCGAGGGCAATGAGCACGTCATCCGCGCGCGCTTTGCGGATGCCAGCTATTTTGTGCGTCAGGATAGCCAGCGCGCGCTGCCGGAGTTCCGCGCCGGACTGAGCCGACTGGTCTTTCAGGAGCAGCTTGGCTCCATGCTGGATAAATCCGAACGCATCGAGAAACTGACCGGCGAACTGGCGGCGCTGCTCGGGCTGGACGCGGCCGAGGGCGAGACCGCGCTGCGCGCTGCGCACCTGGCGAAGGCAGACCTTGCCACCAGCATGGTAGTGGAGATGACCGCGCTGCAGGGAGTGATGGGGCGCGAGTACGCGCTGGATGCGGGGGAGCCTGCGGAGGTGGCGCGCGCCATCGAGGAGCACTACTGGCCGCTGGGCGCGGGCGGGCAATTGCCGCAGGCACTGGCAGGGTTGACGGTCGGGCTGGCAGACCGGTTGGATTCGCTCGTCGGCCTGTTTGCCGTCGGGCTCACGCCAACCGGCGCGGCGGACCCATTCGGGCAGCGCCGCACTGCATTGGGGGCGGTGCAGCTGCTGCTGGGGGGCCAGATCGATGTTGACCTGCGTGCCGGCCTGCATGCAGCCGCCGCGCTGCAGCCGGTGGGCGCCGACAACGCAGTCGAGCAGGCGGCCGATTTTCTCGTCCAGCGCTTGCGCGGCGTCCTGCGCGAGCGCGGCTATCGTCACGACGTGGTGGAGGCGGCGCTGGGTGTGCAGGGCGGCAACCCGTGGAGGGCGCAGCAGGCGGCGGAGCAACTGAGCGTCTGGGTGGCGCGCGCCGACTGGCAGCCCACGCTGGACGCCTTCGCGCGCTGTGTGCGCATCTTGCCTGATGGAGACGCGGCAGTCGCGCCGGAGCCGGAGCTTTTTCGGGAAGATGCGGAGCGCGAACTGTGGGTGGCGCTGCAGGCTGCCGAATCCGCGCTGGCTGCTCAGTCGGAGCCGCCGGGCGTGGACGATTTCCTTTCCGCTTTCACGCTGACAATCCCCGCCATCACGCGCTTTTTCGATGCGGTGCTGGTGATGGACGATGACGCCGCCGTGCGCGCCAACCGGCTGGCGCTCTTGCGCCGCGTGGCCGTGCTCGCGGACGGAACGTTGGATCTTTCAAAGTTGGAGGGGTTTTAGCGCGGGGCTGGGGAAACATACCGCAATGAGTAAATGGACGGCCAGAGGCGGAATCTTGGCGGCCGTCGGTGCACACTTTCGGCGCGTGGCGTATTGCACGTATGGCATCAACGTCAGGGAGGCCGAAGTGATCGAAGTGGTGAACCCGGTCCGGCGCGATGAAGAATCTGAATTTACATTTCCGTTGAGAGAGTGCCAAACATACGACCGCATATTACGCGCGAAAGTTTCAGGTCCCCCCGGTTTGTTGCAGCAAGTTCGGTGGACGCTGCAGGACCCGGAACAAGTGCCCCACGTCAGGGTCGTGTACTATGTTACTAGTTCGTACCTGCGCAGTATAACTTATGACGACCCGGACATGATGGACGATGAATATTTCTTGCGCGTCAACTCATTTATGGTGCTGGAACCGTGACGGGACCGATTTACTTTGACGTGACCGACGCATGAAAGTCACTGATGAGATAAAGGCGCGCGTTGACATCGTCGAGCTAATCGGCGAGACGGTCAAGCTGCGCCGCACCGGCAGTGCGCACACCGGCTTCTGCCCCTTCCACGACAACAAGAACACGCCCGCCTTCGTCGTCTGGCCGGATAGCGCGAGCTGGAAATGCTTCGGGGCGTGCAACGATGGCGGTGACGTGTTCAGCTTCCTGATGAAAAAGGAAGGCTGGGACTTCCGCGAGACGCTGAAATATCTCGCCCGCCGCGCCGGAGTCGAACTGACCCCGCCCAGCCCGCAGCAGGAGCAGCAGCGGGAGCAACACGCGCGCCTGCTGCAGCTACTCAGCATGGTCAGCGAGTACTTTCAGCAGCTGCTGCGCGAAAACCCCGCCGCGCAGGCGGCGCGCGAGCATCTGCACGGGCGCGGCATCTCGCAGGAAAGTTGGGACGACTTCGGGTTGGGCTACGCGCTGCCCGCGTGGGACGCCCTGCGCAAGCACTGCGCCGCGCAGGGCTACTCCGACGACGATCTGGTGGCCGCCGGGCTGCTGGTGAAGAAAGATGACGGCAAGACCTTCGATCGCTTCCGCCACCGCATTATGCTGCCCATCCGTGCCCAGCGCGGGCAGGTGGTGGGGTTCGGCGCGCGCATCGTTGCCGCTGATGACGTGCCTAAATTCATGAACTCACCCCAGACCGCCCTTTTCGATAAAGGCGCGCTGCTCTACGGTCTTGAGCGTGCCTATCTGCCCATCCGCGAACAGGGCGCGGCCGTGCTGGTGGAGGGCTACATGGATGTCATCGCTGCGCATCAGGCCGGCTTCACCAACGTGGTCTCCGCCATGGGCACCGCACTGAGCGAAAAGCAATTGCGCTTGCTCAAGCGATACGCCCCCCGCGTGGTGCTGGCGCTCGACCCGGATGTGGCCGGCGACCGCGCAACCTTGCGCAGCCTGAGCGTGGCGCGCGAGACGCTCGACCGCGAGTCCGTGCCCGCTTTTAACCCTCGCGGGCTCCTGCGTAACGAGGGCCAGCTGCAGCTCGATATCCGCGTGGCCACGCTGCCGCCCGGCATGGATCCCGATGAGTTCATCGCCGCCGACGCGGAGCAGTGGCGCGCGCTTACCACCGATGCGCAGCCGGTGGTCGATTACGTCATGGATGTGTTCACCGCCGGGCGCGACCTGAACGATTCGAAGACGAAAGCCGAAATCATCGATGACGTCATGCCCATCATCGCCGATGTCAGTCACCCGTCCGAACGCGCGGATTACCAGCAGAAACTGGCGCGCCGGCTGCATGTGGATGAACGTGTGCTGCAGAGTGGGCGCCCCCGCCCCCGGCGCGCCAGCGCGCCCCCGCCCCCGGCTGCCACGCCGCCCTTCAGTGCGCCCGAAGCCGCGCCCGACCAGCTGCAAAATTACCTGCTGGCCGGCCTGCTGCGGCGGCCCGATTTGCTCGCGCGCATCAATCGTGCGCTGCGCGAATCCGGCGCGGACGTGCTCTCTCCGCAGGATTTCGTCGGCGCGGAGTTTCAGCGCCTTTTCGCCCATTTGCAGAGCAGCCTGCATCAGGCCGAGATGATCCCGGCTGAATTTCTGCGCACCAGAACCGAAGCCGGGCTGCAGCAGTGCTGGGAGTCGCTCTGGCAGCAGGGCGAGGCGCTGGCGGTGGAGGATGAGCGCCGTGGGCAAGACGTCATCAATGCCGCAGTCAGATTGCGGCGGCGCAATTTGGGCGCGTGGCTGCAGGAGCTGCAATTTTTGGAACACGCGGCACGTGAACAGGGCGAAGTGGAGCAGGCGCAATCCTATCAGCAATTGACGCTGCAGCACACGCGCGCGCTGCGCGGATTGCAGCGCTTGCTCTGGCAGCACTCAAACTCGCTGCAGGCGGCGGGCGGCGTGGGTGCATAATAGCGGGAGTTTTCCGTCAATGGGCAAACCGGCACGCAAGCGAAAACCCGGAAAGCGAAACGAAGCTCCACCTCCCGGCAGCGACGATGCGACGGAGGGGGCGCGTACGAAAGCGGCTGCGCCCATTGCGCGTCCTGCGACCGGCACGAGCGCTGACCCGGTGCGCATGTACCTGAAAGAAATCGGACAGGCGGACCTGCTGCATGTCGATCAGGAGTTCTGGTTTTCCACCTGCGTGACCGCCGCGAACTGGCTGCTGGCCTTGCAATCCCTGGGAATTGATGGTCTCTCGCCCGCCCCCAACGGACGTGAACTGCTGCTGCAGGTGTGGGGGGAAATCGCAACCACCTGGCGGCAGGTGCGCGCTGACTGCATACGGCTCAAGCAGCAACCGGCAGATTTCCGAGCAGTGGTGTTGGAGGCGCACAGTTTGCGCCACAGCTGGGAAATGGATGAGCCCTCTTTTTTGCGCCACTGGCTGGACAATGACCGCTGGAGGGAGGACGCTGAGTGGACCGTGGTCGCGACAGATGCGCTGCATGTCTTCACCGCACTTTATCTGCTGCCGGAGATCACTCAGGTGGCGTTAACCGAGCGCGCCAAAAGCGTGAAGACCGTGCCGCGCAAGAGCACCGTGGCACAGTGGATACCGGCCGAAAAGGCCATCAAGGCGTCATTTGACTGGGTTCAGCAGCGCGGCGCGGAGGCCACCTGCGCGCTGGTGCGCGCCAACCTGCGTTTGGTTGTCAGCGTGGCTAAAAACTACACCGGACGGGGCATCTCCTTCCTCGACGCGATTCAGGAGGGCAACTTGGGTCTGTTGCGCGCGGTGAGCAAGTTCGACCCGGCGCGCGGTTACCGCTTCAGCACCTATGCCACTTGGTGGATACGGCAGGCTATCAGCCGCGCCGTCGCTGACCATGGCCGCACAATCCGCATCCCCGTGTACATGATAGAAACCATCAGCCGCGTGGCGCGCGCGCGGCACGAGTTGGTGCAACAGAGCGCGCGCGAGCCGACCGACGGAGAGATTGCACTGCATATGGGGATGCTCGCGCCCGAAGATCAGGCCGCCATCGAAAAGACCCGCGCCGACGCGCGCCCACTGGCGGCAGACCTGGAGCGCAAACTGAGCCACGCCGGCGAACGCGTCAGCGAAATCACGCAACTGGGGCAAGAGCCGATGTCGCTCGAGGTGCCCGTGGGCGCGGATGCCGGCGCCGAACTGGGCGACTTTATCGAGGACGACCTGGTGCCCGGCCCGGTGGCCGCGACCGATTCGAAGCTTCTGCGCGAGTATCTGCGCGATGCTATGGAGGGGTTGACCCAGCGCGAACGCGAGGTGCTGGAATTGCGCTACGGGCTGGTGGATGGGCGCGACCACACTCTCGCGGAGGTGGGCGAGTACTTCAACGTGACGCGCGAACGCATCCGCCAGATTGAGACGAAAGCGCTGCGCAAACTGCGCAATCCCGGGCGCAGCCGCGTACTGCGCGATTACCTGAGCTGACCCGCGCAGGCGCCGGTTTGTTGACGCCTCCTTCCGCCTGTGATAAACTCCGAACACGCTTGTGACAATCCCCACAAATACCGTTTGTAGCGCCGGGACTGCGGTTTCTGCAACGCAATAGCATATGCCACCACAAGAGCTGCTAAGCGATTATCTGCCTATTGCCATCTTGCTGGGGGTGGCCACCGTGATGGCGGTCTCTATTGTGGCTCTGGGTCATCTTTTCGGGCCGCGCCGCGACACTGCCGTCAAGTTGATGCCCTACGAATCCGGAATGACCCCCATCGGCAGCGCGGTGCGGCGCATGCCAGTGCGCTTTTACCTTGTTGCGGTGCTGTT
>PVBE012664986.1_pt1 | contig 11339 bp, 8 predicted proteins | sample 1631181 | NCBI WGS metagenome assembly PVBE01 (sample SAMN08397723, study PRJNA350692) | Marine metagenome, whole genome shotgun sequencing project. | isolation source: water | place: Pacific Ocean | collected 2012-04 | reverse complement strand
GAGAGAGGTCGGAAACACGCTGGCATCCGCCACATACAGGTTGTCCCATCCCCACACTCGCCCGTCGGGATCGATCACCGACCGCGCAGGATCGTCGCCCATTGGGCAGGTGGACATGGGATGACTAGCGTACAGGTAGAGATCGCGTGCTGGGATGTCGTTGTGCACCTGGGTGTCGATGTGGCCAGGGTCGACGATGGGCTGGCTACCCACGATTCCGGTATAGACCTCCTTGGCTCCAGCCGCGAAGAACACCCGTGCAGTCTCTCGGATGCCTGCAAGCAGACGGTGTCGGTCACCGTCCCCGAAGAAGTAGACCATTCCTGCCAGGGTCACCTTCCCCTCGCTGTCCTCGTCGTGTACCAGCGGCCCTGCCTGCGCGATGTACCTGAGATCCCGGATGACCTCCAGGCCCTTGGTCCCCAGGGAATAGGGCATGGCGGTGTACATCTGGTCCGGTGAGACGGAGTAGGTCTGGAGCAGATAGCCCTCCTCCCAGCGGTCCACGTAGAAGCCCTGGGTCACGCCATGCCAGGGCTCAATGGGCTCCTCGAAGCGAGCCATCTGTCCGCAGCCGGGGTGGATGTACAGGCGCTGGCCGCAGACCGTGTCATCGGCAAGACCATTGCTCAGGAGAAAGCGGCTCGACCCAATCGGCCCAGCAGAGCTCACAAAGGCCCGGGCTCGAGCCGTGAAGCGACCCTTCGGCAGGAGGTCCTTGGGGTCGATCATCCGGCCATGTACAGCCCTGACCTCTCCAGCCCGCGACTCGACTCCCTCCACTCGACAGTCCGCATGTATGCGGGTCCGCTCGGTGTGGAGGGCCAGCGCGAGGAAGGAGCGGTCCACGCTGGACTTCCCGCCGGTAGGACAGCCCATCTGGCAGACGCCACAGCCAATACAGCCTGGTGCCGAGCGGTGCATCCACTCCCCGGGCAGACCGAGCGCGTCCGCGCCCTTCTTGAAGATCAGGTTGTTATTTCGCTGAACGGAGATCGGATTGACCGTGGCCCCGATGGTCTTCCAGACCCGCTCCAGTCTGGGCGCCATCGCCTCCACGGTGAGTCGCGAGCAGCCTCGCTTGTCGGACCAATCATGCAGGATGCGATCGGGGGTCTTGAAGCAGATGGCGCTGTTGATGAGGGTGCTTCCACCGACCCCTCGCCCGCCGGGAATGGGAATCGCGCAATTGCCGAAGGCCGACCGCGTTCCCCGCCCAGCGTAGAGGTTTCGATAGGCCCAGGCCGAGTCCTGCTTGAATTGCCCTGGGTTCCAGTGGCTTCCTGCCTCCAGGACCAGAACATCCAGGCCCCGCTCCGCCAGCGCACATGCCACGGCAGCACCGCCGGCCCCCGCGCCGATCACACACACGTCCGCCTCCCAGTGGGCCTCCGCGCCGTAGTCTTCAAAGCCCTTCTTCATCCCAGACATCCCGCGCGCCAGCCAATGGCCTTGGCCACCTCTGGCCGCCGGAAGAAGGCCAGACCCAGGAGTGCCTGCACAGAGGTAAAGGCCATCCGCCTGGGGAATGGGTTCTCTGACGCCCAGACATCCACCACTTCCTTGGCAGTCTCTGGGTTCAGCTCCGTGAATCGGACCCCCCTGGAGACAAAGGTGCCCCACTCCAGGGCCCGGAGGAGATACCGAAATGGCTTCACGGTCGAGGGGTCCACCATCTCCGTGAGCAGGCGATCGACCTCTGGTGCTGTTCGGCCATCGCCCCCGGCTGCCGGAAAGTACCCAGGAGGAAAAAGCACAGCTGCGACCGCCTCCACGATATCGACCTCCGCAGAAGAGAGCTTCTCAAGCCCGAGCGCCGGTGGACCCAGCCATGCGACGGTTCCACCCAGGGTGGTCACTCCTCCTGCCGCCACGCCCGTGATCAGGAGGTTCCGGCGGGTAAGGTGCGAGTTCATGGCCGAACAGTATCCCGAAAGCCCATTTCTGACCAGCGGGTCACTTTTACTTGACCAGGGGCCAGTCCAGCGATTATCGGGCCCCTGAAGCAGGAGGCTAGCATGGCGATGATTCACGGAGGACGGCTGGTGGCGAAGGCCCTGGCCAACGAGGGTGTCAGTCACCTCTTCACCCTGTGCGGTGGACACATCCAGCACATCTACGATGGATGTCTGGATGAGGGCATCCGTGTGGTGGATACCCGCCATGAGCAGTCTGCCGGCCATGCAGCGGAGGGCTGGGCAAGGGCCACCGGGAGACCCGGCGTGGCTGCCGTCACGGCAGGCCCCGGGGTGACCGATGCGGTCACTGCGTGCGCCAATGCCTACCGGGGAGGCGCACCCATGATCCTCATTGGCGGTCAGGGGCCGGCCTTCTTCAAGGAGATGGGCAGCCTACAGGAGATGGACCACGTCAAGCTGATGGAGAGCATCACCAAGTGGTCCGCGACCGTACCCGAGACACGGCGCATCCCCGACTACCTGGCCATGGCCTTTCGCAAGGCCACCACTGGTGTCCCGGGCCCGGTCTTCCTCGAGATGCCGCTGGACATGCTGATGAACATGGAAGAGGAATCCGCCGTCCCATGGCCAAGCGACTACCGCACCGAGCGGGTCAGCGGTGGTGACCCCGCCGCTATCGAGCAGGCTGCCCAGCTTCTCAGTGAGGCCGAGCGGCCTGTCGCCATTGTCGGCACCCAGTGGTTCTTCAGCCCATACAAGGATGCCATTGACGACTTCCTCGCTGCCTATGACCTCCCCGTCTTCCTCAACGGGGGTGCCCGCGGCGCCATCAGTGGCAGTGACCCCCACTTCTTCCGCCTCTGCCGCTCCAAGGCGGTTGGCAATGCGGATGTGGTGGTGGTCTTTGGGACGCCCTGGGACTTCCGGCTGGGCTACGGGCAGCGGGTCTCAGCAGACACCGCTGTCATCCAGGTCGATCTCGATCCAGACGTGATCGGACACAACCGGGGCGCACAGGTGGGCATGCCCGCAGACTCGGGGCTGGTCATGAAGCAGCTCGCTGAGGCGGGAGAGCGCACCGATCAGGGCTGGCTGCAGACCGTGGCTGGCTTCGAGGCGGAGAAGCGCGTGCGGATCGATGCCGAGATCCACTCGGATGCGGTGCCGATCAACCCGCTGCGCTTCTCCCATGAGCTGGCCAAGGCCATTCCAGAGGATGCCACCATCGTCTGCGATGGCGGGGACATCGTGGGCACCGCTGCAAAGCTGGTCAGCGTGCACCACCCTGGCCACTGGATGGATCCGGGGCCCCTGGGCACCCTCGGCGTGGGGCCCGGCTTTGCCATGGCTGCAAAGCTCGCACGCCCCGATAGCCCGGTCGTGATCATCTACGGAGATGGGAGCTTTGGCCTCAACGGCTTTGAGTTCGAGGCCATGGTCCGACAGAACATCCCCGTGGTGGGTGTCATGGGTAATGACGCTGCTTGGACCCAGATTCGACGGGGGCAGACCGCCATGTTCGGCCCTGAGCGAGCCCCGGCTACCGGCCTTGCCTATACGCGCTACGACCAGATCGTCGAGGCGATGGGTGGCCACGGTGAGCACGTCCAGGACCCCGGCCAGATGCAGGCCGCCATCGAGCGAGCAATCGGCAGCGGCAAGCCCGCGTTGGTGAATGTGGAGATCGGTGCTTCGGACTTTCGGGCCGGCGCAATCAGCGTGTAGAGACCAGCGGCGCCGATACTCGCCACGACCCGAGTGCACGTCCTTGAAATGGAGCTACCTCTGGCCAATCGAACCATAGGCTGGCTTTGGACTGCCCAGACCTGCCGCCACGAGATAGACAACTCGCGCACCCTACATGCGCCCAGAGGTATTCATGGCCACCGACGCCCGCGCGACCCGGGCCGCTGCAGAGATCTCCCGGATCAATGCCTTCTTTCCGATCATGCCGATCCTTGGAAACCGGTGGGCTGCCAGCCGTCCGTTCGAGGGAATGACCATTGCCATTTCCGCGCACCTCACAACACTGACAGGTGCGCTGGTCCGAGAGCTCGCGCTTGGTGGTGGAGAATGGGTGGTCTGCAGCTCCAACGATGCCACTACAGATCATGGCGTGGTCTCGCTGCTCCGTGAAGCTGGCATTCACGTCTACACGCTGGGCAGCCGCGAGGATGCCTACCTACAAGCACTCGACCACGAGCCCAACCTCATCGCCGACGTCGGTGCAGACCTCGTTGGCGCACTGGTCCGGAACCGTCCGGAGCTTGCCGACAAGGTGCAGGCCGCCGTGGAGGTCACCCGCACCGGGGTCAGCCGCATCCGCAAGCTCGACCTGCCCATTCCTGTGGTCAACATCAACGATGGCCGCCTCAAGCCCGCCATCGAGAATCGTCATGGCGTCGGAGAGGGGCTCTGGCAGGCGGTTCAGGCACTGACAGGCATGCACCTCAGCGGCAGGCGCGTGGGCGTGATTGGCTACGGCCCTGTCGGACGAGGTGTCGCTGCCTATGCCCGCGCAGCAGGAGCCAGCGTCGAGGTGGTCGAGCCCGACCCCATCCGCCGCCTCAAGGCGCACTACGATGCCTACCCGACTCCCCAGATGGACGACTGCCTCAAGCGCGTGGGAATCGCGGTGACCTGCACCGGTAAGCCCGGCGTCGTCACCGTGGACAAGCTCAAGGAGTCACGAAACGGATTGGTCCTGGTCAATGCCGGCCACGGCAGCGACGAGTTTGATGTGAAGGCCATCAAGGCCGCCTCCACCACCGTCGACCAGGTCGCCGACCTCGTGGTTCGGTACGGCATTGAAGACGGCCCCACACTCGTCCTCCTTGCAGATGGAAACCCGCTCAATATCGTCACGAACAAGGGCTCCCCAGAGCCGGTGCTGCTTCACTTCGCGGTGCTTGGCCTCACACTCGAGTGGGTCGCACACAAGAAGCTCGCTCCGGGCGAGGTGCGTGTTCCCCCCGCACTCGAGGACGAGGCGGCTGAGCTCGCGCTGCAGGCTCTCGGAATGGCTCATGGCTGACATCAGCGTCCAGGGCGAGGCAGACGAGCTAGCGGTCGCGATGGTGCAGGCCATCGCCAAGCAGGACGGGGACCAGGCGCTTGCGATTGGGACCCTCCTCGCACCTGCTATTCACGACCGGCCCACACTCCTGGCCCGACACGCCGCCTGGACCGCTCAGGCACACCTTCTGCGACGGGAGTACGACCTTGCCCGGGCGGCGCTCAAGCGCGCCATTGCACTCGCTGAGGATGGTGGCGAGGTCGATGCGCTTCCCAGCCTACGCAAGCTCTCCACCGAGATCTTCCAGACTCAGGCCCAGGCTGCCTCGGCACAGTCCATACCGCTGCCGGAGACTATGGTTGGAAGAGCGCTCGCCGCCATCGGTGACGGTGACTTCGGACGCGGCACGGATCTGGCTCTCTCCGCCCGGGAGGCCGCAAGAGCAACCGGCGATGCACGTGAGGAAGTCCTCTCGCTGCTGGCCCTGGCACAGATCCCGGGCAGGGCGGACGCAGCGGTGCGTGACGCCCACAAAGTAGCGGATGCTTCCAGCGACAAGAACCTGGTGACTGCGGTGGCCAAGGCCGCCCGGGCTGCCGGCGTCGACATTCCCAAGCAGGTCTTCTGAGGACACAGGGTGCTCCATGGCCGTCTCTCGCGCCAAGGTCGTCGATCAAAACTTCATCCAGACCGTCACCGAATGGACGGGTGCGTCACCACAGCCGGACCTCAGCGCACCTATGCGCGAGGGCTACCGCCTCACCGGGAGGCAAGCAGTCGCCCTGTTCGAGTCCATGGTCCAAAGCCGGCACCTCGACTTCACAGCCCGTGATCTGAAGGTCGAGGGCCAGTCCTTCTACACCATCGGCTCCTCTGGCCACGAGGCCAACGCCTGCGTCGCGGCTGCATCCCGACCGACGGACCCCGCATTCCTTCACTACCGCTCCGGTGCCTTCTTCATCGAGCGCGCCACCCAGGTACCCGGGGAGACCGCGCTGATGGATGTACTGCTGGGCCTGGTGGCATCCGCAGACGAGCCCATCGCCGGCGGAAGGCACAAGGTGTTCGGCTCAGTGCAGCTGTGCATTCCACCCCAGACCTCCACCATCGCCTCCCACCTGCCCAAGGCGGTCGGTGCAGCGTTCAGCCTGGGTCGACGTGCCCGACTGGGTGTGGAGGGCCGAGCGCCTGCTGACAGCGTGATTCTCTGCTCCTTTGGTGATGCAAGCTCCAACCACGCGACCGCCTGCTGCGCCTTCAACACCGCGGCCTTGGCCGCCCACCAGAACCTCCCCTGCCCCATTGTCTTCGTGTGCGAGGACAACGGGCTGGGCATCAGCGTCCGGACCCCGAAGGGCTGGGTAGAAGATCGCTTCAAGAGCGACCCCTGGCTGACCTACTTCCGCGGAAATGGCCTGGACATCGTCGACGCCTACGAGGCTGCGGCAGACGCGGTCGAGCACGCCCGAACCACACGGAGCCCAGCCTTCCTGCACCTCCAGCTGGTTCGGCTCCTCGGACACGCTGGCTCTGACGTCGAGCAGCTCTACAGGTCTACCGATGAGATCGTCGCAGCTGAGGCCCGAGACCCGGTCCTGGCCACAGCGCGGATGCTCGTGGAGGGCGGCTGGCTGCAGCCTCAGGAGGTACTCGATCTGTACGAGGCCACACGGACCACGGTAGCAGCACTGGGCCGAGAGGCCGTCTCCCGCCCCAAGCTGATGTCCACCGAAGAGGTCATGCGCCCGCTCGCCCCCCTCGATCCGACCGCGATCGCTCAAGAGGCTACGCAGCAAGCGGCCCCAGAGGCTCGCGCTGCTTTCTTCCCGCAGCTCCCGGAAGAGGAGCGGCCCAGGCACATGGCCATGCTCCTCAACCGCGGGCTCTGCGATCTGCTGGCCAAGCATCCAGAGCTGATGATCTTCGGGGAGGATGTGGCACGGAAGGGTGGCGTCTACCATGTGACAGCCAACCTGCAGGAGCGGGCAGGCGTGGGGCGGGTCTTCAACTCTCCCCTGGACGAGACCTCCATCCTGGGCATGGCGATTGGCGCCGGCCAGATGGGGATCCTACCGATGCCCGAGATCCAGTACCTGGCCTACCTGCACAACGCGATCGACCAGATCCGCGGAGAGGCCTGCTCCCAGCAGTTCTTCTCCAACGATCAGTACCAAAATCCCATGGTCGTCCGGATCGCCGGCCTCGCCTACCAGAAGGGCTTCGGCGGCCACTTCCACAACGACAATTCCATCGGTGCTCTTCGGGAGATTCCCGGCCTCATCATGGCCTGCCCGTCCAACGGTGAAGATGCGGTCGGCATGCTGCGGACCTGCACAGCGGCAGCCAAGGTGAGCGGAAGAGTCTCCGTATTCCTGGAGCCCATCGCCCTGTACATGACCAAGGACCTACACAAGGAAAAGGACGGCCAGTGGAGCTTTGCCTACCCCCCGGCCGACTTCCATGTACCCATCGGCAGCGCCAAGACCTGGGGCGAAGGAGAGGACCTCACCATCATCAGCTATGCCAACGGGCACTGGATGAGCCTCCGGGTGGCTGAGAGGCTTCGTGCCGAGGGCATCGATGCCCGATGCGTCGATATCCGCTGGCTCCTCCCACTTCCAGTCGAAGACCTCGTGCGTGAGGCCTCCGCCACTGGCCGCGTCCTCGTGGTCGACGAGTGCCGTCGAACCGGCGGGATGGCGGAGGGCATCCTGACAGCACTGGTGGAGCACTGCCCGGAGGTCAAGATGGCCCGGGTCACCGGCGATGACACCTACATTCCGCTGGGTGCAGCGGCCAACCTCGTCCTGGTTCAAGAAGAGGACATCGAGCGCGGTGTCCGGGAGCTGATGAGTCGATGATGCGAGTAGTGGCTCTCTGCCCGGGTCGGGGTTCCTACGGGAAGGACTCCCTGGGTTCGCTGCAGGACATCGAGTCTTCGCGACTCGACGCACTCGACTCCTTCCGGGCGAAGCTTGGCCGGCCGACCATCCGGGAGATGGATGCAGCCGAGAAGTTCCAGTCCAGGCTCCACGTCAAGGGAGAGAACGCCTCCATCCTCACCGCTGGAGCCACCCTGGCCGACCTGGACCAGATCGACCCGGAGAAGGTGGATGTGGTGGGTGTCTGTGGCAACTCAATGGGCTGGTACACCGCACTGACCGTCGCCGGCGCTCTCCCACTGGACCACGCAGCCCACCTCATCGAGACCATGGCGCAGCTTCAGGTGGACAACATCAAGGGTGGACAGATCATCTACCCGTGCGTCGACGCCCAGTGGCGCCTGGATCGAGAGCTGCTGAACCTGGTCGAGGGGGTGGTGGCCGAGGTCCCCGATCTCCATTGGTCCATCCGGCTTGGAGGTCAGGCTGTGCTGGGCGGTACGGAGGAAGCACTCTCGGAGGCCACCGAGCGCCTCGGCGCACTGGAGCGCGGCAAGTACACCTTCCCGCTGCGCCTCCCCATGCACTCCGCCTTCCACACGCCCCTGATGGAAGAGTCTGCAGAGAAGGCCTGGGAGGTCGCATCACACCTGGACTGGCGCGCACCATCGGTTCCGCTCATCGACGGCATCGGCAGGGTTTGGCGGCCGCACCACGCAGACCCCGAGGGCCTGCGGGACTACACGCTGGGCGTACAGCTCACCGAGCCCTACCGACTGACCACCTGCATTCGCACCGCCCTGCGAACCCTCGGTCCAGACGCCGTGCTTCTGCCCGGGCCAGGCAGCAACCTGGGCAGCGCAGTCGCCCAGACCATGATCTCTGATGGCTGGCAGGGGCTGAGATGCCAGGACGAATTCATCGCTCGGCAGAGGATGAACCCCGTACTGATCGCCATGCGCTGGCCGGACCAGCGGTGCCGAGTGGTCGCGTGATCCGCCTGCTTGACACCGTGCTCGGGCTCAAGGAGCTCGACCGTGCTGGCTGGAAGCGCGCAGGCATCGCCTCCCCCGAGAGTGTTGCAGCCCACACCTGGGGCGTGGCCTGGCTGGTGCTCGCCCTGTGCCCAGAGGACCTGGATAGGGACCTGGCGCTCCGCTTGGCGGTCATCCACGACCTGGCTGAGGTGCATGTGGGCGATATCACTCCTCACGATGGCGTCTCTCCTGCCGAGAAGACTGCGCGGGAGCAGGCAGCCATCCAGACGCTCCTCATGGACCGCCCGGATCTGGTGGAGATCTGGACCCAGTATGAAGACCAGGCCACACCCGAGGCCCGCTTTGTGCACGACTGTGACCGCCTGGACATGGCGCTTCAGGCCATCCGCTACGCTCGCACCACGGGAGCGGACACCGCCGAATTCATCCAGAGTGCGCGGCGAGATATCCGGCATCCAGTCTTGATGGAGATCCTCGATGCCGCTGAGTGATGAAATCGTCCAGGCTCGAGTCGCCTACTACCGGGCACTGATCGAGTCCATCATCGCTGGCAAGCGCTGGATCGTCGCAGACGGCATCCTCGTCAGCGGGGCGCGCATGGGCGAGAACCTGGTAAAGCTGGGTGCCGACAAGGTGCTGGTCGTGGCGGGCAGCCGCGGTACTGGCGAAGTGGCCGAGGCCGAGGGCATGGAGGCCCTGGTGCTGGGCCTGGAAGCGCCGGACCTGATGACCAGCATTCGGATGGCGGACCAGCTGCTCAGCAACCTCCCCGACCATGCACTCCAGACCATCGACGCCTTCGACCCCACTGGAGAGGCGCAGGCCCTCGGAACCATCTGGCTCACAGGCCAGACCATCGCGGGCAGGCCGCTGCTGGGCTGTCGGCCATCATCCTGGCAAGCCTATGAGAGCAAGATGGTGGCGGATGCGCTCTGGAAGCGGGTCGGGATCCAGCACGCCCCCCATGCCATCGTCCCAGCGGCGCTCGACCCCCTCCGGGCCGCCGCAGCCAAGCTGGACCAGGGCATGGGCACGGTGTGGGTCGGGGACAATCGAGAGGGGTGGCATGGTGGGGCCACCATGCTGCGCTGGATCCGATCCGACGCCGACATGGCGCCCGCTGCGGAGTTCTTGGCCGCTCACTGTGCTCAAGCACGGGTGATGCCCTTCTTGGACGGTATTCCCTGCAGCATCCACGCCTTCGTGACCGAGGATGAAGTCCGCTCTGTCCGCCCCTGCGAGATGTTGGTGTACCGGCAGGAAGACACCTCCAGCCTGCACTACGCTGGTGCCGCCACCAACTGGATCCCCTCCGAGACGCAGTCCGCCCAGATGCATGATGCAGTGAGGCGAGTCGGCACCCAGATCCGTGCAGAGGTGGGCTACCGGGGCTCGTTCACCCTGGATGGAATCTGCAACCAGGATGGCTTCTTCCCCACAGAGATCAATCCCCGATACGGGGGTGCGCTCGGTCGGATGTCTGCCAGTATGCCGGACCTGCCGCTGTACTTGATCCACACCGCTATCGCCTCAGGTATTCAACTGGACTACCGGCTCGAGGAGCTTGTAGATCTCATCGCATCTGAGGCCCACTCCAAGCCCATGATCCGCGCCATGGCCCTGCTCCCAGGCGTCACCGGGATGCCCGAGGAGAAGCTGGGCATTGCCCGTTCAGACGAAGGCTGGGAGACCACCGAGGACGAAGCCCCTCTGGGCACCATAGAGATTGGGCCGAGCCCCACAGGCAGCATCATCTTTGCCAAACTCGAGACCGAAGCGGTACCCCACGGCGACTCTGCCGCACCAGCCCTCGGAGAGGTGCTGATGTTTGCGTGCCGGCACTGGGGCCTCGAGCTGCCATCGCTCACGGCAGCGCCCGACCTCAGGTAGGCCGAGCCAACTCAGTAGCGGTAATGGTCCGGCTTGTACGGGCCGTAGACCTCGACGCCGATGTAGCCCGCTTGCTCCTCGGTAAGCTCGGTCAGGTGCACATCAAACTTCTGCAGGTGCAGGCGCGCGACCTTCTCGTCGAGGTGCTTGGGCAGGGTGATGACCGTAGCCTTCTTGCCATTGGACGTGGCCAGCGGGTTGTCCCCGTATTCCTCGGCGCGAGCATGAAGCTCGATCTGCGCCATGGTCTGGTTGGTGAAGCTGGCACTCATCACCAGGCTGGGATGGCCCGTGGCACAGCCCAGGTTCACCAGTCGGCCCTCAGCAAGCACCAGGATGGAGTGCCCACCGCCGTCAGGGCCGTGCGTGGTCTTGGAGAACTTCCACTCGTGCACCTGGGGCTTGATCTCGATCTTCTCGACCTCGCCGGTCTCCCGCATGGCCTCGAGTCCGGCCATATCGATCTCGTTGTCGAAGTGGCCGATATTGCAGACGACTGCACCCGATTTCACAGTTGAGAGCATGGCCGAGTCGCACACATTGGTGTTGCCGGTACATGTCACGATGAGGTCGGTATCGCTCATGAGGTGCATATTGATATCGTCGACCTGTCCGGTGTTTGCGCCACTGGTAT
>PVBE011116082.1_pt1 | contig 11341 bp, 8 predicted proteins | sample 1631181 | NCBI WGS metagenome assembly PVBE01 (sample SAMN08397723, study PRJNA350692) | Marine metagenome, whole genome shotgun sequencing project. | isolation source: water | place: Pacific Ocean | collected 2012-04 | reverse complement strand
GGCGTCCTGGGGGAGCGCTTCGATGCGGGGGCTCACCACGTCAGCGAGGGCCAGCGAGTCGGACCGCCAGGAGCGTGCGTCACCGCCGCCGCCGGACGAGTCGGTCAGGTAGTGAGCCATCTCGCAGAGGAAGAAGGGGCTCCCCTGGGACTCCTCCACGATGGCCTCGACGTGGCGTTGGTAGGAGGCCGAGTCCCGGTCCAGCAGCCGAGCGGCGAGTTCGCTCCGTTCCTGGGGCGACAGCGGCTCCAGCGCGAGCTCGCGGGTACTCCCGCCGTCCAGGTTCAGGCCCGGGATCTGCCGTCGCGTGGCGTCCACCAGCGGAGCGTCGAGGTCCTCGCGGCGGTACGACAGCAGCAGCAGAACGGCCGGTGGGTCCGGGGGCCGCACCAGCTCCCGCAGGAGCACCCCGCTGTCCAGATCGCCCCACTGGAGGTCGTCGATCCAGATCACCACGGGGAGGCGGTCGCTCAATCGGGCGAGCAGTTCGCGCAGCCCCGCGAAGCCCTGGCGTCGCACCTCGCGGGGGTCGGGGGGAGGGGCGGTGCCGCCGGCGTAGCGCAGGCCGTCGACCCGGCCGAGCACCGGGAACAGCCGCCGCAGGGCCGGTCCGTAGCGGGGGGCGATGGCGCGCTGCTGGGCCTCGGACAGCCGGCCGAGGTGGTGGCTGATGCCGTCGACGATCGCGTCCAGCGCCTTGAACGGCACGCTCTCGTGGGGGTGGCAGCGGCCGCGCAGCACGAGCGCCCGCTCCCGATGTTCGAGGCCGCGGGTGAACCGGCGCAGCAGGGTCGACTTGCCGATCCCGGAGACCCCGTGGACGTGCACGGTCGTCCAGAGGCCTTCGCCCACACGACTCCACGCCACCTCCAACGCTTCCAACTCCGGGTCGCGTCCCACGAACGCGGCCGCAGGGGCCGGCACCGGGCGGCCGGGCGAGGTCTCGGGGGCGGTGCGGTGGGGACTCCGGTCCAGGCGCGCCAGCGCTTCCTCCACGGACGGCCGCTCCGCCGGGTTCCGCGCCAGCAGGTCCATCGCGAGCGCCTCGAGGTCGGCGGGGAGGCCGTCGTCGATGACCGCGCCCAGCGGGGTCGGATCGCGGGTCGCTTTGTGGTGCAGCACCCGCAGGGCCGGTCCCCGGAACGGCGCCCGGCCGGCCAGGGCCTCGTAGATCATCACCCCCACCGCGTACAGATCGGCCGCCGGGCTGGGTGATTGGCCGGTCGCCTGCTCGGGGGCCATGTACGGCACGGAGCCGACGGGGAAGCCCTCGAAGCTGTCGTAGCCGGGGAACTCGGGCATCGGCGTGGCGAGGCCGAAGTCGGCGAGCACGACCCGCCCCAGGTCCTGGCTGACGAGCACGTTCCCGGGCTTGACGTCCCGATGCACGAAGCCGGCCCGGTGCAGCGCGGCGAGGGCGGGCAGGAGCTGACGCAGGCCGTCCCGCAGCCTCTCCTGGGCTTCGGGGGGGAGCACGGGCCGGGCGAGCACGCCCGGTTCCACAGCCTCGACCGCTTGCGAGTCGCCGGGCACCACCGTGATGGTGGGGGGCACGGGGATCAGATCGCCGGTGCTGTCGAAGGTGTCGCCGCGCACCCAGGTGAGAAAATCTTCGGCGTCGACCAGCTCCATCGTGAAGAAGCAGGCGTTCCCTTCGACCACCAAGTCGTGCAGCTGCATGAGGTTGGGGTGGCTGATTCCGGCGCGGGACCGGAACTCGCGCTTGAGGCGGTACAGATCCGTCGGATCGGGCCGCTGCGACATCTTCAGCGCGATCTCGCAGCCGAGCTCGGCGTCGAAGGCCCGGTAGACGACCCCCATGCCGCCCGAGCCGACTTCACCTCTCACTTCGAACCGCTCGTTCCCTCGGAAAGCTGCTCCCACCCGTTCCTCGCGCGCGGGGTTAGCGGCCTCAGCAATGGCGGGTCGCGATCCTCGGGTGTAACTTGCAGTCGCGGCGAAAAGGAGTCGGGAATGCAGCATCAGTGGAACCCAGGACTCGTTTGCGCGGCCGCCATCGCTTTGATGGCGGTCGGATGCAGCGACGTGACCGTGCACCAGCCCCCCGAGCGGGAAGGCGATGACCCCGGCGAGTGCTACGACGGCGCCGACAACGACGGCAACGGCCTGTTCGATTGCGACGACCCGGACTGCAGCGGCGCGGTCGAGTGCGCCGAGAACGATCCTCCGTCCACGCCGGAGATCTCGATCTCACCGGCGGATCCGACGACCGAGGACACGCTCCTGTGCATCATCGACGTCGCGTCGTCCGATCCGGACGGGCACGCCGTCTCCTACCGGTACTTCTGGACCGTCGACGGCAGTGACGCCGGCGTCGAGGACGCCAACGTGGACGCCGGCCAGACCACGCGTGGCGAAGCCTGGCTCTGCACCGTGATTCCCGAGGACGAGTTCGGCGCCGCGGGCGGCTCCGCATCGGCGACTGTGTCGATCGGCAACGCCCCCCCGACCCGCCCCGAGATCGGAATCGAGCCCAGCGAGCCGACCCCCTTCGATCCCCTGCAGTGCACGCTCCACGAGCCGTCCACCGACCCCGACGGGGACGACATCTCGTACACCTACGATTGGTACAAGAACGGCGCGCCGATGGGCTTCGGTCCCGAAGGTGTGCCGTGGGAGCAGACCGAGGCGCCCGATGAGTGGGCCTGCGTCGTCACCCCCAACGACGGCCTCGTCGACGGCCCGTCGGCCGAGCACCTGGTGACGGTGCATGTCGACGTGCTCCCCCACTCCGCCTCGGGCACCAACCACACCTGCTCGGTCCAGATGGACGGCCAGTACACCTGCTGGGGCAGCGACTCCAGCGGCCAGATCGCTCAGGCGCCCGACGTCTCCCTGTGGCAGATCGAGTCCGGCGACAACTTCTCGTGCGGCATCGTCTTCGCGGACACCGGGCTGCTGTGCTGGGGCGACCAGAGCTGGGACCAGCACCTGCCGCCGCTGGGCACCTACGTGGCCCTCGGGGTGGGCGCAACTCACGCCTGCGCCGTCACGAGCACGGGCGAGCTGAACTTCTGGGGCAGCGCGATCCACTGGTCCGACCCCGTGCCCGACCACGGCTCCATGATCGATGTGACCGCCGGCACCGACTACTGCTGCGGTATGAACGCCGAGGGCTACATCGACTGCTGGGGCGACACCGCGCCGCTGACAGCGACGCCCAACCAGTACCGCGACTTCGACGCGGGCGCCGGTCACCTGTGCGCCATCTCGCCGGGCGGTACGCTCACCTGCTGGGGTACCGACGGCTTCGGCCAGACCTCCGATGCGCCGTTGGACGGCGACTGGCTGGACGTCACCGCGGGGCTCCAGCACAGCTGCGCGATCGAGAACTCCACGGGCTTCGTGACCTGCTGGGGCGACGACTCGTACGGCCAGGCGAGCGCGCCCACGGGCGTGTTCACGCAGATCAGCGCCGGCGCCTACCACACCTGCGGCAAGCGTCCGAACGACACGGTCGACTGCTGGGGCTGCGTCGGGCAGGACGCCGGGCAGTGCACGCCGACCTTCTAGTCGAAGGGCCCCGAAATGCACCTTCGTAACCTCCCGCGCACCACGTATGGTGCGCGGCGATGCGCACGTTCCTCGCTCTGATCGCTGCCCTTGCTCTCGCCGTCCCCGCCTCCGCGCTGGCGGACGGCGACAACTCCCACGGCACCATCTACAACCAACTGCTCCCCGGCGGCGGGGTCGTCTCCGACGGCCTCGGCCTCGCCCGACGCTTCGGCGCACCCGAGGTGGGCGAGATGAGCATCGCCGGGATCCCGGCCGACGCGGAGGTCGTGCAGGCGTACCTGTACTGGGTGATCATCGCCGGCTACGACGACACCGTGATCGTCACGGAGCAGGCCACGGGCAACTCCCAGGAGTTCACGGGCACGCACATCGGCACCACCGCCGACACCTGCTGGGGCATGGGCGACAACCACGTGTACCGGGCCGCGGTGCGGGACATCGTCAACGTCAACGGCACCTACGAGGTGACCGGCTTCGACTACGTCGCCGGCTCCATCGACAACCAGGGCTTCACCATCGTGGTGGTCTACCGGATCAGCAACAGCCTCGAAATCACCCGCGTGACCATCAACGACGGAGGCATCTACGCCGGCAGCGGCTACCCCGTCGTCACCTCCACGGCGACGTGGGATGAGCCCATCGGCGACCCCATCACCCGCATTCGTGCTCACTACACGGTCGGCGACGCCCAGGGCGCGGACGACGGCACGACCCGCTTCAACGGCTTCGAGATCGACGTCGACAACTGGGAAGGCGACGGCTGCTTCAGCCCCGGCGGCTGCCCCAGCCCCGATCCCGGCGGCGACGGCGCGATGTGGGACGACGACACGTTCGACCTGACCGGCACAGGCTACGTGCTCCCCGGCGACACGTCGGTGAGCGCGTCGATCTCCGACCCCCCGGGCAGCGACTGCCTCGTGTTCGCCTCCTTCATCGCGGAGATCACGTACCCCAACCCGTGCCCCGACCAGGACGTGGACTTCTTCACCACCTGCGACGGCGACTGCGACGACCTCGACCCCACCGTCTACCCGGGCGCCCCGGAACTGGACGACGGCCTGGACAACGACTGCAACGGCGTGGTCGACGACCTCCCGCCCGACGACGATGACGACGCCGCGGACGACGACGACGACGACGACGACGACGACGCCACGGACGACGACGACGACGACTCCGCCGGCGACGACGACGACGACGACGGCGGCGGCGGCCGTCGCAGCGCTGGCTGCACCTGCGACGCCGGATCCGCCTCGGGTGGAACCGCCGGGTTGCTGCTGCTGCTAGTTTCCGCCGCATGCGTGCGACGCTCCCGCTCCTCTTTGCTGCCCTGACGCTCCTGGCCGCGGTCCCCGCGGCCGCCGGCACCAACTGCCTCGGCGAGCCCGAGATCAAGCCGGTGATGCGCCACACGCTGGGCATCAAGTACGGCGACTGGGGCCTCGAGCACCAGATGAAGGTCGGCGCCTGCATCCCCCTGATCAAGGACAAGGGGCTGCTGACCGACGGCTCCTTCATCGAGACCGGCTTCGCCTCCTGGACGACGCCCATCTACACGATGCCGGGCGCGTACCTCGCCATCGCCCCGCTCTCCATCCTGCAGTTCCACTTCGAGGCGGCGCCGATCCTGTACTGGCCGATCGGCCTCTCCGCGGCGGGCTACTACCCGCTGGACTCGCTGGAGTCCGACTTCAGCAAGGAGTCCCTGCCGGCGGAGGAGGGGCAGGCCACGACGGGCGGCTTCTTCCGCTTCGGCCCCACCCTTCAGTTGGCGTTCAACCTCAAGCCGAAGGTCCGCATCATCGTCGTGAACACCCTGCGGTTCGAGTACTTCGTCATCGGGGAAGCGCAGTACTACTTCCACAACCGCAACGACATGCCGGCGTCCAACCCGGACTGGTTCATCGACAACCTGGCGCTGGCGATGGTGGGCATCCAGGTGCACCCCAACGCGGAGCTGCGGGTGGGGCTCAACGACCACCTGAACATGAACCTCAGCGGCAAGCAGAAGAGCAACTCGCTGCGCGGCGTGGCGATGATCTCGATGAAAAAGGTGGGCCGCATCCGGGACCTCTCCCCGATCCTCACGATGGGCATCCGGACCAACCACCCCGTACGCCAGTGGCACTTCAACTTCATCGCGGCGGTCTCGTTCGCGGTGGATCTGTCGAAGGGGTAGGGCGTATCTGTCAATCTGATCTGAGCTGTGTAAGTATCCCGCCGGGCGGTGGTAGAAATTCTCATTCCTGGGGGTCAGGAACGAGCTCGGTGACCGCGCACAGGGAGTGCGTGCGGTCCAGCCACACCAGTCTGCCCTCACTCGGCATTCCGACAGCAGTCCATCTCCATCCTTCCTCCGTGGAGCCGCGGAGGGTGGAGGAGGGCGTGGGACATCACGTCGTCCGGTATTTGGGTGAAGACCTTCGGGTCTGATCCCTTCCCCCCGCCGGGCGATGCTGAACCACCGCCCCCAGGCCTGCGTCCTCCTTCACCCTCGACGCCTCGGCGCAGGGTGGGTCAGGCGATGAACGCTGCAGCTGCAGTGAGGTCCGACAGCAACTCACCACGTGGGTGATCAGCCACGAACTCCCGCTCCCATGGGGGCGTGAACCGACTCGTCACCAGCCCGACGCGCGCACCAAGGTGCAACGGCAGGGCCAGGTCCAACTCGAAGATGTCTCCGACGACGGTCAGGTCCGACCAGGCCGCGTCGACGCTCGCTCGCAGCTCGTCCAGGACATCGAAGTACTTGGAGCGGCGAAGCAGGACGGGGCGGTCGAGCCCGTCCAGGTACATCGCTTCGGGCGCGCCGTTCCAGGCGTCGTCGATCACGTACTTCTTCCCGAAGCCGTGCACGCGCTCGACGAGCCAGTCCAGCGAGCCGGGCTTGTCCGACTGCTCCGCCAGGGTGCGGACCTTGGCCTGCACCGGCAGCGTCGCCGAGTTGGTGACGATCCAGGAAGGGGAGCCCTCCAGCGACGACAGCAGCTCAAACGCGCCCGGGCGGAAGTTCACGCCGGACTTCGGGTAGTTGTACTTGTAGAGGATGCCGTCCAGCAGGCGGCTGCGATCCTCGGCCGAGGGGAAGGCGCCGTAGTGGTCGAAGACCATGCGTGCCACCGGCATGATCCGCAGGTACGGATCCACCGACGCGGGCGCCACGATGCGGCCTCCGAAATCCCACCCGTAGCGGCCACCGGCCTCCAGGATGGTCTGTTCGAAGCCGTCCGCGAGCTGCTCGATCTCGTCGCGCGGAGCGCCGGTCAGAGCTGCCAGATCACCCAAGTAGCCAGCACGGAAGGGCTTCCCCTCCAGCTCGGCGTCCGTGAGGGTCCCGTCGAAGTCGAGGACCAGCACCTGGGGTCTACTCGTCGTTCAGTCCGCAGGAAGCGGCCTTGGCGTCCGCCGCGGCCCGCTGCGACTCGGCGTAGCCGAGGGCATCGCCGATCCAGGCGCCGTCGTCGAAGCCGTAGATCGTGCGCACGCCGTAGGTCCACTTGCTGCGGACGGCGGAGTCCGTGACCTTCCAGACGTCGCAGGGCACGCCCGCGACCTCGGAGGCGGAGTCGATCTCGCCCGAGCTGTTGGAGTCGTAGGCGCCGAGCATCAGGACCTTGACGGCCTCGTCCCAGGCGGAGCTGCCGCCATCGGGGATCAGCTGAATCGCCGCGGCGAGGCCGCTGGCGGGCACGGCCGCGGGCTCCACCGCGGTGGGGACGTCGATCCCATACGAATAGGTGTCGCTGCCGGAGTCAGCATCCATGCCGAGGTAGATGAAGGTTCCGATCCCGCCGCCGCAGAGGCAGAGCAGGAAGCAGCCGCCGGCGACGGCGCCGACGATGAGGGGCGTGTTGTCGTTCTTCTTGGCCACTTGGGGTTCCTCCATCCCGCACGGGAATGGGCACGTTACGGGCGGGCTATGCTGGCCGCAAGGAGGAGGAGCAATGACTGTCCAAGAGGGTTGAATCAACTGGATCGCGATCGTCGTGCTGGTGATCGTTCAACAGGCCGTTGGAGCCGGCTGGTACACGCTTTTTGGTGACGCGTGGATGAACTCGCTCGGATTCGTAATCAGCGATTTCGACAACGTCGGAAGCATCCAGTACGGAATCTCGATGGTGTTGTCGCTCATCCTCACCTACGGGATGGCGCGCTTCTGGCTGGCCCTCGGGACCAAGGACGCGGCCCGCGGGGCGGTGCAGGGCGTCATCCTGTGGCTGACGTTCATCGTCAGCTACCAGGGCGTGCACACCGCCTTCGAACAGATCAGCGACGCCGCGATCCTCGACCCCGCCAACTGGATCCAGGCCGGCATCGACACCGGCATGAGCCTGGTGGTGTTCGTGCTCAACGGCGCCGTGCTCGCGGGCTGGCGCAAGGAGTAGCGCTCAGCGCTTCCCGAACCAGGTGGTGTGCTCCTCGGCGAACGCTTCGCGGAGCAGGCGCTCCAGCGACAGCACCTCGAAGGCGTACTCCGCGGCCATCTGATCGATGAACCGGGACTCGTGGAAGCACCGCACGAACGCGGGCGCGTCCGGGTCTTCGGCGCGGACGCGGGCGACGGCGCGGAGGTTGGTGCGGTCGTCGTCTACCCCCAGCACGTACGAGGGGCTGCACTCGGCCTCGCCCAGCGCCACGTGCACCGCCTCCCAGGTCCGGGCGTCGTCGACGTCGCCGTCCACGGCGACGAATCGGGGGTCGTGCCAGCCGCCGCCCACGTGCTCCGTGAACGCTTCCAGGGCGGCCGTCGCGGTCCGATCGACCACGACGACGCGGCCCAGCCCCTCGCCCGCCTCTTCGCGCAGGTACTCCGCGATGGTCTGGCCGAACCGTCCGAAGCCGGCGATGACGACCGCGTCCTCCTCCGCGGTCGCCTTGAAGCGGGCTTCCAGGGAGCCGGTCCACAGCCGCCGGGCGGCGATGCGGTGCGAGTTGAACGCCTTCACCCGGGTCTCGCCCTCGTCGACGAGGCGTCCGAGGCGCCGGCGCATGGCGATGTCGGCGACGTGCACGATCACCCGCGTGTCGGGGTAGTCGTCCAACAGGTCCCAGGCGGCCTCCAGGTTGACGAGGTCGTCCTTGGTCATGACCACCACGCCGGCGGCCCGTTCGACCCCGAGGGCGAGGCGGGCGCGGCGGTGGGTGACGTCGGCTTGGATGAGTCGGACCCCACGGCGCGCTTCGGCCTCGGCCGCGTTGGCGCCTCCGCCTTCCTTGTCCACCACCAGGACCTGGCGTCGGGCGTCGGCGTCGCGCAGTCCCTGCAGGTAGAGCGTGCCCAGCGAGCCCAGCCCCACGAGCACGACGTGCTGCCGCAGTCCGCGAAGCTGCAGCCAGGCCGGCTGCACGCTGCGGAGGATGCCCTCGGCGACCGCTCCGGTGGTGATCAGGGGGGCCGCGAAGTAGGCGAACCAAAGGGCGCCCCGGGCCGCGGTGGGGCCTCCCGTGGGCATGCCCAGGTCCATGCCTCCGAGCACGAACAGACCCGCCGCGGCGTACAACTGGGTGAGCAGCCCGACGGCCTCCATGTCACCCCAGAAGGTGACGTGCACGCCCGCGCGGAAGGCGGCCACGGCGAGGCCGAAGGGGAGCAGCAGGGCCGCGCCGCGCCAGGCCCAGCTGCGGGGGAGGGGACGGCGGGTCAACGAGTGGCGTCGAGGACGACGTCGAGGGCCCGTTGGCGGGCCTCGGGATCGACCGGGCCGGTGTCGCGGTGCACCCAGCTGGTCAGCGGGTTCCCCTTGGCGTCGAGGAACTGGAGCCCGTCGACCTGCTGCCCGTCGGGGCCGTCCAGGAGGAACTCGCCGGTGCCGTGGCCGTAGACCCCGCGCACGCGGAACAGCTCTTCGTCGGAGGCATCGGCGCGGTGGCAGTGATCGCAGGTCCGCGCCTCCTTCTGCACCGTGTGCTGGAAGAAGGGCATGAAGCCGATGTTGGCCTCGAAGCCGTGGGCCTCGCGGAACTCGCCGTGGATCGAGCCATCGTCCTGCAGCTGGCCCAGGAGGACCTCGTTCTCCAGCCCTTCGCCGAAGTCCTCGCTGCCGATCACCGACATCTGCACCTGCTGGCTGGGGTGCACGGTCTGGATGCGGCCGTCCGGCGCCGTGCCCAGTAGCAGCGAGTCCAACGCGAAGGTCTTGCGGGAGCCGCGCGTCAGGCCGGGGGTGGTCTGGCCGGTCTGGTAGTCGACCTGGTCGATGCGCATGTCCAGGTTCACGTGGCAGCCGATGCAGTACAGCAGCTGGGGCGTGTGGCAGGTGTCGCAGGTCAGCGAGTCGGTGTGGGACCAGTCCTCGCCGTCGGGCGCCATCGAGGCGTGCATGCGGGCGCTGCCCTCGTCGTTGGCGAGGATCGCCGACGGCTGGGGGACCTCGACCGTCGCGCCGTCCATCCTGCGCGTGAGGAAGACGCGGCCGGACGCTTCGTCCCAGCTGAGCTGCTTGAGCGGGTTGTCCTTGCGGGAGGCGTAGAAGACTCCGTCGTCCCGGGGCGCGGCGGGCTCACGGACGGTGCCGTGGCAGTCCTCGCAGCGGATCGAGACCTGCTCCTTGGACGTGCTCCACATCGTGCCGTCGCCGTGCACGTCGCTGCCGACGTGGCAGTCCGCGCAGACCATGCCGTCCAGCACGCCGTCGCCGTCGGGGTCGGCGTGCACGTCCGCGGGGGTCTCGTCCCAGTCGTTCGTGGAGTCCTCGTCGGTGTAGTAGTACGGTGGGGCGTGGCCGTAGAGCGTGCGTTGGATGGCCACGGCATTGGGCGGCGTGTCCGCGCTGCGGAAGCCACCTTCACGGATCCCCCGGTACATCAGCCCGATGCGCCCGCCCTGGAAGTGGCAGGTGGCGCACTGCTCCGTGGGGATGGCGTTGGTGAGGATGTGCTCCTTCGGGTGCGGCGGGCTCCCGCGGGGGAGCGTCGGGTCGGCGCCCTGGTAGGTGCCGCCCTCGTCGTAGACCATGTGGCACGAGGTGCAGCCCGCGGATCGGTAGAGCCCGCCGGAGTTGTTCCGGGGGAACCCGCCCTGGTGGCACGTGTTGCAGTTCTTGCTCAGGTAGTGCTCCCACGCGAAGCGGAGCAGTCCGTCGAAGTCGATGGGGTTCTGGGAGAACAGCTCGTCCGCTTCGGCCGCGGTGGGGGGGCGGATGACCTCGACCTCGCACACGGCGCCGGGCTCGGTGCAGTCCTCGGGCAGGTTGGCCGGCTCGAAGGAGGCGAAGTGGGCCTTCCGTTCGTCCTGCAGGCCCACCAGGAACAGCGACGGCCAGTAGTGGCCCGCGTTGGTCGCCATCACCGACAGCGGCATGGTCTCGGCGTGGTCGGGGTGGCAGGTGCCGCAGGTCTCGTCCAGCACGCGGACGTCGCCGGGGTTGATGAAGCGCACGAACTCGGGGTCCAGCGCGTCCAGCTGATCGGGGGCGAAGTCGCGGATGAAGCCGTCGGGGGAGGGGGGCAGGGCGTCGCCGCGGATCTCGGCCCAGTTCTCCGGCGGGAGCACGTGCGCGCGACGCTTCAGGGTGCGCGTGGGGTCGCCGCCGTGGCAGGTCGAGCAGCGGCCCGGGGCCACATAGGGTGCGTGCACGTCCTCGATGCCGTCGTGACAGGTCGCGCAGCCGTCCTTCTCGCCGTCGGGACCGTAGACCGGGCAGCCCGCGGCCAACAGGACCGCCAGGAGCAGCAGAAGGTGTCGCATGAGGGGTCCGCGGTCGATCTAGTTGCCGACGGCGACGACGACGTCCCGCTGCACGTTCGCCGAGTTGCCAGCCGAGTCGGTGACAGTGACGTCGAGCATGACCGTCTGTCCATCCAG
>PVBE010317160.1_pt1 | contig 11342 bp, 9 predicted proteins | sample 1631181 | NCBI WGS metagenome assembly PVBE01 (sample SAMN08397723, study PRJNA350692) | Marine metagenome, whole genome shotgun sequencing project. | isolation source: water | place: Pacific Ocean | collected 2012-04 | reverse complement strand
CTTGAGCACCGCCAAGGCGAACGCATGTTGAAACGTAGGCTCACCACCGGAGAGGGTGATGCCGCCGCCGGAATTCTCGTAGAACGGAATGTCCTTTCTGAGTTCGATCATCACCTCCTCTACCGTAACCTCCCGACCTTCCATTACGAGCGCTTCCGCATAGCACACCTCGACGCATTCGCCACAGAGCGTGCACCGATTCCGATGGTGGACACGCGAGCCATCGGGCAACAATTCATGGGCATCGTTCGGACACGCTTCAAAGCATGCGCCGCAGTTGATGCATTTGTTTTCGAACCACACCAGTTCCGGCCCCGGTTGCAACGCTTCCGGGTTATGACACCACCAGCATTGCAGGGGACATCCTTTGAAAAACACGGTCGTCCGAATGCCGGGGCCGTCGTGAATGGCGAATTTCTTGATGTCGAAAATCGTGCCTTTTATATCTTCCACCGGCATCTATCCTCCTGACAGGAGTTACACAGAAGCATGCTCTGTTCTCTCTATTACCTCCGCCTGCATGTTCGGATCCAGATGCACGAAATAGTCGGAATAGCCGGCTACTCTGACAAGGAGATCGGCATACCTCTCCGGATGCGTCTGGGCGTCGCGTAAAATATCGGCGTTGACCACATTGACCTGAATCTCGAATCCCCCGCGTCGCAGATAGATTTGGATGAGACTCCGGAGTGCGTTAAGATCCTCATCGGTCCGTAGCGCGGCCTTTGAGAATTTCACGTTATGAACAAGCCCCCCGAGCGCTCTTTTGTGATTCCATTTCGTCGTGGAAAGCACCGAAGAGGTTGGTCCGGCCTTTTCGCGGCCCTGTGCGGCGCCGGCCCCGTCGGCAAGGGGAAAACCGGCCTTTCGCCCGTCCGGGGTGGCGCCTGTATCGGATCCGAACCGTTCGTGCATCACCCAGCAGAAGAATCCGGAAACGTATGGGTGCAGACCAACGATGTTAGATTCCGTGGTATCTTCGAGAAATTCGGCCCACTCAGCCGCGAGCGCATCCACCTCATCGTTGTCGTTGCCGTAGTTCGGAAGACGATTCAGAATACGCTGTCGGAGCGGTTCATGGCCTTCGTAGTCGGTACGCAGTAATTCCTTGAATTCACCGAAGGAGATCTCACGCCTACCATAGACGAGTTGTTTAATCGTCATGAGACCGTCCACCAGGTTGGCGAGACCGACGAAAGAGTTTTCCACCCAGTTATAACGCGCGCCGCCGCGATCGAAATCCATCCCTTTGGCCAGACAGTCATCAATAAAACAGCTTGCGAGCGGAAAACAGCCCGTTTCTGAACGACGATGCCACGTCTCATCGAGATGCTTAGCGGATTCCCGTACGGTCGCGGCCAGATGATCCTGAACGAGGGCATTGAAATCAGCGAATGCGGCCGGCTCGGGTAACTCGTCGTCTGCGATCAGTTCCATGACATCCAGGAGTCCTTTCGGACAGTTGAAATAGGGCGCCGTAACCCACATATTGGAAGCACCTGCTACTTTTATCTCCACACAGGTTGAGTTCATGTAGTTGTACGCGTCCTGTTCCAACACGCCGTGGTCGCGCAAGCCGTCTGCGATCAATTCGTCATTAAAAAACGCGGGATCGCCGATGCCGGTGCGCAGCAGTCGGCAAGAGAAATCGGTCAGCTCTGACGGCGTGCCCTCGTGCCAGGCCAGGCCCACTGTAGGATATACGAGCTGTGTGGCTAACCGTGCGGCCAGACAGAGATAGGTCAACTCGCATGTGGCATCCTGTCCGGCGGCGTCACGTCCCCCGACCATGACGGACAGCGCAGATCCTGCTCCAAGGATCATATTCATCTGGATATAGAGGAGGCAGATCAGCTCGAACGCCTCCTCACGGGTAATACGATCGGCGGCCAGATCCGCCTCGTAGAATGACCGCAATGTCTGGTCCATCCGACCGGGCGTGGTGAGGTAGTGATCCTCTCCGAACCAGAGGGCTATGATAGTCAGGTACATCAATTCTATCGCTTCATGAAAGGTGGCCGGTGGGGCAGTAGAAACGTTTCGGCATATGCAGGCAAGATCGCGCCACGACGCGCCGTCTTGCGCTTCCAAGGCTGTAAGGTCACACTCGTCGGCAACCCGTTGTGCATAGTCGGTCATGCCCTGCATCGCAATATCGCAAGCCCGGTAAAATGTCCGCTGCTCTTCTGTCTGTGCCGGCCCATCCCTCTCCCGGATCTCCGCCCTGATTTCCTCGATGCCCAGGGTGAACAACTTATCGAAATCTGGATGAAAATGTCCGGAGTCACCACCGGGGTATGGCGGCATATCACGGAGCGTATTCTGCGCTTCCTCGATTTCCTGCGCTTCCTCAGGCGTAGGCGGGCGCAGGTCGGGACGCCCGACAATGCGTTCATCAGGCGAGAGCGAGAGCGGCATATGCCGAAGTCTGTTTGCGGTCCGGCGCGCGCGCCATACGAGCCAGTCCTCATCGGGTGTATGATCCGACCAGGCCGCAGCGTCGATCAATGGCATCGTCGGAATCCCAGGCACGCCGTTAGCCTGTAGCTGTAACGCAGCCTCACGGAGACACGCCACTTCCGGCCTGAGCGTCAGATCAAAAGGCTCGGGTTCGAAAGGTAGATCGAGTATTCTGTCGTTTTGTGTAATCATAATTGGTGTCCTCTGTCTTCTGTGATGGTGCGATTGTCCGGCTTACATATACCTCTTGTGCCGCTTTTGAATGCCAGGGAAGGGAAGCCATGCCATCTCTCTTTTTACTTTGAATTATACCAGCCGATGCGTTATCTTACGGTAAATTTACATTTAAACTAAAAACGGAGTACTGATTCATGACGGAGCTTACCATTAAATCAAATCAGATAAGCGCCGTGAAATCTGAACTACAGGATGCACTTGAAGGCCAACAGCGTATTATCCAGGATAGCATTAACCGAACCAAAAAAACACAAACATTTGAAAAACAATATGCACTCAATACGGATGGTCTGCTGAAACAGGAAAATGACGACACTATTGACGATAACAATCTGGATCTCATAGAATGGTTCGGTGAAATAAAAATGCTCCAGTGCCTCCAATCCGAGCTTGAACTTCTTGAAGACATCCATATATGCTCGTAGATGAGTATTTTACTCAAATCGAAGCCACCAGTGGCGACGACGGCAGGGAAATTCTTGCCAGACCGAAGTCCAGGATCTTCGGCACGCCGTCATCACTGATCATGATGTTGGCGGGCTTCAGGTCACGGTGAATAATGTTGTTCTCATGGGCATGGGCAAGACCGTTGGACAGCGGAATAAACCAGTCGAAGAATTGGTGGAGATTGAGGCCATCTGCGGGAATGTATTCATTGAGTTGCTTCCCCGATACATGCTCCATTGCAATGAACAACTCACCGTCTACTTCTTCGAGCCCATGGATCTGGGCGATATTCGGATGATTCAGCTTGGCCGCCGCTAATGACTCTCTACGAAATCGGGCAAGGCGGTTGGGATCACTTCACACCGACTCAGGCAGAACCTTGAGTGCGACCTGGTGTTGCAGTCTGGTGTCCTCTGCCGGGTAGACTACGCCCATACCGCCTTTGCCAAGTTGGCGTATGCTTTTATAGTGGCCTATGTTCTGACCTTCGGTCATCTCAGAATCCTAAACTTACCACGCATGTTGCGTCCGTTCAATCACATGCTGTTGCAGGGCGGGATCGAGCGTAACGAATACCGTGGAGAACCCCCAGACACGTACCAGAAGCGTGCGATATATCGGGTCCGTTGGGTTATCACGCGCCGCGAGCAAGGTTTCCCGATCCACCATATTCGCCTGTAGCGTGGTCGTACATTGCAGCTTGAGAAAGGTCTGGACGAAGGAGACAAATTTTCGATGCCCTTCTTCGCCTTTTAATGCGCTGGGATGGAAAGCCATATCCAGTACGGAACCGTGACCTGCCTTGCGCAGATCCACCTTGCTCACGGACTTCAGCACCGCTGTGGGACTGTTTCTGTCTCTGCCGAGCGCCGGTGAAAAACTGCTGGCGATGTGGTCTCCCTGTTTGCGTCCATCGGGCGTGGCTGGCAGAAACCTGCGCCGGTGAATGCCGAATGTCATAAATCCGGGCGCGGTTTTACCGCCGGGACCATATTCATTCTGTACTTTCTCATGCACGCTGTCACAGAAGTGTTCGGCCACTTCCCTGATGATATCATCAACCCCATCATCATCGTTGCCGTATTTCGGCGCTCTGTTCAGGATTTTCTGTCGCAGCGGCTCATGTCCTTCGAAATTGTCCAGCAGCGCTGTGTTCAACTCTCCCCATGTCATGGTTCGGTCATCAAAGATGAATTTCTTGATGGCGGCCAGACTGTCTGCCACATTGCCCATCTGAGAAGGGATCGAGCCGTGAATGCTGTACCGAACGCCGCCCGTCCAGGCCTCTTCCAGACAGTCGTCCAGACTCGCTGCAAAAAACGGGAAGGTCACATGAGTTTTATCTCCATTATGTTCCGGAATTTCTCCTTCCAAACGTTCCTCGAAATCCGTCACCACCTCGTCAAAACTGTCCCAGGGCGTTTTCTGCGCCTTCTTAACCGTCTCATTGAGCAGCGGCAACGTATTGAAATTCTTGAAGCGAATCGTGCTTTTGCCGCCTATGATCAGTTCAGAACAACCGTCGTTACAGTAATCGCGCGCATCCACAAGGGGAATGCCCACCCGTACCAATCCTGGAACAGCCACGTTGTCATTGAAATAGGCCGGATTACTCAACCCTTTGCAGGTCAATCGACACGAAAGCTCCAGCAGTTCTCGGGACGAACCGTCGAAGAACCGGACATTCAGCTTCGGCTCCGGGAGCATCAGCTTGGCGCCGGCGATCAGGCACATCGTGGTCAACTCGTTCTCTGCGTTTTCACCAGTCGGCGTCTGGCCGGCGAGGACGATGTTGCGCAAGGAATCGTTGTTCCCTGCGATGTAGTTCAATTTGATAAAATAGTTTTCGAGCAGGTCCTGCGCTTCCCGTTGCATCAGGGTGCCGGCGTCGATGTCTTTCCGGTAGAGCGGGTACATCCACTGGTCGAACCGGCCGATACTACCCCTGGCACCGTACATGAATGTAAACCACATCATCTGGAGTCCGGCATGAAACGAATCCGGCGGACCGACTGCGATCCGGCGGCAACTTTGGACCATGCGCCGTAATTCCTTGTTTCGCTCCGGGTCCTGCGTATCGCCGACCAGCGTCTCCGCTACTCGAGCATGCTTCTCAACAAAACGGGAGGCCGCCTCGTAGGAGATCACCGTCGCCTCGAGAAAATCCCGCTTCGACGGATCCGTTTCATCTGTCAACATCTCACACGCCCTGTCGCGAATCCCAGTGTATCCCATACGGATAAGGTTGGCATGGCCGGGGGTATAATGCCCGTCGTAGTGACCCAGGTCAATGCTACTTCCCTGCGCAGGGATGACCGGCAGCATGCCGGCGATCATATCCACAGGTTGAATGACCGGCTTCGACTCATCGAGCACAAGCACAAAATCATTCGCTTTTCCAACCAGCGTATCCTCACCTAGACCGGTCAGGACTCTGCTTGCAGAATATTGTGCATGTTCTCCATTCCAGTACATCTCGCGCAGTCGATAGCTTCGGCTCTGCGGATCTAACTCCAGATCCTGCATGTCAACCTCCTGGCATTTTTGACAAACCTTATTCGCTCGCACCCTGTCCAGAGCACCTGTTGTAGATCGAAAGGATATTCCCGTGGTCGAAGATCAGGATAGAAGGAGTACGGAAGGACAGAGTCGGTCGCGCTTCGTCGTGATCCACACATCGTGTCATAAGTCGGATGTGCTCTATGGTATCGCCAAAGAAAATAAACAGGCCAAAATATAAGGAGAAGTTTACATCTATATTTTTTAGAAATTCAAATCTATCTATAAAATAAAGAAGAGGGTGTATAGTAGGGAAATACGTTGGTCATACATAAGTGTCAACTTTTTTTTATAGTAGCAATATGCGATACCTGTTAGATCTTACAATCACAGGCATATTATGAAGACTCCGCGCAGCAAGCTGCGGCGTATGCCCATCACTACGCTGATCAAGATTGTTTTGGAATCCCTGCGCAGATAGTGCTTATCCGGATTGGATATTTGATCGTACGATCCTGGTGAAATCCCGACGTGAATCTGGTGCAGAATGCCATTTGCAACTTCAGTCAGACCGGTATTATGAAGACCAACCGTGTCAGGTGCTTGACAGATGCTGGGAACCGACCTAATTAAAACAAGAAATCCTCGAAGCAAACTGTTTGAGGCATCCGAAAGCACAATAGGCGAGAAAATACATGATCAGTGAGCGAGACAACTTGTTGCGGGTGGTGCGGTTCGAGACGCCCGAATACATTCCCATGCGGTTTCACATCAACGCGGCATGCCGACATCACTACCCGCCGTCCGCCCTGGATGAATTGATGACCGCACACCCCCTGCTCTTTCCAGAATTCGAAGCGCCAACTGAGGAGCTTGAACCACGGTACGGTCCCGGACAACGGGCAGACGAACCATACGAGGACATCTGGGGTTGTGTCTGGGAAACCACGGATAATGGTATCACCGGCGTGGTGACTCGGCATCCACTCGAAAGCTGGGACGACTTCGAAGCGTATACAAGGGACCATCCACGCCGGGATGACGTCCTGGACCCGTTCGATCCGGACCGGATCGTTGAAGCGTTTCGAAAGGCCGGAGTGGAAGGAAGTCTCGCTCAGGGCGGGCTTAGGCACGGTCATACGTTTCTCACTCTCACCTATATTCGGGGATATGAAAATCTGATCTTCGATATGGCGGATGAAGAACCGAAGCTCTACGACCTGATCCGACTGGTCGAGGACTACAATATAAAGGTTGTCCGCCGATGCCTTGACGCGGGTGCTGAGTGGATGGGCTATCCGGATGATCTCGGCATGCAATTGGGCCCCATGCTGTCGCCGGAACAATTCCGCAAATATATCAAACCGTCTTTGCAGCGACTGATGGCGCCCGCCCGCGACACCGGCTGCATCGTGCACATGCATTCCGACGGTGACATCCGCCCGCTTGTGGGTGATTTGATCGACGTCAGTGTTGAGGTTATCAACCTTCAGGATCTGGTCAACGGCATTGACTGGATCAAAGACCGTCTTGCCGGCCAGATCTGTATCGATCTGGATATCGACCGCCAGCAGATTACCCGTTTCGGCACGCCGGCGCAGATCGACGCGCTGATCCGTGAAGTGGTGGAAAAACTCGGTAGCAAGGAAGGCGGCCTGATGACGATCTACGGTCTGTATCCCGGTGTCCCGTTGGAGAACGTGAAGGCGCTGATGGACGCCATGGAACGGTATACCGGTTATTATGCGTAAAATACGGGATGTCCGTACGAAACTTATTCAAAGGGCAGACGATGAATTGTGCCGATAAAATCGAAGCGGTCTTTGCAGGCGAACGCGTGGACACCGTGCCGTTTGCACTCAAAGGATGGCGGATTCCGCAGTGTGAGGCGGAACGGGTCCTGCGCAACGAAGGGCTTTGCATCATCGACTCACGACCGGGCTACTCATCGACCAGTCCCAATACGAAAACTGAAATCCGACATTTTACCAGAGATAATGTGTCCTATCAGAAACGAACCGTGTGGACGCCCGTCGGAGAACTGACATCCCTGACAAGACAGGGCGCAGTGGAACAAACCGAGCGCACCACCTGGCGTGTGGAAATGCCATTCAAAACCCCCCAGGACTACGACGTGGTAGAATATATGATACGGGACAGGCGATACACCCCTGCCTACGACGCGTTTCTCAAAGCCCGTCGTCAGATGGGCGGAGAGGCATTCTTCAAGACCACTGCGCCCGGCGCGCCCATACACACCATCATGTACGAAATCATGGGACTCGAAACATTCAGCATCGAGTGGGCGGAGCGGAGAGACCGGGTGCTCGCGCTCAATGACGCCATCGCGGAGAATCAGCGGGACATCTACACCATCATCGCGAAGTCGCCGGCGACGGTGGTGCAATGCGGGGGGAATTATGCGCCCGAGGTTCTCGGCAAAGAACGGTTGATAGACCTTGTGCTACCTCACTGGGAGGAAATCACCGAAGTTCTGCACGGGGGAGGCAAGCTGGTGGGATCTCATCTCGATGCAAACAACCGATTGTGGGCAAAAGAAATCGGCGATTCAAAACTGGACTGGATCGAAGCGTTTACACCGTCGCCCGATACCGATATGACCATGGCCGACGCCCGGCAGATGTGGCCCGAGAAGGTGCTATTCATTAATTTTCCGTCATCCTTGCACCTCGAAAACACGGATGCCATCGAAACCGCTACCAAACGGATTCTCCGGGAAGCCGCTCCCGGAGAACGGCTTATCATCGGCATCACGGAAAACGTCCCGGAAAATCGGTGGAGGGAGAGCTTTCACACGATACTCAAAACGGTCCGCACCTTCGGCAAATTGCCCATACAGTAACGGTCAAGTGATTTTTATTTTCATTACATCCGTATACAATAACAGACACGTTGTAATCGTTACCTGTACCTGTTATTCCATTATCAGTTCAATTTTGATAGAACTGGAACTGGCCTGGCTGGTGAAGGATCTGGAGCTGTATTATGACCACACCGACTATCGATCAAATGTATCTGCACTGTTCCGTTCGGCAGTACCGCCCCGACCCTGTCTCCATCGAACACATTGAAACTATCGTGGCAGCTGCCCGGCGTGGTTCCACCTCGTCCAATCTACAAGTGTATAGCGTTGTGGCTGTGACCGGTGTGGCGAAACGGGCTCACCTGGCCTCCCTGTGCGGCAATCAGGATCACATTTTGCAAGCACCTGTCTTTATCGCCTGGTGTGCAGATCTCAGCCGAATGAACTGGGTCTGCGGCGCGCGCGGTTATGAGTAGGAAATCACCTTCGTGGAGAATTTTCTCGTGGGGTGGGTGGTAAGGGATCCCTTAAATATTCAGCGTGTGGAAATTTATCTTACTTGATGGGATATGGTGTCCAGGCAACGACCTTCAGTCTACAAAATCCGCCGCGGTTTCAGTGGGCCCAAGTTGTGGTGTTTCACAATTACAATTGTATTTGCCCTGCTGAGATTTCGGAACGTTTGACATTAGTGCCACAATATGTAATTTTGAAATAATTGTAGTGATTACCATCCAAGTATGTATTCAAACAGATGATATGATGAATATGGTCTGTTCCCGTCGAAAAGAGGCTAACGGTGCAGGAATCACGTGAAGTAATCGACCGTTTGTTGCGTAACCGTCCTCCGTTCGAGCGTATCGGGGTGTATGACCTGTTCTGGAGTGATGCCCTGAGGAAGTGGGTGGACGAACAGCGGTACCCCAGAGATGCAGAAAGAGAACCAGTGTGTCCGATCGACCACTTCAGCTTGGATATGGCGGGCGTAGGTGGCTGGTTTGATGTGATGCCGATCCGGGGATACAGCGAAATAGTAGAGGAGACGGAGGAGTGGAAGGTGGTCCGTAACGGCGCCGGCGCGGTGCTCAAGTGGTGGAAAAACAAATCCGGTACACCCGAGCATGTCGATTTTCGTATGACCAGCAGGGATATCTGGGAGAGATACTACCGTCCGCCGCTGCTCGAAGCGGATCGGGGACGCCTTGAGATTGAGAGAACCCGGGAGGATCTAAAACGACGTAAAGCGGAGGGGAGGTGGACGTTTTACGGAAGCCTGTTCATCTGGGAGTTAATGCGCTGCAGCATGGGTGATCTGTGCATGTACGAATCCCTGCTACTCGATCCTGACTGGATCCGTGACTACAATCGTGTATACACCGATTTCTTCAAAGAGCATTACCGGATTTTGATCGAAGAAGCAGGCAAACCCGATGGCATCTGGATCTACGAGGACCTTGGCTACAGCCAGGGACTGTTCTGTTCTCCCGATACGCTGGAAGCACTGATCTTTCCCTATTACGCTGAACTCGTGGACTTCTTTCACGGTTATGACCTTCCTGTGGTTCTGCACTCCTGCGGAGGGATTACGGAAGTGCTGCCGCAGGTTGTGGGCACTGGGTTCGATGGGCTCAACCCAATGGAAGTAAAAGCCGGTTGCGACCTGCTGAAATTCGCGGAACAATACGGCGACCGGCTTACGTTCTTCGGCGGACTTGATGTCCGCGTATTGGAATCGGGTGACCGGGTGTTTATCCGCGAGGAGGTGACGCGCATTATAGAAGGCATTAAGGCCCGTGGCGCCCGATATGTCTTCGGTTCCGACCACTCGATCACCACCAACGTGGATTATGACGATTTTCGATACGCCCTGGGCCTGTACAGCGAGCAGCAGTATTATTGAGTGACGGAGAGGAAGGCAATGATTCCCTGGGAAGTTACAGGAACACTTTAATAGGCCGGTGGAGGAATAACACAACCATGATTCGTGACTTGAAGGATCCACGCGCAGAAGCCGTGATCCTGCGCCATAAACGGTACTGGCACAATGAACCGGGTACCAGAGCACTCTTCCAGCTTCAGCAAGTGTACCCGTTGGCGGATACAACGAATCCGCATCCGTTGAAACCGGCACCATCGCTGCATATGAGGAAATATGCGGAGGACACCGCGCGATCCTACGACGAGCAAGGTCTGCTGACGGATGATCTAATCAGGATGCTCAGCACGGGGATTACCAGTGAGGCGCTGGTCGGGTGCCGGATTGTGGTTCGAGCGGGAACGCATTGGGCTGAGCCTTGTTTAACGGACTGGCATCAACTGGACGGCTACCAGGTGCAGGACTCCATCTGGCACCAACGGTTGCTTGAAAATACACAGCGCGCTGTAGAGGCGGTGGGCAGTGACACGTATCCTTTCTGCTGCATGGCGTTCCGAGGCGCAGTGGACATGGCGGAAGCGATGATGAAAGGAGAGCGTCTGATCGATGCCGTCATCGACCATCCTCAAGAATTGAAAAACCTTCTCGCCCGTATCACGGATATCACCATAGACACCGCCCTCGCCCATTCATCGTTGCTTCCGATGTATCAAGGGGGCCAGTTCAATTCATATGGTATCTGGACACCAGGCCGTACAGTGACGTTTACCGTGGACGGCGCCTGTCTGTTTTCGCCCGCCTGCTATGAAGAGTTTTTCCTGCCATGTGATATCCGCCTGTGCGAGGCGTTCGATACGCCGTTCGTACATACCCATGCGGCAGCCCGGCAGCATTTCCCCGTCTGGACGGAGATCCCCAATTTGGGGATGCAGTGCGTTATCGATCAGGCATGGCTTCCGACAGGGCGGAATCTGCCCATCGGCCCCCAGCTGCCGGATT